>Ga0164241_10001226_pt1 | contig 33544 bp, 39 predicted proteins | sample OricomyardsoilBY_FD_108780 | JGI IMG/M metagenome (GOLD analysis project Ga0164241, IMG submission 108780) | Backyard soil microbial communities from Emeryville, California, USA - Original compost - Back yard soil (BY) | ecosystem: Environmental > Terrestrial > Soil > Unclassified | place: USA... | reverse complement strand
GTCGATTTTACGCGGCCCTGAATGATCCGCGTTCAAAACCACCCGCATACTCTTCCTCACCTGACAGCGCGAAAGGGACGTCCGGCCGGCGATCGTGACGGCTGTCAGGGGTGGTCGAGCGGGAAGCGCTCGCCGGGTCTCTTTAAGAGGCTCGCTTTCGCGACGGATCCGGTGGCGGGCTCCCTGAAACATGGGACGAAGCCCCGGCGGCGAAGGTTCGGCGGGCGCGGCGGGCACGGGCTGAAACCGCCTGTGCGGTCCGGACGAGGCAGCCAGCCTCTCCGCCCGTCGGAGGCCCAAACGTCGGGAGCGGGTTAAGACCCCGCGCTCTCGAAGGCTTCCGGATAACGGACTACGCGGAGCGCTCTGGCTTCGTCGAAACGGTAACCACTATCCAAACCTCCGGACGTCGTCCGGACGCTCCGCGGTCCCTTTCATCAGCTTCAGCGGCCAGCCGCGTGGAGATGCGGACGTGCGTCCAGCTCAGCACAGGCCCCCACCTGACCTGCTGCGCAGGTCTGTCCGCCCCCAAGCGGGGCGGAGAGCATAAGGACGGCTTATGCCTGGTGAGAAGCCTAAACCGGCAGCGGCCTTGGCTTGCGGTCATCCCCGATGGCCACGAACGTGAACACACCCTCGGTGACCTTATGCGCCTGCTCACCATCCCGGCGGCGACGCCAGGCTTCGACCTGGACCTTCAGGGAGGTGCGGCCGGTGTGGACGATGCGGCCGAACAGGCTGACCTCGTCGCCGACGAACACCGGGCTGATGAAGGTCATGCCGTCGACGGCGATGGTGGCGCAGCGGCCGGCGGCGCGGTGGAAGGCCACCGAGGCGGCCGCCAGGTCCATCTGCGACAGCAGCCAGCCGCCGAAGATGTCGCCTTCGGGGTTGGTGTCGGACGGCATGGCGATGGCGCGCAGCACCGGCGCCTCATGCGGCCATTCCAGCGCCTCCCAGGCCTTGGCCAGGGTCTCTGCGCGGTTCGATTGGGCGACGTCGTCAGCCATGGTGAGCGCCTAGTGCCCGCCGGCGCCTTCGTAGACGCCCGGGGCCAGGATCTCGTCCTCGTCGCCCACGGCCGTCGAGGCCACGAAGCGGCGGTCGCAATAGGAGCAGTCGACGAAGCCGGCCGCGCCCATCTCCAGCCACACGCGCGGGTGGCCCAGGGCCCCGCCGACGCCGTCGCAGGCGATGCGGTGCGAGCGGACCGAGATCGTCTCCGGCGCGGGGCCGGCGATCGCGTCGACATCCATGGCGGTCGGAGCGGTGGGGGTGTTGGCCATATCGGCGAGTCCTCGAGAAATCGGAACGCGGCCTTGGCGCGGCGGCGAACGAGGCATACCTATGCGACGCTCAAAGGCGCCGTCAATCGACGCGCGCCTCAAACGACGTGTTCGTCATCCGATCTGGACGCTCCATGGACCTGCCCGCTTACGCCATCGAGGCCGAAGGCCTGTACAAGACCTATGCCGGCACCAAGACCTCGCCGGAGAAGAAGGCGCTGAACGGCATCGACCTGAAGATCCCGCGCGGCTCGATCTTCGGCCTGCTGGGTCCCAACGGCGCGGGCAAGTCGACCTTCATCAACATCCTGGCCGGCCTGGTGCGCAAGAGCTCGGGCACGGTGAGGATCTGGGGCCGCGACATCGACCAGCGGCCGCGCGACGCCCGCGCCGCGATCGGCGTGGTGCCGCAGGAGCTGGCCGCCGACGTCTTCTTCACCCCGCGCGAGTCGCTGGAGGTGCAGGCCGGCTTCTATGGCGTGCCGAAGAACGAGCGCCGCACCGACGAGTTGCTGAACGCGCTCGGCCTGGGCGACAAGGCCAACGCCTATGTCCGCCAGCTGTCGGGCGGCATGAAGCGACGCCTGATGGTGGCGAAAGCCATGGTCCACCAGCCGCCGGTGCTGATCCTCGACGAGCCGACCGCCGGCGTCGATGTCGAGCTGCGCCGCCAGCTCTGGCACTACGTCACGGGCCTCAACGAGCTGGGCGTCACCATCGTGCTGACCACCCACTACCTGGAAGAGGCCCAGGAGCTGTGCGACGAGATCGCCATCGTCAACCGCGGCGAGGTGGTGGCCTGCGAGCCGACTTCGACGCTGCTGCGCCGCATGGACAGCCGCAACGTGGTGGTGACGCCGGAGGAGCCCGTGCTGGCCGCCCCGACCCTGGCGGGCTTCGACACCAAGCTGCGGGCCAATGGCGCCTTCCAGGTCAGCTATCGCACCGGCCAGTCCAGCGTCGAGCAGGTGCTGGCCGCCGTGCGCGCCAACGGCCTGAAGATCAAGGACATCGCCACGGAAGACCCGGACCTGGAGGACGTCTTCCTGGCCCTGACCTATGGCGACCCGAACGCGGCCGATCCGACCAAGGACTAGAGCGCATGACCAGCAAGCCTGACGCGCTGCGGCGCCTGATCGACCTTCCCGGCGTCAACGACCTGGAATATCGGGCCTTGCTCAAGCGCGACTTCGCCGAACCCGAGGCCCGGGCCGAATATCCGGAGATCGACGCCTGCGTGCTGGCCCTGTTCGGCTTGACCACCGACGCGGCCGAAGAGGTGGAGCGACCGTCCGACTGGGACCATATCGAGACCCGGCCGCCCGCCGCACAGGTCGCCGCGTTCGAGGCCGAGGGCTGGGACGTCACCGACGACAAGCGCCGGCCGTTGCGCGTCCTAGGTCACTTCTCCGCGCCGTTGGCGCTGGCGATGCGCGGCGTGGCTGGAACCCTGCCCTTCCAGCCGGAAAGCACCGAGCCGGAAGAGTGGATGTCCAAGCTCGAGGCCGAGGCCAAGCGTTTCCGCAAGCGCTAGGCGCGAGGGCTTGCCTTCCAGGACCCGCCCGCCAACACTCCCGCTTCGGATCGGGGATAGGGGCAGGCGATGAGTTTCCTGGAGAAGCAGTTCGGGCTGAGCGCCCAGGGGACGAGCCTGCGCACCGAGGTGCTGGCCGGCTTCACCACCTTCCTGACCATGGCCTATATCGTGATCGTCAATCCGGCGATCCTGGGCCAGGCCGGCATGCCGATCGCCGGCGTCGCCGCCGCCACCTGCCTGGCGGCGGGGCTGGGCTCGATCCTGATGGGGCTGATCGCCAACTATCCGATCGCCCTGGCCCCCGGCATGGGCCTCAACGCCTATTTCACCTTCACCGTCGTCAAGGGCATGGGCCTGCCGTGGGAGACCGCCCTGGGCTGCGTCTTCCTGTCGGGCATCGCCTTCCTGGTGCTGACGGTGGCGGGCATCCGACAGCTGATCGTCGGGGCCATCCCGCGTCCGCTGTTCTCGGCCATCGCCGCCGGCATCGGCCTGTTCATCGCCTTCATCGGCCTGAAGGAGGCCGGCATCATCGTCGCCAATCCGGCCACGACGGTGGCCCTGGGCGACCTGACCCAGCCGACGGCGATCATCACCATCCTGGGCCTCGTCATCATCGGCGGGCTGATGGTCTGGCGGGTGAAGGGCGCGATCCTGATCGGCATCCTCGCCGCCGCGGCCGCCGCCTGGGCCCTGGGCCTGGCCAAGATCGTCCCCGGCGAGTACGGCCTGGCGGCCCTGACCGCCACGGCCCTGAAGCTGGACATCCCCGCCGCACTGCACCTGAACGGCGGGGCCGGCATGGCCATCGCCGAAGTGATCTTCGTCTTCCTGTTCGTCGACCTGTTCGACAATGTCGGCACCCTGGTCGCCGTGACCAAGAAGGCCGGCCTGGTGCAGCCCGATGGCGCGATCCCGCGCCTGAACCGCATCCTGACCGCCGACAGCATCGCCACCATCGGCGGCTCGCTGGCCGGCACCTCGACCGTGGTCAGCTATATCGAGAGCGCCTCGGGCGTCGCGGCCGGCGGCCGTACAGGCCTGACGGCGATCGTGGTCGGCCTGCTGTTCCTGGCGACGCTGTTCTTCGCGCCCTGGGTCCAGGCGATCCCGGCGGCGGCCACGGCGCCGGCCCTGATCATCGTCGGCTCGCTGATGGTCGGCGCCCTGGCCGACATCGACTGGGACGATCCCGGCGTGGCCATCCCCGCCTTCCTGACGGTGATCGCCATCCCGCTGACCTTCTCGATCGCCAACGGCCTGGCGTTCGGTATCACCGCCTTCGCCATCCTGAAACTGGTGCGTGGCCAGGCCAAGCCGAGCGACTGGCTGCTGTTCGTGCTGGCGGCGCTGTTCGTGCTGCGGTTCATCTACATGGGGGCGGCGTGATCGCGTTTGCCCTCCGCCTGCCTTTCGGCTAAGACGCCGTCCCGCCCGGTCTGCTTGGGCGCGATGCACCCGTAGCTCAGCTGGATAGAGCGTTGCCCTCCGAAGGCAAAGGTCACACGTTCGAATCGTGTCGGGTGCGCCAAAAAACCTTTTAAAATCAAAAAGTTAAGTCGGGCGCTATTCGCGCGTACGGAAAACGTACGGAAAACGGTGTTTCGAGATCGATTTAACCGCAGTCGGCACTCGGCCGGGTTTACGCAGTTCGAATCGCGTCCGGGCGCGCCATCCTCCGCCGACCGTACGATCGCCTACGCCAGACTACGCTAGCCCACGCCAGAGCCCGCCAAAGTTGAATGGCGGCTCTTTTTAGCGAAAAATCGTAGAATCGGCGGCTCTATGCGTTCGAGTCCTGCATGGAGTCGAGTTGAGGTACAATCTATAGGCGCGTCACCTCATGCGCGGTCAGGGGTGTTCTCGCGATTGGACTCGTCACGCGGCGTCGTGCGGTCGTCGGCGTAGCGATTGAGGATCGCACCGGTCTTCCAAAACCGTCCGCGCACGGAGATCGAACCGGGCGATCAAGCCAGCGGCGCGCCCGTTAACTGCCGAGGCAGCGTCGCGCCGTTTGATCTGGCGCAGGACGGCCCTGCCAACCTGAACCAGAATGGGGTTTGGCCTCTCAAGCGAACGAGGAAACTGGGTATGACGGCGGAACCTTTCGAGCGGCTTGGGCTAGCCTTGGCAATCGGGTTCCTGATCGGCATTGAGCGTGGCTGGCGCGCGCGCGACGTTGCCGAAGGGGGGCGCGCCGCGGGGTTGCGCACCTATGCGCTGTCGGGTCTGCTCGGTGGGGTCTCAGGGATGCTGAGCCAGCTCCTGGGCGGCTGGGCCATGCTGACGCTTGGCTTGCCGTTCGCTACGGCCTTCATCCTCTTCAAGCAGCGGGAGCAGCGCGACGACAATGACCACTCGGCGACCGCCATCGTCGCGGGCCTGCTGACCTTCGGGCTCGGGGCTTTGGCGGCGATCGGCGATGAGCGCGTCGCCGCCGCCGCCGCCGTGACGGTCGCGGCCCTGCTGGCGGGAAAGGAGGTGCTGCACACCTGGCTTGAGCGCCTGACCTGGCCCGAGCTTCGAGACGCGCTGGTCCTGCTGGCCATGACCTTCGTGGCCTTGCCGCTTCTGCCAAACCGTCCCTTTGGACCCTACGGCCTGGTCAATTTCGCCGAACTCTGGGTGCTGACCATCGCCATGGCGGCGATTTCCTTTGTCGCCTACGCGGCGATCAAGGTGTGGGGACCGGCGCGGGGCGCTTTGCTGGCCAGCGCCGCCGGCGCGCTGGTCTCCTCGACGGCGGTGACTGTCTACCTGGCTCGACTCAACAAGGAGTTCTCCAACCCCTTTGCCCTGGCGGGCGCGGCCCTGGTCGCCAGCGCCATCATGGCGATCCGGCTAGGGGCCATCACCTTGGCGCTCTGGCCGCCCTTGTTCTGGTCGCTGTCGGCGCCGCTGGGCGTGTTCGCTGTGCTCTCAACGGTCCTTGGCTTGGGGGCGACCGTCTTGGCGTCGACCAGCGAGGCCGCGCCGTCGCCGTCCTCGGCCAAGAGCCCCTTTGAACTGGGGCTGGTGCTGAAATTCGCTTTGGTGCTCGGCGTCATCATGGCGGCGTCAAGGGTCGCCGCCGGTCTTTACGGTCCGTCCGGCCTTCTGCCGGTGGCGGCGCTTGGCGGCCTGGTCGACGCCGACGCGGTCACCCTGTCGGCCGCCCGCATGAGCGCGGGGGGCATGGCCATCGGCGTCCCCGGGCAAGCGGTGCTGCTGGCGGTCACGGTCGACAGCTGTTCGAAGATGGTCATCGCATGGGTGGTGGGCGGCTCGCGCTTTGGCGCCCTCTACGCGGCGGGAACTCTGTTGGCGCTGGCTGCGGCGGTCGGCGTCTGGGCCTGGCTTTGAAGCCTCTCGTCGCGACTGGCCCGGGGCGCGGCGGCGTCCCGCAGCCCAAACTGATCGAGATCAAATCCGCGATCGGCGCTGTCGCCATATTACGCCGAGCGCCTTTCCAAGCCGTCTTATGGGGGCTCGGCCCTGCGGATTGATGGCGAATGGAGCCTGTCTTGTCGAAGCCGTGGATGAGGCCGCTTGGCCGTACCGATCCGCCGCCGCCTGGCGCACCCGCCGAACCGGCTGGCTTTGACAAGGTGCGTTTCATCAACGGCGCGGCGCAGGACGATCCGGTTTGGCTGTTCGGGGGCTTGCCGCCCCGCGACCAGGCGGCGACGATGAAGGACCTCAACGTTCTGGCGCTTTCTGGCGGCGGGGCCGGCGGGGCGTTCGGGGCCGGCGCCCTGGTCGGTCTCACCGAGACCGGAACGCGCCCGGTCTTCGACCTGGTGACGGGCGTCAGCACCGGCGCGTTCATCGCGCCCTTCGCCCTTCTTGGACCAGCCTGGGATCATCGCCTGACCGAGGCCTATTGCGACGGCCACGCCGCCGACCTGCTGGCGCTCAGGGGCCTGAGGCCGGGCGCGAGCCTTTTCGGCGCCGAACCGCTCACGGCGCTTGTCGGGCGCTACATCGACGCGCCGCTGCTGGCGGCGGTGGGGGCGGCCCATCAGGCTGGACGGCGGCTCTTTGTCGCCACAGCCAATCTGGACACCGAGGCCACATCGATCTGGGACATGGGCGCGATCGCCAGCCACGGCGGAGAGGCCGCGCTGGCGCTGTTTCGCGACATCCTCGTGGCTTCGGCCAGTCTTCCCGGGCTGTTTCCGCCCAAGATGATCGCGGTGGAGAGCCAAGGTCGCCGCTACGAAGAAATGCACGTGGATGGCGGGACGATCAGTCCGCTGTTCGTGGCGCCTGAGCCCTTGGCGTTCACGCGGCCGCCCGGGCGGCCGGACCGCGGCGTCGAGGTCTACGCCCTCGTCAACACCACGCTCGATGGCGGGGCGACGACGACGTCCATGAGCGTGATCCCCATCCTGATGCGTAGCTTCGAACTGATGCTCAAGACCTCATATCGCAATGCTCTGCGGACCGTGGCCGCCTTCTGCGAGATCAATGGCTTCGCGCTCCACACCGCCTGCGTGCCCGCTGATTTTGGCGGCGTCAGCATGCTGCGCTTTGAAGGGCCGGCCATGACCGACATGTTCGATCGTGGCGTTCGCGCCGCCCGCGACGGCCGGTTATGGTCGACCCTGACCGCGCCAGCCGATCTCGCCGCGTCGGCGGCGGCTTCCTGATCACGCCATTCGACGCTGGCGCCTGTTCCTCGACGCAAGGTGCGCGAAACGGCCGTTGGCGTCGGTTCGACGATTGTTGATCACCATCAAGTCGAAGGCGGCGGCGAGGGGGAAGATGATGAGCGCACCAGTCGCGCGCCTTCATCCCGATGGAGCTTCATCCATGAGCGCTCAAGCCGACAAACCTGTCCCGCCGGTCTTCACTCCGCCCCACGGCGGTGATGGCGGCGACATGGCCGTGTTGCAGGACCGCGCCTTGCCAAGGACTGCCGGTCCGGCGGGTAAGATCATCGCCGCCGATCCTTCCTGCTCCCCGGCCGAGGCTTAGATGCTGGCGATGGTTCTGGAGGGCGGCCGCCTGACGCCGGTCCTGCGTCATGCGCCAAGGCCCGGCGCCGGCGAGGTTCTGCTGCGCGTGCGGTGCTGCGGCGTCTGCCGCACGGATCTTCATCTTCTGGACGGCGATCTTCCCGTCGGGGAGGGCGTCATTCCAGGACACGAGATCGTCGGCGTGGTGGAAGCGCTCGGGCAGGGCGTCACCAGCCTGGCTTTGGGGCAACGCGTTGGCGTCCCGTGGCTCGGCGGCGCCTGTGGGCGTTGCCGCTTCTGTCGCCAGGGTGCGGAAAATCTCTGCGATCACGCGCGGTTCACCGGCTGGACGCGCGATGGCGGCTATGCGGAAATGACGGTCGCGGACGCGCGCTTCTGTTTCGTCCTGCCCGACGGACTTGATGATCTTGAGGCCGCGCCGCTGCTCTGCGCCGGTCTGATCGGCTTTCGTGCCTGGCGCATGGCGATGGAGGGGCGGGTCGTCGATCGGCTGGGCCTCTACGGTTTTGGCGCCGCCGCCCACCTCTTGGCCCAATTGGCGATCGCTGAGGGGCAGAAAGTCTACGCCTTCACCAAGCCCGACGACCTGGCCGCCCAGGACCTCGCGCTTGAACTGGGCTGCCTGTGGGCGGGCGCGTCGGACGCCGCGCCGCCCGAACTGCTGGACGCCGCCATCCTGTTCGCGCCGATCGGCGCGCTCGTGCCGCTCGCCTTGAGGGCGGTCCGCAAGGGCGGCGCTGTGGTGTGCGCGGGGATCCATATGAGCCAGATCCCGGCCCTGGACTATGCCGACCTGTGGGGCGAAAGGACCTTGGTCTCGGTGGCCAACCTGACCCGCGCCGACGCCCAAGACTACCTGCCGCGCGCCGCCGCCGTGGGCGTCCGCCCTCACGTCAAGGTTTACGGTCTGCGTCAGGCCGCCCAGGCGCTGGCCGACTTGCGCGCCGGCGCCTTCACGGGCGCCGCGGTGTTGCGGATTGATCCGCCCCTGTGATCGGACAGGCCGTTGGATGATATCGGCGGCCGTGCGACCGAGCCTATGTTGCGGCTGGCGAATGGGCTGTCGGCGACGCCGCGGTTGCGTGATCAGCTAGACAAAGGCCAGCGGTGACAAGTTGGGACCACGCGGCCTCGGCGGTGTCGGCGAAGGCGAAGAGAGAGAGATCGGCGGCGTCGACCATGCCGTGCTCGACGAAGGCGTCGAAATTGATCACCGAGCGCCAGTAGGCCTCGTCGACCAGCACGATGGGGATCGGTGGGGCTTTGCCCGTCTGGCGCAGGGTGAGCAGTTCGAAGAGCTCGTCCAGTGTCCCAAATCCGCCGGGAAACTCCACCAGCGCGTTGGCCCGCATGGCCAGATGCATCTTGCGCATGGCGAAATAGTGAAACCGGAAGGTCAGGTCCGGCGTGGAATAGGCGTTGGGAAGTTGCTCCTTAGGCAGGGTGATGTTGAAGCCGACCGACGGAGCGCCGGCCTCGAAAGCGCCGCGATTGGCCGCTTCCATCACGCCGGGTCCGCCGCCGGTGGCGATGACGTTGTCGCGGGCCTGGCCGGCCGGGCCGCAGGCGCCGCCCCGTTCGGAGGCGATGCGCCCAAAGCGCCGAGCCTGGGCGTACCATTCCCCGGGGCGTCCTGGCGCGTCCTCGCGCACCCGCGCGCTGCCGAAGACCACGATGGTGGAGCGCACGCCCCATGCGCGGAGCGCCTCGTCGGCCTTGGCGAACTCGAGCAGGAACCGCACGCCGCGCATGGAATCGCCCAGCAGGAAGGCCTGGTCCAAGGCCGCTAGCCGGTAGGACGGCGAGGCGGCCTGCAGGCGATTGTCAGGTGGAGGCATCGGCGGCGTCACGCCAGGGCCGAGCCGAAGAGGTCGTCCAGACGCACGCGCACCTGATCCAGGACGTCAGCGCCGGACTCGGCGGTGATGTTGGAAACGATCGAGCCGAAATGCTTGTGGTCGATGACCCGCAAGCCGCAGACGCCCGACAGGTGCAAGTCGAACACCGTCATCAGGGCCTTCAGGGCCCCGGTGGTGTTGACCCAATCCTCGGGCGCGCCGGAGGTCGAAAAGCTGAGCAGGGTCTTGCCGTCGAGCAGGGATTCCGTGCCGCCAGCCCCCGGCGCGTAACCAAAACCCATGCTGAACACCCGATCGACATAGCCCTTTAGGATGGCGGGGGGCGCGTTGAACCAGAACGGGTAGACGAAGATGAAACTGTCGACGTCGGCCAGGGCTTGCCGCTCGGCGATGACGTCGGCGGCCGGATGCGGGCCATGCGGCGTTGGCACTTCCTCGGCCTTCAGGCGCGGATCGAAGTCCAGCCCATAGAGGTCGCGCAGGACCACGTCATGGTTGGTCGCGCGCAGGTGCTCGACGCAGGTGCGGGCGATCGCCGCGCAGAAGCTGCTGGGCTTGGGGTGGGCGAGGACGACGGCGTGTTTCATGGGGGGGGTCCCAGGCAGCGAGCTTGCTGATGGCGCCAGACTAGTCGCGGAGCCGGGACCCAATTTGATCCAGATCAGGGAACGGCGAGCCGCCTGGCCGATCCTGTCGGCTCAAGGAGGCGACGATGATCACGGATGGACGAACCTTGGTGGTGGCGGCCGACGGCGGCCGGGCTCGGCTCTTTGAGGAGTCTCGCCACGGCGGGCCGCTGACCGAACATTCCGAATGGTTGGCCGGTTTGGCGCCGCGGAGTTTCCGCAATCCCGGCTCGGGCGGGGTCCATGACCGCATGGGTCACGCCATCCATGGCGCCGCCACCGTCACCGTCGGCGACAAGAGCGCCCGCGACTTCATAGGTCAGCTCGCGGCGCGCTTGGCGCGCCTCGTCGATGAACACGATTTCGATCATGTGATCGTCTTCGCGCCGCCCCGCGCCCTGGGGGTGCTACGCGAAGCGCTTCCGAAGGCCCTGGGCCAACGCCCGGTGCTCGATCAGGCCCACGATCGTGTCGACGCCGACGCCGAGGCCCTGCGCCAGGCCGTACGTGCGCTGCGCCGCGACGCGCCGTGAACCGACCCGCCGTCGCTTCCCAGAATCCTACGGCCGGGCGCGCCGCGTCCGACTGAACCCAACCCCGCGAGACTCCGTCATGACCCCGATCCTGTCCTTTCACGGCGCCGCCGGCTGCGTCACCGGCTCGTGCGCCCGCCTGCAGACGCAGGAGGCCACGATCCTGGTCGACTGCGGCATGTTCCAGGGATCAAAGACCCTCAAGGCGCTGAACTATGGCGAATTTCCCTTTGATCCCGGCCAGATCGACGCCGTCCTGCTCACCCATGCGCATGTCGACCATTGCGGCCTGCTTCCCAAGCTGATGCTGGCGGGCTTCGAGGGGCCGATCTATGCGACGGCGGCGACGCGCGATCTCTGCGCGGTGATGCTCGCCGACGCCGGCGGCATCCAGGAAGGGGAGGTGGCGGCGCTCAACCGGCGCAACCAGCGGCGCGGCCTGGCCCCGGTCGAGCCGATCTATACCGAGGCCGACGCAGCCCGGGTCATGAAGCAGTTTCGGAAGGTCAAGCTGGGCGAGCCGGTGGCGGTCGCCCCCGGACTCTCGGCGGTCTATTGGGAGGCGGGTCACATCCTGGGCTCGGCCTCGATCGAGGTTCTTGTCGGCCCGGCCGGCGCCGAGAAACGCTTGCTGTTTTCAGGCGACCTGGGCTCGGGCGGCAGTGACTTCGTCGCCGATCCGCAAGGCCCCCAGGGCGTTGACCATCTGATCGTCGAATCCACCTACGGAAATCGCGAGCGCGTCGCGGCCAGTGGCGTCGCACGCCGCGCGGCCCTGGCCGAGGAACTCAAGGCGGCCCATGCCGCGGGCGGGCCGCTGCTCATCCCCGCCTTCGCCCTGCAGCGCAGCCAGGAGCTGCTGGTCGACCTGCTGCAGCTGATGGAGGACGGGGACGCGCCGCGCGGCGACATCTTCCTGGACTCGCCTCTGGCCATCGAAGCCTCCAAGGTGTTCCTTGACCGGGGCTGGAACCCCGCCCTCCAGCGCAATCCGTTCGAACCGGTGCGACCCTCCGAGCACCTGCGCTTTTTGGACAAGCCCTGGGATAGCGACGGCCTGGAGCGCCTCTCCGGCTGGCATGTGATCCTGGCGGCCAGCGGCATGTGCGACGCCGGGCGCGTGCGCAAACATCTCAAGCGGCTGCTGTGGCGTAAGGAGGCGACGGTGCTGCTGTGCGGGTTCCAAGCCGCTGGCACGCTGGGCCGGCTCCTCGCCGACGGGGCGCCACGGGTCAGCATCCAAGGCGACGAGGTGCGGGTTCGCGCGCGGGTGCGCAAGCTCGACGCCTATTCAGCCCACGCCGACGCGGCGGCCTTGACCCGCTGGGTGCGCGATCGCTCGCCCGTTGCAGGGTCGGTCCTGCTGGCCCACGGCGAGCCAGACGCCGCCGCCGGATTGCGCGATCGACTGATCACCGAAGGTTTCGACGCGAACGCCATCTTGATACCGGACCTGGACGACGGCTTTGACCTGACCGAGGGCGGCGCGATCCCAAGACAGCCGTCGCCGGCCCGGCTGGCGCCCCACGCCGCGGCCAAGCTCGACTGGCACAATCACCGGGTCGCCTTTCAGATGGCGCTCAACGCCGCCCTGGAAGGGGCGCATAGCGATGCGGCCCGCGAGGCGCTGCTACGCCGCCTCAATGCGGTCGTCGATGGCCAATTCGGTGATGAGCCCCCCCGGGGCGAGGCCAAGACCCGTTTGCACGAACTTGACCCAGGTCAACACCCATCGCCGCAAGAAGGCGTGCTCTAGGGCGTCACCCATTCTTCTTTGCAAGGTAAGACAATGTCAGCTCGCAAGATCAAGACGCTCGCCCGCGACGGCCGCGACGCTTTTGAAAACGTCACCGATCACCTCAAGACCATGGTCGATCACCTGGGGCAGGACGCCAGCGACGCGGTCTCGGTGAGCGCGGTGGCTCTGGGCCATGCGGCCATCGAACTGGTCGGCGATGTCCAGACCAAACTTGATCGGCTCGAGACCGCGGCGGAGCGACAAATCCGGCGCCATCCCAGTGAAGCCGTGGCCGCCACCGCGGCCGCTGCGGCTCTGGTCGCCGCAGCGGCCGCCAGCCTCATCACCTATGCCGTGACCCATCGCTCCCGCGCCGCATAGCCTGGTCGCATTCCCTGTCCCGGTGAGGCGGAGACGCCCATGACGGATCGCACCAAGGGCTTGGAAGAGGGCGAGGCGACGCGTCGCCTCGCCCTCGTCGGTCCCAATCAGATCGATCCGCCGCGCACGCGTTCAGTGGCGCAGATCGTCCTGGCGACCCTCCGCGAACCGATGTTTGGCCTGCTTTTGGCGGCTTCAGGTCTGTACTTGGCGCTCGGCGATCTGGCCGAAGGCCTGCTGCTGACCCTGGCGGCTGTCGCCACCATCGTTCAAGTCGTGTTCCAGGAAGCGCGCAGCGAACGGGCGCTCCAGGCGCTGCGCGACCTGGCCGAGCCCATGGTGCGACTGGTTCGCGACGGGGTCGAGCGGCTGGGGCCGGCGCGTTCGCTCGTGCCCGGCGACGTCGTCCTGGTCGGCGAGGGGCAGCGCGTGCCCGCCGATGGCCAACTGATCGACGGCGAACTCCTGACCATTGACGAGGCGGCCCTGACGGGCGAATCCGTTCCGGTCCAGCGCGCGCCGGGCTTGGCGGGCGACCGGTCCGGCGCGATCTTCGCCGGTACGCTGGTCGTCTCGGGCCAGGGAGTGGCCGAGGTGACCGCCACGGGACCTCGAACCGCCATCGGCAAGATCGGCGTGGCCCTAGCGACGCTGGAGACGGCTCCAGCGCCGTTGCAGAAGGCCATCACGCGGCTGGTCGGGTGGCTCGGTCTGGCCGCCGGACTGTTCTGCCTTCTGATCATCGTCACCTACGGCCTGATGCGCGGCGACTGGCTGGAGGCCGCCTTGGCCGGCATCACGGTTGCGATCGCGATGATCCCCGAAGAGTTTCCCATGGTCCTGGCCGTTTTCCTGGCTCTGGGCGCTTGGCGGCTTGGCCGGCACAAGGTGCTGGTGCGCCGCGGCGCTGTGATCGAGACCCTCGGCGGGGCCACCGTGCTTTGTGTCGACAAGACCGGAACCCTGACCGAGAACCGCATGAGCGTCGCCGCGCTCTGGGCGCAGGGCGCGCGGTGCGCGCCTTCGGCCAAGGGCGCTTCCGATCCGCACCCGCTATTGGTCGCCGCCAGCCTGGCCTGCGCCGCGCGGCCGGTCGATCCGATGGACCGCGCGCTCACCGCCCTGGCGGGGCCGCCCGCCGATGCGCGCCTCGAGCGGGTTTGGCCCTTGCGGACAGAACGTCTGGCCGTGGTCCAGGCCTGGCGTCGCGCCGACCAGAGTCTATCGCTGGCCGCCAAGGGCGCGCCCGAGGCGATCTTCGCCCTGTGTCGTCTGACGGCCCAGGAGACGGTGTCCGTCCGCGCGGCGCTTGAAGTCCTGGCGCTCGAAGGCCTGCGCGTGCTGGCCGTCGCTGAGGCGGTGGGGGGTGTCGATGCGCCCGATGAGCCCGAGGCCGTCAGGTTTGTCTTTGGCGGTCTGGTTGGGTTCGCCGATCCGCTGCGATCCGATGCGGCTGACGCCGTGCGCGAGGCCCGTAGGGCCGGCGTCAAGGTGATGATGATCACCGGCGACTATCCGGCCACGGCTCTGAACATTGCTCGCCAGGCCGGCCTGGACGTGGAGGCTGGCGTCCTGACCGGCGATGATATCGCGCGCCTCGACCAGGCGGCGCTGCAGGCGCGCCTGGCGAGCGTTCGGGTCTTCGCGCGCGTGCGGCCCGAACAGAAGCTGGCCCTGGTCGAAGCCCTGAAGGCCAATGGCGAGATCGTCGCCATGACCGGCGACGGCGTCAATGATGCGCCGGCCCTGGAGGCGGCTCATATCGGCATCGCCATGGGACGGCGCGGCACCGACGTGGCCCGCGAAGCCGCCGACCTGATTCTGCTGGACGACAGCCTGGCCTCGATCGTCGGCGGCGTCCGGCTGGGCCGGCGGATCTATGACAACCTGCGGCGCGCCCTAATCTATGTCACCGCCATCCACGTGCCGATCGCCGGCCTGGCGTTGGCGCCGGTGCTGCTGGGCGCGCCGCCGATGCTGTTTCCGGTGCAGGTGGTGTTTCTCGAACTGGTGATCGATCCGGTTTGTTCCTTGGTCTTCGAGGGCGAGCCCAGCGATCGCGACAGCATGAAACGGCCTCCGCGCTCGCCCCGAGCCAGCCTGTTCGGCGCGCGGGAAATCACCCAAGGGGCCTTGCAGGGGCTTGTTATCCTGGCCGGGGTGTTGGCGCTCTATCTCTGGGGCCTGACCTGGATGCCCGCCGCCCAGGCGCGGGCTGGCGCCTTCGCGGCCCTGGTGATCGGTAACCTGACCCTAGCCATCACCGACGCCACGGGGCGCGATGGTCGGCTGCTGGACGCGCGGCGCTGGGTGTTCTGGATGATCGCCGGCGTGGCCGGCGCGATCCTGCTCCTGGTGTTTTTGACGCCGGGCCTGGCGACCCTCTTTCGGATGGAGACGCCCGCTGCGGGGTTTTTGGCGACTTGCACCGTGATGGGCGTCGTGGCGGCCGGCTGGGCTTGGTTGCCGAGAATGTTGCGACGGTCTGATCCAGATCAAGCCCAAGGGCGCGGGGAGGGATGAGATGGCGTCGAAAGGAGCCTGCCAATGGCTTTCAAGGACATTCTCTTCCAGCTGGACAGCTATCCGGAACCGACCTCGGCGGCGGTGATCGAACGCGGCGTCTGGTGGGCGCGGCATCTTCAGGCGACCCTGACGGTCCTGGCTGTCGATATCCAGATCCCCGTGCACAGCAACAAGGTCGCCGACTACTTGATTGGGCTGACCGATCTGGCCCACGCCGAGGAAGTCAAGTCCCATCGCCAGGGCCAGGACCTGCTGGCCCAGGCCGCCGCCTGCGCCTTGCGCGGCGATGTCGAATTCCAGCCTCAAACACATCGAACCCACCTCTACGATGTCGGCGAGCACATCGCGCGAATGGCGCGGACCCGCGACCTGTGCATCGTGCCCCTCAGCGGGCGGTTCGACGAACAGCAGGGCGTGGTCAGGACCGTGGTCTTCGGCTCGGGCCGTCCGACTCTGATCCTCGACGAGACTGTCGTCGAGGCGCGCACCAGCGGCTGCGCGCGGGTGGTGATCGCCTGGGACGGCGGCGCGAGCGCCGCGCGCGCCCTGGCCGACAGTCTGCCGGTCCTGGCCAAGGCCGAGGCGGTCACGGTGCTGACCATCAGCGGCGACAAGCCCGGCGTTGACGACAAGATGGGCCTCGATGTCGTGCGCCACTTGCGCAGCCATGGGATCACCGCCCAGGCCAAGGCCCTGGCGGCCGACCAGAGTTCGGCTGGGACGGTGATCGAGCGCTATGTCCGTCAGGTCGATGCCGACCTCCTGGTGATGGGAGCCTACGGCCACACGCGGCTACGCGACTTCGTGCTCGGCGGCGCCACCGAACATCTCCTGCACGCGCCGCCGACCGCGCTGTGGATGGCTCACGCCTGAACGCCGTCAGGCCGTTGAACTCGGGAGAATCCAATGAAATCCGTTCTGCTGCTCATTCACGCCGACGTCGGCCAGGAGGCGAGGCTCAGAGCCGCTTTGGACCTGGTGCGCGCTCTACAGGGGCATCTGGTCTGCCTGGACGTGGTGGCGTTCCCGACCCTCGCGGGCGACGTCACTGGCATGGCGGCCGGCGTGATCCTGACGAAGGAATGCCACGCCGCCGCCGAAAACCGCAGGCTGCTTGAGGAGCGGCTCGCCCGGGAGTCGATTCCCTGGACTTGGATCGACACCGCCGGCGACGTCGCCGATTGCTTGCTGCGCGAAGCAGGTCTGGCGGACCTCATCGTCGTCAACTGCAAGCGCGACCATTGGCTGTCCACCGACTCGCGAGCCGCGGCCGCGACGCTCGCCCAAAAGGCCCGCTGCCCGGTGGTGGCCACGCCCGACCAGGGGCGAGGCCTGGATCCGACCGGTCTGGTGGTGGTCGCCTGGGACGGCTCCGCGCCGGTCATGGCCACCCTGCGCGCCGCCACCCCGCTCCTGAAACACTCCCGTCAGGTGCGGCTGGTCACGGTCGGGGAGGACCAGGGCGTCGCGCCGGAAGCCGCCGCGCTCTATCTGTCGCGGCACGGCGTCACCGCCGAAGTGACCCGTTGCGCCGCCTCGCAACGCAATCCCGACATCGTGCTTCTGCGGATCTGCGCCGAGGACCAGGCAGTCTACTGTTTGATGGGCGCCTATGGTCATGGACGCTTGTCGGAAGATCTGTTCGGCGGCGTTACGCGGCGCATGCTCGACGCCGCCGCCCTGCCGCTCGTGCTGGGCCACTAGCTCAGCGGTGACCGGCCACACGCGGATCCTTGCGGCTCAGTAGATCCGCGGCCTCCAGGAGGATCGGAGCCTGAGCCGGGAGGACCTTCTCCAGTGCGACGGGCAGCGGGAAATAGAGGGCCTGATCCACTTCGGGAACATCGAGGAATTGGCCTGATCGCGGCGGCCACGCCAGGCGGACGGTCTGGCTCTTGAATTGCGACAGGTCCAGGTCCGCCTCGGCAAGCCACGGCAGAATGACCTTGCCACGATAGGCCAGACGCGGCGTCAGGGCTTGCATTGTCCCGTCCACGGTCAAACCCAACTCCTCGCGAAATTCACGTCGGGCCGCAGCCTGTGGGTCCTCTCCCGCCTCCACCAGGCCCTTGGGCAGGGACCAAGCGCCAAGATCGCGTGCGCGCCAAAAGGGTCCGCCCGGATGAACCAGCAGGAACGCCGGCTGGTTACCTTCAAGACGGTAGGCGACGACAGCGGCGCTCTGACGAGGCGTGGTTTTGAACGCCAGGAAGAAGCCCGATGTTCAGGCCGGTGGGTTTTCGCCGGGCGTTTTGACCGCCTCCAGGCGCCAATCCTGGCGCACAGTGAACAGCTGAATCCGCCCGGGAGGCGATCCATAGTCGATCAACGACACCCACTGCGGCGCGAACCGCAACAGGGCGACGGAATGTCCTGCGGGATGAGGCTCGAATCGGGCAAATTCCGCGGTTCCCCAGATCTTGCGATTGAGCGCATCGACCCACAGGGGATCGTCGATCAGGGAGGCGCGGCCCGCGAGGGACAGACCCTGGGGCAGGCCGTCGGCGTCGCCGCCGATGGCGATGGAGACGCGGGGATCGGCGGTGATATTGGCCCGTTTCTGGCTCTCCTGCGCCACCAGAAAATACAGCGTCAAACCATCGGCCAGATAGTTGACCAGCGTCGTCTGCGGCCAGCCATCGGGACGAAGCGTCGCCACGCTCATCAGGTGGTGACGGGCCAGGATCGCACTGACCTTGGTCTCTGGAGACGCGGATGACTGGAGCGGCGGCTTCGGTGGCTCGGCGGGTGGAAGGATCGGGTCTTCAGCCATGACGTCCTCCTATGGACTACGCGGCCGGCCCGCGCGGCTCAGGCCGCGACCAAGTCGGCTAGACGATCGGGCGCGGCGATGCGAAACCGCCGGCAACTCTCCAGGGTCACCAGGCCATCGGCCTGCAGTTGGGTGATCATCCGCGACACGGTCTCGATCGTCAGGCCCAGATGATCGGCGATGTCCTGGCGGCTCATCGCCAGCTCGGTCCAAGCCGCCCCCTGGCGCTGGGCCACATCCGACAAGAATCCGGCCACCCGTTCGTAGGCGCTTTTGCGCGCCAGCAACATCATATGGTCGTGGGCGCGGCCCAGCTCCTGGCCGGTGGCGCGCCAGATCAGGCGCTCCAGTCTCTCGCCCGACTCACCGTAGTGTTTGAGAGCCGAGCGGTTGGCCACGAGGATCTTGCTGTCGCACAGGGCTTCGGCCGAGGCGCGGTGGGTGAGACCCGCCTCCAGGCCAAACAGGTCCCCGGGATAGTAGAAACCGGCGATCTGTCGACGGCCATCGCCAAGCAGACGCGAGGCGCGGACCGCGCCGCGCCGGACCTGGTAGACCATGTCGGTCTCCTCGTCCTGGGCGTAGATCTCCTCGCCGTCGGCGTAGGTCATGGCGACGCCGATCGCGCCGAAAATCTCGCCCGGCGAAGTGAGCGGAGCGTGCGGTGAGGCAAAGGCGGCGCGATCGGACAAAAAAGCGGGCATGGACATCGCACGTCTCCCTGACTGGCAGGCAAAGGGATAGGTGACGGGCCCATGGTCGGACATTGGGATGTATACGTAGTCGAGGTTGCGACGGCGTGGGATCAGCGCCCTCGACGCCCTGCATCCCGGCGCGCCCGAGGGGCAAGGCTCTCGCGCGCGTAGCGTCGAAGATCGATCTCAGCGCTGCGCGTAGCCTCGAAGGCGACGGCGTTCCGTATCATTGATGCCTCTTTGAAGGCTCCAGGTCGCTGCCCCTCGGTCGCCAGCTGGAGAGGCTCAGAGGATCCAAACGACCGAGTAGCCATCGGCGTCATGATCCGCATGGCTTTCGTTCCGGGCGAACCCGCCGCGACGTCGTTCGTCGGCAGCATCGAAGTCAACGCGCCAGTGACCGCGGCGCTGCGCCGCAGGGCGGAGGGAGAGGAGCGCCCACGGTTCTTGATCTGCATCAATCTCCTATCAGTCGAAGAGCCGCAGGTTGCTCACCTGCTGGGTGTGAGGCTTGGCGCGGCGCGAAGCTGTGTCGAGACAGGCGACCGGTCCGCTCGACCATCACTGGAACAAAAAGGCGCTCGCCAACACAGGGCCAGAGACGCCGCGCTGGGAGGACCGCATGCAGTCCAAGGCCGTCATCATCGACCTGGAGGTCGCCTCCACCGCCACCCTGGTCGCTTGGCTGGAGATCCGTGGCTACGGAGGTCTCATCCGTTCGGCGGCGACGCTCCTGAGCGCGGAGGCATCGCCCGATCTGGCTTTCGTCGAACTGCTCAATCCCGAGAAGGAGGGCATCGAGACGATCATGGCCTTGCGCACGCGTTGGCCCGACCTGCCGATCGTCGCCATGTGTCAGAGCCCGCGCGGCGTTCCAGCCAGCATGTTGCTCGACTTCGCGCTGGCCTTGGGGGCGGACGCGGCTCTGGCCAAGCCGCCCAGCCTCGAAGCGTTCGATAGGGCGTTCGATCAAGCCCTGGCGGTGCGAAACACATCGTCTCAGACCAAGTCGGCGGCCGGTCTTCCCGCAAGTTCTCGCCCTTTCGGTGAAACCGCGACCTTGCCGGTGGAGCGAGGAGCCCGTCGGCAGCGCCGCGCTTTTGCGGCCTAGTCTCCAAACGTCGCTTCGATCATGCTCACCGGTCCTCCGTAGAAATCCGGATATCGAGCGCCTTCTGCGCCCCCTAGCCTCTCGCCGTGGAAGCCATGGAGGCGACAATGAAGACGGTTCTGCTGCTGGTGCATGACGACGCGGGCCAAGAGGCGCGTCTACAGGCGGCCCTCGATCTCACACGCGCTTTGAGCGGGCACTTGCGATGCGTGGACGTGACGCCGATTGCCGACTTCGCTGGCGACGTCGACGGCGCGGCCCAAGCGATGCTCCTGGCCGAGGAGCGCAAGACGGAGGCGGCCAACCGGATCGCCGTGGAAACCCGCTTGGCCCACGAGCAGACGCCCTGGGACTGGATCGACGCCACCGGCGACGTGACGCGATGCCTGATGCGCGAGGCCGGCCTGGCGGATCTGATCGTCGTCAACTGCAAGCGTGACCGTCTGCTCCAGGTGGAGCCGCGCGGCGTGGTCAGCAATGTCGCCACACAAGCCCGCTGTCCGGTCCTGGCGGTCCCCGACAATCTCCGCGGCGTCGATGTCACCGGCCCGGTGGTGATCGCCTGGGATGGCTCGCCGCCCGCGATGGCGACCCTCAGGGCCGGCGTGCCTCTGTTGAAGCTTGCCGCCTCGGTCGAGCTCATCACCGTGGGCGAGCAAGACGGCGCGCCAGCCGAAGCCGCGGCCGCCTATCTGTCGCGCCATGACATTCACGCCACGGTCCGGCGCATCGCGGCTGGCGGCGACAAGCCCGACGCTCAGATCCTCGAGGCCTGCGCCGCCGCCGGGGCCGGCTACTGCCTGATGGGTGCCTATGGCCATGGACGCCTGCGAGAGGAGCTGTTTGGTGGCGTTACCCGACGCATGTTGGACGCGGCGCAACTGCCTTTGCTCTTGGGGCGCTGATGCCCGGCGCGCCCGCAAGCCGGAGCGACCTGATCGGCGGCCAGGCCGTCGACCGATCAAGGCCGGCGCGGATGCCCCCGACCCGCGTCTCAGGGAGCGGCTGGTGCGATCCGGCGTGCTGCCGCCGTCGCGCCACGGGCGGATGATCGGCGCGAGCGGCGGTCCAGGAGGGAACTCGATGTCCGAGCCACGCCGATCACATCTTGGCGGTCGTGTCCGTCCCGTGTTGTCGGTGACCACCTTCAAGACCGACGAGGAGGCCCTGGCGATCGCCAACGACACCCTCTACGGCCTGGGCGCCGGCGTCTGGAGCCGCGACGCCAATCGCTGTTATCGCTTCGGTCGGGCCATCCAGGCGGGCCGGGTGTGGACCAACTGCTATCACGCCTATCCCGCCCATGCGGCGTTCGGCGGCTACAAGTCGTCGGGCATCGGCCGCGAAAACCATCGGATGATGCTCGACCACTACCAGCAGACCAAGAACCTGCTGGTCAGCTACAGTTCCAAGAAGCTCGGTTTCTTCTAGTCTCGCTCGTCTCGAGGCGGCGTCAGTCACGCCGACGCCGCAGCTCATTGCCCCGCGCAGTCAGGCGTCTGGCTGGCCAGCTCTGGCGGAGTCGACCTTGCGCGCGGCTTTGGCAAGTCCCCGTCGGGCTGGATCGGACCTAGGCGTCGATGCTGGCGTCGATCCGACGTTCGACGATCCGCAGGCCGGTGTCGTCCGGGCAGATCCGGGCGGTAAAGCCCATGTCGCGCTCGAGCTGAAGGGCGGCGACATGGTCGGCGCTTTCCAGCGAATGGACGACCTTGATGCCCCGGGCGCGCGCATAGGCCAGGACGTGGTCGAGCAGGGTCCAGCCCAGGCCGTGGCCCTTCAGGTCGCTGCGCACCGTGACGGCCACCTCGGCGCGCTCGGGATCGGCGCCGGAGGCCAGCATGGCGGTGGCGATGACCGTCCGGCCATAGGCGTCGAAGGCCAGGAAGGTCATGGTGCGGCGATAGTCGACCTGGGTCATCAACGCCAGCCGGTCGGCGTCCACGGTGCGCAGGGGCGACAGAAACCGCAGTCGCAAGTCCTCTGGGTCGAGCTGGGCGAATAAGGCGGCCACGGCGGGGGTGTCGTCGGGCCGCACCGGCCGGACATGAAAGGCCAGGCCGCTTCGGGTGCGCAGATCGGCGGCCCATTCCGTGGGCACGGGCTGGATGACCAGGCGCGACCTGGGGCTGGCGTCCTGGGTGATGACGATGCGGGCGTCGAGCGCCAGGACGCCGTAGGCGTCGACGCGCAGGGGGTTGATGTCCAACTCCACGATGTCGGGCAGGTCGACGGCGATGGCCGAGAGCGCCTCCAGGGTCGCGGCCACCCCGGCGATGTCGGCTTGCGGCGCGTCGCGGTAGCCGGCAAGCAGGCGCGATATCCGGGTCTTGGCGATCATCGCCCGCGCCAGGTCGCCGTCGAGCGGCGGCAGACCCAGGGCGCGATCCTTGAGCACCTCGACCGCCTTGCCGCCGGCCCCGACCATCAGCACCGGACCGAAGGTGGCGTCTTGGGCCAGGCCAACGATCAGTTCGTGGTCGCGTCCCAGCGGGATCATGGTCTCCACCGCGAACCCGGCGATCACCGCCTCGGGGCAGGTTTTGGCGATACGCGCGGCCATGGCCGCGGCGGCCGCGCTGGCGGTCTCGGCGTTCGGGAGATCGAGGGCGACGCCGCCGACGTCGGACTTGTGGCTGATCTGCGGCGAGACGATCTTGACGGCGTAGGGCGGGGCGAGATCCGCGCAGATCCCGGCGACGTCCTGGGCGGTGGCGGCCAGGCGGGTCGGGACGGTGGCGACGCCATAGGCATTCAGCAGCGCCTTGGCCTCGACCTCGTTGAGCAGGGTTCGACCCTCGGCTCGCGCGGTCTGGATCAAGGCCAGGGCCGTGCCGCGGTCGCCGACGCGCGCGTCGTGGCGGTCTGGCGCGGCCATCAGGTTGGCCCTGGCGCGGCGGGCGGCCAGCAAGTGGCCGAAGGCTCGCGCCGCGGTGTCCGGGGCGCCGAACATCGGAACGCCCGCCGCGCTGAGGATCGGCCCGGCGGCGTCCTGGTTGGCGTCGCCCAACCAGCAGGCGATCACCGGCTTGCGCACGCCGCGTCCACGGGCGGCCACGACGCTGGCGGCGACGCCCCGGGCGATGTCGCCCGGCTTGGACAGCGCGGTGGGGCAGTTCATGACCAAGACCGCATCGACACCGGCGTCCGCCAGCACCGCGTCAAGCGCCAGGCGATAGCGCTCGGCCGATGCGTCACCCATCAAGTCCACCGGATCACCATGCGACCAGCCGGCGGGGAGGGCGGTTTCGAGGCGCTGCAGGGTCTGCGGCCCGAATTCGGCCAGGACGCCGCCGCACGACGCCATGGCGTCGAGCGCCAGGATGCCGGCGCCGCCGCCATTGGTGACGATGGCCAGACGCTCGCCGGCCAGGCCCCGTCCGGCGCGCAGCACCGCGGCGGCGTCGAAAAGATCGCTCAGGGTTTCGACCTGGATAATGCCGGCCCGCTCGAAGGCGCAGGTGTGGACATCGTAGGCTCCGGCCAGGGCGCCGGTGTGGGAGCGAACGGCCTTGCCGCTGGCGGCGTTGCGCCCGGCCTTCAAGGCGATCACCGGCTTGATGCGCGCCGCGGCGCGGGCCGCCGACATGAACTTGGCCGCGTTGGTGACGCCCTCGACATAGAGCAGGATGGCGTCGGTATGGGGATCGGCGGCGAAGAGATCGATCAGGTCTCCCAGGTCGACCTCGGCCATGTCGCCCACCGAGACGATCCCCGAAAAGCCCAGTTGGCGCGTATTGGCCCAATCGATCACGCCGCTCACCAGGGCGCCGCTCTGGGAGATCAGGGCCAGGCCCCCGGGGCCGGGCGCGCCGCGGGCGAAGGAGGCATTGAGATGGGCGTGGGGGGCCAGCAGGCCCAGGCCGTTGGGCCCGACGATCCGCAAGCCAAAGGGCTTGGCGGCCTCCAGCATGGCCTGGCGTAGACCATTGGCCTCTGTGATCCCCGCCGACAGGATCACGGCCACCTTGACGCCGGCCGCGCCGAGATCGGCGATGACCTGGGGGACGGCGGCGGCGGGGATCGCCACCACGGCCAGCTCGGGTGGCTCGGGCAAGTCGGCGATGGTCGCCGACCAGGTCGCGCCGGGCACCGACAGCGGGCGCGGATTGACCATGTAGACCGGACCGGCGAAGCCTCCGGACAGCAGGTTTTCGACAACCACCTGACCCACGGAGCCTGGGCGATCGGAGCCGCCGATGACCGCCACCGAGGTCGGAGACAGCAGGGGGAAGAGGTTGTGCAGGGACATGGCGGCCTCAAGCGTCAGGGCCCGTCGGGGCGGGCCGTCGACAAGCAAGGGACACGCCGCGGCGCTTGCGCGCCATCCGTAGACTCCCGCATGGGGTTTGGCGCGAGCCTCACCGAACCGGTTTGTAAGCCGCGATGCGAGGGGGCATGCTCGGGCTGGGATTCTGCCCTGGGGCGGATGGGTTCGAGTACGGGGAAGGTAAAGTTAGCATGGCGTCCGGCTCGGCCCTCCCGCAGGACCAGATGAAGGGCTACGGCGTCGCTCTGGCGGCCTTCGCCCTGGCCGTCGGGATACGTTGGCTATTGGCCCCCTGGCTGGGGGATCATGCCGCCTATCTGCTCTTCACCGCGCCCGTTGTCGTCGCCGTGCTGTTCGGCGGCGTCGGCGCCAGCCTCGGCGTTACGCTGCTAGGTCTGATCGCTGGCCTGGTTTTCAGCGGTCGCGACCGACGGGACGCCTTGGCGATGGCGGAGGCCCTGACCTTCCTGCTGGCGGCGACGGGCATAATCCTGGCGGGCGCGAAAATCGGACGGCGGCGACCGACGGGCGGCGAGCGGGGCGCTGTGGCCAGGGCTCGGCAAGCCGAAGACCTCGCCAGCGAACTCAACCTGCTGATCGACGGCGCGACCGAGTACGCGATCTACATGCTCGATCCGCAGGGGCGGGTGCTGATCTGGAACGCCGGCGGGCAAAGGCTGATGGGTTGGGACGAGGCCGAGGTCCTCGGCCAGGACGTGGCGGTCTTCTATCCGCAGGACGCGCGGCAGGCGGGCAAGCCCCAGGCCGACCTCGTCCGGGCCCAGGCCGAAGGCAAGATCGAGGACGAGGCCTGGCTTCTGCGCAAGGACGGCTCGGAGTTCCTGGCCCATGTCTCCATCACCGCCCTGCATGACCCGGCCGGCGCCTTGCGAGGTTTCGGCAAGGTTCTGCGCGACGTCACCGATCAGCGGGCCAGCGAGCGGGCCCTGGACGCCGGCGCCGAACACCTTCGCTCGATCCTGTCCACGGTGCCCGACGCCATGGTGGTCATCGACGAGCGGGGCAAGATCCTGTCGTTCAGCGCCGCCGCCGAGCGTCTGTTCGGGTTTCAGGAGACCGAGGTGCTGGGCGAGAACGTTCGCCGCCTGATGCCCTCGCCCGATCGCGAGCGCCATGACGCCTATATTCAACGCTATCTGGACACCGGCGAGCGCAAGGTTATCGGCATGGGGCGCGTCGTGGTCGGCCTGCGCAAGGATGGCACCACTTTTCCGATGGAGCTGTCGGTCGGCGAGGCGATCGGCCACGGCCCCCGGGTGTTCACCGGTTTTGTCCGCGACCTGACTGACCGCCAACGCACCCAAGCCCGGCTCGAGGAACTCCAGGCCGAACTGATCCATATCGCCCGGGTCAGCGGCATGGGGACCATGGCCTCGACCCTGGCCCATGAGCTCAATCAGCCAATCACCGCCGTCGCCAACTATGTCGAGGCGGTGCGCGATCTTCTGGCAAACCTCGATCCCGACGATCTGCCGATGATCCGCGAGGCCCTGGGCGACGCGGCCGGCGAGGCGATGCGGGCGGGTCATATTGTCCGGCGATTGCGTGATTTCGTCGCCCGGGGCGAGGTGGAAAAGAGCGTCGAGGACTTGCCCTCGGTTATTCACGAGGCGGCCGCGCTGGGCTTGATGGGCGCGCGAGACCAGGGTCTTGAGCCGGTGTTCGAGCTGGATCCCGCCGCCACGCCGGTGCTGATCGACCGCGTGCAGATCCAGCAGGTGGTGATCAATCTGGCGCGAAACGCGGTCGAGGCAATGCACGGCGTCGAGCAGCCCAAGCTCTGGCTTTGCACGCGTGACCAAGGCGACGGTCTGGTGCGGGTGACGATCGCCGACAACGGTCCTGGCGTCGCCGAAAGCATCGCCGGACAGTTGTTCACGGCTTTTGTCAGCACCAAGACCGAAGGCATGGGGCTGGGGCTGTCGATCTGCCGCACGATCGTCGAGGCCAATGGTGGCCGCATCTGGCATGAGCCGCGCCCTGGCGGCGGCTCGCAGTTTCATTTTACCCTGGTCAAGGTCGAAAGGGAGGCGACACCATGAACGAAAGACGGATGATCCACATCGTCGACGACGAAGAGGCGATCCGTCGCTCGGCCGGGTTCATGCTCAAGACCTCGGGCTATGCGGTGTCGACCTACGGCTCGGGAGACGCCTTCCTGCAGGCGGCCAAGGATGCCGAGCCCGGCTGCGTGCTGCTGGATGTGCGCATGCCGGGCATGGATGGCCTGGAGGTGCAGAAGGTCATGGCCGAGCGCGGCATCGCCATGCCGGTCGTGGTGCTGACCGGACACGGAGACGTCACCGTGGCGGTTCGCGCCATGAAGGGCGGCGCGGTCGACTTCATCGAAAAGCCGTTCGAAAAGGCCGTGCTGCTGACCGCCATCACCGCGGCCTTCGAGCGGCTGGACGATGTCGAAGCCCGCGCGGCGCGAGCGAGCGACGCGGGCGTCGCCATCGCCGCCCTGACCAGCCGCGAACAGGACGTACTCAAGGGCATGGCCCAAGGCCTGCCTAACAAGACCATCGCCTTCGACCTGGGCATCTCGCCGCGCACCGTCGAGGTCCATCGCGCCAATCTGATGGCCAAGCTGCAGGTCAAGAGCCTCTCCGAAGCGCTGCGGATCGCCTTCGCCGCCGGTTTGCAGGACGAGGTCTAAGGGCCTCTACGTAACGACCGCGTCCGAGCCCTATGGCATGCCCAAGCCGTGACTATTCTTGGTCGCGGCAAGCTGGTCGACATGACGCAAGCGCTTCCTATCAAGCACGAAGGCCGCGCGCGGCTGCTGCTGGTCGAAGACGATCCTGGTGTGCGCCGTTCGCTGCAACTGCTCCTGCGCGGGCGAGGCTTCGAGGTGCGCGCCTACGCCTCGGGCCTGGCCCTGCTGGCCGATCCCACGGCGCTCGGCGCGGTGTGCCTGGTCGCCGACTACCGCATGCCCGAGATCGACGGCCTGCTGATCCTGAGACGGCTGCGTGAGCTGGGATGGCAAGGGCAGGCGTTGCTGATCACCGCCTTTCCTTCGGCCCGCCTGGTCGATCAGGCCGTGGCGGCGGGCTATAGCCGGGTCATCGAAAAGCCCCTGGTCGAGGCCGCCCTTGTCGACGCCGTCCAGCGCGCCGTGGCCAGGGGCTGACGCCTCTACGTATTACTCCCAACTGCCAGGCGCCTCAGGCGGCGGTATCAAACCGCGACGACGAGGCGGTCCACTCCATCCAGGCCGCGCCTCGGCATCACCTGGAGAGACATCATGGACAAGACCATGAAGGCCGCCGTCGTTCGAGCCTTTGGCCAGGCGCTGGTCGTGGAGGAGGTCGCGCGGCCCAAACCCGGTCGCGGTCAGGTGCTGGTCAAGATCGCCGCCTGCGGGGTTTGCCACACCGACCTGCACGCCGCCCATGGGGATTGGCCCATCAAGCCCAGCCTTCCACTCATTCCGGGTCACGAGGGCGTGGGCACGGTTGTCCAGGTCGGCAAGGGCGTCGAGCACGTCAAGGAAGGCGACCGGGTCGGCGTGCCCTGGCTGCACACGGCCTGTGGTCATTGCGTCCACTGCCTGGGCGGCTGGGAGACCCTGTGCGAGGCGCAGCAGAACACCGGCTACTCGGTCAACGGCGGCTTTGCCGAATATGTGCTGGCCGACGCCGACTATGTCGGCCATCTGCCGGCCAATCTGAGCTTCCTGGAGGTGGCGCCGATCCTCTGCGCCGGCGTCACCGTCTATAAGGGCTTGAAGGTCACCGACGCCAAGCCGGACGATTGGGTGACGATCTCCGGTATCGGCGGACTGGGCCACATGGCCGTGCAGTATGCCAAGGCCATGGGGTTCAAGGTCGCCGCCGTCGACATCGACGAGGACAAACTGCGCCTGGCGCGGAACCTGGGCGCCGAGATCACGGTCAACGCCAAGCAAACCGATCCCGGCCCCTATCTGCAGAAGGAAATCGGCGGCGCCCAGGGCGTGCTGGTCACCGCCGTGTCGCCCATCGCCTTCTCCCAGGCCCTGGGCATGGTCCGGCGGGGCGGCACGGTGTCGCTCAACGGCCTGCCGCCCGGCGATTTCCCGCTGTCGATCTTCGACACGGTGTTGCGCGGGATCACCGTGCGCGGCTCCATCGTCGGCACGCGGCTGGACCTTCAGGAGGCCCTGGCCTTCGCCGCCGACGGCCGCGTGCGCGCCACCGTCCACGCCGAGGGGCTGGACAACATCAACAGCATCTTCGACCGCATGGCGCGCGGCGAAATCGAAGGCCGGGTGGTGCTCGATTTCGAGGATCGATCGTGAAGGGCGATAGGGCGATTGGCGCGGGGCTTCTCGCCATCCTGGCCGTGGGGTTGGCGGCGGCGGTTCAAGCCTCCCCGGAGGCCGCGCCGCGGCCGCTGTCCTCCCAGGCGGTTGGCGGCCAACGGATCGCCCAGCGCAATTGCGGAATCTGCCACGCCGTGGACGCCAGGCCCAGCCCGTTGGCCGACGCGCCGCCCTTCGCGACCCTGTATCGGCGCTACCCGCCGGGCGGCCTCGACCAGATTCTGACCGAAGGCATGCTGGCGCCCAGCCGCAAGCCCGAGGAGGGTTCGCCGGACCACCATCCGCGCATGCCGATGGTCGAGCTGGATGACGACGAAGTCGCTCAGTTGAAGGCCTATCTCCGAAACCTCGATCCTCGGCCTCGGACCGGGCCGAGAGAGAGCACGCCTTAAGACGCCCGCCTTGCGGGGGCGCCGATCGCCCTCGCGGCGGCCAAGTTTTCCCGCGGTTGAGCAAGATCAAGATCGCGGGCGCCGTGTCGAGAGATCATCAGTTCCGAACAGGAGGTTCGCGTCATGACCGCTCTCCAACTGGCTTTCGCCATTCTGAACGTCGCCGCCTTCGTCGCCTTCGTCCTGACCTTGAGCGCGGTGTCGGTGCAGGCGGCCGCCGGCGAAGGGCCGGACATGCGCAAGTCGCCAAGGTCCTGGGACCGGAGGAGCGCGCGATGACTCGCCCGTCTTCCTTCAAGCTTCGAGCCGCTTTGGTCGCCGGCCTCGTCGTTCTGGCCGTGGCGTCGGCGGCCGGCTGCCAACTGCGGCAGTTCCGTCAGCCCTATCACGAGCCGGCCGTGCGGCCGCTGAACCTTCGCTAACGCTGGGACGTCCAAGGAGCGCTCCGATGACCTATCCCCGAGGCCATGCCCATCGCTCCCCATTCGATCACGCGGCGCAACGGGCCAAGCGACGAGCGGCGCGGCGGTCGCGCTTCGAGCCGCGCTGGATCTTTCCGGTTGTCGCGCTGGCCGCCCCGCTGGCGGGCGCCGCCTCGGCGTCGCTGTTGCAGGTTTGCTTGATGCTGGGGGCCGTCGCCGGCCTCATGGCGGTCAGATCGACCGGCGCCTTCTGGTCTCTGTTAGCCTGGAGCGCGGTGACCGGCGGCTTTGGAGCCATGCTGGCCTTCCTCGATGCCGCCAATGGTCAAAGCCTCACGCTGGTGGCTTTGCCGGTGGCCGCCGTGCAGGCGCTGGCGCTGCTGGGCGTTGGGCGTCCCGCGACGAGCGCGGGATGGCGGGCGCGAGGGCGGGTGCTGCTGTCGCTCAGCGGTCCGCTGGCCTTGGCGGTCCTGGCCGTCAACGCCACGCCCGATTGGCATAGTCTTGGAGCGGCCGTGGCGGTGGCGCTCGATCTGGCGGCCCTGCCGCTGGCCTTGGAGGCGCGTCGGCGCGCCAGGCCATGAGCGAGGTTTGCGCCGACCTGCCGCTTGCGGCCCGCCGGGGTGGGCGATCGACCAGCGGGCCGCGCGCACGGCGTCGCCTCTGGGTCGCGGCTGTCCTGCTCGGCGTCGTGGGAGCGCTTGTCTGGCCTGCTCAGAAGGTGTTTCGCCTGTCGTCGTCGGTTCCCTTCGATGTGTCGCCGTCGATCTCTCCCGCTCAACCCGCGCCCAGTGCGATCCTGATCGACCAGACGCTCACGGTCTGGAAGGCGCTTGAGGCGACCCTGGAGCCTTGCGATCGAGCGGTGGCCCAGGTCGATTCCACGCCGCCCGCTCCGGAACAAGCGCCAGCGGCGGCGCGACAAGCATCGACGGCCCGCGACGCATGTCGCCGCGCTGGCCTGAGCCTGCTGGCGCTGCGACCGCCGCAAGCCGCGGCGGACGCCGAGCGCGCCGCCTTCGAAGAGGCCCTGATGCGTTGCCAGTACGTTTATGTGGTGGAGGGCAACAGCCACGGGCGGCTGGCCGAGGTCTTGAAGACCAGGGCCGAGGGCGCGGCGAAGTTCGAAGCCTGGGCCGATGTCCAGGAAGCCAATATCGACGCCCTGGGTTGCCGCATCGGCTTCGTCATGGCCGCCCGCCAGGCAGGCTTGCCCTCGTCCCTCTTCGAGCGGGCCGCACCCGTCAAGCCGGCCGCGGCGGCCCGGTCAACGCGGCGCCTGCACGCATGATCGACTACGATCAGCGCACGCGGTTCCTGGCCGCCGGGCTCTCGGCGCTGGCGGGTTTCGTCGACGCCCTGGGGTTCATGCAGCTGGGCGGTTTCTTTGTCTCGTTCATGAGCGGCAACTCGACACGTCTTGGGGTCGGCCTGGCGGGCGCCTCGTCCACCGCCGTCATCGCCGGCGGCTTGATCCTCACCTTCGTCCTCGGCGTCATGGCCGGATCCTGGCTTGGCCTCCGGAGCGGAGCCCGGCGTCGTCTCGCCGTGCTCGCGCTGGTCAGCGGCCTGCTGGCTTGCGGCGCGACCCTGGCCAGCCTGGGGATGGTTTGGCCGGCCGTCCTGGCCATGACCCTGGCCATGGGCGCCGAAAACGCGGTGTTCGATCGCGACGGCGAGGTCGACATCGGCTTGACCTATATGACGGGCGCCCTGGTCAAGCTGGGACAGCGCCTGGTGATGGCCCTGCGCGGCGGGCCGGCCTGGCGCTGGGCGGCGTCCCTGATGCTGTGGGCGGGACTGGTGTCGGGCGCGGGGCTTGGGGCCCTGGCGCACGAGCGGCTTGGCCTGCGGGCCTTGTGGCTGGCCGCCGTCGCGGCCGCCGCCCTCACGGTGATCGCGGCGCGACTGGTCACGCTACGCGGGGCGATCCGGTCCTAACGGGTCGACGGTGTCGCCGCCTCGGAGGGTTTGGCGCTGTCGAGCGTCCGAATATAGGCGGCTAGCGCGGCGATCTCGGGGGACGTCAGCGTCTTGGCCGGCATGCGGTAGTGACCGACCTGCGAAATCGTCTCCAATTCCCAGTCCAGCCGATAGTTGCGGTAACGCTCGGCGACGCTCGAAAAGGACGGGGCTCCGGTGGCCGGAGCGCCGCCGCCCGCGCCCACCGCGTGGCAGGCCGAGCATTCGCCAAGGGCGAGGGCCCGTCCGGAGTCGACCAGGGGCAGGTCGGGGCCAGGATACAGGGGCTCCAGGACGGCGCAGCCGGCCACGACGCCGGAGGCCAGCACCAACAGGCTCCAAAAGATCCGCCTGGCGCGGGCGGATGGCGGATCGCCGGCGCGCGGGCTCACAGCGTCGCCAAGGCTTGGGGCCAGAGCGTGCGCAAGGGCAGAGGGAGTTGCCGCAGCACTTTGACCAGCAGGTCGTGGTCCATCCGCGCCGAAAGGCCCTTGAAGACACCGCGCGCCAGGCTCTCGGTCTCGATCGGGAAGTCCGGCGGCAAGGCGGCCTCGATCCGCGCGAGGAACGCATCGACATCCCGCTCCAGGGTCGGGGTCTGACTGGGGCGCCATCCCTCGGTGAAGACGCCCCGCATCAGCATTGGCAACTGAGCGGCGAAGTTCATCGCGGGGTCAGGCGTGAGGCGGTCACGCAGGGCGTGCAGCGTCGCGCGCGCGCCCAGATAGGCCTGGTGGCGATCACAGGGCTGTAGCTCGCTGGCGATGGCCTTCAGCCAGATGTTGGTCTCTTGGATGGTGGTGTCAAAAACCGGAAGACTGCTGGTCATGGGACCCTCCAGGATCTGGCCGACAGTCTTGGCGCGGCGCATCACGACCGTGTTGACAAGGATCAAATCAGAGCCGGCCGTTCGCACTATCAAGATGGCCAGGACAGACTGAGGACACCGCGATGCGCGCCAGAGCGTGGAGCCTGACCGTGATCATCGCCCTGGCCGCGACGGCGCCGGCCGCCGCCCGGCCCTTGGCCCGGATGGTCGATCCCCTGCCGCGCGAACCGCTTGCCTTGGGAGAGGCCATCGCCAAGCGCGACTGTGGCGGATGCCACGCCATTGGGCGCTCGGACGAAAGCCCCTTGGCCCAGGCGCCTCGACTGCGTGACCTTCACCGTCGCTACCCCGTCGAGCAGCTTGGCGAGGCCTTCGCCGAAGGCATCGTCGTCGGGCATGGACCCATGCCGCGGTGGGTCTTTGAGCCTCACGAGATCGAGGCGCTTACCGCCTATCTGAAGAGCTTGGAGGCTGACAGTCCGGGGCCGGTTCCCGGCGGTGAGCCCAAGACGCCGTCGAGGCGCTGACACGCTGCCTGCGCCCAGGCCGGCGCTCGCCGGTCATGGTCATTTGCAAGACTGGATAGATCCATGCCCCGATCGACCCGTCACATCGAACGCCACTTGATCGCCCGTATTGGCTGGCTTCGCGCGGCGGTGTTGGGCGCCAATGACGGACTGGTGTCGACCGCCAGTCTCATCGTCGGCGTCGCCGCGGCTGCGGCCAGGCCGGCGGACGTTCTGGTCGCGGGCGTCGCTGGGCTGGTGGCCGGCGCCATGTCCATGGCCGCCGGCGAGTATGTCTCGGTGAGTTCTCAGGCCGACACCGAAGCCGCTGACTTGGCGCGTGAGACTGCGGAACTGCGAGACGATCCCGACGCCGAACACGAGGAGCTCGTGGGGATCTATGTCCGCAGGGGCCTGGACGCCCAAACCGCGCGAAGCGTGGCGGCCCAGCTGATGCGCAAGGACGCGCTCGGCGCGCATGCGCGGGACGAACTGGGCGTCTCCGAGGCCACGACGGCGCGACCGATCCAAGCCGCCATCGCTTCGGCGGGCAGCTTCGCGGTCGGTGCGGTGACGCCGCTCCTGGTGGTGATCCTGATCCCGGCGGGGCTGCTCGTCCCGGCCGTTGTGCTGATCTCCACCGCAGGGTTGGCGTCGCTTGGCTTCGTCGGCGCCCTGGCGGGTGGGGCGCGACCGTGGCGAGCGACACTTCGCGTCACCTTCTGGGGTCTGGTGGCCATGGGGGTCACGGCGGGCGTGGGGAGATTGGTCGGCGTTGCGGTCTGACCCTCGCGGACTGGGGACCGT
>Ga0164241_10001225_pt1 | contig 33619 bp, 28 predicted proteins | sample OricomyardsoilBY_FD_108780 | JGI IMG/M metagenome (GOLD analysis project Ga0164241, IMG submission 108780) | Backyard soil microbial communities from Emeryville, California, USA - Original compost - Back yard soil (BY) | ecosystem: Environmental > Terrestrial > Soil > Unclassified | place: USA... | reverse complement strand
CAGCTCGCTCGTTTCGTTTGAGCCGCGCATCGGATTGATCTCGGCCATCGGCGGTGGGTCGACGTCGACGGTCTATGCGGCATCCCTCAGCATGCTGCTCCACGTTTCACAAGATCGGACAGGGATCGGGCCGTATCTGCGCCCCTTCGCCGGGGTGACCGGGACAGCTGGTGATGTAAGCGCAACGCAGGCAAATGCGGGCATCGGGCTTGGGGTAAACCTCGCGATCACGAACAGCCTCGCGACGCGCCTCGAGGCTAACTATACGCACGCATTCTCGTCGAGCGACTTCGACAGTGCGAATGCAATTGGAGCCAGTATCGGCCTTTCGTATTTCATCCGCTGAGTTTGGGGATCTCACACCACATCGCAGCTGATCAATCACTTCAAACCGACGGATACGTACCGCTTTACAGCCTGCGATGCAGGTCGGTCGCAGGCTGTAAAGCACAGTCACGCTAGCGTCTACGTCTGGTGGGGCAAGGTGCGCTCATCCAACCGTCAGCAGGCCCTCCCGCATCTCGACGCCATCCTCGCGCTCGACGCTCAGCTCCGCGGTGACAACGGCCCGTCGTGCGAGATGCATCTCTATCTCACAGACTATCAATCACTATATGTAGCACACGTCGGCGAGATCACCTCCGACAACATGCTCGACGACGAGCCCGACATGGTACCGGATTTCTACCGCACCCGGAACCTCAACTGCGACTGCTGGTTCCCGCTCTGGGACATCCGGCGCGTAGTCAGCGCCAACATGCTCGACGTCATCGAGGAGCTCAAGAAGCTCCGCAACACGCGCTACCATGACAGGCCGGTGTCGATCTATGGTGGCATGGTCGAGCTGCCGTTGATCGTCACGCGCAGCGACGACGCGCGCTACTTCGATGCCGACATCCGCAGGCAGGTGACCGGCGATCGGTTCTGGGTAGAGTTCGACGCGGAGCGCGTCGGGTCAGGAGTCATCGAGCGTGAGCTGCGTGACAATCTGATCGGCGACGCTGCGTGGCGTGGCCTCGACCCGGTCGCTCGAGGTTTCGTCGCGACCGCGGAGCGCATCTTCCGCGATTACCGCACCGAGCTTGGCTTCGATCTGAGCGCTGTCGTCGTCAACTTTGCCAAGGCATTCGAGGTTCAGACGAATCTGATACTGCGTCAGGCGCTCGCGAACGTACCAACTCAGCAGCGGCTTGCGAACGTCGATGGTGAAACGGTGGACGTAGCAGCCGGCAGGCTCTGGTCGCTCGGCCAGCTCTCACTCATCATCAACGGCGAGCACACGATCAACACTGTCCTTCGCCGAACTCTCCGGAACGGTGATTGGTTCGCGACAAGCCTCCCACCAATCCTGCGAGAACTCGCCGAGCTGCGAAACCCAGCGGCCCACTCCGGACGCGTGAGTCGCGAGGTCGTGACCCGGCTACGAAACCAGATGCTCGGCGTCGGTACATCCAGCGCGATCGTGGAGCTGGGAATGGTGAGACCGACTGCCAGTCGTTAGCAGTGCCTTCAGCCGACACGCATCATCAATTCCGTCCGGAGTCCGTCCTGCTCCGCCCTCACTTTTCCTGGCGCTTAGCCCAGCTCCGCCAGCAACTCCCGCAGCTCCTGCGCGCTTCCAGGCCGGCCAGTTGGTTCCTTGTCGAGCAGCCGCATCACGAGCGCTGAAAGCGGAGCCGGGATGGTGGCGTCTCGCTCGACCGGCGCTGATGGCACAGTGTGCAACACTTTTGCAATCAGCGCGATCGGATTGGATCCCGCAAACGGCAACGATCCTGTCAGGCATTCGTAAAGAACGACTCCGGTCGCGTAAAGATCGCTGCGCGCATCTACTTCTTCGGCGAGCAATTGTTCTGGTGCCATGTAAGCAGGAGTGCCGATCACCATTCCCGCCTGAGTGAGCGTGCTGTTGCTCTGAGCAAGTCGCGCGATCCCGAAGTCCATGACTTTCAGGACTCCGTCTGGATCCAGCAACATGTTCTGCGGCTTGATATCGCGGTGTATCACGCCCTGCTCATGCGCTACTTCAAGCGACGCGGCCAACTGCTGCGCAATTCCAAGTGTCGAGGCAACACTGAGATGCCCCCGCATGTCGATCAACTCGCGCACGGTAATCCCTTCAACGTACTCCATGGTCACGTAGTACGCGCCATTGCTATCCCCGAGGTCGTGCGTGCGAACTACGTTGCGATGCGATATGCGCCGCGCAAGTCGAATCTCCGTTTTGAATCGCTCAACAACAGTCGGATCATCGCTCATCGCGGTACTCCGCAACGTCTTGATTGCCACGTCCTCGGCGAGTTCCCTGTCACGCGCCTTGTATACCATTCCCATTCCGCCACGCCCGATCACGCGCACGATCTGATACCGGTTCGCGAACAGCTCGCCTGGAATGAGCGATCCGTCATCCACATCCTGCGAATCACCTGCGTCGGCAGCCAGCTGCTTGGCTTCGTCCATTTCACGGCGAAGTGTCTCGACATGATCCTGCAATCTGCGCTCGCGAGCTTTCACGCCGACAGCCATGGAATCGAATACCCGCGCGAGTCTGCCCAGAGCGTCGCCACGCTCAGCGACTTTCGTCAGTGATCCTGCCTCGTACGTGCCGCGCTCCACAGCAGTGGCTGCATCAGCAACCCGCTCAACCTGTCGCAGGTAGTCGACCTCCAGGTCGCGCAATCGTTTTTTCTCCACGCATGCGCCAACCCTCGCGTGAAGTATCACGGGATCGAACGGCTTGGGCAGGAAATCATCCGCGCCAGCTTCGATACATGCTGCAATCGTCGATAGATCGTCCGCCGCCGAGATCATTACTACGGGGATGTCGTGCGTCGCCGAATCCTGTTTCAGGCGACGAAGGACTTCGTGGCCATCCATGCCGGGCATCCGGACATCGAGAAGAACAACATCGTATGAACTGTGATGCACGCTGTGGATGGCGGTCTCACCGTCGCCCGCGCACACGACCTCGTAACCCTGGCGCTTGAGATGACGCTCCAGGACGTTGCGATTATTCGTCTCGTCGTCGACAATCAGGATCGTTCCGCGATCGGCGGAGAACGCGTGTTCCGCGTGCTGCTCGTGGATTCCCTCGGAATCGCTGTCCGGATGTTTTGACTCGTGGCGTATTGTCGGAGGCGGCGATCGTCTGGTCGCCGTAAGCTGCTCGGTCGCGTACTGAATTCTCCCTACATCTGATGAGAATTCGTCACTGTCAAGAGTTCCGTCAGGCGAGAGTAGCGCCGCCATGGATTCCATAATGCGGCCACGCGGTTCGCGTAGACGTTCGTATAGATCGTCCACGTCGTCCTGCGTCACCTGATTACGTCCGACCGCCAGTGAGGTGTTGATCATGTCAAGTGCTTCACGAACTGCGCTTAACGAGCCTTCCAATCGCATACGCCGCTCCGCGTGCTCGGCTCCGTCGGAGTCTTCCAGCAGCAGCTCACAGTATCCAACAATGTGGTTGACGGGCGTGCGAAGATCGTGTCGCAGTGTAGCGATCTCGTCGACAGACAATACCCGCGATGGTACGACGGTCATGCGCTCGTGAGTAGCGTATTCATCTTGAGCAGGAGTCGATCGATCTCAACCGGTTTCGTGTCGTAGTCGCTGCAACCTGCGTCCATTGCCTTATCGCGATCGCCTGCCATCGCGTGCGCGGTGAGCGCAATGATCGGAACTGCTTGCGTCTCTGGCACTGCACGCAGTTGGCGCGTCGCCTCCCATCCGTCGATCACAGGCAGGCTCATGTCCATGAGTATGATGTCGTATCCTCCACTGCGCGCCATCTCCACTCCCTGACCACCATCCAACGCCATGTCCACCTCGAAACCTTTCTTTTTAAGACGACGTGACAACATGTCGCGGTTCATCTCGTTGTCTTCAACCAGCAGCACCCGGTACATCAGACACTCTCCCTGTTCTGCACATCCCGCTTGATACGGTTTCCAAGTTGAGAAGCGATTTCAGATAGCAGCTCATCACGCGAATGATTCCCTTTTTGCAGCACGGCGGTCACGTGTCCGTTCAGTTGCGTCCGCTCGTCGCTCGTCAGCTCCTTTGCAGTGACGACTATCACCGGCACGGTGCTGGCGCGAGACAATGATCGAATCTCGGAAAGAAACTCGAAGCCGTCCATCTCCGGCATCATGAGGTCGAGAAGAATGATCGCTGGCTCCTCCTGATCCATCTGCCCGAGTGCCTCTCGACCGTTTCGTGCGGTGCGCACCGTCCATCCTTCGCATTCCAGGGTTCTCCGCAGCAACTCACTCGCCGCTGGATCGTCTTCCACTACCAATACAGAACCGCCTATTTCGCCGCGACGGTATTTCGCGAGCACTCTCCGCAGTTGCTCGCGATCGATTGGCTTCGTGAGATATTCCGACGCACCCAGCGAGAAGCCCATCCGCTTGTCATCCACGATCGTGAGCATGATAACGGGTATGTCTCGAAGCTCCGGATCCGCCTTGAGCGCTGCCAGGACCGCCCACCCATCCATCCCGGGCATCATTACATCGAGTGTTATGGCATCCGGCTTGTTTTCACGGGCCATTTTGAGACCGGCCTCTCCACTGGCCGCCTCATCGACACTGAGGTTCTCGCGTTGCAGGAACCTGCGCATGATGGTACGGACGGACGACTCATCGTCGATCACGAGTACCCTCGCCGCGTTTGCCGCTGCCACAGACTGAGGTGCCTTCGCATCCTGCGTTGACTCCTCGCCGACTGTCGCAGGAAGCCGGATCGTGAACGTGGACCCACGGCCAGCTTCACTTTCCACATCGATACGCCCACCCATCATCTCGCAGAAGCGACGCGTGATTGCGAGTCCGAGCCCCGTCCCGCCGAATCGCCGCGTAGTAGATGCTTCGGCCTGCGAAAATGCCTCGAATAGCTTGGATTGCTGCTCCGGCGTCATGCCGATTCCGGTATCTGAAATACGGAACACGTACTCGTCACTTCCGCCGGTACGTGACCGCTCCCGCTTCACCTCGAGTCGCACCTCTCCGTGATCGGTAAACTTGGACGCGTTCGACAACAGATTGAGCAGCGCCTGACGCACCTTGATCATGTCGGCGCGCATCGCACCCAGGTTGGAATCGCACTTCACATCAAGAGTATTGCCGTTCTGTGCGATGAGAGGCTCGACAGTCGTCAGCACATCGTCGATTGTCGAACGCAGATCGAAAGTCTCGAGATACAGCTCCATCTTGCCGGCTTCGATCTTGGACAGATCCAGCACGTCGTTGATCAACGCGAGCAGATGCTTGCCGGATGATCTGATCTTCATCAGATCGGCGACGTACCCCGTGTCTCCATTCTCCTCGGCGTCTTCCTTCAACATCTCGCTGTAACCGATGATCGCGTTGAGCGGAGTGCGCAATTCGTGGCTCATGTTCGCGAGAAACCGACTCTTCGCCTGATTCGCCGACTCGGCTTCACTTTTCGCGCTCAGCAGATCGGTGACGTCATGGTACAGGGCCATGATTCCGACATTCTTTCCCTCGACGGCAACCGGAACACCAGCAAGCTCGACGTCGAGAAGTGAACCGTCCTTGCGGCGGCGTTTGCCAATCCCTCGCGCAGTGCGGCTCGTCGCCTGGCTGGTGTAAGCAAGCGCCTCGGCTCTTGTCTCCTCGGTATTGATCAGTTCATCGAGGTTCCGTCCCACGCCCTCTTCCTGTGAATAGCCGAACAGTTTTTCAAAAGCTGGATTGAACGACGTTATCTGCCCATTCGTTTCGAGCGTGACTATTGCCACTGGACTGTTGACGACTACCGTCTCGAAATATTCCTTCTGCCGCTGCGCTTCAGTGTACAGCCGCGCATTCTCGATTGCGATTGCGGCTTGTGGCGCGAAGAGGTTCAGCAACCGCAGATCGGCCGCGCCGAACTGACGCTCTGGATCGGAGTGGACACTCGCTATTGCGCCGACCAGCCTCTTGCCGATCAACAGCGGAGCAGCCATCACAGCTCTCACTGTGCTTCGCACGTCGGAATAGCTGCGCGATCGACCAGACCATTCATCGTACTCGGGAATGATCAGCGGTTCGTGTGTTACTGCGACGGTACCCATTGCGCCTTCGCCGAGCCCGAGCCGCACCCCCGTCGAATCCTTTCCGATATGGTGGCTTGCAACTATCACAAGCTCCTGCACTTGCTCATCAAAAATTGCCAGCTCACCACCCGTGACGTCGAGCAGCGTCACGGCGCGCTCGAGTACAGCCTGCAGCAGCTTGGATAATTCACGTTCGGAGGATAGATCCGCCATCGTATCGAGCAGCGCCTTCTGCTCGTCCGCTCTGCGACGCTCGCTCAACAACAGCCGCGCGCGACCGATCGCGAGACTTGCGAAATCTGCGACAGCGGTAAGCACCTTGAAATCCGAAGGCGTAAAGGCGTTCGGTTCGTTGCTCTCAACGACGAGTACGCCGATCACTACCCCGTCGATGTGGAGTGGAATGTCGACTTCCGAGCCGCTATTGAGACTTGCCAGATAGTTGGTCTCGCGCGTGACCATCGGCGTGTAATGAAGCTTTGCGTCCTTCACGGCCCGTTCGCTCAATCCTTGCCCAGGATGAACGCGCCAATTCTTCGGGACATCGGGCCAGCCCATGCTCGCGCGCAGAACGCGATCCCCAGTCTCGTCGAGAAGAAATGCGCCGAGGAAGTCATATCCGAGTGCCTCGTCGTGCAAACCATCGACAAGTCGCTGGCACACCTGCGCCTCGTCGGTCGCCGCCACGACATCCACGGCCAGACGCAACAAGGCAGCCTGACGATGCGCCACAGTCCCGCGGCGCGGCGTCCTTGCCACGCGAGGTTTGGAAGTCCCCTTAGCCACGTCCGAAAGTCCTGTTTTCGAGGATTTGGGATTTTCCGTCGCTCAAGTATGTGGCCGAGACACCGTCGGCGCTACGCAAGAACCCGCATACCGCCGAGTAAACTGTCATACCGCCGAGCAATTCGTCGTCCCACCGAACAATCCGTCATCCCGCCGAAGGTCGGGATCCATCTGTAGCGCACCGGAAACGCAGAGAATCGGCGGGACGACAGCATTCGACCGAGGCCGTCGTTCAGAACCAGATTACCTCACCCTCGCGCCCGCCTAGACGGTCGTTGCCTGGGAACGCTTGATTCCGGCTCCAAGCCTCTCCCCTAGCCCCATCGCGATAAGACCGATCAGAAGATGCAGTACGCGAATTACCCAGTGCGCCGAGCCTGGCATCAACGACTGTTGCATCATTCCGAACGCGAGTACAACGATCCCCCAGATGAACCCCGATGCAACAAGGCCACCCGCCTGACGTGTCGCGGCTCCAATTCCCGATAACGTCCAGAGCGCGAGCACAAACAGCACCCCGAGCAGCATGTGCGTGGCCACGAGCTGAAGCGCGTTCCCTGTCCAGAAAAGCGCACCAAGTACCAGCAGTATTATGCCGAACAGGCGCACGACCATCAGGGCTATCGTGGTGATTGTTCTCATTGACACAGTCTCCTTGTATGTCGGATCGGTTTTTTATTTCGGTCTCGCCGAGCGGTGCATGCGTTGCTTGAAAGGTGCGGGAAAGGTGCGGGAGCTGTCTCAGGCATGATATTCGGACGGTTGAAGTCGCCGTATCCAGGCAATACCATACTGGCCAGATATGGTCGCCCAGGCGACGATCCGCAAGCAGCCGTCGCACCTTCCCCGGAACTGTTCGTTTCTGCCTCTGGTATCGTGGGGCGCGCTGATCCCGGACCACCTGTCTGAGTTAATCGCTTTTCACAGAATTATCCCACAAATTTCCCGGATATTATGCCAATTCACTCGGACGCATTCTTCTACACATCTGCGGTTCTCCTGGGCGTAGCGGCCGGGATGCGCAGCATGATGGCACCCGCTATTCTTGCCCTGACCATCGCGCGCAGACCCGAGTTGGCGCCGGCGTCCGCTCCAGCGAGTTGGCTGGCTATGCGGCCCATTGCGATCGTTCTCGGATTACTCGCACTCGGCGAATTGGTCGGCGACAAATTGCCACGGACTCCCAACCGCACCGCACTTGGACTCTTCCTCGGCCGCTTGATCACCGGCGGTTTCAGTGGTGCCGTGTTCTTCCAGATCGGACAACGTAACGTCTGGCTTGGCGTAGTATGCGGCTTGATCGGTGCGATACTCGGAACGTTCGGCGGCTTTCACGCGCGCCGATCCATCGACCGAATTACGGGAATCCGGGATCCGTACATCGGTGCGCTTGAAGATGTGATCGCGATTGCAGTTGCGGGAACCGTAATGGCGATGCTGGTGGCGTAATCGCTACGACGCGCCGTTCACGCGATCGAATATCGCGCTCGCGAATCGCGCCGCACCAGTGGCCGTATACGCAAAGAAGAATGACGGTTCGAGCATCTCGAGTTCGAGCAACATGAAACCAGATGTCGTTTCGACTCCATCAACTCTCGCATACATCCATGGCGATGGCGCTGCGTTCAATACATTTTTTGCAGCGGCCAGCACGACTTCTGAAGGCCGATCCGCGACCGACGCCCCGCCGTACGTCGCCTGCACGCGAAAATCACCGACAGCTGGAGTTTTGCGCACAGCATGACTGAACTCGCCATCGATAAACATCATTGACCACTCGCCACGCGTCTGAATCTCTGCTATGAAAGGCTGGACCATCATATCGCCGATGTTCAGAGAGTCCGCCAATCGCGCATCAAATTGCAATGCGTCCGCAACCGATATGCGCCACGTGCGAGACGCATTCGCCGAAATCACAGGCTTGACGATCGCGTCGGTCCAGCCGCGCTCGGCGAGCAAAGCGCGCATAGCTGGTTCATCCCCGTTCCGCAGCCAGACGGTCGGGACCACGGGCACACCCGCCTTTTCCAGATCCCGCAGATAGGTCTTGTTCATGCTCCACCGAAGCACCGGAGGCGGATTCCAGAGAGGAGCCTTGATCGCATCCAGCGCATCGATCCACTCGCGGAATTCCGTGGCCCGCTCGTAGTAGTCCCATGTGGACCTGAGGATAATTGCGTCAAAGCGGCTCCAGTCGATTGACCGGTCGGTCCAGACCGACGCGCTGACCGTCGCTCCCCGTTGCTCGAGGCGGGCAACAGCGAGCCGATCGTCGGGAGTGAGATCGGCGTGAGCAGATGATGTAACGAATGAAATGAGCAAGAGACAATGATTTCAGTATTCGGATCCAGAAACAAGTGCGAGAGAGCCGCGGATTGTTCATATTTCGCGGGCACGCAAACTCCATGTCGGAGCACCAATACGATGAAAAAGCTCTCCCTCTTCCTCATCCTCGCCGCCGCGCTTGCCGGCTTTCTCGCCCCAGAAGGCGTCTCAGCACAGGACGCAGCCAGATGGAAGCAGGAGGCGGCGAACGTGACGATCACCCGCGATGACTGGGGAATCGCGCACGTCCACGGCAAGACCGACGCAGACGCGGTCTTCGGAATGATCTACGCACAGTGCGAAGATGACTTCAATCGCGTCGAGACCAATTACCTCAACTCTCTCGGACGGCTCGCTGAGGCCGAGGGTCAGTCGGCAATCTATCAGGACCTCCGACAGAAGCTGTTCATCGATCCCGACACGTTGAAGAAGGATTACGCAACGAGCCCGGAATGGTTGAAGAAGTTGATGAACGCGTGGGCTGATGGTCTCAATTACTACATGGCCACACACCCCGACGCGAAGCCGCGCGCCATCACGCACTACGAACCGTGGATGGCTCTCAGTTTCAGCGAAGGCAGCATCGGCGGTGACATCGAGCGTGTGAATCTCCGACAGTTGCAGGCATTCTATGGCGACGGTCCCGTAACCGCAGAGCCGACGTCAGGCGCGCTGCCGCCACCGGAACCCGGCGGCTCAAACGGAATTGCGATCGCGCCATTCAATACAGTCAATCACCACGCGCTGTTATTGATCAATCCGCACACCTCGTTCTTCTTCCGCTCGGAGTTGCAGATGACGAGCGATGAGGGACTCAACGCGTACGGAGCCGTGACGTGGGGTCAGTTCTTCGTGTATCAGGGATTCAATACGCGCGTCGGCTGGATGCATACGTCGAGCGCCGTCAATGCAGTATCGGAATTCCTCGAGACCGTGGAGAAGAAGGGAGATCGCTTCTATTACAAGTACGGAAGCGAGGAGCGCCCGGTACTCACACGTACAATCGCCGTTCCGTACAAGACAGCAACCGGAATGGCCAGCAAGACTTTCACTGCATATTTCACAACTCATGGCCCGGTAATTCGAAAAGCTGATGGGCGCTGGGTGACGATCGCGCTCATGAATCGCCCGCAGATTGCGCTGATCCAATCGTACATGCGCACCAAGGCGCTGAATTACAAGGAATACGAGAAGACCATGGAGCTGCATGGCAACTCCTCCAACAACACGATCTACGCAGATGCAGATGGCAACATCGCCTACTGGCACGCCAACTACATCCCGCGACGCGACACATCGTTCGACTGGACGCATCCCGTAGATGGAAGCAATCCCAGAACTGCATGGGGTCCGGTACTCTCGGTAGCAGAGACGCCACACCTGTTGAATCCGAAGAATGGATGGCTGTACAACAGCAACAACTGGCCATGGTCGGCTGCAGGTGCCTACAGTCCTAGACAGAAGGACTTTCCAAGTTATGTAGATGTCGGTGAGGAATCCGCACGTGGCCTTCACGCGATTCGCGTCCTGACCGACAGGAAGGACTTCACGGTCCAGGAGCTGCGCGCGGCCGCCTATGACAGTTATCTGCCGGCATTCGCGATCATGGTTCCACCGCTCGTCAAAGCGTGGGACGACGCTCCAACATCCAACCCTCTCAAGGCGAAGCTCGCCGATCAGATTGCGATGCTGCGTAAGTGGGATTACCGGTGGGACGTCAATTCCATTCCCACATCGCTCGCCGTATTCTGGGGTGGCGAACTCGGCAGACTAGTAAATCGCCATGCGACTGCGGGAATGTCTCCGGAGAAATATTCAACAAATGAAGGCACGCCGGAACAGCAGCTGCAAGCACTCGCAGCCGCGTCCGACAAACTCACGTCGGATTTTGGTACATGGAAGACGCCATGGGGAAACATCAATCGCTATCAGCGCAATAACGGCGACATCGTGCAGAAGTTCGACGATGCCAAGCCGAGCATTCCCGTTGGCTTTACATCATCTCTCTGGGGATCTCTCGCGTCATTCGGAGCACATGCGTATCCCGGTACGAAGAAGTGGTATGGGACCAGCGGAAACAGTTTCGTCGCTGTAGTGCAGTTCGGCGACAGCGTTCACGCCATTGCAATCACCGCGGGCGGCGAAAGCGGACACCCAGGATCACCGCACTTCAACGATGAAGCAGAACGATACAGTACCGGCAACTTGAGAACCGTCTACTACTATCCGTCGCAATTGAAGGGTCATACGGAACGGGTATATCATCCCGGAAACTGAACATGTACAGATCGCTCTGGTCCGCGTCATCGTTACTCGTTCTGATTTGTGCTGCTACACCGGTTCGTGCTCAATCGCGTCCGGCTCCCACAGTGACAAGCGACGGCGTGCTCCAGAGCAAGCGACCAATCCCAGGCGCGGTATATGAATCTGCCCCATTCACCGTAGCGGTTGGCAAGGGCACCCGCACTCATACCGGTAAACCAGGTGCGCGCAACTGGGTACAACACGCGCGCTACACCATTGACGCCTCACTCGACAACGCGACGCACACGGTGTGGGGAAAGGAACGCGTCGTTTATCTGAATAATTCCCCGGATACTCTGCCGTATCTACTGATCCACCTGCGCCAGAACGTTTTCAAGCCGGAAGCGAAACGGAGCGATGTCGCACCAATTAGTAGCGGAATGAGACTAACTCGTGTCAGCGGCCAGAACCTGGACGACTGGTCCGTCGATGGCACGATCATGCGCGCAAATCTCCGTGACCCGTTATTGCCGCACGACAGTGTCTCATTTGATGTCGATTGGTCTTACATACCGGCACTGACTCCGTCAGACGGTAGAGAGGGTCGCGACGAGGATCTCTACTTCATGGGCTACTGGTACCCCCAGGTCGCCGTCTATGACGATGTCGATGGCTGGGTCGCTGATCAGTATGTTCTCGCCGCCGAGTTCTACATGGATCCAGCCGACTATGACGTGCACGTTACGGTGCCGAATGGCTGGGTAGTTGGTGCGACTGGCACGTTGCAGAACGCCGGCTCTATCCTGAGCCCTTCCGCGCTCGCGAGGCTCGCGCAGGCACGTCGCACCGGATCAGTCGAGACAATAAGCAACCCCAATGATGCGGCGGCAACATTCGCGACACAGTCGCCGACTGTAACGTGGCACTTCACCGCGCCGGATGTTCGCGATTTCGCGTGGGGTACCAGCAACCGCTATGTATGGGACGCAACGCGCGCGCTGGTTTCAGAGTCCGGATCGCATCCGGACACGGTGGACATTTACAGCTTCTATAGACTGACGCGCGCGGCAGCTGCGTGGTCCGTTGGGGGTGCTCGATACACGCGCGATGCAATCGAGCAATTATCGAAATATCTCTGGAAATATCCGTGGCCTTCAATGACATCGATGGAAGGAGTCCTTACCAGCGGTGGGATGGAATATCCACGCATCACCGTAATGCAGCCGTGGTCCGATACACTGTCGCTCGCTGGTGATCTCATGCACGAGACCGGCCACATGTGGTTTCCGATGCAGGTCGGCTCCAACGAAACTCGTTACACCTGGATGGATGAGGGCTTCACCCAGTTCGACGAAGCGCAGGGAATGCGCGCGCTCTACGGCGAGCCGCGCAAGGGAGGACGCATTGCCGACTCGGAACAGGGCCAGCGCTTGCTCTACACACGTGTCGCCGCGTCCGGCAACGATCAGGTGTTGATGCGTCGCGGAGATCTTTTTCCGCTGGATTTCTACAACATCATCTTCTACGACAAGACCGCTCAGGTCCTCAGCGCGCTCCGCGGTGTACTCGGCGACTCCACTTTCCACGGTGCATTCCGCGAGTACGGAATGCACTGGATCGACCGGCATCCGTACCCCAACGATTTCTTCAATGCCATGGACAACGCGTCCGGACGCGATCTGAGCTGGTTCTGGAATACCTGGTTCTACAACGCATGGCCGCTGGACCAGGCTATCGGCAGCGTTGTATCGCACGGAAAGACGACAGCTGTCAGAATCGAGGATCGAGGGCTCGCACCGATGCCCGTCAAGCTGGCGGTAACCCGCTCAGACGGAACGGTCCAACACATCGACATTCCAGTAGACGTCTGGCTCAAAGGTGCCCGTACATACACGACCAACCTCCCGGCCACTCCTACCATCACCCGGGTCGAAATCGATCCCGATGGACTATTCCCAGATATCAATCGAGAGAATCAAGTCTGGGTCAAGCCCTAGCTCACGTCACGCCGCGTCGTCATCCCCGCCTCCCCGCTGTCATCCCGCCGAAAGGCGGGATCCAGGTTCTCATCTCCGCCTCGCGAACTCCCTGACGAACCAGCGCTACGCAGTGAAAGAATTCTTACGTATGCGATACCCCGACGGAATCTCGAAAAGACCAGGCGCTTGAGCGCCAATGTTCAGGCTGGTGATGTCAATCGTTCGCGTCGTCGTATGCGATCTGCCGTCATCGTCAACGGTGGTTTCCTTGACGACTGTACGAAGAGGAGTTCCATGTAGCACGCTGGCGCGTGCCGTCGCTTCGCTCTGAACAAAGTCAGCATCCGTCTGCGCCATCGCCGTGCCGACATGCTCGAGTAGCGCGAGCAAGGGATTGTCACCGAGGTACAGACCAGGGCTGAACCAGTAATCTGTCACAACAGTGTGGCGCTCTGTCCCGCCATTGAATCCGAGCGCGACAATATGAACATCGAATTGCTCGGTGATCCGGACCTGCTCTGTGGCATATCCCAGCAATTTCGTCCCGGATCCAATCGTCTCTGATCGGATTCTGTCATTCTGCACGTTGAATTTGACCATGGGCGACACCGCCTTCAGAGAAGTGCCGATTATGTGCTCGAACTTCGGTGCGCTCATCTGATCGACTTCTTTTTTATCAGGATGGACTGACGTCATCTGCTTTCCGCCATCAGTCAGCAGTATGTAGTCATTCGAATTTTTCTTGTCCATGTCGATGCGAACGCGGTCGCCATGCACTCGAACAGTGCCGGATGTTGGATCCTTGCCCGAATCGCCTGTCGAACGGAACGTGTACATGTAATCATTCGGCGGCGGCGAATCGACGCAACGCGGAGCCGCGTTTGCTGTTCCTGTGAGCGCAACTGTCAGAAGTGCAGCGATTGCTTGAACCATGGTTTCCTCGATGAACTCGGCGATTTGTTCGCCTGTGCGATGTGTCACTCGCACCACAACGAAGGTTCACTTCCGACGCCGTCATGAGGCATGCTCCATGCACTTTCCAGTCGCCAACAACCACTCAGGAGGCGCTATGAAGGATGAGAAGAAAATTCATTCGAACGACCGTCCCAAGAATCGGAATGCAGATAGAAAGGACGATCGCCCAAACCCGCCACGTACTACGGCAGGTAAGATGACTGCTCCCAAGTTCGGATCGGCTGGAAGTGGTGGTGCCGAACTCGAACCAGGACCCGAGCAGGACTGACAGGCTCGCAGCCGACTCGATCGATCCAACTTGAGTGCGGCTGCGCCACTGTACCACGAGTTACCGCACGTCTTCCAACTTGAATAGCGGGTTCTCGATCACGCCAAGTTCATTCCCGAATGGATCCGTCACGGTCGCCACCCGTATTCCGTCGCCGACTTCCTGCACCGCCGATTTTAGCGTGGCTCCAGCGGCTACAAGTTTGGAGAGTGCCGTATCGGCGTTTCCAACACCCCAGTACGCGGTTGTCCCGCCAGCTCCACTCATCCCGCTCGCCGGGTCCGGATTCAACCCCAATTCGAAGCCTCCAATGTTGAAACCGACGTAGAACGGTTCGTCGAAGTACGGTTCCACACCGGTCACGAGCGCGTACCACTTTTTTGCCGCCGTGAGATCGGCGACATGATAGTTGATCGTCCGCAATCCTAGAAAATTGGCTGGCATCTGGACCGTCGCTTTGGTTGGAGGATTGTTCCGTCGAAAGCTGACTACACGCACTGTCCGCGTGTGTCATGAAGCACGGTGCGATTCAGGAAGAACGCATATCTGGCTTCATACCCTTCGACGCTGTGATTACTGACTTGATCCCACCACGCAGATTGAAATCGCCGACGACACGCATCCACTTCGGCTTCGTCAGCTCAACCAGGTCATCCAGAATGCGATTGACCGCGCGCTCGTAAAAGATGCCGTCGTTGCGAAAGCTCCACATGTAGAGCTTGAGACTCTTGAGCTCCACGCATGATCCACCAGGGATGTACGTGATGCGCATCGTGGCGAAGTCCGGCGCGCCGCCTTCCAGCGCAGTAAGATCGGTCGCGTCTCCTTCGATCCCACCCAGCGGGCACAGCGAAGTGAATTCTGGACAGTCCATGTGAATCTCGTAATCACGATCCGGATACGGATTCGGAAAGACTTCTAAAAGCTGTGGTTTTGGCATGTTGGCAATTTACCGCTTCGCGCTGTGCTTAACAGGGAGCAGGTGAATGCGACTTAGTGCGACTTAGTGCGACTTGGTGCGGCTTCAAGACCCGCGTAGCTTTCTCGATATTTCCTGCAACAGCTCGCGCTCATCACGCGACAGACTGCTGATTCCCTCGCGTGAGATCTTGTCCAGCAGCGCATTCACATCTTCAGGTCGAGGCTTGGGACCAGGGACAGACAATGCCGACTGCTGCGGACGACGCTTCACAATCGCGTTGCTGCGCGCCACAGCCTCGTCGGCACTGGGCATGCTGTCGCGGCGTTTTGGCTGCCGTTGAACCTTGGGGATCGGCTGCGGATTCGAGTCGTCGGGCACCGTCGCGACATGACGTCGAATCCTGTCAAAGCTCGAGCTCGTAGGGGCATGCAGATACATGTATGCGAACACGAGTCCCCCAACGTGCGTCATGAATGCGATGGAGCCACTCGAGTAACCAGTGTAATCCGCGAACGCCATTCCAACATTCCATGCGATCGTCCACACCGCCAGCCATACCGCACGAATCGGCCAGACACCAAGTACGTACACCTCGTCATCAGGCCACTTGAGTGCATACGCGAGCACGACGCCTACAACTGCACCTGATGCGCCAATGACTACGCCGTGCTGTTCGAACAGAAGGTGGAATATCCCGCCGCCCAGCCCGCACCACAGGTAGAAGTACGTGAATGCGCGCGTACCAAGCGAACGCTCCACTCTCGGGCCGAACATCCACAGCATGATCATGTTCGTAGCGATATGCACAAAGCCCGCGTGCACGAACATGTACGTACCGATCGTCCACCAGTGCCCCGGGAAATCGGACGCGGACAGACCAAGCCATCCAACTACGTCCGCCGTTCCAACAGGCGAGGTGAGCTGGATGAAATAGACTGCGACGTTGAGCGCGATCAGCCACTGGACTGCCGGAGTAGTTCCGCGGCCCAGCTCAAATGCGTCCGCGCTGTATTCGGTTGGCGTTTCCATATGAACGTGACCTTTTCGTCCTACCCAATGGCGAGCTGAACGATCCGCTCGCAAAATTCCTCGAAATCGACTCCCGCCGCCGCCGCTGCTTGTGGAATCAAGCTGGTTGGAGTCATTCCCGGCAATGTGTTCACCTCAAGACAGTAGCACTCTCCACGCGCGTCCAACCGAAAATCTACCCGGGCATAACCGCGTAGCTTCAACGCCCTGAACGCACGCAAGGATTGCTCTTGCAGTTTATTAGTAACATTTGGAGACAAATCAGCCGGAAATTCCTCGATCGCCATACCGGGGGTGTACTTGCACTCGTAATCGTAAAGCTCCTTGACCGGCTTGATCTCGCCCACCGGCAAAGCTTCGTCGCCCACCACCCCAACCGTCAGCTCGCGTCCGGCGATAAACCGCTCGATCATTACCTCATCATCGTACTTGAAAGCTTCGGCAACGGCCGCTTCCAGGTCCACCAGATCGTGAACGACCGAAAGGCCAACCGTCGATCCCTGCTTTGATGGCTTGACCACTACGGGCAAGCCGAGCGACTGTTCGACGAGTGGACCAGACTGCGGCGCCATCAGCCAGTCGGCCGTCTGGACTCCCGCTGCCCTGAAAAGTGTCTTGGATAGATCCTTGTCCATCGCCAGCGCGCTGGCAAGATGCCCGCTCCCGGTATACCGCACACCGGCCATGTCGAGAAGTGCCTGGACAGTCCCGTCCTCGCCCTGTCCGCCATGAAGCGCCAGAAACACGACGTCGGCACTTCTGATTTCAGGCATCGAGATCAGATCGTCACGCAACCGTCCGCCGCCAAATCCGGCAAGCGCTTCCAGCGACGGCGGCTCTGCGCCCACATTGCTCCGCCTCAGTTCGTCCAGATCGGCCTGTGATAGTACTCCCTTTGCCGGATCCAGCGCCGTGACGATGTGCCCTCGCGCAGATAAAGCCTGGGCGATTCGAATGCCTGATGCGAGAGAAACGTCGCGCTCCGCTGACGCGCCCCCCATGAGCACGGTGATCCGGAGAGGAGAGAGGATGGCCATGGCTTCTAGTATAGTCCAGCTCCGTCATTCCCGCGAAAGCGGGAAATCCATTTTCGGTCGCTCTCACACGGCAACATGGATCCTCGCTTCCACGAGTATGACTCCAGCCGTCTCCGACTAGCGGCCCATCATGAATCGAAGCATGTCGGATCTCGTGACAATCCCTTCAAGTCGACCGCGCTCGAGAACCAGTACGGCAGGGGTACTCTTGGATAACAGCTTTACTGCTGGTTCGATCGCCTCGTCGCTGGACAGTGCGGGGAAGGGTGCATCCATCACCTCGCGTACCGTCGCTTCGAGCAATGCAGGCGTTTCGAGTCCACGCTGCGAAAGCGTCGCTTCGACTACCGATCCCACACACTCCTCACCGTCCATCACCGGCAATTGCGACACGTCATGCAGCGCCATCAGATTGAGCGCCTGCCGCACTCCAGCCGCAGGTGCAACACTCACGATTGCAGGCGCGCCCGCATCCTTGCGCCCGAGCATGTCGCGAAGCGTTACGTGCTCCGCTTCGAGCATCTGGTTCTCACGCATCCACTCATCGTTGTACAGCTTGGAGAGATATCGCTCTCCAGTGTCGCAGAGGAATGTGACAACCAGTGCGTCCGGATCATCGATCCGGCGCGCAAGATCAAGAGCAACTTTCGCTATCAATCCAGCTGATCCGCCGACAAAGAGACCTTCCTCGCGCGTGAGTCGCCGCGACATTGCAAACGCATCGCGATCGCTCACTGTGTGATACTCATCTATCACACCCATGTCGAGTGTACCCGGAACCTTGTCCTGACCGATTCCCTCGACCTTGTACGGACTTCCCTCTATCTTGTTTTCGCCGTGGCTGCGCCAGTACTCGGCGAGTATCGATCCAGTCGGATCGCCTGCAATGATTTTGATGTTCGGATTGCGCTGCTTGAGGTAACGACCCACCCCGGTGATCGTGCCGCCTGTTCCGGCCGACGCTACGAAGTGCGTGATCTTCCCTTCAGTCTGCTCCCATAACTCCGGGCCGGTGGTCGCGAAGTGCGCGTCCGGATTCGCCTGATTGTAGAACTGATTCGCAAGAATCGCGTTCGGCGTTTCCTCCGCAATACGCTTGGCCATCATCACGTAGTTGTCGGGGTGATCCGGCGCAACCGCAGTCGGCGTGACAATTACTTCAGCACCGAAAGCCTTGAGCAGGCGCACCTTCTCCTGCGACATCTTGTCGGGAAGTGTGAATACGCACTTGTAACCGCGCAGAGCCGCCGCAATTGCGAGCCCCACACCAGTATTGCCGCTCGTTCCCTCTACAATCGTTCCGCCAGGCTTGAGCTTCCCGGAACGTTCAGCCGCTTCAATGATCGGCAGGCCGATACGATCCTTGACCGAGCCTCCCGGATTGAAGAAGTCTGCTTTCCCGTACACCGGCGTGCGAATGCCACGCGTCACACGATTCAATCGAATGAGCGGAGTCCACCCGATTGTCTCGAGCACGTTGTCATAGGGTCGTTCATTTCTCTTTATTGACATTTCGCTACTAAATCGATTTACGGGTGAGCTTTTGCCGCGCTGTCCGCTGACTTTCTGAGAACGGAGTCTCCGGGAGGTGGAGGGACGTCCGGATGGCGGAAATATACCGGGAACAGAATCGATACCGGCATTGGGGTACCGCGCAGCTTGGCCGGCTCGAACTTGAGATCGCGCGACCCCTTGAGCGCCGCCGAATCCAGAGGTGCGATCGTGGACGACTCTATCACGCGTGTCGAGTCGTCGACAACAGAGCCGTCCTTGTCGACGTACAGTCGCAATGTCACGTTGCCCTGCACCTTCTCCGCATACAACGCTGGCGGATATTTGAATGGCATGATCTTGTTCAGCATGATCGGATACGTATCCGGACGCGCCGTACCAGCATCAAACGCAGTATGAGTAGCGTCTCCTCTGGAGCATCCGACCATCAACGCCAGACCTGCGACTCTTGCAACTATGCGTGCTGCCCTGGGGACAGTGCTTCGTAACTCACCTGATTCAGAATCATCACTCTTCATTCTGCTCACGTCATTTGCTGAGCGTCCAGGACAAGTCGCGCGAGGGTCTCGAGCGCTTGCAACGGCGTCATGGTGTTGGGATCAATCCCCTTCAGTTCCTCTACGATTGGATCCGGTTCTGATCCGAATAATGCAAGCTGGCCCGCGACTTCGTCACCCGGGCCGGTACGTGGTGCCATTCTGTGATCGCCCTCCAACTGACGCAGAAGGACTCGCGCACGTTTCAACACAGGTTTCGGCAGGCCGGCGAGGCGCCCCACTTCGATACCGTAGGACCTGTCGGCCCCTCCCGGCTCGAGTGTGTGAAGAAACAGAATCTCCTCTCCAACCTCCCTGACACGCACGTTGAAGTTTCGCACCGAAGGCAGTTCGTCGCTTAGCTGCGTCAATTCATGATAATGCGTTGCGAATACTGTTTTGCACCCCACCTTGTCGTGAATATGCTCCGTCACGGCCCACGCAATGGATACACCATCATACGTCGAAGTGCCGCGTCCGATCTCGTCCAGCAGCACCAGTGACCGTGACGTCGCCGAATGCAGGATGGCACTCGTCTCGCTCATCTCGACCATGAAGGTGGACTGGCCACGTACGAGATTGTCGCTTGCCCCAACTCGAGTGAAGAGCTTGTCCGTAACGCCGATGTCGGCCGATCGCGCCGGGACAAAGCTCCCAATCTGCGCCATCAGCACGATGAGTCCGATCTGACGCAGAATCGTCGACTTTCCGGCCATGTTCGGACCGGTGAGAATTATTACCCGCGCGTTCTCCACGAGTGTCACGTCGTTCGGGATGAACTTCTCACGCGCCATCATTCGCTCGACAACCGGATGTCGTCCGCCCACAATCCGCAAGTCAAAACCGCTGCTCATCTTCGGCCGCACATATCCTTCTGCCTCTGCTACTTCACCAAGAGTCGCGAGTACATCCAGCTCGGCGATGACCTGCGCGGTCCGTTGCAGGCGCTGTACAGAATCCGCGATGCGTTCGCGCAGGGAATCGAACAGCTGACGCTCGCGTGACTCGATTCGGTCGGCTGCGGTCAGGATGCGCTCTTCGTATTCCTTGAGCGCCGGTGTTATGTAGCGTTCTGCGCCTGTCAGAGTCTGGCGTCTCTGATAGTCATCCGGGATCTTGTGACCGTGCGTGTTCGTGACCTCGATGTAGTAACCGAACACACGGTTGTAACCAACCTTGAGCGAGTTGATTCCCGTTCGTGCGCGTTCGTCGCTCTGAATGCGCGCGATACCATCCTTTCCGCCATCGCGCAAGGAACGCAGTTCATCCAGATCCGCGTCGAAGCCGATGCGAATCGTCGGATCTTCACCAAGCGCAATGGGAGGCCGATCTACCAGCATGCTCGTGATGTCGCTGCACAGATCAACGCACGCATCCCACTCACGAAGCGCCCCTTTCAGCGCGACACCGTGGATTCGCGTCGCAGCCTTCTCGACATCTGGCAGCCTGGCGGCCGAGTCTCCAAGTGCACGCAGTTCACGCGGCGTGATCCTATTTGCGGCGACTTTTGCAGCCAGTCGTTCCACGTCTCGTACGCCGTCGAGAGCACTCCGCATTGTTGCGCGCGTCATGGCGTCTGTCGCGAACGACTCGACTGCATCGAGCCTCGCGTCTATCGCGACGACGTCGGTGAGCGGGGCCAGTATCCACTGTCTCAGCAGACGCGCACCCATCGGCGTAAGCGTGCGATCGAGAACACCGAGAAGGGTACCATCGTTCCCTGTGCCGCCACGCAGCGATTCTGTAAGCTCCAGGTTCCGCCGTGTCATCTCGTCGAGCGGCATGGTGCCACCGGCACGCTCGACTACAGGCGGACGCAAATGCGGTACTCCGGACGGTTGCAGCTCGCGGACGTATCTGAGCAGCGCACCGACCGCACCGATCGCGATATCGTCCGCTGGCTGTACGCCAAAACCCTCCAGCGTACCGACACCGAAGTGACGCTGGAGATCTTCCCGCGCCATGGGCGCATCGAACTCCCACGCAGGACGTCGAGCTACCAGCGGCGTCGTTGTCTCCGTCGCCATGTCGTCCGGTACGACGATCTCACGCGGCGACAGTCGTGCGAGCATCGCCTCCATCTCCGTCGCGACAACGATCTGGAGCCGCAACTCGCCAGTGGACAGATCCAGTGCAGCTATTCCCGCACGTGGCTCCTTGCTGCTGGTTTCGATTGCGACTGCACAAAGAAAGTTGTTGCGCGATCCGTCCAGCAGCTCATCAGAGAATGCCGCGCCTGGTGTTACGGTCTCCACGACTTCGCGACGAACCACGCCCTTCGCCGTCTTCGGATCCTCAACCTGCTCGCATATCGAGACCCTGTGACCCATCTGCACGAGTTTGCGGACGTAGTCCGGCCCTGCCTTCACTGGAACGCCTGCTAGCGGGACCTGCGAGGAACCGCCGTTGTTGCGCGACGTCAGCGTGATGCCGAGTGCACGGGAGATCAGCTCGGCATCATCATAGAAAGTTTCGTAGAAATCGCCCATCCTGAAGAACAGGATGCTGTCGGGATGCCTTGCCTTGATCTCTCCGTACTGCTGCATCAGTGGCGTCGCCGCCGTCATCGCCACCGCGACTACCGCTCCACCACGAATCCATCGATGTGCTTGGCCTTCAACACCGCCAGCTCCCTGGCCGCCGCGGCCTGTGTCGGATAGCTCCCGAGCCGCACCCGATACGGCGCACTCACTCCGTCGACGAACATCACGTACCCGCGACCACGAAGCTTGGCTGCGAGTTGGTTGGCAGGCGCCTTGGTTCCGAATGCCGCAACCTGTATCGCGTACGAGCCACCCACATGCTTGCTGGTCGGTGTTTCCGCAGGAGATGACGGCTCGCCTTTCGCACGGCTGGCGGTGGATTTCGATGCCTTGCCCAACGCAGGCTGCGTTGCGGATGCAAGTGCACGATCGACCTCTTCCTTGGTAGGCTGGCGCGAAACTACCCCCGTCGAATCAGTTACGCTCGACGCGACCTGTGTTTTCACCTCAGCTACGGCCTTTGGTTCCGGTGTCTTTTCTGGCGATTTTTCCGGCGTCGTTTGCGGAGCCGGCTTTACAGGGGGCGCCTTGGAAATCGCCTTTGTCGGCGCTGCAGCGACTGGATTCGCTGCCGGAGTTGCAGCTGTATTTGGCGGCCCTGCCGGTGATGCTGGCGGATTCGTCGCCAGCGCGATTCCACGGCAACGCTGCTGCTGAAAGTCGATCCGATTCTTGAGTTCTACGTTCGACGCCTTCACACTTGTGAGCGCATCGTTGTTCGCCGTGCACGCACGGGTAGCGTCATTGGCGTCGAAGTACATTCGGGCAACCCAGTAGCTCGCCTCTGGTCGGAGCGGGCTGGTTGGATGCTCTAGCACAAGGCGTTGAAAGTGCTGGAGAGCCGCGGCGTTTTCACCACGGGCAGCTTCGAGCTGGCCGATGCGCAACAGGGCGTCCGAAACGCGTCCGGACAGCGGATAGTCCACGATGATCTGTCGATATTCCTGCTCCGAATCACGCGCGTTCGAGGCAACCGTCGCCCGCCAGAACAGGCCCTCTGCATACGCCGCAGTTCCTGTCCGCGCAGCACCAGCCACGGAATCGACCAGCTTGCGCCCGTTCACAGCATCGCCATTCGCGACCATCTGCTGTGCCTGCGCATAGAGCGACGAATCTTTCGCAGACTGAGCAAATGTCGATGCTGGTAGCGCGAGAAAGACCATTGGTGCCCACACGAGATGCCTGATGGTTCTTTTCAAATCTCTGGAGAAATGCATATTTTGGCCTTGATTGTCCCGATATTAACGCCATGGTGGCGCTATAGTGCGAATATCTACGCTGCTCTGCGCCGACCCGAAACAGCACAGATGGCAAGCACTGCCGTCGCAAGGATCTGATCTTCAGACGAGACGCGTGACTCCTTGAGCGCGACGTCAGCCGCCATTAGCGCTATCACAGCCCGCTCACATTCTCCAACCTGCCAGTCCCTGGCCGCCGACGCCCACGCCCGGGTCGCGCTACCCCAGGCTCGCCCAGGATACGCGCCGGTTGATTTCAACAACTGGAAATACTCGCCATCGAGACGGCTTGGCGGTAGCCCGGTATCGAGGCGAGCCCGCCCCCACGCCAGCGCCAGCATCTGCGTCGACAGAGCCATGACAATGCTGACACCGCTCGTCTTCGGTTGTGCCAGAATGTGCTCAATCAAACCGAGAGCCGTTGCTGCATCCCACCGCAACACGGCGTCCAGAAAATCCGCGATCGTCTCTCCTCGACGAATTCCGACGGCCGCGGTTACCGAATCCTCTGTTATCACCGCTCCGTTAGTATAGCTCGCGAGTTTGTCCAGTTCCGACGCCAGACGATACAAGTCGTTCCCAACTGCTTCATACAGCAGATCGGCAGCAGCAGGCGTTATCTCCGCACCGAGTTCCGTTTTCGCATGGTGAATGATCCAGCTCGAGACGCGACTCCCGTCCAGAGCACCGAACTCGAGAGGAGTTGTTGCAGCCTGAAGAGGCTTGTCAGTTTTTGCGCCCGGCGCCGCAACCAGAATTACCGTCATATCATGCGACGGATGCTTGAGATAAGCGTCGAGCACGCCGCGCGCCGATTTCTTGAGCGCGCCAACATCGCGTATCAGTGCGACCCGTCGCTCGGCCATCATCGGTGGAGTTCCCAGCAGACTTCCAAGCGTTTCAGCATCCAGATCTGCTGCACGCCTCAAGTCGAGATTGAAGTCGCGCGTCGCTGGATCGACGGCGGCGGCGATGAGTTGCCTGACAGCGTCGTGTTTGCGATACTCGTCATCGCCGTAAACGTAGTACGCTCCGTCAAATCGCCGATTCTTCACGGCATCACGGAGCGTCTTGAGGGCGGCGTCAGTAGCCATGCCCAAATCTAATTTCGCCGGAGGGCGACTACCGGGCTTGCGTGTAGCTTACGGTCTGAAGACCGCCCTGCTCCACGAGCACCGCAGCGGGCCATATCGGGATTCCTGTAGACACCGATGCGACAATGAAAGGGGCTGGCGTGGTGTCAGGTGGTACCGCCATTGCGATTGCCGGCGGGAGTACGATGTCCGGAGGTACCTGTTGATCGACAGCTTTCATCGTCTCTGCGACATAACCCATCATGAGCAGCGAGGCAATTGCGCCAATGACGGCAACGGTTCGGAATTTTCCACCGGAAGCGTGCGCCTGATGCAATCGGCACTCACGAAGTCGAGCGTCGAGCTTGTGGGAAAATTCCGCTGACGGCTCGATGGGCTTGAGGCTGTGCACCAGCATGAGCGAGCGCCGCACTCCCGCATCGAGCTTGGCACAGTCGGCGCACTCCGCAATATGCCGCTGCATTCGCACGAGCTCGACGCCCGCGAGGGTGTCGTCTACAAAGGAGTAGTGAAGATCTCTGAACTCTGAACAGCGCATCGTTAAGGGATACCGGACGGCGTCAATAATAGTTCCAGCCCCCGGGGCTCGGTAGGGGAGAAATCAGCGGGAAACCGGCCGAGTATCGCCGGAAAACCCACCGAATGCTCGACAGGCAGCTCCCCTGCAACAAAAACGCGTGACCCGCTATGGAGTCACGCGTTTTTGAGCGCTTTTGAGCGTTTTTGAGCTCCTTTGCTCGACTCAACCCAGCCAGGGCCCGATTATCTCGGCGAAGCTGTTCCGAGCGCGATTCAGTCGGGATTTCACAGTCCCAAGATTCGTATGCGTGATCTCTGCGATCTCCTCATACGACTTGCCCTCCAGCTCACGCAGGACGAAGACGTTCCGGTGATGTTCAGGAAGTTGTCCGACGGCTTCCTCCACCTTCTCCCTGATATCACGCTTGCGGAACAGGTCATCTGGTCGATTTCCCGGATCCTCGAACTGTAACGGTCGCTCCTCATCCTGCCAGTTCTTTGTAATCGTCTGGAATAGTACCAGCGGATTTCGCGAGCGGTTACGCAGTTCGTTCTTGGCCAGGTTCGACGCTATGGTGTACACCCAGGTCGAGAACTTCTTGGACCTGTCGAACCTGTGCAGGTGCCGATACACCCGGATGAACACTTCCTGCACGAGATCTTCGGCTTTCTCCCTGTCGCCGATCGTGCGATAGATGAAATTGAGGAGACGAGTCTGGTAACGCTCCACGAGCTCCGAGAATGCACGCTCCTCACCGTTCAAAAACGCCGAAACTACTTCGGAGTCATCCGCAATACGCAGACGCTCACGGACTGTCGATCCGACAAGCTCCGCACGGGCAAGGGCAGGTAATGTCTTACGAGCGGTTGTGGCCATAAAATCCCCTTTCTGGGACGACTGTTCAACGGGTCAGGATCGGATCGACCGACCCTACGAAGTACTCCCGGACAGGTGCTTCGCTCAGATATTAGACAAGCACCGGTTGTGCCGAGTTGCCTGTCATTCCATTAATTCCGTAAATCGTTGGTTACCAAGTACTTACATAATAGGTACAGTTTCGTACTCCTGCCAATATGTCGCGCCAATCTGGCCAGACATGGCGGCCGCCACTATCTGTACGACAATTAGACGGTGGATCGGTCCATTCCGTTAACCGCGTACGAGAAGTGCTATGGAACATTGCTCCGGCATCAAGAGCGACCGTCAGAGGTGGAGTAGCGAAGTGGAGTAACGAATGGAGTCGTCGCCCAAACATGGGTGTTACGACTTTTAGACGGCCGAAACGGACGGTAAGTTGTCCCTTGAGTGTTTCCTCCCGGCCTCCCGTGAAGGCGTGCCGCCACGAGAGATCCTTAATTCCATTTGACGGCAGCTCGTGTCTATTCGAAGCATGTCCCTGGAGCGCAAGCTCCCGTTGCTTGTCATCGCGGTCCTCGTTGCCACGCTTGCTACTGCCGTTGGGCTCGCCTACCGGGAAGTTCGTTCCGCAAGCGAAGCTTCTTCTGGAGTCAGACTCCAGATCGTCGGACAGGAGCTTGCATCGCTCTCGGCAACCGGAATTGCGGCTCGCGCGAAACTGCTTCACGAAGTGGCGCAGTTGCCAGCGGTGAGATCAGCTGTCTCGCGGGCTACGACTGAGACAGCCGCACCGGCGCGGACTCCAAAATCGGGAGAAACGAAAACAGCGGGCGAATCCGCGTTGCAGCTGGCGCTGCAACGGCTGGTCCTGTCGAATGACTCCACTCTCGCGATCGAGTTGTGGTCAGCAAATGGTACACTCATCGACAGTTTGGGAGCCGCTCCGCAGGAAGCCGTTACAGCGACAGCCGATTCGCGACAGACTCTTTCCATTCCTGGTAATCGAGTACCGCAAACCTCGATGCCGAACGGCGACACAGCGCAGTTCTCTCCATTCTTCGAAGGACGCGATCATCAGGTTTACTACTGGATGACAGTACCAGTACTCGACGGCAACAATCGCGTGGGCTGGATCGCTGAACAGGCCAGAATAAAGCCGCGTCCCGGTGCTGATACACGGATCAACCGCCTGCTCGGGGATCACACGGCGGCATACTTCCGGAACGCAAATGATGCGTTCTGGACAACGCTCGGTGGAATTGCGCAACAGCAACCATCCGGAACGACCTTCGTCGCGCCATCGATTGCCAATATTGGCAAGGTGACGTCGTATACGCGCAACCTTCATGGCAGAGTTCTCTCGACCGAGCTTCCCATCGACGGAACGCCGTGGTGGATAGTAATCGAGGCTGATCATTCCGCGGTCGTAGCCGGAGCTAGTTCTCTATTGCTCAGATTCACGCTGTTCAGCCTGCCACTTCTCCTGGCTGCTGTTGCGGTTTCGTGGCTATTGATACGGCACGCACTCCGCCCGCTCGTAGATCTCACACGGGCAGCCACACTGGTGTCACGCGGCGACTATTCGGCGCGCGTCCAGGTGAGGCACGACGACGAAGTTGGACGTCTCGGAACATCGTTCAACACGATGGCAGCGGAGGTGGATGCATCCCAGACCAAACTCGCGCGACAGGTCGATGAAGCTCACCGATTGGCGCTCGAGCTCGATCGGGCAAGGGATATCGCCGTCAGCGCCAGCAAGGCGAAGTCGAACTTCCTCGCCACGATGTCGCACGAGATCAGAACGCCAATCAATGCGATCATCGGTTACGCCGACATCCTCGACCTGGGAATATCAGGTCCGCTGACGTCAAAGCAGCTGGAGAACGTGCATCGCATCCGAACCAGCAGCAGCCATCTGCTGGCGCTCATAAATGATATGCTGGATCTGTCGCGAATAGAACTGGGCTCGATGCGCCTGACAACTACACAGATCAGCACACGGCAATCAATCGACGCAGCGCTGGCACTGCTCCAGCCGGCTGCTGCGGAGAAGGACATCCGCATGATTGTAGAAGCAGACGATCGCCGAGCTGAGACGTATGTAGGCGACGAGCGGGGCGTGCAGCAGGCGCTCGCGAATCTGCTTTCCAACGCCGTGAAGTTCACCAAATCAGGTGGCGAGATTCGTGTCGCCACTTCGCTCGCCAGTGCATTCAGCGTTAGTGAATTCCTCGATCCAAGTCGCACGTACGTCGCAATTTCTGTCGCCGATACTGGAATCGGCATCGACGAGAATAAGATCGGCCGGCTCTTTCAGCCTTTCACTCAACTCGAAGCGGAGGGTGGTAACCCATATACTCGCCTGACTTCAGGAGCAGGGCTGGGACTCTCGATCAGTCGGCACCTGGCACGCATGATGGGTGGCGATATCACTGTCGAGAGCACTCCGCAAAGCGGCTCGACTTTTACACTGTGGCTGCCACACGAGATCGTTGCTGCGAATGGATCGGCAACCGACGCTTCTGGTGATACGCTGGACCTGGACGCCGTAGCTCGCGCGGATGACGGTGACTGATGGCTGGCGTGTCATCGCTGCCTGAGTCGAACGAGCCATGAAAGAGCGTGTGGATTTACGCTCTCAATTGAATCGCTCTACAACCCTGCGCTGAACCCTGCGGCGTACAGAATTATCAATGCAGTCTTGGCATCTCGAATTTCATTTGTCTGAATCATCCTGAGAGCCTGGGACAGCTTGAACGTCACAACCTCACTGAATTCGTCTGCGTCAAGATGCTTCTCTCCCGTCGTCAACCCAACAGCCATGAACGAATGAATGGTCTCGTCCGTGAAGCCGGGAGTTGTGAGGAAGCTGAACATCGGCTCGACTCTCTCGGCTGTACAACCGGTCTCTTCCCGCAACTCACGCACGGCGCACGCCATTGGAGTCTCGTCTTTCTCCAGCTTCCCTGCCGGCACCTCATAGAGATAGCCGCCGGCCGCATACCGATACTGCCGCAAGAGCATTATCTGTGGATCGGCTCCAGCCGGATCGCTTACGAAAGGGAGAATCGCCGACGCACCCGAGTGCCGGATGATCTCCATCTCGCCGGTACTTCCGTCCGGGAATCTGACCTGATCGACATCCAGGGAAACAACCTTGCCAGTATAGATCCGGTGCGATGCAATTTGCGGGTTGGTCATGAATCCTCCGAGTTCGCGTTCATGGGCTGACGACATCAAGTGGTCCGAACGCCAGCGCTTCGAGCGGTTCCCGGATCGCATCCTCGTCACCAACAACCACTATCTGCAGCGACTCCGCTTTTACGTGCGCGCGTGCAGCGCGAAGCACGTCATCAACTGACACGGCGCTCATTCGTGCGCGATATGTATCGTACCAATCTTCCGGGAGCGCATAGATGGTAAGCGTTGCAAGTGCAGCGGCAATCGCTGCCGTTGTCTCGTAACGAATCGGAAAGACACCTTCCAGATAACTCGTCGCAAGCGACAGTTCGCTCTCGCTGATCGGCTCCGAGCGCATGCGATCGATCTCTTTCAACGTCTCCTGAATCGCCGGCACTGTCACATCACTCGCGACAGCCGTGCCGATTACAAAAGGTCCGGCCTCACGTCGCCAATCAAACGCCGATGACGCACCGTAAGTGTATCCATGCGCTTCACGCAGGTTCAGGTTCACCCTGGACGAAAACAGACCGCCCAGAACTGCATTCATGATCGTGATGGAAAAATAGTCTGGATGAGTACGCGGAACTCCCACATGCCCGATCCGCAACTCAGACTGAGGAGCGTCATTCTTTCGAACTATCCGGATGGTCCGCGTCAGCCTTCCCGGCTTATCGTTCGCCTTCACATCCGGGACCGCCGGTCCGTTCCACGCCTCGAGTGTCGTCGCAATCATCCGCTCGACAGCATCGACTTCCACGTCTCCCACTACGATCAGCGTAGTGGCTGACGGCTGGTATCTCGCTGTGTGGAAAGCTACTACGGCGTCACGCGAGAGTGCCGCGACGGACTCCGCTGTACCACCCAGCGGAAGTCTGAAGCGCGAGGCCGAATCGTAGATGTACTGGTCGAATTGTTCATCCGCCAACTCACGCGGCTCGGATTCGATCTGCATGAGCTCAGCCTGCCGTTCCGCCTTCAGACGCTCTATCGCGGCTACGGGGAACGTGGGCGTTACCAATACCTCGGCGAAATGCACAAATGCGTTCTCGAGATTCTCGCGCAGCACAGTCATTGCAAGTGAAGCCGAATCCCATCCAGCTGCGCCGCCCATTGACGTACCCAGGTGCTCCATGTAATCCGTGAGCGTCTCTCCGTCGTACTTGGGAGTACCTTCGTTGAGAGCGCGCGCCGTGAGCTCGGCTACGCCCTCCTGCCCGGATGGTTCCGCAACACCACCAGCATCGATCACAGCCAGTACGGTGACGATCGGTAAACCGTGAGTGGGCGCAACCACTACTGTCATTCCGTTCACGAGTACACGCCGATCGAATTTCGGGAAATGATACTCGCGCGGTGACCCTGGAGTTGGTCGAGTCGACTTGCTCATGCCGTGACCTCCCTCGAATCGGTTCCACTCACCGAACCGGCGACGCTGGTTTCTTCGGCGGCCTCACGCGGAAGGTAGGTAAGGAAGGCACGGTTAGCTTCCCCAAGCCGAGTTGCGGCGAATTGATTGACTGCTTCAACGGTGACCGCGCGATATTTGGCCATCTGTTCATTGACGAGTGACGGGTCTCCGAAATACGTCGCGAAACGGGACAACTGATCCGCACGCTCACCTGCTTGCTGCATCGACGCAACGAAATCGGTCCCTATGAGTGCCACAGCACGATCAACCTCATCCTGCGTCACGCCGTCCAGGCGCATTCGTTCGATTTCACGCACTACCGCTGCCTCCAGCTGCGCCGCGGTAACACCGGGACGCGCAGTCGCGTCGACAACCAGCAGGTCCGCGCCCTTTGGGAGATCGAACGTGAACGCCGTTACGTCCGCAGCTACTTCGCGTTCGCGGACGAGCACACGCTGGAGCCTGCTACCCTTGCGCATTCCCAGGATCGCGCCGGCTACCGATGCCGCGTAGTACTCGTCTTCACCAAGCGCGGGCGAGCGAAATGCAAGGTATATGCGTGGGAGACTCACGTCGTCCTCCACCGTCTCACGCAGCGTTGCACCGAACGTATCCGGCAACGTCATGTCCGGGAGCGGCGGTTTTCCCTTGCCGCGAGGAATGGAGCCAAAGTACGATTCCACGAGCTTCCTCGCCTCAACTGCGTCGAAATCTCCAGCTATCGTGAGGACCGCGTTGTCCGGTGTATAATAGGTCGCGAAAAAATGAGCGATATCGTCGAGTGACGCGGCCTTGAGATCTTCAAACGAGCCAATCAATGAATGATGGAACGGATGCGGATCTGGATATGTCAGCGCAGGCAATTTCTCCCACCATGTGCCATATGGCTGGTTGTCCACCGACCATCGTCGTTCATTCGACACCACGTCTCGCTGGGTATCCAGTTTTTGCTGAGTCATCGCAGGCAGCAATGCGCCCATGCGATCAGCTTCCAGCCACAGTGCGATCGCCAGTTGATTGGATGGGACTGTCTCGAAATAATTGGTCCGATCGAGCCATGTGGAGCCGTTCAGTGTACCACCTGCACGTTGCACCAGCTCGAAATGTTCGTTGGCTTCAACGTTCTCCGAGCCCTGAAACAGCATGTGCTCAAACAGGTGAGCGAACCCGGTCCTCCCCGCTCGCTCGTTGGCCGAGCCCACATGATACCAGATGTTCACCGCCACGATCGGAGCGGTGTGATCTTCCGAAAATGTGACGAGCAGGCCGTTCGCCAGTCTGAATGTCTCTATTGGAATACGCATGAAAGTCCTGGGTTTCCGCGTAATATAGAGTGTATCCATCCTCATCTCATCATGCTTTTTTGAACTGAATGAACGATTCTTCTGGCTGTCCAAATACGCTGTTTGTCGTCAGGCACGGCGAATCCGCCGGAAATCTGGCCCGCAATGCGGCCAACACGGCGCGAGCTCTCGAAATCCACAGTTCCTGTCGCGACGTCGACGTGCCGCTTTCGCCCCTGGGCGAGCGCCAATCCACGGCCCTCGGCCACTGGTTCGGCGCACTTCCAATCGATCAGCGTCCGACCGTGGTGATCACGTCTCCATACCTGAGAGCGCGGCAGACGACGGATATAATCACGAAGCTCGGCCGCTTTCACCATGCTACAGGCTCGGCTGGAAGTCTGCGAGATGAGCGATTCCGTGAGAAAGAGTTCGGAATTCTCGATGGGCTTACGAGATACGGCATCCAGGCCCGCTTTCCCGAACAGGCTGCGCTTCGCACCTCGCTGGGAAAATTCTATCACCGGCCTCCAGGTGGAGAGAGCTGGTGTGATGTAGTGCTTCGACTCCGGAGCGCATTCGAAATGCTATGTCGAGAGTTCCACGGGGAGAGAGTACTCGTTGTAGCGCATTCCGTTGTCGTCCTGTGCATGCGCTACATAATAGAAGATCTCACTGAAGACGAGCTCCTCGCAATCGATCGGTCCAGTGATGTCGCGAATTGCTCGGTAACGCGATTCGACGTGGATACCACGACAGGTGGTGTCGGACGACTCGTCCTGGACAGTTTCAACTTCGTGGCACCGTTGCATGAAGAGGGCGCGCCGGTAACGTCGGCTTCGGACTTTGCGGTGTCGTGATGATCGGTTGGTCAGCTCCGGAGGAAAGTGAAGTCAGCGACCCATTTCTGATTCATTGATGAAGCAGTGAATTGCCGATCCTGGATATTGGGTGCAGGCGCACCAATATCTCGCTTGCCAGTATCTACTGGACGAGCCCGATCACCATATCGCTTATACTACGTGCACTTGGCACGCGCGTCAGCCACGCGTAAAAACCTCTGCGCGAGACACCGAGCACCTCGCACATGAGATCAACGGGCCAGATCACTCGGTGCTTCGCCACAAAGCCGAATTTCGAAGTCCCTTCACATCGACTCCGCTGCGAACCAGGCCGCTGCTCTTTTCAATATGTCGCGCTCCATCTTGAGCTTCGCAACTTCCCGCATCAATTTCGTCAGCTCAGCCTGTTCAGGTTTCTGCTGACCCTCGCCAGGAAAGGCGTGCACTGGATCCACTTTCTGCTCCCGCACCCATTTACGAACCACATTCGGATTGAGCCATAAATCGCGCGCTGCTTGAGCGACCGAGACACCGCGCTGCGTGACGAGTTGAACAGATTCCTGTTTGTACTCCTTCGTGAATCTCCGTCTCGTACCCCATCCCGACCTCCGATTCCTCTCAGTACACCTAAATATGATGTCCTTGAAACCGGCAGCAGGCCACAGATGGATATTGCGAATATGTCCATTCTCCACTTTCGATTGCACTGGCGAGGATTTGCATTCCTTGCTGAGCGGATATCATTTTATCACAATCCTTCCAGCCATCCACCTTCGCACACAGCCCAAACGGATCGGCGTAGTTAGCCGGATCCCCACTGGCAAACCCGTACTCGTTGATCCCGCCGGCAAGCCCGATCGGGTCTTCCTGTGTAAACCGCGCGGTAGAAGGATCGTACGTACGGTTCCTTCGGTAATATGTCCCCGTAGCATCGGCCTTGTCGATCAGCACCGTCCCGTTCCACGACCCCAGCGCT
>Ga0164241_10001224_pt1 | contig 33646 bp, 25 predicted proteins | sample OricomyardsoilBY_FD_108780 | JGI IMG/M metagenome (GOLD analysis project Ga0164241, IMG submission 108780) | Backyard soil microbial communities from Emeryville, California, USA - Original compost - Back yard soil (BY) | ecosystem: Environmental > Terrestrial > Soil > Unclassified | place: USA... | reverse complement strand
GTCAAACAGCCGAAATTCGGTCAGGAGTGGCGGCCGACCCTCGGTGCGGAGGGGAGCCCGCGGCCGCGCGGCGTACGCCCTCCCACACCGACACGCGCGCCACGCGGGTCGATAAGCGTTCGCGAGCCCGAAGCGCCGGGCGACACGCCGAAGCTGTGTTGAAGGGTGTTCGGGGTGACGCTGGGGCCGACGCTGGGTGTGCCGCTGGGGCCGACGCTGGGGCCGACGCTGGGGCCGACGCTGGGGCCGACGCTGGGGCCGACGCTGGGGCTGGCCGACGCTGGGGCCGGGTGGTCGGCGCACGCGGGTTGGGCGCCCACGCGGTTGGGGTCAGGTGCTTTCGCGGACGACGAGTGTCGTGGGCAGTACCACGGAGGGTGGCTCCTGACCGTTGATGACGTGCAGGAGAACGTCGACCATCGAATCCGCGACCTTGTCAAAGGGCTGACGCATCGTTGTCAGTGGCGGCTCGAGGGTTGCCGCGAGACCAGAGTCATCGAAGCCAGCAACCGCCACATCCTCAGGTACACGCTTACCGAGACGGCGCAAAGCGGACATGGCTCCGGACGCCATGAGGTCGGACGCAGCGAACACGGCATCGATGTCCGGTGCGCGTTCCAAAAGTCGCTGCATGGCGATGCCGCCAGACTCCACCGTGTAGTCGCCTTGCTCTACGAGCGCCGGATCAAACAGGTCGCCGAGTTCCTCCTGGAAGCCAACGAGTCGGTAGCGGCCGCCAGGCGTGTCCGCGGGGCCGGTAATGGTGGCGATCCGCTTGTAGCCGCGGTCCATGAGGTGGCGCGTGATGGTCCGAGCGGAGCCGATCTCGTCCACCTGGACACTCGCGACGGGTTCCGTGCGGCCCAGCACACCGCCACAGACGACGGTTGGAACGTGCGCCGCGATGAGGGAGTCAAGGAGCGGTTCTGACTCGTGAGACGACACGAGCATGACGCCGTCCACGTGGCCGCCAGAGACGAACTGTGCGACGTTTTCCCGTTCAGCTTCCGTTCCGGCGACCAGGAGAACGAGCGTCATGTGCCTGCGCGCGAGTGACTCGGCGGCGCCGCGCAAGAGGATCGAGAAGGTGGGGTCAGCGAACAGCAGGTGCTGCGGCTCGGTAAGGAGGAAGGCGAGCGAGTTGGCCCTGCCGGTAGCTAGTGACCGCGCATGGTGATTGGCGTGATACCCGGTTGTCTCGATCGCGTCCTCTACGGCCTTGCGGGCATCCGGAGACACCCAGTGCCCACCGTTGATGACCCGAGACACAGTGCCGCGCGAGACGCCGGCAGCTGCCGCCACATCGCGGATGGTCGGCTTTCGCGGCTTCGCTTGAGTTCCCACAGCAAAGAAGAGTAGCGCGCGCCACGGTTCTGCACCTGCCAGGGACTGTGAACGGTCACAGGGTGATAACGATTCGGGTCTCGTTTTGGAAACATTTCGAAGTAAGCGTTTACACTGGGACCGGTCACAGTGTTCTGATGTGACAATGAAGTTCCGGGGTCGGCTGCCCGCCGCCCCTTGATCCAACGGAGTGTCATGACCTTGCCAGCACCCTGGCTTGCCGTCTCGGGAATCGCCTATGGGGGCGACTACAACCCCGAGCAGTGGCCTCGTGAGACTTGGCGTGAGGACGTTCACCTCATGCGTGAGGCCGGCGTCAACCTCGTCTCCGTTGGTATCTTTTCCTGGGGCCTGATTGAGACGTCAGAGGGCGTTTTCGACTTCGAATGGCTCGACGAACTGCTTGATCTACTCCACGACAACGGCATTGCCGTTGACTTGGGAACACCCACAGCGTCCCCGCCTGCGTGGTTCTTCGCCGCCTACCCGCACGCTCGCGCAGTAAACCGCGAAGGCGTGCCCATGGGATTCGGATCCCGCGGCATGGCCTCCCACTCGGCAGCGGAGTACGTCAAGGCGATCGGGACGTTCTCGAGCGAACTCGCTCGCCGCTACGCGGAGCACCCCGCCGTCGTCATGTGGCACGTGCACAACGAATATGGCGTCCCAGTTGGCGAGGACTACTCGGAACTGAGCGTTGGCGCCTTCCGGGAGTGGTTGCACCGCAAGTACGGCACGCTTGATGCGCTGAACGCCGCGTGGGGGACGGCCTTCTGGGGGCAGAACTACGGCGAGTGGCACCACATCAACGCGCCCGGCGTTGCGCCGTCCACGATCAACCAGGCACAGAAGCTCGACTTCATGCGGTTCACAGACGCGCAATTGCGCGAGTGCTACATCACCGAGCGCGATGCGATCAGGGCGCACGCCGCACAGCCGATCACGACGAATTTCATGGCTCACCAGTCCTTCACCACGGAGCTGTGGAAGTGGGCGCAGATCGTCGACATCGTCGCCAACGACCACTACCTCACCGCGGCGGATCCCGAGGGAGAGGTTGGCCTGGCACTTGCCGCGGACTACACGCGATCGCTCGCGGGGGGCAAACCATGGATCCTCATGGAGCACTCAACGTCTGCGGTGAATTGGCAGCCGCGCAATGTTGCCAAGCGGCCGGGGGAGATGGCTCGCAACTCGCTCGCGCACTTTGGGCGCGGTGCGGACGCCATCCTGTTCTTCCAATGGCGCGCCTCCCGCGCGGGCGTTGAGAAGTTCCATTCCGCGATGCTTCCCCACGCCGGCACCGAGTCACGCTTGTGGCGAGAGGTCGTACAACTCGGCAGTGCGATCGGAAAGCTCGGGGAAGTCAAAGGCTCTGAAGTTCGCGCGGACGTCGCGGTGCTGTATGACCTCGAGTCACTCTGGGCGCAAGAGTTCGAGTGGCGTCCATCTGAGGACCTCAAGCCGCGAGAGCAGATTCGCGCGTACTACGAGCGACTTTGGCGCGACGGCATCACCGTTGATTTTGCCCACCCGAGCGCGGACCTCTCGGCGTACAAGCTCGTCGTTGCCCCAGCGTCGTACCTGCTTGCGAGCGCCGACGCCGCAAACCTGACCCGCTACGTAGAGCAAGGCGGAACCCTCGTAGTGTCGTGCTTCTCAGCAATCGTGGACGAGAACGACAGTGTTCACGAAGGCGGATTCGTGGCCCCACTACGGGAGGCGCTTGGGCTTACGGTCGAGGAATTCCTCCCGCTGCGCGAAGGCGTCACGGTGGGCGCAGAGTTTGCCGACGGCACCGCAGTCGCCCCAGTCATTTGGCAAGAGGACGTCCGGCTCGAGGGTGCGGACATCGTCGCCGCGCACACGAGCGGACCGGGCGAGGGCGAGCCCGCAGTCACCCGCAATGAGTATGGCCAGGGACAGGGCTGGTACGTCGGGACCGTCCTCTCAGTCGATGATCTCAAGCCGGTGTTCGAGCGCGTCTACGTAGACGCAGGCCTTGCGCCGTCGGGGCTGCCCGAGCGGGTGGAAGTCATCACCCGGCATGGGAACGACGCAGATTTCGTCATCGCGATCAACCATCGCGACGACGCCGTGACGCTCGACGTCACAGGAACCAACTTGCTCTCCGGCGAGTCACTCGCCGGTGAGTGGGAGCTCGGAGCGGGAGAGGTCGCGGTTGTGCGGACCCTTCCCGTCGCCGGAGGGGGTGGTCGCTGATCGTTACCACCGCAACAGAGCAATAGCGCTCGGCAGGAAACCACACAACTGAATCGGAACTCCAGTTCCGCCCACCAAAGTCGCAATGACGCGGACCACCTAGGGCGCGCAGTGTGGCACAACCCCTGGAAGGACATTTCCATGATTAAGAAGATCGGCATGGGCGCCGCGGTCGTCGCGGTCGCCGGCCTGCTGGCAGCGTGCAGCTCCAGCGACCCCGAGCCCTCGGACTCGGCACCGGCGCCTACGGACACCTCAGCCCCCGCCATTGACGGCACGGGCGTAACCCTCACCATCTGGGTCGACGAGAACCGTCAGCCCGCTGTCGAGGCCGCTGCGGCGACCTTCGAAGAGGAGACCGGCGCAACCGTCGAGCTCGTCGTCAAGAACTTCGAAGACATCCGCGCCGACTTCATCGCGCAGGTTCCGACCGGCGAAGGCCCTGACCTGACCATCGGTGCCCACGACTGGCTGGGTGGCCTTGTGACGGCTGGTGTTGTCGCTCCCGTTGACCTTGGTGACAAGGCAGCGGAGTTCGAGAAGGTTGCGGTTGACGCGTTCTCTTACGACGGTCAGACCTACGGTCTGCCGTACGCCACCGAAGCCGTTGCCCTCATTTACAACACCGACCTCGTCGGTGAAGAGGCACCTGCTACGTGGGACGAGATGATCCAGAAGGGCAAGGACTCGGGCGCCGAGGTCCCCTTCGTCATCAACGTGAACGCACCGACGGGTGACGGCTACACCATGTATCCGTTCCAGACGTCGTTCGGTGCTCCCGTGTTCGTTCAGGACGCATCCGGCTCGTACACCAACGAAGTTGGCATGGGCGGCGCTGCCGGCGAAGCCTTCGCCACCTGGCTGGGCGAGAACGGCGACAAGGGAACCGGCTACATCGCTGGCGACATCAACTACGACACCAACAACGCTCTGTTCGCCGAAGGAAAGGCTGCCTACACGGTTGCCGGTCCGTGGGCAATCGCGGCTCTGACGGAGAAGGACGTCAAGAACATCGCCGTTGCGGCCGTTCCCTCGGCAGGCGGCGAAGCCGGTGCACCGTTCGTTGGCGTGCAGGGCTTCTACCTGAGCGCACAGTCGGAGAACGCGCTCATCGCGAACGCGTTCCTCACGCAGTACATGGCAACCCCCGAGGCGCAGATGGCCCTTTACGAGGCTGACCCGCGCATTCCTGCCATGACTTCCGTTGCGGAGCAGGTCTCGTCTGACCCGATCGTGGCTGGCTTCGCGGCCTCCGCGAGCTCCGGTGTCCCGATGCCGTCCATCCCTGAGATGGGTTCGGTTTGGGACCTCTGGAACGCTGCTCAGATCAAGATCATCACCGGTGCGGACCCCGTCCCCACCTGGAACAAGATGATCGAAGACCTGAACGCTGCGGTCTCTGGCTAACTAGCCGGTGGTTGGGGCGGGGCGCGAAAGCGTCCCGCCCCACAACACGGCCGCAATCGCGGCACAATGATTTTGGGACTACCCCGGGAGAGCAACGATGCCATCCACCACCCTGGACGCTCCGGCGTCCTCGCCGCCCAACACCCCGCACGCGCGCAGGTGGACGGGAATCGGCTGGGGTTTCATCGCCAAGCTTGCGCTGATGATGCTTGTCAACGCCTTTGGGCTCGCGGCGATCTTGTCCGCGGCGAACGCGGAGGCGTGGGGCATTCTCGTCTCGCTGGTGGTGCTGCTCGTGGTGGCAGACGTCGTCTACTTCACGAAGCGAGCCGTCCCGCTCAAATACATCTTCCCCGGGCTCGTGTTCTTGCTCGTATTCCAACTGTTCACCATGGCGTATACGGGCTACGTCGCGTTCACGAACTACGGAACTGCGCACAACCTTTCGCAAGAACAGGCCGTTGACGCAATCCTCATTCAGAACGAGAAGAAGGTCGACGGCTCGCCGAGCTATCCCCTCAGCATCATTCGCGATCGCGGCGTGCTCGGCTTCGCAATCGTTGACGGCGAGGTCGTCAAGGCGGGAGCTGCAGACGAGCCCCTGCACGAGGTGCCCGACGCCGTGATCGAGGGGGGTCGCGCAACGGAGGTCCCCGGGTTTGAGGTTGTTCCTACCTCCGAGATCTACACGAGCCAACAACTTCAAAAGGACGTCATTGTTCTTCGCGTTCCCGTATCGGATGATGCGGACGAGGGCTCTATTCGCACCCAGGACGCGACCACGGGCGCCATCTACCGCTCGATCATGGTCTGGGACGAAGAAGCGCAGACGATGACGAACGTCGACACCGGCGTCGTCTACAACGCGGACCAGAGTGTGGGCTCGTTCGTGGCCGAGGACGGCTCGACGCTTCCCGTTGGTTGGCACGTGGTCGTGGGCTTTGACAACTTCGTCAGGGCGTTTACAGACAAGAACTACTCCGAGGCGCTACTCAAGGTCACCGCCTGGACGTTCGCGTTTGCGATTCTGACGGTGCTCTCGAGCTTCTTCGTGGGCCTCATCCTCGCGATCATCTTCAATGACGAGCGAATCCGCGGCCGCAAGGTGTGGCGCACGCTCTTCATCCTGCCGTACGCGTTCCCGGCGTTCATGACTGCACTGCTTTGGAAGGGCATGCTGCAACCTAGGTACGGCATCGTGAATGACTGGTTCTTCTTTGACCAGCACATTCCATGGCTCTCGGACCCCACCCTTGCTCGTTTCTCCGTGCTGATGGTCAACCTGTGGCTGAGCTACCCGTATTGGTTCCTTGTGTGCACCGGCGCTCTGCAGTCCCTGTCCAAGGAAACGATGGAGGCGTCTCGAATCGATGGCGCCGGCGCCACACGTCAGTTCCGCTCAATCACGTTGCCGTTGCTGCTCATCTCGACGGCGCCTCTCGCGATCGCGTCGTTTGCCTTCAACTTCAACAACTTCACGATCATCTGGATGCTGACGGGCGGTGGTCCACCGTTGCCCGACAGCAATACCGGGCTCGGTTATACCGACCTGTTGATCTCCGCGATCTACAAGATCTCCGGGGTGCAGGGCGGTAAAGCGGACTACGGGCTCGCTTCCGCATTGTCGATCCTCGTATTCATCATCGTCGGCGTCGTCTCCGCGATTGCCTTTCGCCAGACCAAGAAACTCGAGGAGTTCTAGCCATGGCAACAACTGCTCCAGACCAGGTCACCGTCACCGCGGGTCCAACGAAGCGTCGGCGCTGGCTCGTCGAGGTCGCCTGGAAGTACGTAGTCGCCGTGGTCGTCGTTTTCATCGCCGCGTTCCCGCTCGTGTTCATCGTCTCCGCATCACTCGCAAAGGGGGGATCGCTTGCGGGCAGTTCGAGCCTCTTCTCAAGCATCAGCCTCGAGAACTACCAAGCGCTAGGGGACACCAAGTACTGGACGTGGGTTGCGAACACGCTTCAGGTTGGATTCGCAACGGCAATCGGCGCGACGCTCATGGGAGCGGCAGCGGCATACGCCTTCTCCCGGTTCCGCTTTCAGGGCCGCCGCACCTCGCTGACGAGCCTGCTGATCATTCAGATGTTCCCGCAGACGGTCGCGTTTATAGCCGTGTTCCTGCTGCTGATCGCGCTCGGCAATGTGGTGCCGGCGCTGGGCCTTAACTCCAAAATCGCTTTGATCTGCGTGTACTTGGGCGGCGCACTCGGCGCCAACACCTTCTTGATGTACGGCTTTTTCAACTCGATTCCAATGGAACTCGACGAGGCCGCGAAGGTCGATGGCGCGAGTCACGCCCAGACATTCTGGCGCCTGATCATGCCGCTCGTGACGCCGATTCTTGCGGTGGTTGCGCTGCTCGGGTTCATCACCGCATTTGGCGACTTCATCCTGTCAAAGATCGTCCTGACTAAAGAAGACAATTGGACACTCGCAGTAGGCATGTATGGCTGGGTTTCTGATCAGCTCACGGCGCGTTGGGGGATCTTTGCGGCCGGAGCGGTCATTGCGGCGATTCCCATCCTGATCCTGTTCCTCGCACTTCAGCGCTACATCGTTGGTGGCCTCACGGCCGGATCCGTGAAGGGCTGACACCGGGGCTCATGTTCAAGTCGACTTTCTGGCGTTCAGTCGCCGTCACACTGGGAGCGGTCACAGTCGCCGCTGGTATCTCCGCGTGTGATGGCGGTGACGGTCCTGTCGAGGCCGGAATCGCCGTGAAAAAGGTCGAGAATCTGCCGGCGGACTTCGCAGCGGGCGTCGACGTCTCAACGGTGCTGTCGCTGGAGGAGTCCGGAGTCGTATTCAAGGACGCGGACGGCAACGAGGCTGACCTCTTCGGCGTTCTCAAGGACCACGGGATCACTCACGTGCGCGTTCGCGTCTGCAACGACCCCTTCGACGCCGAGGGCAACGGCTACGGCGGCGGCAACGTCTCGCCAGAGCGAGCAACGGAGATTGGCAAGCGCGCGACGGACGCCGGACTCAAGGTCTTCGTCGACCTCCACTACTCGGACTTCTGGGCGGACCCAGCGAAGCAGATGGCGCCCAAGGCTTGGGCGGAGCTAGCGGATGCCGACCGGGCCACCGCCGCGGGCGATTTCACCAAGCAGACCCTCACCCAGATGAAGGACGCGGGCGTCGACGTCGCCATGGTCCAAACGGGCAACGAGACGAACAACGGCGTTGCCGGTGTCACCGCTTGGGACGGTATGGCGGCCATCTTCAACGCTGGCGCCGCCGCTACGCGCGAGGTCTTCCCGGACGCCCTCGTCGCCGTCCACTTCACGAACCCTGAGCAAGAGGGTTCCTACGAGCGCATCGCCAAGATCCTCGACAACTTCGACGTGGACTACGACGTTTTCGCGAGTTCCTATTACCCGTTCTGGCACGGCACCACGGAGAACCTCACTGCCGTTCTCAAGAACATCGCGGACACCTATGGCAAAAAGGTCATGGTCGCTGAGACGTCGTGGGTGCGCACTCTCGACGACGCGGATGGCTTCCCCAACGTCATCGGGACCGCGGAAGACGCCACCCAGTTCCCCATCTCAGTTCAGGGCCAGGCCGACGCTGTGCGCAGCGTTGTGCAGGCCGTCGCAGATGTAGGCGACGCGGGTATTGGCGTCTTCTACTGGGAGCCCGCTTGGCTCCCCGTTGGGCCGCCCGACGCTGTGGCTGGCAATGCGAAATTGTGGGAGCAATTTGGCTCGGGTTGGGCGACAAGCTCCGCCGGCTCCTACGATCCGGCCGACGCTGGCGCCAACTTTGGTGGCAGCGCTTGGGACAACCAGTCTCTCTTTGACACGGACGGCACTCCGCTCGAGTCGCTGTGGGTATTCGAGTACGCCCGCAGGGGGGCGACGGCGCCGCTCGCGGTGTCCAAGATCGAAGCTCCGCACATCGCCGTGCAGGTTGGCGGCACCGTAGAACTGCCACCGGCCGTCACCGTCAACTACAACGACGGCACAAGCGCGGAGGTGCCGGTCTCGTGGGCCGAGATTGCCGTTGACACCTCAACCGAGGGTTCGCACGAGGTGCCCGGCACCATCGCCGACGGCTCGCAGGTAATCGCAACCATCGTCGTCGGGCCAATCAACGTGCTTCTCAATCCCGGTTTTGAGGACGACGACCTCTCGATGTGGACGCTCGAGTCTGACGCAGCGACTTTCGCAGTAGTTGACGACAACGTGCCTGCGGCTATCGACGCGCGCGTTCTCAACTTCTGGAGCGAAGACGACTTCACCTTCTCCGCGTCACAAATCGTGACGGGCCTCGAGCCGGGCACGTACCGCGTGCGGGTGTCGATCCACGGAGAAGACAAGGATCCGGCAGGCGCGCAGATCGCGCTCAACGCAGCCGGCTCCGAAGGGCAGTGGACCGCACCTCTTCAGCTCGACGGCTGGCAGGCGTGGTTCGAGGGGGTCATTGAAGAGGCCGTCGTTGGCGCCGACGGCACGCTTACCGTGAGTGTCGACGGCACCGCGGGGGCGGAGGACTGGGGATTCATCGACGGCTTCGTTTTGGAGCCGGAGAACTAAGACAAGGGAAGGAACGAAGCAATGATGCTTCACCATCGACTGGGAGCGGTCACAGCAGGTGCGGTAACTGCCGCAACCATCGCGACGCTTTTCACGGGTGTAGGCGTTGCCTACGCGGACGACGGACCGGTCGAGGCCGGGATCACAGTCGCAAAGATTGACGGTTTGCCTGCGGACTTCATTAACGGCGTGGACGTGTCGTCGATCCTGTCGGAAGAGGAGAGCGGGGTCGTGTTCCGCGACTTCGCCGGGAACCCTGCCGACCCCTTCCACGTGCTCGCCGACGCGGGAATCAACTACGTGCGCGTTCGCGTGTGGAACGACCCATACAACGCGGAGGGCGACGGCTACGGCGCGGGAAACACCGACGCTGATCGCGCAACGGAGATCGCGGATCGCGCCACCCGAGCGGGCATGAGGGTGCTCGTTGACTTCCACTACTCGGACTTCTGGGCAGACCCGGGCAAGCAAAAGGCGCCCAAGGCGTGGGCCGCGATGACGGTTGAACAGAAGGCGACCGCGGCGCACGACTTCACCGAGGACACACTGACGCAGATGGACGACCTTGGCGTGGACGTTGGCATGGTGCAGGTTGGCAACGAGACGAACGGCATGGTTGCAGGTGTCTCTGGCATACCTAACATGGCGCAGATCTTCGCTGCAGGCTCCGAGGCCGTGCGAGACGTCTACCCTGAGGCGCTCGTGGCGGTGCACTTCACCAACCCCGAGAGCGCTGGCCGCTACGCGGGGTACGCGTCGCAGTTGCAGGCCGCAGGCCTCGACTACGACGTATTTGCCTCGTCGTACTACCCCTACTGGCACGGCACGCTCGCAAACCTGACCTCGGTGCTGTCGTCCGTCGCGACGACCTACGACAAGAAGGTCATGGTTGCGGAGACGTCGTATTTGAACACGCTCGCCGATGGTGACGGCACCACGAACAGCGTCACCGCCGTGACTGGCGAAGAGCAATACCCCGTATCCGTTCAGGGTCAGGCAACGGAGATCCGCAACGTCATGGCGGCCGTCAATGCCGTTCCTGATGGCGCGGGCCTCGGCGTCTTCTACTGGGAGCCCGCGTGGATCCCGGTTCCGGGAGCCACGCTCGCGGAGCGTCAGGCCAAGTGGGCGGAGTTCGGCTCCGGGTGGGCGACCACAGCTGCAGCTGAGTACGACGCAGCCGCCCCCACGGTGAACGCAGAGGGATCCGGCTGGGACAACCAGGCACTCTTTGGTGTCGATGGCACTCCGCTCGAGTCGCTTCGCGCCTTTGCGTACGCTCGCACAGGTGCGGTTGCGCCCCTCGCTGTTGTCAGCGTTGAGTCTCCGACGGTCACCGTCACTGAGGGCGGCGCATTCGCGCTGCCGTCCACGGTCGAGGTCGCCTACAACGACTTCACCACGGAAGATGTGGCAGTGACCTGGGACGACATCCTCGCGTGGATCACATCGCCCGGCACGTACACCGTCAACGGCGTCACCGCCGACGGCGATGCGACCACCGCCACGGTGATGGTCAACGCTGCGAACTACCTGCTCAACCCAGGATTCGAGACCACGCCAAACGTGTGGACGTCCACGGGCGCGGGCATCACCGTTCGCGCTACCGACGACCCGCGCACCGGCACGCGCTCCACCCACTTCTACAACGGCTCTGCGGCGACGTATACGTTGGAGCAGACGGTCACGGGACTCACGCCGGGCGACTACGTTGCGACGGGACAGTTCCAGGGCGGTGCCTCAGGGGCGGGTGACACGCGAACCCTTTCGCTTACCTCGAACTCAGTCACCCAATCCACGCCGTTTGAGCTGAATGGCTGGACGGCGTGGTTCAAGGCCACCACCCCCGTGGTGACCGTCGGCGTTGACGGCACGGCAACCGTGCGCGTTGACGCCAGCCTGAGCGCAGGCGCCTGGGGGACCATGGATGACTTTGAGCTCATCAAGGCGCCCGCCACCCCGGCGGATACGTCTGAGCTTGAGGCCCGCGTGGACCAGCTCAATGGGATCACCAGGGAGGTCTATTCCGAGGACTCTCTCGAGGCGCTCGATGCGGCACTCGAGGTGGCGAACATCGTTCTCGCTGCGTCGGTGCCGACAGAGCAGCAGGTGGCTGACGCGCTCGAGTTGCTGGGGCGCGCGCTCGATGGCCTCGTCGTTGTTGGCGAGGTTCCGGCACCGACTGTCGGTGCGGTGGCAGTTTCCGTCGTCGACGGCGACGCCATCGTGCTACCGGTCGACGTCACGGTCACTGCATTCGACGGGCGTAAGCACCAGGAGGCAGTCACGTGGGACAACGTTCTCTCGTGGATTGACGGGCCGGGCACCTACGTGGTGCGTGGCACGACCGAGGGCGACCTCGCCGCGACGGCCACGATCACCGTGACCGAGCGCAACTGGGTCGTCAACGGATCCTTCGAGGATGCCGACACGTCCATGTGGGCGATCGAGGGTGCGGGCGCTTCCATCGGCGCATCTAGCGACAGTTCCGATGGCGCACGATCGATCTCGTTCTGGCTAGACAGCGACTACACCTTTGTTGTCGCACAGCAGATCACGGGACTGCCGGCTGGCAGCTACGTGCTGTCTGCGACCACCCAGGGCGGGGACTCACCGGACACGGACACGCGCTACATCACCCTCCTCGCGGGCGTTGGCGGCCAGTCTGCCGACGCGACTCTGGCCGGTTGGCAGGCGTTCGAAACCGCGACCACCGCACCTGTCGAGGTAGGTGAAGACGGCATCGCAACGGTGAACGCCGACTTCACGCTCACGGCAAACGCGTGGGGCACGATCGACGACTTCCGCCTTGTGCGTGTCGCCGAGGACGCCGACACGGAGGGTCTGGAGGACGTCGTGGCTCAGGCTCAGGCGATCGATCGGGCGCTCTACGAGCCCGAGTCTCTCGCAGCACTCGACGCAGCTCTCGCGGCGGCCCTCATCGTTCTCGACGCTGACGCACCGTCACAGGAGACAGTCAACGCCGCTGGCGACCAGCTCGTCGACGCGCTCATGGCCCTTGATCTGATTGACGTGCCGTTTACGGCCATGCCGGTCCCGACGATCAGCGGCACGGTCAAGGTGGGCTCCACGCTCACTGTGGTTCCGGGCGCTTGGGCACCAACCCCCACCGAGTTCGCCTACGCATGGCTGCGCAACGGTGTGCCGATTCCTGGCGCAACGAACGCAACCTACAAGGTGACCTCTAGCGATGTGGCTAAGAAGCTTTCCGTGACCGTCACGGCAAGCAGGGCGGACACTGTCACCGCATCGAAGACCTCTTCGCAGGTCACGGTGCCGTTGCAGAAGTTCGTCGTCGCCAAGAAGCCGAGCATCGCTGGCTCTCCGGTGGCTGGTGCCAAGCTAACGGCATACGTGGGCATCTGGGCTCCCACGCCGTCGGCCGTCAAATACCAGTGGTACCGCAACGGAGCGACGATTAACGGAGCGACGTCCAAGTACTACACCGTGAAGTCTTCTGACCTCGGAAAGAAGCTCACGGTGAAGGTCACAGCATCACGGACCGGCTTCGAAACGACATCGGCGACCTCCTCGTCGGTGACCGTCGTCAAGCGATTCTCGAGCACGGGGTACGCCTCGATCACGGGAACCGCGAGGGTGGGCCACACGCTCACCGGGCACCGGGGTATCTGGCGGCCAACGCCGTCGAGCTACTCCTTCCAGTGGTACCGGAACGGGGTGGCGATTCCGGGCGCCACCTCTACCACTTACAAGCTCAAGTCAATTGACAGGGGCAAGAAGGTGGTCCTCAAGGTCACCGCAAAGAAGTCTGGTTACCTTCCCACCAGTGACTTCTCCTCAGCGGTGACAGTGAGGTAGTTCGGCTTCACGACGCAGCGGCCCGGGAATGATGGAAAACTCCCGGGCCGCTCGCGTGTGTCGACAATCAAGGGTCCTTGGGGCCAGAGTGACCAGAGTGACGAATGAGGGCCTCGGAACTGTCACTCCTGCCCCATCTGTCCCAGGCACCCTTGTTTGTCTATATGCCCGACGCTAGCCCGGGTTGGAGACGTACAGCCGGATGGTCATTGGGCGGAGTTCTTGTGCGGCTCCGGGGTTGATCTCGCTCACGGGGATCTCGTCTGGAGTCTCAAGCGCGGAGTCCCACACGAGTTGCCACGGCGCGCCTTCATCTTGAGGGATTGTCACCTCCGCGACCGCGCGAGAGCCATTGATGACGACTAGAGCATCGGCCTCGTTAGGGTCAGAAAGTGAGCGCATGAACTGCACAACGCGAGTCTTTGGGTCTTCCCACCAGTCCTCGTCCTCGTGCTCACCGTTCGCCTGGAACCAGGCGGAGTCTGCTCGGTAAAGCTGATCCCGCGGGTCCTCGTCAACGCCGTCATAGAAGCGACTGGGGCGCAGCACGCGGTGCGCTCGGCGCAGTTCGATGAGCCTCGCCACGGACGCGCGCAGGTCTTCTTGCCACGGCTCCAAGTTCCAGTCGAACCACGAAATGTCGTTGTCTTGGCAGTATCCGTTGTTGTTTCCCCGCTGGGTGCGGCCAATCTCGTCGCCGCCAAGCAGCATTGGCGTTCCGGCGCTGAGAAGCAGGGTGCCCAGGAGGTTTCGCCCGGAGCGCCTGCGCGCGCGCTGCACTTTTTCGTCGTCCGTCGGGCCTTCTATGCCGTGGTTGAAGGAGCGATTGTTGTCTGTTCCGTCGCGGTTGTTCTCGCCATTGGCGTCGTTGTGCTTGTTCGTATACGTGACGAGGTCGCGGCCCGTGAAGCCGTCGTGCGCGGTGATGAAGTTGACCGATGCGACCGGACCACGCATTCCGTACGGGTCTGAGTGACCAAACATGTCGGATGAACCGGCGATTCGCGTTGCAAGCTCGGGCGCCGTTGGGTGGTGGCGGTCGCCGACCTTGCCGGATCCCCACTCGAGCCAGAACGAGCGCACATAGTCGCGGAAGCGGTCGTTCCACTCGCCCATAGGCTGTGGGAAGTTGCCGACCTGCCAGCCGCCAAGACCAACGTCCCACGGCTCGGCGATGAGTTTGGTCTCGCCAAGAATGGGGTCGGTCGTGAGCGCGACATAGAAGGAGTGGTTGGTCGTGAACCCTCGACCCGTGCGCCCAAGCGTCGCGGCGAGGTCAAAGCGGAAGCCGTCAACGCCCATCGACTTCACCCAGTAGCGCAGCGAATCGAGCGCCATCTTCACAACCGTTGGGTTGGCAAAATCCAGCGTGTTTCCCGTTCCCGTTGTGTCGTCGTAGTGCTGCGGGTTGTTGGGGTTTGAGCGGTAGTACGTGCGGTTGTCGAGGCCCTTCCAGCTGAGGACGCGGTCAGTCGCAGATCCCTCGCACGTGTGGTTGTAGACAACGTCGAGGATCACCTCGAGGCCGGCCTTGTGAAGCAGCTCAACCATGCCCCTGAACTCATCCTGAACGGCCTGCGCTCCCTTAGCCCTAGCGTCGGCCGTCGCGTATGCGGGGTGAGGCGCGAAGAATCCCAGCGTCGAGTAGCCCCAGTAGTTGCTGAGGCCAAGGTGCTCAAGGTGCGGCTCAGAGGCGAACGCGTGGATCGGCAACAGCTCAACCGTGGTGACCCCGAGCGAGGTGAGGTACTCGATGCTCGCGGGATGCGCGAGGCCCGCGTACGTTCCGCGCAGGTGCTCCGGCACGCCGGGCATCTGCTTGGTGAAGCCCTTCACGTGAATCTCGTAGACGATCGTGTCCGTCCACGGGACGCGCGGCTTGGGGGTCGGCAACGGTTCCGTTGGCTCCACGGTCACAACTGAGCGCGGCATCAGGGGCGCAGAGTCGGTTCCGTCGCGCGTCGACAGCAGGGCCGACGCCCCGGTGTCGGTCATCTTGGCAAGGTTGCCTTCGAGCCCGCGCCCGTAGGGGTCAAGAAGGAGCTTGTTGACGTTGTAGCGGAGGCCTAGCCGCGGCTTCCAAGGGCCCGACGCTCGGAAGCCGTAGCGCTGACCGGCCCGGATACCAGGGACGAGGGCATGCCAAACCCCGTTTGTTGGACCGTTGAGGAGGTGGCGGGTTTCCTTGCCAGCGGTGTCGAAGGTGCATAGGTAGACGGCGGTGGCGTGGGCTGCCCACACGCCTACCGTGACTCCGCCGTCAACGAGATGGACGCCCAACCGTCTGGGCGTGGGGGACTCGGCAAGCGCGCTCTTGCTCATGAGGCCATTGTGCCGGAGTGATGTGTCCGGATGATTGCGGCCCGCTAGCGGTCCTTCAGTGCATTAAGCAGGGTTCCCGTTGGCCGGAGCCCCAGCAGCACCACGATGACCGACGCACCCATCACCACGAGCAGCGCGTGGGCCGTCACCTGGGTCAGGGCTTGGTCGACGCGCGCTCCCATCGCGACCGCGCCGACCACTCCGATGGCCCACCCCCACAGCACGCCGAGCCCGGCGAGCACGCCCCACTCCGCGGCCTGCATAGTCAAGCGCGGGGCGGCACGCATGCCGAAGGTCGCGTAGATCGCCACGTGGGAGCGGCGGAACCACTGAAGCATGGCCCACAGTAGGCCGAGCAACGCGGCGCACGGCACCCACAGCCAGCGCAGCTGCCGGTCCTCATAGGCGTGGGTGTAGTCCACGGTGAAGTCGGACTCGAACAGGCGTGGGTTGGGGATCGCGGGCAGCCCGTTGTAGGCCAAATACGAGGGCAGAGCCGCTTCCACGGCCGTGTGGTGGGCGGCGTCTGTGCGGACGTAGCAGGTGTCCGCGGTGCCCGTCAGTTGCGCCGGCATAAGCATCGCGCCGTCGAACTCCTCGCCCATCACCGCGGAGTCGGCAACGCGCAGCGTCAGGGGATCGGACTGGGCGGCCGGCCCAGAGAAGGACGCCCGCTGCACCACACGCACCACGTCACCGTCGTGAGCGCCGGTGCGTTCCGCGAAGCCGAGGGTTCCGATCACGATGCCATTCGCCGCGGGCGCCACGCCAAGGAACGTCGTCACTCCGGCGGACACCGAGTAAATTGACGCCCGCCCGCCGGGGATATAGGAGAGGGAGCCGTTGGCGTCGCCTCGAGTGAGCGCGAAGGAGCCGTCGATGCCGTCGATGCGCGCGAGGCGGTCACACACGTCGGCGGGCACGGGGTTCTGCATCCCGTCAAGGCGCGCGCCGGTGACGACGAACACATAGCCGCCGGCGTCGATCCACGCCTTCTCGCCTTCTACCAGTTTTGTCACGTTGACGGCGTCCGCGGCCCCGGCCGCAACAGTCCAGGCCACCGCGACCATGATCAGCAGCGAGGTCCAGCGGCCGCTGCGCGCGGTCGAGACGCCCTCGCGAGCCGCGAGCCCGAGCGGCCACACGCGCTTCTTTGACCGCGAGCCCTCGCTCATGCGCGCGCCCGCTCGTGGATCACGCCGTCGCGCAGCTCGAGCACCAGGTCGCACCGCTCAGCGACCTCTGGATCGTGCGTCACAATGACCACGGTCCGCTCGCCGTGCGAGCCGATCATCGCCTCTAGCACCGTGGACGAGGTGCGCGCATCGAGCTGCCCGGTTGGCTCGTCGGCCAGGATGATGGGCCGCCGCGACGCGAGCGCCCGCGCGATCGCCACGCGTTGAGCCTCACCTCCGGAGAGGATGCGCGCGGGGTCGTCCTCATGCCCAGCCAGCCCGACGCTCGCGAGACACTCCCGCGACCTCGCCGCAGCGTCGGGCCGTGAAGCCCCGTCGCTGAAGGCGCCCACAGCCACGTTGGCTGCCGCGGTGCGGTCGGGCAGGAGGGAGACGGTTTGCAGCACCCAGGACGCGGCCTGTTGCAGGGAGACCTCGGTTCCGTCGTCGGCCAGGGCGTGGATTGAGCCGGACTGCACGGGCAGCAGGTGACCCATGAGCGACAGCAAGGTGGTCTTACCGGAACCGGAGGGGCCGATGATCGCCGCCGACGTGCCCGCGGGGATGTCGAAGCTCACGCCCGCGAGCACCTCGTGATCCCCGCGGGGGTACTGATACGCGACGTCGCGCGCTACGAGCCGCACGTGAGCTTCTCGCGAACGTCGCGCGGGTTGATGAGCACGGCCTGACCCACGAGGGATTCGTCGAGGTCAACGGTGCCGAGCGTGCCGCCCGTGGGGGTGACCGCGACAGGCGCGCCGGTGACGTCGGGGAAGATGCACGTGGCGCCGGACTCGTCTGCGAACACGGCGGAACTGGGAACGGTGCCGACTACCTGGGGGGTGACCAGGGCGACCGTGCCAACGCCCTCCGTTGTGGTGCCCATCGTGGCCGCGATCTCGGCCACAGCGTCGGGCTCCGTGACGGCGCTAGAGCCCACGGTGTACGGCACCGTGACGCCGTTGACGGCGAGGGTGACGTCGCCCTCGGTGGGCAGGTTGGGGGTCTCGGTGACGGCGATCGCGGCGAGTGCTGCCGTGGTGGTGAACAGGGCCGTACCAGGAGAGACCTGCGTGCCAAGGGTGACGGACACCTCGTTGACCGTCACCGGCGCCTGGCCCACCCATACAAGGCTCGCGAGCGACAGGGTGCCGTTGTCCTTACCCCAGCCGTACTTCTTGTTGAACGCCTTGATCGACTTCTCCGTGGCGGGGCCAGCATCGCCGTCGATGGCCCCGGTGTAGAAACCTAGGTCCTTCAGCAGTTGCTGCGCGGTCTTCACGTCCGTGCCCTTGAGGCCTTTGTAAATGTCCTGGAACAGCGGTGCTTTGCTGGTGTACGCGACAAGCTTCTGATTGTTCACGGAGCCGACGACGGTGTTCGTCTTCACGTCCGTTCCAGGCGCGATGCTGAGGGCGGTCAGCGTGCCCGACGCTCCGGTTGCGGGGGATAGCGCCGTCGCGAATTGCACGGTGATGGCGACAGAAGCTTCTTGATAGCGCTCCGCTCGCTCCACGGACCCGACGAGCGGCTCAACGGCCGCCGCGGACTCCAAGGGTGACTCGCTGGACTTGGTCAACACCAACACAATGCCGGCGGCTAACGGTGCGATAAGTGCCAGGGTCACCGCTACGGCGAGCCCCGTTGAACGTGCTTTACCTGCCATGCTGCCTGATCAGCCCCCTTGACTGCGCGACTATGCGTTGTGAGTGAGTGTAGTGACAGGCAAGCGAGGTCTCGGCGCGCTATCCGTGAAAGCTGTCTAAATATCCCGTCGTCGTCGCGCAAGAGTCTGTGCCCGACTCGATGGAGGCATCAATGTCTATGCCAGTGATTTCGTTCATCGCGCTGCCTTCGTCGACGGCTATCCCCTTGTCATTAAGACAGTCGATCATGGGGGCCAGGTACTTCGCGTCGTTCTGTGTCATCCAATCGTTGGCTATTGGCTGGCTTTTGTAGAGGACCTCCACGACGGCGAACTCCTTGTCATAGCAAGAGTCGGCGAGTGCTTGGTGTCGTTCAGCTTCTGCGTCGTCGCCAGGGATAGCCATGCTCCACCCGATGAGCGCCATCCCCTGGACAGTCTGGCCCTCCTCAAGCGCGTTCATGTGCAAACCGGCGGCTTCAGCGCAGTCCATGAACCGCTCTGCCGCCGAGCGGTAATCGTCGTACGTGAGTTCGCCAGAGGTGAGGGCGGCCTCGGCTATTGCTAGAGCCTCGTTGCTTGCAGCTGGATATTGGGCCCGCAGATCCGAGTAGTGGTCGCGCCAATCGGTCGTGTAGTCGCCCGAGTCGCCTGCGCTTGACGGCCCATCTGAGCATGCAGCGAGGCCAAGTAGTACGGGCCCTAACGCGATTGCGGACCAAAGTCGCGAACGATTGTGCACGCGGTTGCGCGTGGATTCCATGTCCATCCTTCCGTTGCCGCCAACGTGGTGCGCACGAATGTGCGCACCACGTCTCCGAGCATCTAGCCCCAGTAGTACCAGAGCGAGGTCGTCCACTCTCCGCTATAGGAGCCGCTACCCGATTGCCACGACGATGCCTTCGCACCCGTCATCTGCGGGTGGGAGAGCGTCGACCTGTAAACGTTCTGGCCAAACCAGCCCCATTGGGTCGCGGTGTAGTTGTACGAGAAGTTCGCATAGAACTCCTGTTGCACCTTTGCGTTGTTGCAGGTGAGTGCGGGTTCGTGCACCTGGACGATGTCACTGGCGTAGTCGATTTGTCCACGCATCGCGCACTCGTTCTCCGCCGATGCCGGTCCCACAACCACGAGCCCCGCGCCCACTGCCAGAGCACTCGCCGCGAGCGCACTTGCAAGCCGCCTGTTGTGAATCTTCATGATGGTTCCCCTCCTATGGACTTTTCTGGACCCTCGTTGGTCCGCTCGTAACGTTATGAGCCGGGTAGGGGGGGGGGTCAAGCCCCCATTTGTGGGGGCACTGCGAGAGGCGAGTTTGGCGGTCAAGGTGAGTGAGCGTCGGGCCTGCCGCGCTCCACCAGACCGAGAAGTCGTCGTAACACATCACGTCCGTGCCCACCTCGTGAGTCTTCACCAGGAGATCCGTGACCTTTTGGCGGATCTCGTCCGGAGTCTCATCAGCGGTGGCGGTGACGCCATTCGAGTTCAAGCACTCGATGATCGCCGTGAGTTGCGCGCGGAGCCGGTTGTCTCGCGCGTCAACTGCTTGCGGGCTAGTTTGGAGCGCTACCTCGGCGAAGTATGAGTGCTTGTCGATGCAAGCGTTCGACACTGCCGCTGCCTGCGCGTCGCTCATGCCGGGCGCCGTAGCTCCCGTTGAGTAGCGTGGAATGAGGTAGTCGGGGCCCAGTTCCTCTGGTGAGCTCCGTACGACTGAAAGTCCCGCGTCTTCGACGCATGCAAGTGCCTGCTCAACGAGCGCGTTGACGTCTGCGTAGTCAAGCGCCTCCGTTTCCGAAGCGGTTTTCAGGACGGCTATCTGTTCCTCCGACGCTTCCGCGAGGATGGCCAGCCTGTACTGCTGGTAGAAAACTGAGGTCGTGTCGACGTCAATGATCGATGGGGATGGCGTGCCGGAGGTTTCGCTGCATCCCGCGGCGGTCAATGCCACAAGAGCTAAGACCACTGCCGCGACGACGCGCGGTCGCGCGCGCTCAATGTCGCCTCTTGACCGTTCCACAGTCACCCTCCTTGCGACGGCCCGTCGTGAGTTACCAGTTGATCCCGGCGTCGATAATGCAGTCCTTCTCTTGCGAGTAACCGTAGTCCTGGCCGCCGAACGACTGATCCTTGAGTGCCTTCCACATCTCGTTGACGGTGAAATCGTTGATCTCCGCCGCGCCGCCCATGTCGATGAGGCACTGCTTTAGCTCGGCCTCATGCTCGGCGAGAGCAGCGCCTAGGGCCTCGCGCGCGGCGGGCTGGTTGCCATAGACGTACATCACGTAACTGAGGTTCTTTTGGTTGCAGTCCTGATCGAGTGGACCCCACGTCGCCTCGTCCTTGCCGGCTGGGGCGGTGACCGAGAACGACGGCCACCACATGCCCATCGAGGTGCGGTCTTCCATCGGCGTTGTTGTGGCGCCGAGAGCCTGGACGCACTCGATATACGCCTGGTTCGCGCTGCGCACTTGGGCCGGCGTGATCGCCCCCGACGCCTTTGCCGCCTTAAGTTCGTCCAACTGGCTCTGCGTTGCGTGGGCCGCTTCGGCGTCTGTGACCGCCTGGTCCACGACTTGCTCGAACGTCCAGGTCTGCGGGTCTTTTGCGTCGTAGGCGCTCGTCAGCAGCGGCTGCGGATCGCTACCGCACCCGGCGAACGCAGCACACGCCACCACGACGAACACCGCCGCGGTCCCCGCTTTCGGCACATCCACAATGGCCCCCGGCTCCCTCGCCTGCGTTGAGCCTAGAACACGAACCCTCACGTCCATAGGCTGGGCCCATGCACAGCGCCAGGTTCTTGGAGATGCGACGCGAGGCGCTCGGCTTCGCAATCGGCTCAGTCTGCTTTGCGCTCGGCGCACTGCCGTGGTTCTTCAATACCTTCGGCGCGGTGACGACAAACGCGACGTTCTTCGTTGGCTCACTGTTCTTCACCACGGCGGGATTCATTCAGCTGCTTCTGTCCGGACGGCGCCCGCCTCGCAGCGGCGGTTCTCGCGCAGACCTTTACGACTGGTGGTCGGCTGCGGTGCAGTCCGTGGGCACGTTGCTCTTTAATGTCAGCACTGCGGCCGCGCTCATCGCGGCGGTAAAGGAGCCCGACGCTGTGGGAGTCGGGTGGGATTCCGACGCTTGGGGTTCGGTCGCCTTCTTGGCGTCTGGGGTGATCGCACTCGGCGCATTGCGTCGCCGCCACGAGCTGTGGGACTTCTTCGCGCGGTCTCCGGGCGCGGTGTGGGTTGGCATGGCCGGGTCCGTCGCTTTTGGAATCTCGGCCCTTGGCGCCCGCGTGCTGCCGTCGACCGGCACCATTGCCGATGAACGGTGGTCCGCGCTTGGCACCTTCGTCGGTGCCGTGTGTTTCTTTGCCGCAGCCGTCATGACGCGACCTGGCGCTACCGAGCGCGAGCCAGCCCCAGCGTCGGGCAGTCCCAGTCTTTGACTGTCCCTAGTGTGCGAACCCTGGGTGATCGAGCTCGGCTGGGAGCGGACCTGCGAGATTGTCGAGGTAGTCGACGCACTCCGCGAGGTCCTGTAGGAAGTCGCGTGCGAGGTTGAAGCCGAGTCCGTTGCGGACGACGATGCGCTGGACGATGGTGTCTTGGAGGTCCTCCGGCAGGGGATAGGCGGGAACGAGCCACCCCTTTGCGCGCAGGCGATCCGAGAGGTTGTAAAGCGTCCAGTTCTCCGTGTAGCCGGGCTTGAGGGTCCACGCGAACACGGGAATGTCCGAGCCGTCGCTGACGAGTTCAAAGGGTTCCATGGCGCCGATGTGCTTGGACAGGTACATCGCGACATTGCGAGTGGCCTCTTGCACGGTGGTGTAGCCAGCGCGGCCCAGCCGCATGAACAGGTAGTACTGAAGCAGCACCTGGGCGCCGGGGCGCGAGAAGTTCAGCGCGAGCGTGGGGAGGTTGCCGCCCAGGTAGCTGACGCGGAAGATCATGTCCTCAGGCAGGTACTCCTCTGCTCGCCACACGACCCAGCCCAAACCGGGATATACCAGGCCGTACTTGTGGCCGGAGGTATTGATCGAGACCACCCTGTCAAGCCGGAAGTCCCACTCGAGTTTGGGCTGCACAAATGGCGCGATCATGCCGCCCGATGCTCCGTCGACGTGCACGGGAATGTCGAGGCCCGTCTCCGCCTGGATCGCGTCGAGCGCCTTGCAGATCGCCTTGACCGGCTCGTAGACGCCCGTGTAGGTCACGCCCATGATCGCCACGACGCCGATCGTGTTCTCGTCGACGAAGTCCTTGAGCAGCGCGCCGTCGAGAGCGGGGTGCTTGGTGGACACGGGAACGAGGCGCATCTCGATGTCCCAGTAGTTGCAGTACTTCTCCCAACACACCTGCACGGCCGCGCTCATGACGAGGTTGGGCTTGTCCGTCGGTTTGCCCTGCTCCTTGCGCTTTGCGCGCCACCGCCGCGCCATCGCGAGGCCCGCGAGCATCGCCGCTTCCGAGGAGCCGATGGTCGAGGTGCCGATCGCGTGTTCCGGGTCAGGCGCGTTCCACAAGTCCGCGAGGATGCGCCAACACCGCGTCTCAATCTCGGCCGTCTTGGGGTACTCGTCCTTGTCGACCATGTTCTTGTCGACGGTCTCCGCGTAGAGCTTTTGAGCCCAGTCGTCCATCCAGGTGGTGACGAAGGTGGCGAGATTCAACCGCGCGTTGCCGTCAAGCATCGCCTCGTCGTGCACCAGTTGATAGGCCACGTGGGGGCCAAGTTCACCGTCGGGAAGGGTGAACATGGGGATCTCGGTGGTCTCTGCCGCGTTCGCGAAGATGGGGTTCAGATCGACGTTCTCGACGTCGTGGCCGCGGGGAGTTGGTGCTGAGCTCATGACGGGCCTCTCGGTGGGTGATTCGAACCTACCAACCGGAGACTGCGGCCGCTGGGCGGGGGGATGCCCGCTCAAGTGCGTCCGTTAGGCCGCGCGTCCACTCGCAGACGCGATGCCGAGCCACGTGTGCTCAACGCCCTGGAAGCACCAGCCGAGCTTGGGTGTCCCGGCGGAGATCCACACGGCCGGGACTCGCTTGTTGCCCTCGTGGGAGCCAGCGAGCATGTAGCAGTGGTTCTTGATGAGCAGGTCAGGGAAGGCGGCGTTGAAGGACAGCCCTTCCGCGATCGTGAGCGGGGTGCGGCCGCGGTCCTTGATTACCGGAAGCGCCTCGCGCGGCTTGACATTGAGAAACTCGTCGCCGCGGTCGACGTTGAGCAGCAGGTAGGTCGGTGTCTGCGGCAGGTCGAGGCCGTCGATCGGGCGATACGGCGCGATTCCCGCTTCGCCGTAGTTGCGGTCGAGGATGCCGGCCTTAGAGCTACCGGCGGCCTTCAAGAGAGGCACGCGCTTCGTTGGCTCGATGAGAGCGTCGGACACAACCGCAACGAACGGAACTGTGTGCGCTCCAAACTCAAGGTCGAGACCTGCCGCAACAGCGTCGGCCAGGGGCGTTTCAAGGTGTGTGAAGTGGGCGCGGAACGCGTCTTCGCTGAGCCCCGCTAGTTGGGGGTATCCAAGCGCGACGTACGCGTCGACCTGGCGAGCGAGTTCGGCGAGGGCTTGCGAGGTTGAGGTAGGCACTGTAACTGAGTTGGGCATTCGCGATTCCGTTCGTCAGTGGGCGGTGGAGTATCAACGGCGCGCGTGGGCCGATTGTTCCGCGAAGTGGGGGATTGGAGCGCCGCTAGGCTTGCCCCATGCGAATTCTGGTCACCGTTAAGTTCACGCCGGACCTCCAGTCCAACCGCTCGTTCACCGACGGCGCGGTCACGCGCACCGCTGACGACGGTTCCATGAACGAGCTCGACGAGAACGCGGTTGAGGCCGCGCTGCAACTGGTTGAGGCGGCGGGTTCCGGCGAGGTTATTGCGGTGACGGTTGGCGGGCCCGACGCTGTTTCCGCCGTGCGCAAGGCGCTTCAGTTGGGCGTGGGGCGAGCAATTCACGTTTCTGATGAGGCCGTTGCCGGGTCTGATGTGTTTGGGACTGCGCGGGTCTTGGCCGCGGCGGTGCGGCGCGTTCACGAAGAGGCGCCGATCGACCTTGTTATTACGGGCATGGCCGCGCTCGACGGGCTTACATCGATGCTGCCCACGGCGCTCGCGGTTGAGCTTGACTGGGCGCAGCTGACCTTGGCCTCTTCGCTGTCTGTCTTGGACGGCGTGGCGACAATTGAGCGCCACTTGCCAGACGCGCACGAGACCGTCACCGCGCCGCTGCCTGCCGTCGTTTCCGTGACCGACGAGGCGAACAAGCCGCGCTACCCCAACTTCAAGATGATCATGGCCGCGCGTGCCGCGGTGGTGGAGACGTGGTCGCTTGGTGAAGTTGGGGTTGACCCGGTGTCTGTGGGCGCCGCTGCAGCGCGCACTGTTGTTGTTTCTGCGGAGCCTCGACCGCCGCGCGATCCTCAGATCGTCACGGACACCGGGGAGGGCGGCCGCTTGCTTGCCGACTTCCTGCTGGAAAGGGGCCTCGCATGACGCGCGTTGCGGTTTTGGTCGAGCGGCACGGCGACCACGTTGCCGGCCCGACGCTGGAGGCACTTACGCTCGCGCGCTCGCTTGGTGAGGTGGTTGCGGTGTGGCTTGGGGGGTCGCCCGACTCGGAGGCCGTCGCTGCGCTTGGTTCGTATGGGGCTAGCGAGGTGCGCGTGGTTGCGCCCGCTTTGCGTTTGCCGGCGGCCCTGGCTGCCGCGCTTGGTGCCGCGACCGCTGATGCTGACGTGGTGCTCGTGGACTCCACCTTTGTTAATAAGGAGATCGTGACGCGGTTGGCGTTGGCTACCGGGGCCGGCGTTGTTGTCGACGCGGCCGGTGCGTCCATTGTCGACGGGCGCGTCGAGACCTTGCAGACGGTTTTTGCGGCGACGTGGAACGTCCAGACGCGGATCGTCGCGGAGCGTGCGATTGTTGGGCTGCGGCCAAACACCACTCAGGCCGTGGCTGTCTCTGGAGCTCCGGTTGCTGCCGTCGTTGCCGTTGACTTTGAACCCCCGACCACGCGAGAAGGCGTGGTTCATGTGGAAGCCGTGGAAGCGTCGGACGGTGTGCCGCTTGCTGAGGCGCCCGTTGTGGTGTCCGGGGGTCGCGGGACCGGCGGGGACTACGCGTTGATTCGCGAGTTCGCCGAGCTGCTTGGCGGCGCGGTAGGCGCGTCGCGCGATGCGACCGACGAGGGCTGGATCAGCCACGAGCACATGGTGGGGCAGACGGGGACGACTGTGACGCCCGCGCTGTATGTGGCGTGCGGAATTTCTGGGGCGGTGCATCACCGCGGTGGGATGCAGGCTTCGGGGACGATTGTTGCGGTGAATCTTGACCCAGATGCGCCGATTTTCGAGATCGCTGACTTTGGGGTCGTTGGGTCGCTGTTTGATGTCTTGCCGGATGCGATGGCGCGCATTCGCGAGGTGCGCGGGGCGTAGTTGCCCCTGGCCCGCGAAACCCCGCCTCCCGGCGCTCCGTTGGGCACCCGGAACCCGCGTCCCCAGGCGCCGCCCACTCTCGAGTTATCCACAGGTTTAGCGGCTTTATCAGGCATGTCAGTGGTCGGTGCTTGACTTGAGGCATGCAGATTTCCACCGATGCGCTGATGGAGCACGCGGCCGCGTGTGCGGCGCTCGACGGCGTGGATCCGGCCGCTCTCACAGGTGACGAGGCCGCGCGTTGGGTGTCTGCGCTCGCACGTGTGAAGACGTCTTCCGAGGCCGTAATGGCGGTGCTCGGCCGGCGGCTCGAGGAACTTTCAAGCCTTGATGCTGGGCGCGATCGGTACGCGCGGGCGAAGGGCTTCTCCGGTGCGCCAACGCTACTGGCGCAGACCGGTCAAATGTCCACAGGCGAGGCCAACCGTTTGCTGTCGCTCGGCCGCGCCATGGCCGACGCCGACGCCGGGTTGGGTGACGAGGTCCTGTTGGTGGGGGCGTCGGTTGAGGCGGAGGTTGAGGAACCGCGCGTGTTGTTCGAGGCGATCACGCGGGGTGTAGCGGCTGGCACGCTCGCGCCGGAGAAGGCGGCGATGATTCGGCAGCTGCTGGAGACGCTGAGCGCGCCCACCGTGGAACTGGAGCGGTCGCTGGTGAAGCTTGGAATGCGGCTCACGGTGGTGGAGCTTGGGCGTCGGTGTGACCGTGCGTTGGAGGCGGACCACGAGGCGCTCCGCGATCGCGATCGCCTTCACAAGAAGCGCCGGTACGCCACGTTCTTCCGCGAGGGTGACGGGATGATTGGCTTCCGTGGCCGGTTCGACGCCGTCACCGGCGCCCCGTTCGTGACCGCGATCGAAGGCGAGGTCCGCCGGCAAATGACCACGGAACGCGAACTGCCAGAAGGCGAGCGGCGTGACGAGGGCCAGATCCGTGCCGACGTGTTTGGCGCGATCGCGAACCACGCGATGGGATGTCAGGACCCGGCTTCCGGGACCAAGACCGTCATGGTGGTGCAGGTCACTAAGGAGGCGCTCGAGTCCGGGGTGGGGTCGGCTACCTGCAACGGGCTCTCGAGCCCCATAAGCGTGGAGGCGTTGCGTCAACTTGCTGTCGACTTGGCGGTGATGCCAGCGGTGATGGGGGGCGGGTCGCTGCCGCTGGACCTTGGCAGATCTACCAGGTGCTTTACGCCGGCCCAGCGCATTGCGATCGCGCTCAGGGACAAGGGTTGCGCGCTGTGTGGGCAACGGGTGAGCCGTTGCGACGTGCACCACATCAAATTCTGGTCGCTCGAGGGACTGTCAAACATCGACAACGGTCTGCTGCTCTGCGTTGGCTGTCACCACCGCCTCCACGACTACAAGTGGGGCGTGGAGATTGAGGGTGATGAGGTGTGGTTCATACCGCCGGCATCGACGGACCCTCGGCGCGAGCGCATCCCGTCGTGCGCCACGCGACTCAAACTCGCTAGCCCCGCAACCGCCTCCGTCTGAGGCGGGGCGGACGCATGTCCGGGCGTTTGCTCGTGGGCGGCGGTGACACCGGAGCGCCATCGTGTTGTTGCCGGACGTTCACCACCTCGCCGCGCGCATCCGGGGTCCACACCGTAAGGTCGAGAAAGGACTACAAAACGGACATAAGGGGATTTCATGCTCACGCGTGCCACTTCAGCCTTCGCCGCCACGGCCCTTGCCGCAGTCGGCACAGTCGTCGCCGTCGCAGGGCCAGCGAACGCCGCTACGCCCACCGATCTTTACTTCTCGGAGTACATCGAAGGCAGCTCCAACAACAAGGCAATCGAGATCTTCAACGGCACCGGTGCCGATGTCAGCCTCGCAGGCTATTCGGTCATCCAGTACTTCAACGGCTCGGTGACACCCGGCCTCACGCTCAACCTGACAGGCACCGTTGCCGCCGGGGACGTCTTCGTCATCGCCCACTCGAGTGCGGACGCCGCGATCCTCGCCCAGGCAGACCTGACGAGCGGATCCGGCTTCTTCAACGGCGACGACGCCATCGCCCTCAACGGGCCAAGCGGCACCCTCGACGTGATCGGTCAAATAGGAGTTGACCCAGGCACGGAATGGGGGACAGGACTGACGTCCACCGCCGACAACACGCTGCAGCGCATGGCCGCCATCTGTACTGGCAGGACCGACGGCACCACCGCCTTCGACCCCGCCGCCGAGTGGGACGGCCTCGCAACCAACACCTTCACAGGATTGGGTGCACACACCGCCTCGTGCGATGGCGGCCCAGTCGACGCTGCTCCAAGCGTCACTGCCGTTGCCCCAGCCGACGGCGCCGTCGGCGTGGATCCCAACACCGAGATCGACGTCGCCTTCAGCGAAGACGTTGCGCTGGGCGCCAACGCGATCACCCTCACCTGCGGAGGTTCGGACGTCCCCGTAACCATCGCCGGAGGGCCTGCGACGTACTCGGTGACCACAGCGTCGGGCCTTGAAGCGGGTGTTACCTGCACTGTTGGTGTTGACGCAGGAGCGGTGACTGACCTCGATGATGTTGACCCGCCGGACAGCCCGGTAGCCGACTTCACCTCGAGCTTCACAGTCGCGGGCGACGCTCCGGTGATCGCAATCAGCGCCGTCCAGGGAACCGGCGAGACTTCGCCGCTCGCGGGCCAGAACGTGACTATCGAGGGCGTTGTTGTTGGTGACTACGAGGGTGCGAGCCCCGCGCTGCGCGGGTTCTACGTGCAGTCCAGGGATGCCGATGCCGATGGCGACCCAGCGACCTCCGAGGGTGTCTTCGTGTTCAACGGCAACACTGACAGTGTCGCGTTGGGCGACGAGGTCCGCGTGACGGGTGCCGTCAGCGAGTTCCAGGGGCAGACGCAGATCAGCGCGTCTGCGACGCCGACGGTCCTCTCGTCCGGCAATGCGGTGACGCCTGCGGCGCTGGCGCTGCCGTTCGCGTCGGCCACCGCGCCGGAAGCCACGGAGGGCATGCTCGTCACCTTTGGGCAGGCGCTCTACGTGACTGAGTACTTCCAGCTCGCGCGGTTTGGAGAGATCGTCGTGTCAGGCGGCGACCGCCTAGACCAGCCGACGGCCGTAGCTGAGCCGGGCGCCGAGGCGGCAGCAGTTCAGGCCGCGAACAACCTCAACCGAATCAAGGTCGACGATGCGAACCAGGCGCAGAACGTCGACCCCATCGTGTTCGGAAGGGGCGGCGCCCCGCTCAGCGCGAGCAACCCGCTGCGCGGCGGTGACTACACCGAAGGGCTCACGGGCGTCATGACGTACACGTGGGCCGGCAACGCGGCATCGCCGAACGCCTACCGTGTGCGGCCCGTTGGCGACCTCAGCGACAGTGGGCTGATACCAGGGGGAATGGCGCCAAACTTCGTCGCTGGCAACGAGCGCCCAACCCAGCCAGAGGACGTCGGCGGCTCGCTCAAGGTCGCGAGCTTCAACGTTCTCAACTACTTCCTCACCCTGGACGCAGGGGCCAACGTATGTGGGCCTGTTGGCAACACCCAGGACTGCCGCGGTGCCAACACCGAGCAGGAGTTTGAGCGGCAGCGCACCAAGCTGCTGAGCGCACTCGGCACGCTCGGTGCCGACGTCATTGGGCTCATGGAGCTTGAGAACACGCCTGGAGTGGACGCGGCTGCGGATCTTGCTGCCGGGCTCAACGCGATTGAGGGCACGGACGTCTGGGCTTCCGTCGACACCGGCGTGCAGGGAACTGACGTCATTCGGGTGGGTGCGATCTACCGCACCGACACGGTGGCGCCAGCAGGCGCGTTCACGGTCATGAACTCGAGCGTGGACCCGCGCTTCGACGACAACCACCACCGGCCAACGCTTGCGCAGAGCTTTACGGAACTCGCGACCGGCGAGGACCTCACGCTCGTGATGAACCACCTCAAGTCCAAGGGCTCCTGCCCGTCGGCGAGCGACCCAGACTTTGCGGGCAACTCGGACCTCGGAGACGGCGCTGGCTGCTGGAACGGGGAGCGGGCAGAGGCGGCTGCGGCAATCGTCGATTGGATTGCCGCTGGCCAAGCAGGCAACGGCGACCAGGACGTGGTGCTGATGGGCGACATGAACTCGTACGCCAAGGAGGACCCGATCGACGTCTTCGCTGGTGCGGGATTCACGGACCTGAGCGCTGGCGGCTACTCGTACGTGTTCGACGGCCAGTGGGGCTACCTCGACTACGCGTTGGTCTCGCCAACGCTGCTCGAGCAGATCACCGGCATCACGGAGTTCCACATCAACTCCGACGAGGTGCCCGCGCTCGACTACAACACCGAGTTCAAATCGGCCGGCCAGGTGGACTCGCTCTACGCGCCAGACATGTACCGGACCTCAGATCACGACCCTGTGCTGCTGGGCGTCGCGCTCGCGGGCGAGCCGGAGCCAGTGCCCGTCTGCTCGGTCAAGTACGAGATGGTCAGGCTTGGCCATGGCGGCTTCGCGGCCGAGGTGCGCGTCAAGAACCTCAGCGACGAGCGCCTCACCTCGTGGACCCTGAACTGGTCGTTCGCGAACGGTGAGAAGGTCGTCTTGCTACTCAACGGCATCGCGAAGCAAAAGGGCGCCGACGTGACCGTCAAGAGCCTGCCGTTCACCGGTGCGCTCAAGCCCGGCAAGTCGGAGACCCTGTGGTTCCTCGGCAGCTACAAGAAGACGCTCGCAGAGCCAACCGAGTTCTGGCTCAACGGTGAGGCTTGCGTGGTCGAGTAACGCCTGGGTGTTGCGGCCCGACGCTGGTGAGGGTTGGGCGCGCACGGCCAGTGACCTTGGTGAGGGTTGGGCGCGCACGGCCCGACGCTGGTGACGGTTGGGCGCGCACGGCCAGTGACCTTGGTGAGGGTTGGGCGCTCGCCCGCGGCTGGACTTGGAGTTGACTCTGCGACTCTGCGACTCGCGCCGCGGGCTAAGGTGCGAAGGTGCATTACCTTGACCACGCAGCGACCACGCCAATGCGTCCCAGCTCTCGCGAAGCCTGGCTCGCCGCGGCCGACGAAACGGGCGCCGTCGGCAACGCCTCGTCCCTCCACGCGGCCGGACGGCGAGCGAGGGCAATAGTTGAGGACGCGCGAGAGCAAGTGGCGGCGGCGCTCGGAGCGCACCCCACAGAGGTGGTCTTCACGTCCGGCGCCACAGAGGCGAATAACCTCGCGATCCAAGGGGCGAGCGGAAGCATCGTGGTGTCTTCGCCGATAGAGCATCACAGTGCGCTCGATCCAGTGAAGTGGCTTGAGACGGCGGGTGTGTCTCGCGTGGTGTGGCTCGCAGTTGCGGCGAACGGCGTGACGGAAGTGGCCCCGGAGGCCCTGCCACCGCTCGACGGTGAGACCGGCTTGTTGAACCTGCAATGGGTGAACAACGAGACGGGAGTCATCCAGCCGATCGCAGAGGCCGTTGCCGCGGCCACGTCAGCTGGCTACCGAGTGCACTCCGACGCCGTTCAGGCTGTCCCTTATCTAGATGTCGACTTCGCAGCCAGTGGGCTGACCACGATGGCAGTGAGTGCGCACAAGCTCGGCGGCCCAATCGGGGTTGGTGCGCTGTTGGTGACTCGCGACGCTCGGCTCGCGCCGCTCGCGATGGGCGGCGGTCAGCAGCGGTTCCGGTCCGGAACGCTCGACGCGGCCGGAGCGTCGGCCTTCGCTGTGGCCCTTGCAGAGACCGTTGCCGAACGAGAGACCGAGTCCGCGCGACTCCAAGCACTTCGCGACGACCTTGCCGCGTGGGCGGTCGCCAATGTGCCGGGCGCCGCGGTCTCAGGCGCTGGCATCGAACGCGCGCCGTTCGCGCCAGGGGCTGCACCCAATCGAACTCCGAGCGCAACCGCGAGCGCCGCCACGTCGCCGCACATCCTCCACATCGTCTTCCCTGGCAAAAGCGCGGAATCGATGCTGACAGGGTTGGACTTGGCGGGAGTTGAGGTCTCCTCCGGCTCGGCCTGCACTGCGGGCATCGTCGATGCCAGCCACGTGCTGCTCGCGATGGGGCGCACCCAAGCCGACGCAGCGTCGGCCCTGCGGGTGAGCCTTGGCCGCACTACGACACGAGAAGACGTGGTCGCCTTGGAGACCGCCCTCGCCTCGCTCGTGTAGGAGACCGAACGCGTGGCGCGGTGGGAATGGTGCGCGTGCTCGCCATAGGGGGCGTGATGCGCATGGTTGGCGTGATGCGCATAGTTGGCGTGGTGCGGGGCGGTGAGGGACATGGTGAGGGGACTGAATAGGGTGAAGGTGTGAGCACCCTCGCCAACTTCCGCGACATCGCGACCGCGGCACCTGGCATCGAGCCCGGCATCAAACCCGGCGTCTACTACCGATCCGACGCGCCAGCAGTGGGCGACTCGGCGCCGCCTGCGGCACCCGCATGGCCGCCGGCAACCGTCTTTGACCTTCGCGATCCGAGCGAAAGCGCCGGACCCCACGGGCTCGACGGCACCGCCACCGTGCATCGCGTCAAGGTTTTTGAGGACGCGGCGATCAGCAACCTCATCAAGAACTCGGGCTCGACGACTCTTGATGCGATGTACGCGACGCTCATCACGTCACCTCAGGCCGAGGCGCTCACCGGGGTAGTCCGCGGGATTGCGACTGAGCCAGGGCCTGTGCTCGTTCACTGCAGTGCTGGCAAGGATCGCGCGGGAATCACCGCGGCGCTGGTGCTCGCGTTGGTGGATGCGCCACGCGAAGCAATCGTCGCCGACTACACCGCAACTGCAGCCAACATGCCAGGTGTGATGGAGCGTTTCATGGCAGCAATGCCGCCGGAAATGCGCGCGGCAGCGGAGCAGAGCGGTCTTGCTAACGCGGATGCGCGGATCACTGAACTGCTGGCTGCACCTGCCGAGGCGATCGAGTCAGTTCTCGACGCGTGGGATGCCTGGGACGGAGGCGTCGAAGGTTGGTATCTTGCCCATGGTGGCGACGCGGAAACGCTCGCCGCTTTGCGCGCAAGGCTAAGGGAGGGAACCCAATGAGAGTGTTTGTTGCAGGTGCGTCCGGAGCGATCGGTCGAGTCTTGGTGCCGATGTTAGTTGACGCTGGGCATGAGGTCGCGGGAATGACCCGCAAAGAGGAGCGGGCTGAGCTCATCGCGGCCGTGGGAGCGACGCCCGTCGTTTGCGATGTCTACGACTACGGCCTCACTGCAGCACTCGCTGACTTTGGGCCGGAGGTCGTGATCAACGAGATTACTGATCTGCCAGCCAAGATGGCGATGTTCCCTCTCAAGATCAAGGGACTGAATCGCGCACGCACCAAGGGCAACGATGCCCTCATCGCGGCCGCGAAGGCAGCGGGAGCCACGCAATTCATTGCGCAGTCGGTTGCCTTCAAGTCGCCGTCGATCGTTGGGGGAGCGATCGAACACCTGGAGGCCGCGACGCTCGCGTACCCCGGCGTCGTGCTTCGCTACGGGTATTTTTATGGCCTCGGCACCTGGTACCCAGACGGAACCAAGCAGGAACCTCGAGTCCAGGTTGAGTACGCAGCCAAGCGCACAGTGGAGTTCCTGACGGCGGAGTCCGGGGTTTGCGAGATCGTTGATCCGGCGTAGAGGTCAACCGCCGCTGCCCGGCGTAGAACTCATCGGCGCGACCCCGCGTAGATCTCAACGGGCACGGCCGCGCGTAAACCCCAACCGGTGCCGCCCGCGTAGATCTCAACGGGCACGGCCGCGCGTAAACCCCAACCGGTGCCGC
>Ga0164241_10001223_pt1 | contig 33647 bp, 28 predicted proteins | sample OricomyardsoilBY_FD_108780 | JGI IMG/M metagenome (GOLD analysis project Ga0164241, IMG submission 108780) | Backyard soil microbial communities from Emeryville, California, USA - Original compost - Back yard soil (BY) | ecosystem: Environmental > Terrestrial > Soil > Unclassified | place: USA... | reverse complement strand
AGTCCGTCTTCGCGCGATAGGGCGAGAGCGCACGCACGGTCGGGTCGTCGGCGTCTTCGGTCGCGTCTCTGCCCAAGCACACCCAGCCGTCGGGCTCGACCGGAACCCACGTTCGACACACGGCGCCGCCGCCAGGTACCTCGTCGTCGGACGCGATCGTGAGCTGCTCGCCGAGCGTGACGTAGCCGAGCCAATCGGAATCCTCGGACGGCTTTTTTCGAATCCAGACGAAGCGTGCAGTCGCGTACAGGTGCCGCTTCGCGGCAGGCGCGGCGTCGTCGGTCGCTGCGTGCACGCGGGGACGGCCGTCGGCCGGGAAGAGATCGAAGTAACTCGCGTCGAGCTCGCTCGGACTCTGTTTGCGCTCGCGGTTCTCGAATCGCCGACACCCGGGGAGGACGAGGGCGGCGAGGAGCGCGACGCCGCCCCACCACCCGACGTCGCGCGTCCCCCGAACCATCGGGGCAGGGTAGTCGACCCGTTGCGATCTCCGCCATTTCTCGGCCCCGAACGAGGGCGTCGCGTCCCTCGGTCGTCGGCGGCGTGACGCTCGGCTCCGCGCTCGAGCCTCAGGTCGTCGGAGAGAGCGCCCTCTCCAACGAATTTCGGCTGACTGCGCCACGTCCGAACCTCCTTCCGCCCAGGTCGACGACGCGGCGACCGGGCCGGTCACCGAGCCCGTCGACAACGGCGATGACGATGGCGACGACGAGGTCGACGACGGCCAAGACTGGGAGATCGGCGACGCCGACTGATGCTTTCGCCCGGCGGCGGCTCCTCTTCAGCCGAACAGCTCGCGTCGCGCAGAGAGGATCGCCTGCGTGGCCGGGCTCTTCGTTCGTCGCTCGACGGTGATCGCGTAGAAGCGCTCGTGCAGGTCGTCGGTGTGCCCGACGACCTCGAGATCGTAGTGGTCACGAATTGCCGACGCGATCACGCTCTGGACGACGAGGACGCCGACGCCAGCCTGGGCGAACGCGACGGCGAGCGCGCTGTCCTCGACCTCGACGCGCACCTCCGGACGTGCCCCCTCGCGCTCGAGCCAGCGCTCTACGGCGCGACGCAGGCTCGTGTTGTCGGTCGGCATGATGAACGGAGCCCCGTCGAGCGATCGCGGAAACTTCTTCTTCAACCGAGTCGCTAGATCCCGCCTCGCGAAGAACGTCACGCCACACTCTCCGAGTAAATGAGAGGTCGCGCGCACCCCGCTCGTCGGGGGAACGGGCGCATCGGTGATGACCAGGTCGAGCGCATGGATCGACAGCGCCGCGAGCAGACGGTCCTGTCGATCCTCATGGCAGGTGAGTCGGATCTTCGGCTCGAGCGCGAGCGCCGGCTCGAGGATGCGACTCGCGACGAGCTTCGGCACGACGTCCGCGATCCCGACCACGAAGCGAGCGCCGGCTCCCTTCACCGCGAGCGAGCCCATGAGCTCGTTGCCGAGCGAGAAAATCTCGTCCGCGTATCGATACACGTGGGCGCCGGTCTCCGTGAGCACCAGGCGTTTTCCACGCCGCTGGAAGAGCTCTACCGACAGAGCGTCCTCGAGCGCGCGCAGCTGTTCGCTGACGGTCGGCTGAGATAGGCGCAGGCGCTTGCTCGCCGCAGTGACGCTTCCCTCGCGGACGATCGTCCAGAAGTAGAGGAGGTGCTGATAGTTGAGCCACGTCACCGGGTGAATATAGGTCAGACCTATCAATTCCAGCCGAATTACCTCCTGGCCGGGTCGCGCCGCGCGCCTCAGAACTTCCGTCTACCCCTCACTGGAATCGAGGTTCCTCTTGGATGGTGCGTCTGCCTTCGGTCCCGCCGCGTGGCTCGGGTTCGTCCTTTTCGTCCTGGCCATGCTCGCGATCGATCTCGGCGTGTTTCACAAAAAATCCCACGCCGTCACGTTCCGAGAGGCTGCGGGCTGGAGCATCGCCTGGATCGCCCTCGCGATGACCTTCGCGGCCGGCGTTTACCACTTCAGGGGAGCGGACACCGCGACGGACTTCGTGACGGGCTACCTCATCGAGAAGTCGCTCAGCGTCGACAACCTCTTCGTGTTCGTCGTGCTGTTCGCGGCGCTCTCGATTCCACCCGCGCTTCAGCACCGCGTCCTCTTCTGGGGCATCCTCTCTGCGCTCGTACTGCGCGCGGCGATGATCCTGGGAGGCGGGGCGCTCCTCGACCGCTTTCACTGGCTCATCTACGTCTTCGGCGGCTTCCTCATCCTGACAGGCGCGAAGCTCTTCTACACGTGGAAGAAGGGCGAGCCGGACGCCGCTGAAGAGGGCTTCCTCTTGCGCCTCGTCCGGCGCCTGCTCCCCACCTCGAGGACGCTCGACGGCGAACGCTTCACGACACGCGTCGACGGCAAATGGATGGCGACGCCGCTCTTGCTCGCGCTCGTCCTCATCGAGATCACCGACGTCGTCTTCGCGCTCGACTCGATCCCCGCGGTGTTCGCCGTCACGCGAGATCCGTTCATCGTGTTCACGTCCAATGTCTTCGCGATCCTCGGCCTTCGCAGCCTGTACTTCATGCTCGCGGGCCTCGTCGATCGCTTCGTCTACTTGAAGGTCGGCCTCTCGTTCGTCCTCTTGTTCGTCGGCGCGAAGATGCTGCTCGTCGAGGTGGTGAAGCTCCCGTCGGCCGTCTCTCTGGCGATCATCGCCCTCGGCCTCGGCGGCTCGATTGGCGCTTCGCTGCTCACGACTCGCGGCGAGAAAGCTCCGCGCCCGCGCGCGGCGGCCTGATGGTGCTCGGACCGTCCGCGAGGACGCGCCGAAACTAGGGACACCCCTAGAGCGTGATGACCGCGCGGTACCGCACGCGACCCTGCTCGATGCGCGAGAGCGCGCGGTTCACCAGGCCCAGCGGGTAGGTCTCGAGCCTCGCGCGAACGCGCCCTGCGCTCGCGAGCGCGAGCACGCGTTCGAGGTGGGACCGCGGTCCCTGGACGGAGAAGAGCAGCTCGACCTCGCGTTGGATGAGGTCCATCGGCTCGAGCACGAGCGCGCCGTCTCCGAGGCCCATGACCACGACGCGCCCACCGAGAGACACGCCGGACAACACCCGCGTGACGTCCGCGTAGCTCGACGTGGTCGCGAGGACGATGTCCGCGCCTCCGGCACTCTCGAGGGCGACGCCAGGATCGTCGTCGTATGCAGGCGCGACGCTCGCACCGAGCGCCAACGCGTCGGCGCGCTTGTCGCCGCGTGAGCTCAGCGCGACCACGTCGTGTCCCTCGGCGCGCGCGATCTGGATCGCCAGGTGTCCGAGGCCGCCCAGGCCGAGGACGGCGACGCGATCGCCTGGCTTCGGGCGCGCGCGAAGGTAACCGCTCATGACGGTGTGGCCTGCACAAAAGAGCGGACACGCTTCTGCGGCCGAGAGCCGCTCGGCGACCTTCGTGCAACCGCTGGCCTCTGCGACGACGAGCTCCGAGAGGCCGCCGCCGTTTTCGACCCACGTCGTCGGTGACGCGCAGCGCACGACTTCTCCGGCACGACAGCGCGCGCACGCGCCGCATCCAGACTGCACCCAGCTCGCGCCGACGCGATCCCCGAGCTCGAGCTCGGTCACACCCTCTCCGAGAGCTTCGACGATGCCCACCGTCTCATGCCCGAGGACGATCGGCGCCGGCACCGGAAAACGTCCCCGGAGGATGTGGAGGTCCGTGCCGCAGAGTCCCACAGCCTCGGTTCGAAGGAGAATCTGACCTGGACCGGGCGTGACGCGCGGGAGGCTGCGGATGACGAGCGGCGTGTCGGGCGCCAGGAAGATCGCTGCGGCCATGCCGTCTCGTGTGGGCGTCGGCGCGCTCCACTCGAGGGCCATGTGGGTCGCGATTTCCCAGGCGCGAGGTTCGAAGGTCGCGGTGTGCGCGGCGTATCGAGGCGCCGCGTTCGCGAGCTTTGCTCGGGCCACATCGAGCTCGGAACGCTCGCCGAGCGCGCCCAAGAGCACGCGTTGGTAGCGCGCGAGCGAAGCGTCGTTGTCGCTCACGAGCGAGGTCGCCCCGTCGACAGCGTCTGCGCGCGGCGTCGCGGGGCCGTCCTGGCGCAGCGGCTCGGCGCGGCGAACGATCTCGACCACACGACGAAAGTCGGCTCGGTGGCGTGCTGCCTCTTCCGTTCCGAAGAGGGAGCGATCCGAGCGTTCGAGGATCACGACCTCGAGCGAAGGAGCGCGCGAGACGATCCGCTCGAGCAGCGCGAACGCCGCGTCGGGCACGCTCTCGTCGTGGCTGTCGCGCCGGAACGCACGCCGTCGAGGATCTGCGCGAGGAAACGCGACGTGACCGCCTGCGACGTGAATCTCGCGCACGCGTTCGAGCGGATAGCGCGCGAGCAGCTCTTCGGGGTCGAGCTCGAAGGTCTCGATCTGACAGAGGAGGTTGTGGACATCGAGGAGGAGAAAGCCCACCGACTCGTCGAGGAGCCGGCGCATGAAGGTGGCTTGCGCGAGCGCGTCCTCGCGGCTGAACGCAAACGCCAGGTTCTCGACGCCGACCTCGAGATCCGTGACGTCGCGGAGCATCGCGAAGCGTCGCTTCGCCAGATCGAGCGCCGCGCGGCTCGGCGGAAGAGGCAGCGGCGTTCCGCGCACGAAGCCGTCGGCCGTCATGAAGCCGTAGTGTTCGGTGAGATGTCGGAAGCGTCGACGTGCGCAGGCCGTGCGCAGGCTCTCGACCCAGCGCTCTTGCTCGTCGGACCAATCGACGGACATCGGCGAGAGCTCGACGCCGTGCGCATAGAGCTCGTCGCGCGCTTCGTACTCGTCGAGTCGCGCCGCGATCCAAGCGGGCGGCGCCCCGTCGAAGCCGAAGTCGACGCTCCACTCGACGGCGTCGACGATGCCTTCCTCGAAAAGGGGTCGAGTCGCGCTCTCGACGTCGTCGGCCGGGAGAAGCGAGAGACCGACCGCGACCGGGTGGCGCTCGTCCATCGGGGAAGACTACGGCGCCTGGTCCGGCCTCGCCGAACGAGACCTCAGCCGCGACCGCAGGCCGCCCGGACCCAGTTGTTCCGCGGTCGCGGCGTCACCTGGACGGGTTGGGTGGGCGGCGAGACGAACGGCTTGGGGTTCTCGGGTCGAACGTCTGAAGCCGGCGTGACCGGCGCATTCGGATCGGCCCCAGGCGGACGGAGGAACCACGGTGAGGCCTGGTCCGTTCCGCTTGCGGCGATCGTGCCCGCAGGCGTCTCGCGCTGTTCGATCCGCGACGCCTCGTCCTGCGGGCTCGCGTAGGCCTTGTCGTCCCAGCGGGTCTTGTCCTGCGCCTCGGTCGGCTCCGTCGCGGTCGCGGCAGCCGTCTCGCTATCGGTCGGCTCGGCCTCTGCCCCGGCGCCCTGGCTGCAGCCCACTGCCAACACGAGCGACGTACCCGAAAGACCCACCCAGAGACTCTTGGACCAGCGCATCTCGACCTCCGGAGGCATGTGTCGACGAGTCGAGCGTTCGTGACCGACAGGATCGAGATGGCACCCGTGATCTCGACTCGCGGGACGGTTTCGCTGCAACCAATACGCGGCGAGGTGCGTAGTGCCCGAGCCCCTCCGAGGCAGGCCCCCTCCCCAATCCCACCCACCCTCGGGGAGGGGGTCGTTACTGATCTCGTGCCCTTCGACCGAGATCGGACGGCGAGACAGTCAGACGACGCGACCTGCTCGATCTCAGCACATGGTCGTCTGAGGTACGACCTGCGCGGCGTAGCCGAGCAGCAGCGTCAACACCCCGAGCGCGGCCGCCACCGTCGCTGGCGCGACGGAACGACGTCGCACGCCTTGGACGAGCCCGACGAGCGCCGCGATGAACGTCACGGCCAAGAGCGCCATCGCGGCAGTCCCTAGGTTCGATGCGAGCTCCGCGTTCGCCTCCTCTACCGGGCTCGTGGGACAGCTCCGATACGCCTCGATCATCGTGCGCATGACGCCGAGCCAGGCGCCGACGCATGCGATCAGCGTGCTCACCGTCGAGAGGAGCACCGCGATCGTCGCGCGCTCGAAGCTCAGGCGGGGTTCGGTCATCAGTTCGCGTTGACCCATATCTGACCGATGTACGAATAGGTGCCGTAGCGCTTTCGACTGCTGAAGAGGACGATCTGATAGCGACCGTGCTCACGGAGTGGACACGTGAGCGTCGCGTCCTCGTCCGACGTCACGCCGCAATCGCCAGCGTCGCTGCTCCCCTCGCGCCCCGCTTTGCCGATCAAGAACAGGTGCCCCGGGTTCGTCACGCGAACCGCGAGCGACCCGCTGGCCTCGATCTGAGAACGCGTGGGCTCGACGATCGTCAGGCCTGCGGCGAAGAACGCGGGCGCCATCATTGGTTGCCTGAAGAACTCGCCACGACCGATCGGAGCGTCACGCAGCTGCCAGCCCTTCTCTTCCGGGAAGTGCGTGAGGCCGAAGATCTCCGGCGGCGTGAAGAGGTAGTCCGTGCCGAAGGACTTCTTGAAATCGTCGCCGTTGACTCCGCCTGCGTCCCAGGTCGAATCGACGAGGTAGTAAGCACCGTCGATCTTCACCGCGTTCCACGCGTGGCCTTCGCCTTGAACGTCGTTGCCATCCGTGCGCGCGTCTCCGGCCACGAGCACCGCGTCGACCTCGGACGCTTTGGCGAGCGCGACGAACAAGAGCGAGTAGCCCGCGCACACCGCCTTGCGCGTGGTGAACACGGTCTCGGCGTCTTGTGCCGGGAAGTGGCCGCTGCGGTAGGCCGGGACGTCGTAGCTGATCCGGTCGGCGATCCAATCGTGCACCGCCTTTGCGCGGAGAAACGGATCCGACTCGCTCGCGCGGATGTACGCGCCGAGGGTCGCGATGCTCTTCTCGGCGTCGGGCGGCACGTGGGCGATCGATGGCTCGAGCGTGCTCGGCAAGGGCCAGAGCGGCTTCCCATCGGGGGTTCGCCGAACCACGGGCGGCGTATCGTCGCCAACGTTCGTCGACGCATCATCGTCGCCGTGGGTCCGCGTCGTGACTGGAAGGCTGTCTCCCGAGCCGTGCGGTGGTGGCGGCTCGTCGCCTTCGAGATCGCTGTATGGCCGGTCATGCGTGGCTTCGTAGAGCCATGAGACCGCGTTTGCGGTGCCGAGGAGACCGCGTCGAAGGGTCGAGACCGCGCCGCCTTCGCGCCCGCCGAGCATCCAATCCCCACGCGTCGCGAGCGCGGCGAACGCAGTCTCGGGATAGGTCGCGAGCAGCCCGACGACGAAAGTCGTCGACAAGAGCAACGTCCGAAGGATGAGCCGATCGAGCGTCGTCAGGATCGGCGGACGAACGTTCGCGCCTCGTGCCTTTGCTCTCGCGCGTCGAAGGCGCGCGATGATCTCCCAGACGCCGGGCAAGATTGGAAAGACCAGCGCACCAGAGAGCGCCGCCGCCCAGACCGGGCCGCTCGCGTACGCGGCGAGCGACGACGCGATCCATGCGCCCGCGAGCGGCATGGCGACCATCATGAAGATCGCGAACGCCTTGAGCGCGAGCGCCACGCGCGGCCACGTGATCCATCGACGCGTCTTGGGTCTCGGCGGCTTGGTCGGCAACGGAGCGAGCGTAGCAGGGCGCCCCGGTCACGCCTTGCGGAGGAGAACGCGTCAGAACGCGGGCTACGTGCGCCTTCGAAACGGAAACATCAGCTGCCCCCAGACCGTCGGCGGGATGGGCTCGCGGATCCCCGTCGCGGGCATCTCGTCGCCTTCCGGCAGGTGGTAAGTCCCGAAGAGAAGATCGAAGCACGCGAAGAAGCCGGCGAAGTTTACTCCGTGCGCGCCGCGAGCTTCGAGCGCGTGGTGATGACGATGGAACCGCGGGCTCGCGATGATCTTTCCCAGCCACCCGAACGACCACGGAACGTTCGCGTGCAGCAGCACCGCGTAGAACGTGAGGAACGGCACGACGCCAGCGAGCATCGTCGGACGGAACCCGAGGCCGACGAGGACCGCGACGCGCACGATTCCGCTGAGCAGCTCGTTGAGCGGGTGTACGCGCACCGCCGCGAGCCAGTCGAGACGCTCCGAGCTGTGGTGCACCGCGTGCGTGCGCCACAACCAACCGCGGTGGAAGAGCCGGTGCTCCCAGTAGCCGACGAAGTCTGCGGTCGCGAGGGTGACGAAGATCTCGAGAGACCACGGGAGCCGGCTCGCCCAGGTCGGTCGCTCGACGAACGCGACCACGGCTTCCTTCGACACGCTGTGTCCGATCGTCGCCCAGGCGATCACGAAGACCGCCAACCCGACGCCGACCTTCGTGATCGTCTTCGTGACGAGCGGCGTGACCATCCACCACGCGGCGTCCGTTCCGAAGCCGGGGCGTCGCCATGCGGGTCGGTGGTCCTTGGCTCGCGCGATCCGCTCGATGACTCCGAAGATCGCGGCCGCGATGAGGAACCCCAAGATGGGACGACCGAGCGCACGCAAAAACTCCATGGGAACGCTTCGTCGTAGGCGTCGCGATCTTTCGCCTCGACCTGTGCGCCTGCGCCCGGGGGTCGGCCGCTGCTCTGGGTAAGTGGCGGAAATTACAGTGCGGCATTCTCTTTGCGATGGATGGGTTCGTACGGCGGGCACGGTGTCCGCCAGTTGAACGCGGAGTTTCCCATGTCGATTTTGCTCTTCATCGCCTTTGGTCTCGTGGTCGGTCTAATCGCTCGCGCGATTATGCCGGGGCGCCAGTACATGGGGATCATCGGCACGGCGCTGCTGGGCATCGCCGGCTCGTTGGTCGGCGGCTTCCTCGCGTCGCTGCTCTTCGGCGGCGACGTCCTCGCGCTGCACACGAGCGGTTTCATCGGCTCGATCCTGGGCGCGCTCGTGGTGCTCGCCATCGCAGGTGCCGCGGGTGGTCGACGCGCCGTCGTCTGAGCTCGCGCGCGCTCGCTTCAACCCTTCTAGAGGCCCCTCATGTTTGCTCGAACCGCTCTCTCCATCGCTCTCTTATCCGGCATGTCGGTGTTCGCGGGCATCGCGAGCGCCGACCCGACGACGGCCAAGCCGGAGATCCCGGTGGTCTGCAAGGTCAACAAGGTCCGCAAGATCTTGACGCCAGAGCAATCGGACGGAGTGTTCCGCTGGAAGGAAGCGAGCTACGGCGCGCGGCGCGCGTACCTCGTGAACCTGGGTGTACCGACGAAGGTCGCAGAGGGCGCCGCCCTCGAGGGCGTCATCCTCGCCGGCGAGCCCACGCAAGGCGGTGGTGACGTACTGCTCTTTCAGCCGCGCGCCGGTGGCGCTGCGTTCGTCGCCCGTTTCTGAGGCTCACGCCGCGTTCACCCACGGAAACGCGGAGAGCCAGAAACGCGTAGAGGCGTAAGGTCGCCCGGCAAGCTACGTTCTCCCTGAATCGGAGGACGGGGGCATGAAGCTTCGCAGCGTCGTCTTTGCGGCCGTCCCGGCCATGGCACTCTCTGCTGGGACGGTCTACTGGGTGACTCCCGCGCCAAGGACAGCGCTCGCGGAGGCCCATGTCGCGCCGAGCGTGACGACCGTTGACCTAAGGGGTCAGGGCACGGACGCACCTCCGTTGCTCGGACGATTCACCGGGGGCGAAACCGTGAAGGTCGACGCGCGGCTGGCCAACGCAAAGGTCGCGATCGGTCAATCGACAGAGACGTTTCTCCTCGTCGAAGCGCGCGGCGGCGAGATCGCGAAGGACGCCGTCGAGCCGGTGGCTCACCTCGGGATCGTCATCGATCGCTCAGGATCCATGCGCGGCACTCGAATGCAAAACGCGAAGGCCGCCGCGAACGCCGCCGTCGATCGCCTGAAGGACGGAGACTCGGTCAGCGTCGTCACCTTCGACACGCGGGCAGACGTGGCCGTACCTCGGACGACGCTGAGCCCGACTTCGCGAGCGGACGTTCGGCGTGAAATCGAAGCCATCTCGCTCGGCGGCGATACGTGCGTCTCGTGCGGCGTCGACGCCGAGATGGACGTGCTCGGTGCAGGCAACGGCGAAACGCGGCGGATGATCGTCCTCTCCGACGGAGACACGAACAACGGCATTCGCGACGAAGCCGGTCTCCGCGCGCTCGCGCAACGTGCACGAGATCGCGGGGTGACCGTCACGAGCATCGGCGTCGATCTCGCGTACAACGAGCGCGTCATGGCCGCTCTCGCAGAGGGCGGAGAGGGACGTCACTACTTCGTCCAGCGACCCGACGATCTCGCGAAGGTGTTCTCCGACGAAGCCGAGGCGCTGCGAACCTCTGTCGCGAGCGAAGCGTCGCTCTCCATCGAGCTCGAACCGGGCGTCGAGCTCGTGAGCGTGCTCGATCGGTCCTTCGAGCGACAAGGTGCGCGCATCGTCGTGCCGATGGGCAGCTTCTCTCGCGGAGAAGTCAAGACCGCGCTCCTTCGCGTGCGCATCACGCCCGCCCGGGCAGAGGCGACGCACGTCGCGCGAGTCGATCTGCGCTTCCAAGACCTCGCGGCACGCGCGCCGGCGACCGTCACCGGTCAGCTCGACGCGATGGGCGCCGACACCACCGACGAGGCTGACCCGTTCGTGATGGCTCGGGTCGAGCGGAGTCGCACCGCTGATGCGCTGGAAGAGGCGAACAAGCTCTTCAAGAACGGCGACCTCGAGGGCGCGCGCGCGCGGCTCGCCGCTCAGCGTAAGGTCGTGTCTCACTTCAACGACACGTTGCCGACCACGACACCGAACCCGTTCGGTCGCGGGGACGACGCGCAGAAGGACTCGAGCGCGCAGCTCGACTCGCTCACGAAGGCAGACACCGGCTTCGCGTCGCCGCCGCCGCCGCGCCCATCGAACCCGTCGGTGGCAGCCGACTCTCCGTTCGATGCGTCACCGCAGCCAGCGGCGCAGGTGCGAGAGAACCAGGCGGCGGCCACCGAGAGCCGTCGCTGACCGAGCGCGCGTAGATACGATTCGCAGGTCGTCGCCGAGCGTCGAAGCGCTGCGGGGCTCAGCGAGCGTGTGGCTTCGACGAGAGCTCGTGCAGGGTCGTCTCGACGACGGCGTTGTCGCGCAAGCAGCATGCGCCGGTGCTGGAATCGCAGTCGGGCGCGCGCAGCGCGACGATTTGAGCGAGGCAGCGTTCGTCGCCGTCGGTCTTCACGCGGTCCATCAGGTCGAGCTTCGCGTTGCAGGAGGCCTCGCGTAGCTCGAGTGCGATGCGCAACGCCGCCGAGCCGCGAGCCCGCGCCTCGGGCCTGGCGAGGATGCCGTTCGAGAGGGAGGCCGCTTCGGAGCCGCCACGGGTCGTCGCGATGTCGTAGAGGACGTCGAGGCCACCGACGCCGAACTCCTCGCCGAGCGCGGTGACGACTGCCACGCTGCGTTCGTGGTCCCCGCCCGCGCCGACCGCGATGTCGATCGCGGCCGCACGCATCTCGGCGCCGTCGAACGCGTGCTCATCGAGCTCTGCGAGCGCGAGCACGCCCTTCGTCGCGTTCGGGTAGTCGTGACTCGCGGGGGCTTGGCGCACGATGCGTCGCCAGCTGGCTGCATCGAGACCGTCAATCTCCGTCGGACGCGCCGATGGTTCGATCTTCGCGGCGCTTGCCGTGCGAGGAGCCGTGGCTGAAGCGGCGACTGCGCTGGGCTTCGACGTCGCGGAGGCGCCCGGCTCGGTCGAAGCCGCTGTCTCGGTCTTCGCCGCATCGCGTCCTTGCATGAACACAACGCCGGCCGCGGCGGAGACGGCGACCAAGCCGACCACGACGAGCCAACTGCGTGAACGCGACGGTGGCTCGGGCTCGCTGGTGGTTCGGATGGCCGCGCTCGCGGGCTCGGACGTCCGCGTCTGAGAGTTGCTCGACGCGTCTTGGGCGAGCGTGTCCGCGACCGCCGGCCCCGGCGTACCGTCCGCGACGTCCTCGAATCGCGGCAGCGAGACGGGGGCGGCCTCTCCGGCGACGGTGGTCAAGAGCGCCTCGGCGTCGTGTTGCTGCGTCGTCGACTCTGGTGCGAGCGATGTCGTCGCGTCGTCGAGCGCATGAATGACGTCCTCGGCCTTTTGAAATCGATCGCGTGGGATCTTCGAAAGGAGCTTCGCGACGAGCGCTTCGACTACGTCGGGGACGTCGACCTCGGGAGCGCGGTCCCTCATGGGAGGGAGCGGCGCCGTGCGGTGTTGAAGATAGTGCGCGCCCTGCGTCTCGCCCTCGAACGGAGGCCGCCCGGTCAGCATCTCGTACATCATGGCGCCGAGCGCGTAGAGGTCGCTGCGCGCGTCGACGTGCTTCATCCCGAGTGCGGCCTCTGGCGCGAGGAAGCCGATGGTGCCGAAGATGACGCCGTCGGCGGTGATCTGACTCGGCGCGATCGGTGTCCCCTGTTGAACGCTCATCGCGTTGAACTTCTCGACGGGGACCTTCGCGAAGCCGAAGTCGATGAGCTTCACGACCTCCTTCGTCGTCTGCACCACCATGACGTTGCGAGGGTTCAGATCGCGGTGGACGATCCCTTTGCCGTGGAGCTTCCCGAGCGCGACGGCGACCTGCCTGGCGAGGCGCACGACGCGCGCGGCGGGCATCGGGCCGCGGTTGATGAGAGCGCGCAGCGTCACGCCGCGAACGAACTCGAGGACCAGATAGTACGAGCCGTCGGCCATGCGACCGAAGTCACGCGCGGGCGCGATGTTTTTGTGCTCGACGTGCGCGCCGACGATCGCCTCGCGCTCGAAGCGAGACACGAGCCCCGGGAGACCTTCCGTGTCGGGATGGAGCACCTTGATCGCCACGCGCTTGCGCATGTGGATGTGCTCGCCGGTGAACACCGCGCCCATGCCGCCCATCGCGAGGACGTTGTGAATGCGATACCGGTCCGCGACGATCGTGCCGACGAGGCTCAGCGCACGCGCCTTCGCCGGATCGCCGTCCGCTACCGCGGCTTCCCCCCGCGGCGCGTCCTCGCCCACCTCGTCCTCGGACACCGGAGCAATCTCTACGGAGCAGCGCAGGACGTCAAACGTTACCGGGCCGCGCCGAGTCGCTCAGCCGAAGTGATAGCCCGACACCAGCGCGCCCATGAGACGCCCTCGAAAGCCGAGCACTCCTTCGTCGGCGCCCGCTGCGCCCGCGACCACGTGCAGTGGAAGCAGGTGCTCTTCACGCGGATGCGCCTCGCGCGCCGAGGGCGCGCGCGACCACGCCGTCAATTTCGCGTCGCGGTCCGCGGCGCTCGAGGTCACCGCGCCATCGAGCCACGCGTCGAACGCCTCGGACGCTCGAGCGCCGGCGCCGCCGAATCCGCGCATGTTGTGATAGCTCATGCCGCTCCCGAGGATGAACACGCCCTCGTCGCGAAGAGGCGCGAGCGCGCGTCCCATGGCGAGGTGTTCGGCAGGATCGAGACCGCGTTTCAGCGAGAGCTGTACGGTCGGGATCGTCGCGTCCGGGTAGGTCAGCTTCAGCGGGACGAAGGTGCCGTGATCGAAGCCTCGCGCTGCGTCGGCGCCCGTCTCGAATCCGCCACCTTCGAGCAGCTCGCGGACTCGCTGCGCGAGCGCTGGATCACCAGGAGCGGGCCACGTGAGCTCGTAGGACTCTTTCGGAAAGCCGAAGTAGTCGAAGAGGAGCGGCGGCGACGCGCCGTTCATCACCGTCGGCTTCGCCTCTTCCCAGTGCGCGGACACGACGAGCAGCGCCTTCGGAGGCTCTGCGGGCAGATCACGCAGGCCGCGAAGATACGAGGCGAGCGCGTCCAGCTCTGCGCGCGACCCGAGTGGCGTGTCGACGAAGGGCCAGGGCCCGCCCCCGTGAGGTAGGTAGACGACCGGGATGCGTGTCGAGGGAGGCGCGACGTTCATGGCGCGAACGTAATCCCGCCACGAAGCCTGCGCATGACGGAGCGGGCGCAACCCCGAGTTGCGCCGTTGGCGTCGCGCTAGGTTTTACAGACGAAGTATCCGTCCGGAAGAAACGAAGACGCCTGACAGGTCTGGCTGCCACAATCCGTGACGTCGGGCTCGCAGAGGACGACCCCGCCGAGAGCCCCGCAGTCGTCGACGCATTCGACTTGGCTGTACGGAATTCCGCCGCTTCCACAGCACACCTGGCCGGGGCAATCAGAGGGCTTGCTGCAGGTCACGTCGGTCTCGTTGCCCTGACAGTTCATCTTGCACTGGCCGGCTTGGTCCATCTTGTTGACGCAGCACGAGTTGCCGTCGTCGATGTTGCAGGCCGTGCCGTCGCAGTCGATCGTGAGACCGCCGCCGCTGGTCGTCGCGGTCGTCGCGGCAGTCGTCGACGTCGTCGAGCTCGTGGTGCTGGACGTAGTCGAGGTCGTCGAGGTGATGGAAGTCGACGACGTCGTGTCGGTCGTGTTGGACGTCGTCGGCCCGGCTCCGCCTTGTGCAGAGGTCGCCGACCCGCCTGCGCCGCCGGCTCCGAACGAGAACTGATCGAAGTCGTTCGTGCAGCCCAAGAGCGCGAGCGCTCCTAACCCAAGACAAGCCATGGCGCGCATTAGAAGCTCCCTTCGAGTCCGATGAATCCAGGTCCGACGAGCGGCTTGAGGCTTGCCTGTTTGGTGTCGTCCTCGTTCGAAAACAGCGTCGGGATGAAGAGCGCGGCGCCCGCCGCGAGGCCGACCGCTCCGATGACCACGCTCACGTTCGCGCCGGTTTGCAGAGATGCGCCAGTGTCGGCATCTCCAGCGCGATCGGCCGGGCAGCGGTTGTTCGCGCAGCTGTCCTCGAGGTCGCTGAACTGCGCCGCGCTCGCGCCGCCGAGGCCCGCGAAGAGGAGCATGCCTGCGACGCCCACGCCTCCGAACACATACGCCGTGATGCGCTGTCCCTCACCGCCGTCGAACGGGTGGACGCTCTTCTCTTTGGGAGGCGGCGGTGGAGGCGGCGCGAGCTTGAAGCTGACCGAGCCTTCCCCGCCGGCTTCGACTGATGCGGTCTTCGATTCGTTCTGCCCGCGGTCGCGGAGCGTCACGTCGACCGGGCCCGGCTCGACCGGGATCCCGTTCGCGAGCTCGTCGGCGGTGACCGTGCGACCTGCGACCAGGAGCTCTCCGGTGCGACCCTCGAGGTCGACATGGAGGATGCCCACCTTCGACCGCATGTTCGTCGCCTCTTCACTGGCCGCCGCCGCCGCGTCCCCGTACTTCGGATCGACAGAGACTGCGTCCTTGGCGACGGCCTCGGCGCCTTTCGCTTCGCGGTACGCATCTGCGAGCTTGCCGGTGCTCGCAAGCTCGCGGGCGATCATGAGTCGCGTGTTCGGGCTCGCGACGATGTCGTAAGAGGCCCGAAACTCCTGAAGAGCGCCGACGTGATCGTTGGCCTTCGACTTGTCGAGGGCTCTCATGAACGCCGCCTGCGCGGCTGCCTTCTGATCGTCGGTCGCGGTCGCGACGGGTGCGCCGGCCGCGAAGGCCGTGTGGGCGACCCCCATGGCGAACAGCAGCGCGAACGACGCGCTTGCGAGTCTCCTCATGTCCCTCTCCACGCCCAATAGGTGGGTCGCAGCATGAGCATATCCGCCCTCCGCCCGGCTCCGCCACCTTCGCGATTTGTGGCATCGTGCACGGCATGCGCATCGGCACTTGGTTCCTATCTGCGATCACGTTGATTTCGGCGGCTTCTTGCTCGGACGGGAGCGGTCGCGTCGAAGCCTCAGCGTCGGTCGCGCCGACGGTTCGTCCGACAGCGTCGGTCGTGGCGAGCGCGCGTCCCACCATCTCGCTGCCCTCCGCGCGACCGATCGCGTCGGGCGCCCCCTTGGGCGTCGAGCTCCCGCGCGCCGTATCCATCACGCTCCCACCGGGTTTCAAGCAGTCCGATAGCGGCTACCAGTTCGTCAAGGCGTCCCGGGGCGATCTCGAGCTGACGCTCGTCGCCGGCATCGACAAGGGCGCGATCGGCGCGGACGCCGACCTCGCAGAAACCCTCGACACGGACCCCCGATCCGTCGCGAGCCGCTACGACGTCGGCTCTCTCCAAGGTGTCCTCGAAGCCTTGGCGGTCGAGACGGACGGCGCCGGGAAAACCTGGGAGAAGCTGCATTTTCGAGCGTGGACGGACGTCACCGACGGCCAAGGCTTGCGCATCGTCGTAAACCTCCGGTTTCCTGCGGGGACGCGCGCGGCACACGAGCAAGAGTTCGCGGACGTCCTGGCCACGCTCCAAGTCGGTCCCGCGCCGATCCCCGAGCCCGACGCCAGCGGGGCCGCGTCCGCAAGCGGGGCGGCCTCTGCGGGTATCGCGCCTGCGCTTTCTAGTTCCGCGGATCTATCGAACAGGCGATAAAGAAGGGTTCGTCTGGGGGGAGAATGCTGAACTTCAAGTCGACCATCTCCGGACTCGATGTCGCCAAGGGGGCTCGCCTCGAGGTCACCAGTGGCAAGCGTGCGCGGATCGTCATCGGAAACGACGTGCGCACGCTCGGCGACGAGCTCATCAGCGACGATGCGATCCTCGACGCGTGCAAGCAATTCGGCGGGGCGCGCGCCATCCACGATCTGAGTGAGCGCCCCGTCTCGTGGGTCGCCAATGGTCCGACCGGCGCGATGCGGATCACCGTCGCCTTGCGTGGGCGCGACGTCTCGGCGACGTTCGCACCGATTCCTCCGCGTCCCGTCGCGGCGCCGGCCGAACGCAAGAAGTCGCTTCCGCCTCGCAAGCTGTCCGGCAAGATCGCTGCCGCCAGAACCCAGACGCCGTCACCTGGAGAACGCATCACCGCGAAGAAGGCCGCGATGCGAGATTCGCTCGCGCGACAGGACACGCAGCGGCCGCGCTCCTCGAGCCGCAGCTCGCGTCCCGCGATGCCTCCGGACCGGGCTGGCGAAGTGCGTGAGGACGTTCGCGCGCGCGACGAATCGCGTCGTGAGGCGCCCCGCGCAGAAGACACACGTCGCGCAGAAGACACACGTCGCGCAGAAGAGACGCGTCGTGCGGAAGAGACGCGTCGTGCGGAAGAGACGCGTCGTGCGGAAGAGACGCGTCGTGCGGAAGAGACGCGTCGTGCGGAAGAGACGCGTCGTGCGGAAGAGGCGCGTCGTGCGGAAGAGGCGCGTCGCGAAGACGCGCGCCTCGAAGCGCGTCGCGATGAGCTGCGTCGTGAAGAGGCTCGGCTGGAAGCGCGCCGTGAAGAGGCGCGTCGTGAAGAAGCTCGCGCAGCGCAGGCTCCTGCCCCGGCCGCGCCGCCCCCGGCTCAGGCGCTGGCTGCGGCCCCCTTGGCGGCCACGCGAGGTCCCCAGCGAGATCGCCCCCCACGCGTCGAGCAGGCCTTCATGGATGTGCTCATCGCGGCGAAGCGCTTCGAGGCGAGCGACATTCACCTGACGGTCGGTCAACCGCCCGCGCTCCGCGTCGCGGGGACCTTTCGAAATCTGAAGGTGCTCCTCACGAAGGAAGAGGTCGAGCGCGCCGTCACGGGCCTGGTTCCCGAGTCGCGCGCGGCCGAGCTTCGCGAGACCGGCGGCGTGTCCTTCGCGGTCGACGTGCCTGGCGATCTCCGGTTGCGCGTCAACGCTAGCGTGTCGCTCGCCGGACCGAAGCTCGCGATTCGTCTCGTTCGGAAGACGCCGCCTTCGACCGAAGAGCTGGGGCTGCCGCTCGACGTCACGCGCGCCATCGAGCAGCCGCAGGGCCTCGTTCTCATCGTCGGTCCGTCCGGCCACGGGAAGACGACGACGCTCGCGTCGCTCGTCGACGCGATCAATCAAGCCAGAGCGGCGCACATTTTGGTGGTCGAAGATCCGATGGAGATCCCGATTACGTCGAAGATGTCCGTCGTGAGTCAGCGTGAAGTGGGTCGTCACGCCAGAACGTTCGAGCGTGCGCTCAAGGGCGCGCTTCGACAGGATCCCGACGTCATCGCCATCGGAGAGCTGCGCGATCTCGAGACCATGCGGATCGCGCTCGCCGCGAGCGAGACCGGTCACCTGGTGATTGGAACGATGAACGCGCCATCGGCGCCCCGCGCGATCGAGCGCGTCATCGACGTGTTTCCACCGGCCGAGCAGCCTCAGGTGCGTGCCACGCTCGCCGGAGGCCTCCGCCTCGTCATGAGCCAACGCCTCGTTCCGGCAAAGGACGGCGTCACGCGTGTGGCCGCCGTAGAGATCCTTCCCGGGATGGTCCAGCTCTGGAACTTGATCCGAGAGGAAAAAACCTTCCAAATCCCCGGGCTGATGCAGCGCGGTCGGGGCCTCGGCATCACCCGGCTCGAGGACTCGCTCGCGATGCTCGTCGAGCAGGGGAAGATCACCGAAGACGCTTCGCGAGAGACGATGCTCGATGCGGAGGCGCGTCCCGAGCCCAGCAGGGCCGCCGTGCCCGTCGCGCCCATCGCCGAGTCCTCCGAGGGCGAGCGCGAGGAGCTCTTGAGCGGTCTACTTCAGAAGGCCGGCGCGCTCTTTCAGCGCAAGGGAGGCAGCTGATGCCGAAGATCGATGCCCTCTTCGACGCCCTCCTCGCGCGCAAGGCGAGCGACCTTCACCTGGGCGCAGGCAAGCCGCCGATGATCCGCGTGCGAGGTGAGCTGGTCGCGGCGCGAGCGACCGAGTGCAGCCGAGACGAGGTCGAGGCGCTCCTCCTCGAGCTCTTGGACTCGGGGCAACGCGCGCGGCTCGAGACGGATCTCGATCTCGACTTTGCCTGGGCGCACGCGGACAAGTGTCGCCTTCGCGCCAGCTACTTTTACAAGAACGGCGGTCTCGGGGCGGTGTTTCGCGTCATTCCGGCGGGCGTCCGCACGCTCGACGAGCTCGAGGCGCCCGACGTTCTACGAACGATCTCCGATCGTCGCTCCGGGCTCGTCCTCGTCACCGGGCCGACTGGCTCGGGCAAGAGCACGACCCTGGCCGCGATGCTTCGGCACATCAACGAGCGGCGCAGCTGCCACATCCTCACGATCGAGGATCCGATCGAGTTCGTCCACGAGCCGATCCGCAGCCGTTTCACGCAGCGCGAGGTCGGACGGCACGTGCCGACCTTCGCGCTCGCGATGAAGAGCGCCGGACGCGAAGACGCCGACGTCATCTTGGTCGGCGAGCTTCGCGGGGCAGAGACCATGGCGCTCGCCCTGCGAATCGCGAGCTTCGGTGTGCTCGTCTTCGCGACGCTCCACACGAACGGCGCGCACGCCACGATCGACCGCTTCGTGAACGCGTTCGGCGCCGACGAGCAGTCGATGATCCGTGGGCTCCTCGCCGACAGCCTCGCAGCCGTCGTCGCCCAAGAGCTCGTCCCCACCGCGGACGGGAAAGGGCGGCGGGCGGTCCACGAGATCTTGCTCGGCTCCGCGGCGCTCGGGACCCTGATCCGGGACGGCAAGACCTACCAAGTCCCAAACCTGATCCAGGGCGGCAAGGGTCAGGGCATGCAGACGATGGACGCGGGGCTCCTCGCCGCGGCCGAGAAGGGGTTCATCGCCGCAGACGTCGCGCTGTCGCGAGCGCGCGACCGCGAGACCATGGCGCGGGCGCTCAAGCAGGGCCGGCCGGGCGCGCCCTGAGGCGCCGGGCGCCGTCGGGGTTGAGCCGAGCCGTGCGGCGTGGCACTGTCAGGGCCGCATTTCCGACCGCGGGTCGGAAGACGAGATTCTCGGCCCTCGTAGCTCAGTGGACAGAGCAGCGGTTTCCTAAACCGAAGGTCGCAGGTTCAATTCCTGCCGGGGGCGCAATCGCGGTGGGTTGGAGCTTTCGGCCGGTGCTTCGATCTCCCTAACGTTGCCCCGCGACCATCGCAACCTCGTGGAACGCCTCACGCGGTATCGGTTCGAGACTTCCCGCTCTCTCGACCCAGTCACCTCACAAACCGCGCTCCCCCTCCGACTTCCAGTCGCGGGCCCGATCGTGCATGGTTGCCGTGATGGCTCCGGCGACGAAACCGACGAACGAGCGCGTGCTGCTGACCACGATGACGGGCGAGCCCTTTCAGCCGGTGAGACTGTACTGGTCGATCCCGGCGAGGGCCGTCGCGACGCGTGTCTTCACCGGGCTTCGATGCGTCGTCGAAGAGCCGGACGCGCGCGCCTGGCTCTGGCTGTACCAGGATGAAGCCACCGCGATCACGTTCGCGAAGCCGTACTCCGAGATCGGAGGCGAGATGCATCCGATCCACATCGGCCGGTTCCGGATGCCGGACAAGAATCGGCTGGTGATGGAGCTTCGATCATTCGACCGCGCCATCGAGGCGGCGAAGCTCTTCGCGCCGCTCCTCGGCCCGAAGAGCGTGCTCAGGCGAGCTCGGGTCATCAACCGCTGGTTCGAAGGCCACGAAGCCGCCGCCGGTCCCGAGGTGCTCGATCGGCTGCTCGACCAGAACGTCGTCGTCAAGGACCCGAGGAAGGCCGAGGAAGATTTCGAGCAAGCGATGGCCGGCGCACGCACGGAGGCAGAGAAGATGGCCGCCTTCGACCGATACTCGCAGGGCCGTCGCAGGCAAGACGTGCCGCTCATTGAGGACTTTCCGCTGGCCCCCGAAGAGGAGACGCCGGAGTTCCGCGATCTCACGATGACGCTGCGGCTCCGGCAGTGCCGCGCCGCCGAACACTGGAAGGGGAACCCGATCACGCTCGCCGATTACATCCACCGCATGGTGGAAGAGGGCGTCGCGTCAGGGACGATCAAGGACGTACCGTTTGAGCTCGTCACGCCATGAGCGCAACGAGCGCGAGGTAGGCGGGACATCATGTCGAGCTTGGGCTCGGCTTCAGGATGACGACGAGCACCGAGCGACGACCGCCTCGCCGAATACGAGGGTCCCGGCGCGCTCTTCGTGTCGCCACCCAGCTCGCTGCAACGCCGCGGATCACCTCCGCGACCGGCGCTTGTCTTGCACTCGCTCCAAGTACGCCGCGTCGAGTAGATCTTGGGGTCGGGCGGCGGCGCGCTTGTTGTTTATCAGGTCGGGAAGCGAGATGACGCGTACCTGCACGTGGTCGAGAGTCGTCGTGACCGCATTCGCGAACAACGCTTCGGTCGTTACGCCATCAATGGTTCTCAAGAAGTCGATCCGCAACGGCGGTTGGCCGAAGAACACGACCTCGGTCGGCTGCATGCAGCGAACGCCCATGACCACGACCGGCGGTGCTCCAAATCGGTCCAGCGCTTCCGCGGCCCTGTCGAGGTTTTCGGGAGACGGTTCCAGTACGAGGTCGATGTCTTTCGTCGTGCGAGGGCGCCCGTGAAAAGCGACCGCGTAGCCACCGACGATGACCGCCTCAACCTTTGAGCTGGCGAACTCCGCCAACAGCTCTTTGAAGTCGAGCGGTAGATCCACGCATCCCCTCCTCAGCAAACACTTCGCCGATGAGCTCGGTCAGCCCGCGCATCCGCTCCGCAGGGCTGGCGGCCATCCAAAAGGCGAGATCCGCCTCCTCCGCCTCGACGAAGCTCTTTGCGACTCCACCCCGCCACGTGCGACGCCGCTCGACAGCCCTCGCTTCTCGCTCGTTCACTCGCATCAGTCTACACGCTGCTCAGGCTGGACGCCGGTGCTCCGAAGCCGACCGCTGGCACGGCCAAGCTGACGTTCCGGGGCGGCGCTCGTGAATAGGATCGCGCACCGCCCCACCCCCTGCACTCAGCCGGTGCGCGGCAGTCGATCTCCCCACCCTCTCCCCATTTCATCACCCAAGTCCGCGACACCGCTCGCGATGATCGCGGTTTCCTAAACCGAAGGTCGCAGGTTCAATTCCTGCCGGGGGCGCGAACCCACGTCGCGCCAAGCGCGGCGCCCCGAACTTGGCCCGCGGAGCCCGGTACAGGCAACGCTCCCGCCATGAAGACCACCGTCGGTATCGCGCTTCTGAGCGCGGTCTTGTTTCCTGCGTGCGTGGAGCTCGGCCTCGGCGGCGGAGAGACGACGTCGACTGGCGACACGGATTCGACAGGGAGCGGCGACTCGACGACCGCCGCCTACTCGATGACGGGGTCGCTTCAAGAGAACACCTGCGGAGACGCGGTGGACGCGGCGAGCTTCCAGAACACGATCAGCATGACGGTGGACGGCTCCGACATCACGATCTCTGCGGGCAAGACCGTCGCGGTCGGCGACTACACGAATGACAGCTTCGATGCATCGGGGCAGACGGTCGTCGATCTCGCCGCGATGACCGGGCTTCAAGGGACGGCCTGTCAGCTGGTTCGCACCGATCGGATCGAGGGCGACTTCGACGGCTTCGCAGACGCCACCTTCAACGGCACGCTGCACGTCCACTACGAGCCGAACGATCAAGATCTCTGCTCGGAGCTGCTCGTCAACACCTGGGACGCGCCGTTCCGCGCGATCCCTTGTGACGTCGAATACGACATCTCCGGCACGAAGAACTAGCGAGTAGCGACTCCGCACGGTCGCCCACCCTTTGGCGAGCGGTCTGGCAAAGGCTCGCTGCGTCGCGCGAGATCAAGGCTTCAGGATGATGACCTTGATCTGCGAAGGGACGAGCGTCATCCCCGGGCAGTTGAGTGTGTTCTGAATGTTGATGGTGGTCATCCGCGTCGCGGGCAGACCCATGAGCAACATGGTGAACGCACCGATGATGTGACGCGTCGGTGCCATGACGGTTTGACTGACCAGGCCGAGCAAGATGCCGGGCGTGTCGCCGATCGAGAACATCGGCATCGTCATGATGTTGTGTGACGGCGTGCACATCCAAAAAATCTTGAACGCGGGCGGGAACCCGACCGGGCCGAACGAGATGTTCGGGTACGGGATCGGGATCATCGGAGGTGTCTTGCAGATGTCGGGGAAGCCGATATTGACTCCACCCATTTGCGAATTGCCGAACATGTGACCCTCCGTTCGCTTGCCGTGCTCCGCGCCCGCCGAGCCCGCGCGGCGAGCCGCGCGACCTCAGCGAAGCACTTCAGCCAAAGTGAATCTGCTCGCCGTCGACCTTCACGAGCTCTTGGGCCGTCGCGACCATGTTCTCGCTGCGGAGACTCATGGTGTGCTCAGCCTTGTAGTCGACCTGCTTGGCTGTCAGCTGGTCGATCTCTTCGACGCGGCGGAAGCTGCGCTGCACCTTCTCGCTGACGCGTTCGAAGACCTTGTCGAAGATCGTGCCGCGCAGGCGCGTCTCCGTCAGCTCTGCCAACACCTTCGATCCCAGCGCGACGATGTCCGTCGCGACGATCTTCGCCGTGTTCGCGTGAATGCCGATCTGATCTGCGAGCATGTTGACCGTCTTCGCGGAGACGAGGTCGATGCCGTCCTGTGACGCCACGGAGAACTTTCCGTGCGGGACGCGAACCTCGAGATCGCCGTCCGCGATGAGCGTCGTCTTCGTCCCCTCGCGCTCGAGCACGGCGAGCACCCAAGCGGACTTCGCCTGTGTGGCGACGAGCACGAAGTCGTGCAGCTCTGGCGCGACCAGGCAGCTGACGGCGCGTCTTGCCCGGATGTCGCCGACATCGGTTCGCACGACGAGCGTTTCCCCTTCGATGCGGAGCACGGCTCCAGTCATCTGCGAGGCTTCATCTCGTGACGCGAGCTTCTTTGCGACGTTGCTCATACGGGCTCCTTCTTCACTCTTCACTGTCACGTCTGAGAGACTTGTTGCGGCTGCCAATTCTCGGCCTCCGCGGTATCGGAGTCGGTGCCGACTGAGACGAGCTTGCCGGGCCCGAACGTCGCGCCATCGTCTTTGATGGCGTGGAGACGCGTCCTCATCAGCGTAGCACCGGAGAAATCTGCGTTCGTCACGTCGGCGTGCGACATTTCGGCATAGGTCATCTCGGCGCCGATGAACTTCGCTCCGCGACATTCGGCGCGAATGAAGATCGCCATCTGCATGTCCGCATAGGAGAAATCGGCGTCCGGAGCGACCGCCTCTGCGAAGAGGCTCTCCTTGAGGTTCGCCTTCACGAAGCTGGCCTTCTCGAGCTTCGCCTGCGCGAACATCGCACGATGCGCGTTCGACGCGTCGAGCTTGGCGCCCGTCAGGATCGCGCTCTTGAAGTTGCACTGCGTCAGGTTCGCTTCGCGAAGATCGCAGCCGGCCATCTCCGCGTCCTGAAACTGGCAAAGCTCGAGATCCATCCCGGCCAGGTTCTGGCCCGTCAGATCCGAGCTCAGGAAGATCGACAGGTACCACTTGGCGCCCTGAAGGACGGTCTTCCGGAGATCAGCCTTCAAGAGGACGACGCTCGAGATCTTCGCGCCGGCGAACGTCGCTCCGTCGAGCTTGGTCTTCTCGAGAAACTGCGTCCGGTCGAGGTTCGCGCCGGTGAACGATGCCTTCGACAGGTCGCACGTGATGAAGATCGTCGTGAGGAGGTTCGTGTCGACCCAGTTGGTCTCGCGCAGCTCGCACTCGATGAAGCGCGCCGCCGGGACGTAGGTGCCGGTCAGCTTGACGCGCGTGAGCGACGATTTCTGCATCGTCACGTGGTGAAGGTTCGCCTTCGTGAGGTCGGCGTCGTCGAAGATGCAGTTCGAAAAGACGGACTCTTTCAGCGTCGCGCCGCTGAGGTTGGCGCCCTGAAAAATCACCTTCTCGAAGATCGCGCCGGACAGATCCGCGCCCGACAGATCGAGCCCCGCGAGGGACGCCTCGGAGACGATCTCGCCTGCTTCGACGAGGCGGAGGACCTCTGCTTTATCCATGGTAGACCCCGGCGACGAGGGCGCGTTTCACGTTCGAGCCCGAGAAGCTGGTCTTGTCGTCGCCCTCTGCGCCCGTGAGGTCGGCGCAGAAGAGGTTCGACTTCGAGACGTCCGCGCCGCGCAGGTTCGCGCGGTGCATGATCGCGAGCATCAGGTTCACGCCCCGCATCGTGGCGCCCGCGAGGTTCGTGTCGAGGAGGAGACACTCGACGAGGATGGCTCGGTCGAGCTTCGCGCCTGCGAGCTCTGCCGTGCTCAGATCGCTCCGCCGAAGATTCACGCCCACGAAGCTCGCGCCTTGAAGCTTCGCGCCGCGCATGTTCGAGCCAGGCATCGAGGCGTCGGTGAAGTCTGCGCGTTGAAAGCTCGACTGCACGATGCGGAAGTTTTCGACCATCGCGCCGGTGAAGATCGCGTCGTCCACTGTCGACTCGAGGAAGACCGACTGCGAGAAATCGGAGGCCGTAGCGTCGATGCGGGACGCGTGACACTCGTGGAAGATGCAGAGATGGAGGCGCGCGCCACGGAAGTTCGCGCCGTCGAGCTTCGCGCGGAAGAACAGGAGCTGGTCGGCCTGGACGTGCGTGAAGTCGCAGCCGTCCGCCTTCATGTCGAAGGTCCGGGTGTTGACCATCTTCGCGCGTGACAAAGAGGCGCCGCGCAGATCGCAGCCGTCGAGGATCGCCTCGGATAGGTCGGTGCCCGAGAGGTTGGCCTTCGTCAGGTCGGCGCCACCGAGGTTCGCGCGCGTCAGGTCGGCCCCGGAGAGGTTCGCGCCCTGCAGATTCGCGCGGCTCAAGACGACGTCACGGAGCTTCGCGTTCCGCAGATCGGCGCCCTCGAGGTTCACGCCCTCGAGGAATGCGCCCTCGAGATCGATGCCCTTCAGATCCATCTTGGACAGATCTGCGCCGGTGAAGTCGCGTCGTTCGCGGGGCGTCCCGGCCATGACGGCGACGAGCTCGGCCTGCGCGCGTACGGACTCTTCTTCCCCCATCGTCGGCGCTGCCTCTTGGTGGTGCGCGGCGAGGCGATACGCGAGATAGAGGCGCTGCTGCGCCTCGAGCAATTTCGCGCGGAGGTTCGGATCCGTCAGCTGCTCGCGGACAGTGGGCAGCTCCATCCCGGCGTTCTCGGCGAGGACGAGCTGCTCGCGGAGCTTCTCGAGCTCTCCCTCTGCGGTGAACTTCGGCGGACCGACGTCGGTGCGCTCGCCCTTCGCGCTGGCCTGCAGCGCCTCGAAGTCGATGTCGTACTCTTTGCACGCGGCCTCGAGTTGCTCGAGTGTCTCGGTCCGCTTCTGGTTCGCTTCGCCCTCGGCGGCTGCCCGTTCGGCCTCGATGCGCGCGACGATCTCCGGGAGCTCTTCGAGGTTGGTCGTCTCGGGGATCTGCTCGGGGATCTTGATCGGAGGAATGAGCGACGGGTCGACGCCGGCGGCGATCATCTCTTCTCGGGCGTGCTCTTGGGCGGAGATGATGCGCCGGCTCTGCTTCTCGCGGAGCAGTCGCTCGGGCTCGAGGACGTCGTCGAGCGGGTCGCCGACCTTCAGGCCGAGCGTGTTGTCCGCCTCGACGTTTGGCGGCATGAGATCGCGATCGCGGAGCGCGTAGAGGCCGCCTCGATCCTTGTCGAGGCGGAGCTTCACCACGTCTTCGTAGTGCTCGATGGGCTTCTTCTCTGCGTCCTCGAGCGCGGCGACGACGAGCTCGACGTCGGTCGCGTCGGTCGTGTGAATCTCGATGACACCGCGGAAGAACGCGATGACGCGCTCTTGGTGCGGGAAGATGTGGAGGGTGTCGAGCTTGAGCGGAACGTCGTGAAACGGCTGCTCGGGATCGTGCTTGGCCTTGAAGCGGACGAGGCAGCGCGCCTTGAAACCGGGAAGGCGCGTCTCGAGGACGCGCTTGTCGGGATGCATGTTCTCGACGCGGATGTCCTCTTCGCCCGTCCACGCGTCGGGGACACGCTGGTCGTTCGGCGCGACGTTGAAGAGCGAGAAGTCGACGTCGTCGGCGAGCGCGAAGCCGTTCTTCTCGACCCAGTCGAACGAGTACGTCCCCATCTTCTTCTCGAAGTGGGACGGCCAGAGGAGGTCCCACGGCGCGAAGCTCGCGGGCGCGGGCTTGTCCCCCTTCGACTTGATGACGTGCTTCGGATCTTCGATGTTCGGGAGCGGCACCGACTCGCTGCCCGACTCGTCCTTCACGGACTGCAGACCCTTGCCCGTCGGGTTCTGCGCGTACTTCTCGCCGCCGAACGCGTGCGCGTAGTCGACCGGCATCTTCATGAACATCGAGGGCTCGCTGGGACCGAGGAGCGTCCACTTGCGATCGCCGAACACGTACAGGCGCTTGTCGACGAGGCGCTTTTCGGGCGGGCCGACCGAGAGGCGCACGTACTCGGAGCCCTTCGCACGCTCGCCGGTGAAGCACGAGCCGGTCACCAAGACCTCTGCCTCGGGCTTGAACATCCAGTAGTCGAGCACCCCGAAACGACCGAGGTCGGCGCCAGCCATCTTCCACATCTCAGGCTCCGTCACCGGAGCCCGAGGGCGGTCGAAAGGTAGGCAGCATGCGACGGTCGCGACCATGAGGTGTTTCTTCTGGTGGTCGAAAACCCGGTGGATGAAGCTCAGCCGTAGAGGTTTGATGAGTCGCACTCAGTGCTCCTCGTATCGTACGACCCCCAAGGCTCGCAAGGACGAGGACACTAGATGTAGATCGTGATCGCGGTGGTCGCGAGCTTGACCGGGACGATCTTGAGGGTGAGGGCCGACGGGAACGTGATGTCGATCAGGTTCACGCCCATGCTCACTCCGGTCAGTGAGAAGTTCGTCGCCGAGAGGCTGAACTGCAGCGCGGCGATCAGGCTCATGCGCAGACCGGCGAAGATCTCGAGCTGAGCGCCGACCGTGAGTGAGAACTTCGTCGCGAACGACATGTCGGCGAAGGCGCCGACCTGAATCGACGTCTTGGTCCCGCCGTAGAACTCGAAGCCCGTGGCGAGGGAAAGGCTCGCCTTCGCGCCGACGAACATCTCGAGGGTCGCGCCGTAGGTGAGGGTCTTCTCGTCCGCGTGCTTGATCCAGGAGTACGGCGCGTTGACGTTGACCGTCTGCGTGCCGTTGATGTTGACGACCTGGTTGCCGTCGATGTTGACCGTCTCGTTGCCCCCGACGTGCCGCGTGCGGTTGCCGAGGACGTTCTGGTCTTCGTTGCCGTCGATCTTGACGTTGAGGTTTCCGACGATGTGCGTGTCGACGTTGGCCTCGTAGAGATACGTCGCGTTGCCCGTGACCTTGACGTCCAACGTGGCGTCGAACTTCTCGGTCGTCGCGCCGACGACGTGGAAATCGAAGGTGTTGTCGTAGGTGATGCCGACGCGGCCGACGACCTCCCAGTCGAGCATGGCCGAGTAGGTGATGTTGACGTTGTTGTCGACGACCCAGAGCAACTCGTTGTGGAGGAACCAGGTCGTGTTGTTGACGACGTCGACCTTCCACTCGTTGTTGACGTCGAACTGAAGGTTGATCTCCGTGTGGATCTGGCCGTTCCCCATCGTGGTCAGGTGGAAGTTCCACTCGCCGTGACCAAGGAAGAGCGTCGACTCGAAGATGGGACAGTACGCCTCGACCCACATGGAGCCGGCGGTGTCCTCCATCACGAGGTGATTGAGGCTGCCGGAGCGGATGATGTTCTGCGTGTGGTTCGACTGCGTGACCACGCTCTGGTTGAGCATGTTGTGCACGACGCCGGTGATGACAGGGCGGTCGGGGTCGCCGCCGAGGAACGAGCAGATGACCTCTGTGTTCTTTCGCAGAGGAAAGTGCATGCCCTCTTGCGAGCCGCCGTGCGGCTGCGCCATGCGAACGAACGTCGAGGCCTTGCCGTTGTTGTTCGTGCCCTCGTCGAACTTGAACTTGATGTTGTAGCGACCCTGGTCGTCGATCTGCGCGTAGATGCTCTGCGCGGGGCCGTCGACGACGGCGTTCTCGTAGCCGTCGATGCGCGGCCAGGCCGTGACGAGGCCGTTGCGGTACTGGACTTCGGCGGACAGAGAGTCGAGCTCGACCCGGTAAACGTCGCCGTACTTGTGCTCGACGAGCGAGCCCCACGCGGGACCGAACTGGGCGTCGTAGCCATAGTGCTCGATCGCCGTGACCAGATATTCGGCGTTGTATTGGGCGAGCGGGTGGTCTTCGAGGGTGTACTTGAAGCCCGCGGCCAGCTCGGTCGCGGCGCCGGTCGATCGGAACGTGGTCTTGTTTCTGATCTGCTCTTGCGCGCGGACGGTCGCGAGGCGCTGTGCGTCTTGCGGTGTGAAGAAGCGTCCACCGTACTCAGCGATTTCTCCTACGGCGTTTGCCTCGACGCTGATGGTGCTCGACACGTCGAGCAGCGGTCGGGCGTAGTCGTAGTCGATGAGCTTCACGCTCGCCGGGAGCGCGTTGTGGGTCGCGGCGAAGTTGTCGAAGGCCTGCTTCGCAGAGATGTCGGCGTAGTCGCTCTGCGGCCAATAGCGAACCGGCGACGTGCGGAGCGTCCCGTGGCTGGACTTGTTGTCCGTGATGATGAGGACGTCGCCGTTGTCGCCCTGCTCGAAGAAGTAATAGAGGCCCTCGCGGTCCATCCAGCGCTGGATGAACGCCAGGTTCGACTCCTTGTACTGCGTGATCTGTTCTTCCTGCGCGTACGCCTGATCGAGTCGGAGCTCGTGATCGATTCCCGCCTCGTCGAGGACTTCACCGATGACGTCGATGCAAGAGCGCTTCGTCCAGAGGCGGCTGTGCTTGGTGAGGTTGAGCTGCCAGACCTGCGGCACGAGCGTCGCGTGGAAGAGCGTCGCGCTGTCAGCCGCCCGCACGAGACGCACCGCAGCCAAGATGCCGCTGTACGACCAGGGCGCGTTCTGCCCGAGCGCGATCGTCAACGTCGCCTTCGAGTAGACCGCATCCGAGAGATCGAACTGAAGCGGTACGCCGGGAATGTTGTCGACTGTGAAATAGATGTCGAAGACGTACGGCTGCGAGAGTCGTTCGCTCCCGCGGAAGCCAGCGACTCTCGACATGGGAGGGATGGCGCTCGAGGTGAGGGTGAAGATCATTTCCGCTCTCCTTATTCGACCGTGGTCTTCGGTCTCGTCAGCGTGTGCATCGCGATCACGCGTCGTGCCGCGTCGTCGAGACTCGATCGACGTTACCAGTGACGACGCGCGCCCGAACTGGGATGTGCGTCACCGTCGTCATTTTGGTGGAAGAGTGTGCGAACCCCTCTGGATCCTGTTGGACCAGAGTCACTCGCGAGCCGGATTGCCGCACGTTCCCCACATCGGGGATCGCGAGTCAGATCGCGAAATCTTCCGCGAAGATGGTCGCGTCTTTCAGCGAGACGACGACCAACTCTCCCTCGTGGATTCCGAGCTCCTCGAGCTGGTCCTTCGGCATCTCGGCGAACAAAGTCTCGCCGTCGACGTCCAGCTCTAGCTTCGCGAGCCACCCGACGCGGGTGATCCGCTTGACCTGCGCACGCGTCACGCCGGTCTGCGACGCATCGCTCGCGGCGATCGTGATCTGGTGGTGGCGGACAAACGCCTTCACGTCCGTGCCCTCTGCCGCCGTCGTCGGCGCGCCCATCGCCATCGGACCGAGCGCCGCGCGTCCGTGCGCGACGGTGCCGGTCAGCACGTTCGCGCTGCCGATGAAGCTCGCCACGAACGCCGTCGCAGGTCGATCGTAGACGTCCTCTGGCGAGCCGATTTGTTCGACTTTGCCGCGGTGAATGATGACGACGCGGTCGGCGAGCTCCATCGCCTCTTCCTGATCGTGCGTGACGAAGATCGCGGTGAGGCCCTGTTCCTTTTGAAGGCGTCGGAGCCATCCACGCAGCTCGATTCGGACCTTCGCGTCGAGCGCGCCGAACGGCTCGTCCAAGAGGACGATGGACGGTTCGGGAGCGAGCGCGCGGGCGAGCGCGACGCGCTGGCGTTGTCCGCCGGAGAGCTGATGCGGATGCCGATCGCCGAGGCCCGTCAGCTGCACCAGACCGATGAGCTCTTCGACGCGCGCGTCGACCTCTTTCTTTGGCTTCTTTCGGACCTCGAGCCCGAACGCGATGTTCTCGCGCACGGTCATGTGACGGAAGAGCGCGTAGTGCTGGAACACGAACCCGAGCCCGCGCTCCTGCGCCTTGCTGCCCGTTGCGTCCTGATCTCGGATGACGACGCGACCCGAGTCGGGGACCTCGAGTCCGGCCAACATGCGCAGTACGGTGCTCTTGCCGCCCCCGCTCGGTCCGAGGAGCGCGACGAGCTCGCCCTTCTCGACACGGAATGAGACGTCATCGACGACCTTGTGGGCGCCGAAGGATTTCGTGAGGTGGCTTGCCTCGATCATGACGCGTCCGGAACGACGCCTTGTAGCACGCCGTCCGTGGACGTCAGCGGGCCGCGGCGTCGATGAGGGCCACGCCACCCTGCAACCTGGAGGCGCGCTCCGAGCCGCGTTCGCCCACGCCCGCGCGCAGTGCGCGAAGCAGAATGGCGCCGGTTCGCAGTGGCGAAGCCGGCGGGCTCCGGCCGGCATCGAAGCCGGTCTCGGCGAGGCCACGAAGCTCGGCGACGCCCAGCCAGCGTGCGGAGCGGACGAGTGGACGGTAGAGGTGAGGTACGTCGGCGAGCCCGCCGTCCGCGCGGAGATAGAAGCGCTCGGCGAGCGAGGCGACGCGGGCGATCGCCGTGGAGAGCGCCGCAGAGGCTGCCGCGTGCGCGACGAATCTGTCCACGTCGACGCCGGCCTCTTCGAGCCACTCGATGGGGAGATAGACGCGTCCTCTCCCGCCGTCGGCGAGCACGCTCGAGGCGACGCGCGTCAGCTCGAGCGCGACCCCGAGGTCGACGGCGCGCTCGAGGAAGGTCTGTCGGCGTCGGCCCATGGCGCACGCGGCGAGGATCGCGACGCTTCCGGACGCGCGGACGGCGTAGCGGAGCAGCGCGTCTTCGGTGTGGTAGCGACGCGCATCGAGATCCCACGCCGCCGCCTCGAGCTGCGCGTCGAAGCACGCTCGAGGCATGTCGTGCGCATCGGCGAGCCACGCGAGGCCGCGGTCGAGGGGCGCAGAGGCGGGCCGCCGATCGAAGGCCCTCTCGAGGCGAGCCGCCAGATCGTCGACGAGCCCTTTCGACTCGCCGCGAACTGCGTCGCGCACGGCACGACGGAACGCGAGCACCACCCACCACGCGTCTCGAGCCGGCGGCGCGACGGCGAGCGCCGCTCCGTAGAGTCGACGCTCGCGCCCTCGAAGGCTCGCGGTGAGCACGGAGAGATCGCTCGTCGAGAGCCTGGCCTGCGAAAGCCCACTCACGAGCGAGCGATCGCCGCGCGCATCAGTTCGACGGGACGTTGCCCCACGCGGAGTCCTTGCCTTCGAGCTGAATGAGCCAGTCTTGAAGCGTGACGCCGTCGACGACCACGGTCGTCGGATCGTTGTCGAGCCAGACGTGCTCCATGCTGTCGATCATGAAGAGGTGGAAGCTCGAGCCGACCGCGATGCGGTCGCGCAGATCCTCGAGGCCCTGTTGGTACTTCGCCGCGTCGTACGGCGGCGGCAGACCATTGAGCTGCGAGCAGTTCATCTCGCCGTAGCCCCAGAAGTTTCGGATCGTCCCGTCGCCCGTCGACGAGATCAGCCCGAGGTTCTCGTTCGGGTACTTCTGGATGATGTGCTTCACGAACGGCTCCATGAAGACGCCGTCCGACTGCAGGCAATCGGAGCAGAGCGTCTTGTCGAGACCCCACGTCTCGACGAAGTGCTGCTGCAAGCACGCCGGGACGAACTCCTCGCCCATCGGCGGGCCGCTGTCGTCCACGAGGAACGTCTGCGCGGTCGGGAACGCCGTCGCGACGTGCTCGAAGTTGAACGCCGCGCCGAAGCCACCTGCGCTGACGCCCGTCACCATGACCTTGGATGCGGTCGGGAACGTCGGGACGAGGCGATTGAGGTACGCGCTGATGTTGCCGTATCCGTGAAACTGCCAAGTCTTGCTGCCGATCTTCACGTCGCTCGCGTCGCCTGCGTGGACGTCGCCGGTGCAGTAGGGGACGTACACGTAGCTGTAGTCCTTGAAGGGGTTGTCCGGGTTCGAGCGGTCGAACGCCTGCGAGTTGATCGAGTCGTCCGCGTCGAACTTCGCCTTGGTGTAGCCGTCCGTGTTCGCGGTCACGCCGCAGGAGACTGCGTTGAAGCACGCGTTGCCGCCCTGCAGAAAGAACAGCACCTTGTCGTGATTGCCAGTCGGGTTGATGCCGATGCCGGTCGCTTCGCCGTTCATGCACATGGCATCGGGGAAGTCGACCCAGGTCCAGGTGTCGTCCGGCGCGTCGATCGGCTCGCCCGGGACGACGCCCCCGCCTGCTCCGCCCGAGCCGCCGCCGGCCCCGCCGTTACCCGACGTCGTTCCGCCCCCGGAACCCGTGGTGTCCGTGCCGCTGTCGCCGCATCCGGTGACCATGGACAAGGCGAGGAGAGTGCCGACGACGAGCGCACAAGAAGAGGTGAAGTTCTGCATCGATGGGCGATGTTATCAGCTCCTCGATGCCCATGCTCGTCATCCGCGCTCGTAGACCTCGAAGACCACTCCGGGCGTTTCGCCCCCCTCTGCCGAGACCCGCCTGAACCCGGCGTCGCGCACCTCTGGGAAGTGGGTGTCGCACCCGGGCACCACCTGGTCGACCCGCGTCAGGAAGACGCGCGTCGCGAATGGCAACGCGAGTCGATAGATCTCCCCGCCTCCGATGATCTTCGGGGCCGCGTCGCGTTCCCACGCGAGCTCGAGCGCTGCCTCGAGGCTCGGCGCGACCTCGACGTCGTCGCGCGCTGCGAGGGAACGAGACACGACGATGTTGCGACGATTCGGGAGCGCCCTTCCGATCGACTCGAACGTCTTGCGGCCCATGACGACGGCGTGTCCGGTCGTGATGCGCTTGAAGTACTTGAGGTCCTCCGGGATGCGCCACGGCAGCTGGCCGCCGCGTCCGATCCCGAGATCGCGTGCGACGGCCACGACGAGGTCGAGCTCGCGCTTCGGAGCGGTGCCCGCCGTCGCGTCCTCGGTCAAACGCT
>Ga0164241_10001222_pt1 | contig 33660 bp, 31 predicted proteins | sample OricomyardsoilBY_FD_108780 | JGI IMG/M metagenome (GOLD analysis project Ga0164241, IMG submission 108780) | Backyard soil microbial communities from Emeryville, California, USA - Original compost - Back yard soil (BY) | ecosystem: Environmental > Terrestrial > Soil > Unclassified | place: USA... | reverse complement strand
TCCCGGCTGTTGGGCGGTTGTAAGTCTGGGGTCAGCCTGTTTCATTCCCACTGCGGGCGTTGCATTTTGAGCGCTCGTTTTAGCCTTCGCCTCAAAATCTCTTGCAGCCTGCTCCACGGCCTCTGTTCCATAATAAGAAACCTCATGCAAGGCTTGCACGTGGGCCGCAAAATCTCCGGCCTTAGTGCCCTTCGGGAATATTCCCAGATCGACCCGGTCTACAACACTGTTATAAGAAATTTGCTTGTTATAAGTATTTGCGCCTTGTACACGTACACTAAAAACTGCCCTGGCAAGTTTAATTGCGTAAAAAGGCTGCGGTCCGAGATGCTGTTCGGTATAAATTTTACCGTTATATAGATATCTGTAGGAAAAAGGAGCAACGGGATTTTGCGCGGTAGACATGGTAATGTCCATCTTTAATATAACGTGAACTTCACCTCCCAGCGTTAAAATTTCAAATCTGGGTTCTACCTTAAAACCGGGGGTTACTAATCCTCGCTGATCACCTTGCGGCATAGGCCAATCGCGCACTACAGTAAAGCCTTGCGCAAATGCACCTTTAATACTTATCAGCAAAATAATTATTAGTATAGAAGCCCTATTCACGATAAATTGTAAACAAACTGACTATAAAAATAACTATCGGGAGGATTAATAGCAAATAAAATTCACTACTTAAACGGCTATAGAATGATTAATTCCGATACTAACTATAGACAAATAAGGATTAAAACAACTGTGCTACAATATCATCAGTAGTAAGGCCTTCGGCCTCGGCGTGGTAACTGCGCACTATACGGTGCCCTAATATTGGTTTAGCTACAGCCTGCACATCTTCAATATCCGGCGAGTATTTACCGCTGATCACAGCGTGGCATTTGGCACCTAATATTAAGTATTGCGAGGCCCGCGGTCCTGCGCCCCAGTTAAGCAAACGCTGCACATTTGGTGCGGCAAACTCGCCACCGGGGCGGGTTTTGGCTACTAGTTTAACGGCATATTCCAACACGTTATCTGCCACAGGGATATTGCGTACCAATTGCTGAAAGTAAATTATTTGTTCAGCGTTAAGTTGTTTGGTTACTTCCTGCTTTAAGGTGCTGGTTGTGTTACGTACAACCTGTATTTCTTCAGCGAACGATGGGTAATCAAGAGATATCTTAAACATAAACCTGTCCAATTGCGCCTCAGGCAACGGATATGTTCCTTCCTGCTCAATTGGGTTTTGTGTAGCTAATACGAAAAATGGTTGCGCCAACTTATGGGTAACACCTGCGGCGGTAACAGACTTTTCCTGCATGGCCTCTAACAAGGCGGCCTGCGTTTTAGGCGGAGTCCGGTTTATCTCATCAGCAAGGATGATGTTTGAAAACACCGGGCCGGGAATGAATTTAAAGTTCCTGTCTTCGCCCAATATTTCAGCACCTATAATGTCTGATGGCATTAAGTCGGGCGTAAACTGGATGCGATTAAAATCCAGGTCGAGTACTTGCGATACTGTTTGAACCAGCAAGGTTTTTGCCAAACCCGGCACACCAACTAACAAGCAATGTCCGTTGCTGAATATAGAGATCAGTATAAACTTTACAACCTCGTCCTGTCCCACTATAACTTTACCTATTTCTGTACGTATTTGCTGGTACGCTTGTTTTAGGGCATCGGCGGCCTCTACGTCAGATCGGTGTTGCATAATGTTAAGGTTTTTTTTATTTGATTGAAGCTGTTACGGTTGACCAGCCCTGTAATTGAGGGCATTGCTGGTATTCTTTACCTATTTTAATATAATTTTCTTTTCTTTTTTTCTCAAACCACTCACTCATCACCCGGTTCATTTTGTCAACGTTGGCCATAGCTTTAATTTTCGGATAATCCTGTTCAAGGCTGGCTTTGTGAGCGTCGGTTACTGATTTAAGGTAATAAAGGCGATAGGAAGTTTTGCCCGTATTCTGATCGCGGTATAATTGCGGCTTTGAAATTTCTCCCACTTTCATCGAATCAACTATTCCGGCAATCTGTGGGTCCAACCTGTCAGTGGGTATAAAAGTAGTTCTTACTTCAACGTTGTCCGGATTCAATAGCATACCGCCATTGTATTTTGTTTCTTTGTCGTCAGAAAATACACTGGCCGCACTGGCAAAAAACTCGCCCTGACCTTTAGCATCCGTTATTACTTTATAAATTGAATCCGCCTTGACTTCCGCACGTTTAACACTTGCATCAGTTATTTTTGGAGTGATCAATATATGTCGGGCATGCACGTTCTCGCCCCTACGTTCTACAACCTGCAAAAAATGAAATCCAAAATCACTTTCAAACACAGGTGATACTTCGCTCGCTTTAAGTTTAAATGCCCAGGCAGAAAATTCTTTTACAAAGCCACTACGATCGTTAAAACCCAAATCACCGCCACTTGGGGCAGAGCCCGGATCTTGCGAATAAAGCTTGGCAAGGGTGGCGAAGTCTTCGCCTGCTTTAAATCTGTCTAACAAACCCTGCGCCTTTTTGCGAGACTCTTCTTTTTCTTCTTTTGAAAGTTTTGGTTCAAAAACTATCTGTCCTACCTCTACCTCTTTATTAAAAGTTGGCAAGCTATCTTTGGGTATAGCATCAAAAAACTTCTTTATGTCTTGCGGGGTAGTATTAATCTTCTCAGTTATTTTAGAACGCATACGTTCAGCCAGCATAGCATCTTTAATGTCATCACGAAGCTCATCCTTATATTGAACCAGAGATTTATTAAGGAATTTTTCCAGATTTTCCTCGCCGCCTGCTTGTTGTATGCTACGGCGCATGCGTCGGTCTATCTCATTATCTACCTCATCACTTTTTACTTCAATACTATCTATCTGCGCCTGGTGATTAAGCAATTTTTGCGAAATCAACTGCTGTAAAAAATTACACTTCAAGTCCTCGTTAGGCGGGTTCCCTTGTGATAAGTAAAGGGAATACTGAAGGTCTAAATCAGATTTTAAAATAATATTGCTACCCACAACGGCCACTATCTTATCCAGCACCTGCTTTTGCGCGCTGGCGGCTGTGGTAAACAAAACAAAACTTATAATAACTAATGCTATCTTTCTCATGTAAAAATTAATATGTACCTACTGCAACAAATCCGTTCAATAAACGCCAATTTTTGGCAAATCTTGTTCATTATAAAACGCCCAAACGGAGCGCAAAGATAATGCAGATTTATAATTGTGCGAATATGCCGATAAAGCTTCAAACAGTTTAACTATTTTTGGTTAAAATTTGTTAAAAGTGAAAGTAGAAGACCCTGCCGCGTTTCGGTTCATAATAAACGAAGATATCTATTTGCTACCCCACGATAAAGGGCTTCAAAGTAAAAAAGTTGTTAAGGTTGCTGAAACCGTGCCTTTTAGCTTCAACTATGAGGGAAAGAACAGAAAGAAATTTTTGATTTTGACGCATTATCCCGATTACGAGGCTATTTACGCCCCGCATTTTACCGCTTTAGAGGCCATTCTTTCGCGAAAAGGGTATGAACCGGACGACGTTGCGATATTAAATATGGCAAAAAATGATGCGGATATAGATACACTAACCAAGCACTTCACTCCCCAAAAGTTGCTTATTCTGGGCCAGAAAGCAGTTCCCGCGGGCATGACCGCGCCGGAGTTTAACTATTTACAGGCACTTACAGACTGCAATACCTTGTTGAGTTTCAGCTTTGATGATATGATGGAAAACACCGATAATAAGCGCGCTTTCTGGGAGCAAATGAAAAATCTTTAATATGCAGCAATTAGTTTTTGCTACCAATAACACCCACAAACTTACCGAAGTGCAGGCTGCTGTAGCCGGCAAAATTAAGCTGTTGAGTCTTAGTGATATTGACTGCCATGATGATATTGCCGAAACCGGACACACATTTAAAGACAATGCATCTATAAAAAGCCATTTTATATACAATAAATACAAGATAAACTGTTTTGCCGATGATAGCGGGCTGGAAATTGACGCCCTTAACGGCGAGCCCGGCGTTTACTCGGCACGGTATGCGGGCGAACACGGCAACCATGCAGCTAACAATGCTAAGGTGCTTGAGCTATTGAATGATGTTACCAATCGTAAGGCAAGGTTCATTACCGTTATTTCGCTGATATGGGATGAAAGGGAATACTTTTTTGAAGGGGCGGTAGAAGGCACCATCCGTACAGAATTAGCGGGCAGCGATGGTTTTGGGTACGACCCCATTTTTCAGCCCGACGGGTACGATGTTACTTTTGCAGAAATGACCCTCGCGCAAAAGAACGCCATAAGCCATAGGGGCCGGGCAGTTGAAAAGCTGGTTGAGTTTTTGAACAAAAACGTTTAAAAAAGAGCAATAACTGAACAGAAGTGTATACTGTATACGGGGATACAACTAAATAAAATTTGTATACACCTTGTTTTTAATTTATTGATAATAAGATATTTGTGATATCAGGCTGTTTTTAAAGTTATAAAAATTTGGCACAAAACGCTAGATACAACCATAGGTTGTATACACCCTTGATGGCGTTAACCATATGTTGTAGTAAATCAATTGCTAATTATCGTCTCATAAGTCACCGGCTTTGGCGCAGTTTCTTTAGCAGATGTCGTATCAGGCTTACCCGTGGTAGATTTAGGAGGCGTTTCTTTAACATTGCCTTTATTTGATGCACCGGTTAATGCTGTTCCCTTTTTATCAGGTGGTTTAACTGCTCCCGCAGCTGCTTTCGGTTTGCCGACGCCTGTAATATCTTCTTTCGTCTGTGGCCGTTCTTTAGGTTTCCAGATAAAAGCTTTCAAAATCTTGTCGTCATCCTTAACCTTATTTATCGCATTCACCTTCATTTCGGTGTTTCCGTATGTAGTGGCCCGGCTAAGCCGGCCGTTTTTAAACGCGGCCTTCATTGTGTTTCCTAATTCCCGTGCCATTTCTGTAACCACATTCTTAACCGTATCGCGGTTAAAATAAATGGCCTCGGCATTGCCCGTTACAACCATTGTGTTAAGGCGGTTATCCTTAAAAGTACCATGGATCTTTTTGCCGCCAACCTGGTTAAAATGCAGCGAATCGTTCTTTTCAATGTTAACAATAAATCCGTTCGGGAACAGGTCGATATTGTCAATCTTTTTATTCTTCATCTGCAGGGCAATGGTATCGCCGGTTAATTGCGACCCTTGCGTCCATATAATGGGTGCAACATACATGCGTATGGTCGAATCGCTTGCGCTATAATACATTGAGTCGGCTTTAGCTTGCAGGTCTGATTTGAAAATTTTAGCCGCATGATACCCCATTATAATCCGGATCCTTGAAGTATCGCTTAATGTTTTAGCTTTTAACGCCGCCGAGTCAATTTTAACGGTATTGGCTTTTGCCGCAGCCGGTTTTGCGATAGGAGGACTTTTTGGCGGAGCAACCTTTGCCACAGGTTTAGGTGCCGGTTTTCTGGAGGGGCCAAAAAAATCAGGATGTATAAAACTGGTGTCTTTTGGAAAAGGCGGTGGCGTTATTTTTAAAACCTTAGGCAGCGTGGCCTTCGTCAGCATAACAGATTTTGGCCTTTTTGCAGCTGCCGTATCAGGGTTATCTAACAGATAGCGTGCAAGTTTCATCTCTCTTTCCTGCTTTACGGTAATAACACGCGTTACAATGGTATCGGCACCCATATACATAGAATCTACTTTAGCGGCAGGCTGCTGGCTAACCGAGTCTTTTAAGGCAACAGCCTGACTAACCTGTTTTTGTGTCTGCGCCACTTTGGCGGTTTGAGGGCCGGCTTTTTGCTGCGCCGTTTTCATAACCGAATCGGTAACAGATTTTAAGGTTAAATTATTGGGAGCAGGTATTTTAGCCGAGCTTGCTTTTTTCATTACCGAATCTGTTATTGCCTTTAAAGTTGGCTTAACAGGTGCAACGGCAGTAGTTTGAATGGTTGCCGGTTTTGAGTTTGACACATTAGCGGCAGGTACTGTTTTTTTTGCAAGGGCGTCTTTTTTACCGGCTGACAAAGAATCTTTATTTATGGCTTTGGCTATAGAGTCGGCGGGAGCCTTGTTTTTAGAACTATCCTGTGTTACAAAAATAACATAGGGGTTTTGGGTAACTCTGGCAGATTCTGTGTCTTTAAAATACTCGCCCAGGTGGCCCTTTATTGTAACGCGCTGCTCTTTGTCGTCAAACACTACATTTTTAACCGCCCGACCATAACCTTTCAATCTATCATAAAAAAGGCTGTCTCCCTTTAATGTTTTACTGCCTTGTGTGTACAGATTTTTTTTGCCGAAAAATGCCTGTTCGGGTATAGTTTCATACCGCCCGTTCTCGGTATACAGTACATCTTTGTCTTTGGTGCCATAAATATTGGTGGGTCCGTAAAACCACGATATCCGGCTGCCTGAATTGTACCGCAGCGTATCGGTTTTAATAATGGCATCAGCGGTAGTAAATACTACGTTATACCTAAAGTATGCATCGCGGCTACCCGCAAAATAATAGCCGTTTTTACTGGTCAGGGTGTTTTCTTTATTGAAAAGCTTGCCCCCGCCGGTATAAGTGCCAATTTTGGTGGCTGTGTTATAGGTAAAATAGTCGGTTAATAAGGTGGCGTCCTTGTCAACCATTTTAACGTTGCCTGTTAAAGTGGCCAATTTTGTATTGCCGTCATAATGCAGCTTATCCGAAAAAATGTGCAGCGTATCGCCCTGGTTAATAACTACATGTCCGTAAGAATCCACCATATTGTCGTCAGCAAACCACCGCGAGCTATCAGCAGTTAGTGTGGAGTAATCTTGCACAAATACCCCCTTTTTGGCTTTATAAACCATTTTGCCATCTTTGGTTTTGTCATAACCCCCGCTTTCAGAGTCAGTAAGTTTTACTCTTGATTTACCTGGCGTTTGCGCCCACGCGGCCCCGGCTATTATTATTACAAAAAGAAGACTTAAAACGTATTTATTCACAGTGGCAAAATTAGTTTTTTGCAGGGGGTTATTAAATTAATAATTTTGACGCATGCTGCCGGTCCAAAATTTCATCAATTTTATCGAAAAACATCGCCTTTTTGAGCGAGACAGCATGCTTTTGGTTGCCCTTAGTGGCGGTATTGATTCTGTTGCTTTAGTTTATTTACTTAACACCGCCGGTTACAAATTTGCTATAGCCCACTGCAATTTTCAATTACGTGCCGAAGCTAACGCCGATGAAGAATTTTGCAGGCAAATAGCTGTTCAGCATCAGACCCCTTTTCATACCGTAAGGTTTAATACAGAACAATATGCTGCGGCAAACAAAATATCCATTCAGATGGCGGCGCGCGAACTGCGTTACCAATGGTTTGAGCAGATAAGGCAGCAGCATCAATACACCTGCATTGCGCTGGCGCATCACCAAAACGATACAATTGAAACTATATTGTTAAACCTGGTACGCGGCACCGGCATTGCTGGCCTACATGGCATTTTGCCTAAGAACGGGTACCTGGTAAGGCCAATGCTTTACCTTAGCCGCGAGGACATAGAAAACATTGTAGACGTGAGTGGATTAGCATATGTAGAGGACAGCTCCAACGCATCAGTAAAATATGCACGTAACAAAATAAGGCACCAGGTTGTACCAAAACTTAAGGAACTTAACCCATCGCTGGAGCAAACCTTTGAGAATAATTTAAAGCATTTCAGAGAGTTAGAGCAGTTGTTGGAGATTCAGGTATCCGCATTGCAACAACGGCTTTTTGTATACAACGGCGAAGAAATCCATATCTCTGTTGCCGAAGTAAAGCAACTGGTACCGCAGCGCTTGCTGCTGTTTAAACTTTTACATCAATTTGGGTTTAACGAAACTGTTATTGATGATATAATATCCAGCCTTGATAAACATTCCGGCAGGACCTTTCAATCACCTGCAGGCAATTTGCTTTTGCTTGATAGGGAAAGGCTGGTAATCAGTAAGCCTGTAAAGGCTATTGAAGCTACAAATATTACGGTTGATGACCATACGATAAACTATGGTAGTTTTAAGTTGGGCATTTTGTATGATGACACACCACTAATTGTAAAAAACAACCATTTGGCGGTTTCTGTAGATAGTGATAAGCTCATATATCCCTTAACGATGCGTAGCTGGCAGCAAAGTGATCATTTTTTTCCGTTGGGAATGAAAGGGCGCAAAAAACTGAGCGATTTCTTTATCAATCAGAAAATTCCGCTACACCAAAAAAATGCGATACCTTTATTGGTGAATGGAAACGGCGATGTGATATGGGTGGGCGGTTACCGGTGCGACGAAAGGTATAAAGTGACGGATAACACTAAAAAAGTAACTATATTCGAATTGTTGCCGATGATTGAGGGCGAACAAATAATTTAGGATATTTAAGAATTAAGATGAGCGAAAAAGCTGCATTTACAGAAAAACAATATTTGGGGCGCGAATTTATACCGATAACCATTCGTTTAGTGTTGGCTATGTTTTGCTTTGCCGCTTATGTTTTTACAGATGAGCGCGAAAATACCGGTAATTTACTGGCTGTAGTGGGTTTCGCTATAATAATCATATCTATTATTATGGGCTTTCTGCTCCATTTCAGAACAAGGGTTCAAAATAAAAGCGTTCTGCTTAACGGCTTGTGGACAACACGCCTGGTTAAAATAGATCTGAACAGCATTATAAAAGTTGAGAAGGCTCCCTACAGCAGGTACCTTTTTAATAATCCGGTTTATAACCTGCACTCAAAAGGTTTTATAAGGTTTTACGCTGCCGGCAGGGATGCTATTTATCTGACAGACCGGGACGGCCTTGTTTATATCATAGGCTCGCAACATCCTAACGAACTTTTAAGGGCCATTCATGACGAGATGAAGTAAAACCCGCTTTCATGCTGCATAAAACCAGGGGCATTGTTTTAAAAACTACTGATTACGGCGAGAGCAGCGTTATTGTACAGGTATTTACAGAGAAGTTTGGCTTGCAATCATACATCATTAACGGGGTAAAAAAGGCAAAAGCTAAAATAAGCCGCAATATGCTGCAACCGTTGCATCTGCTGGATATGGTAGTGTATCATAAAAACACCGGAGGCGTACAGCGGGTAGCCGAAATAAAGAATGCGCCGATACTGCAAACCATACCTTATGATATAGTTAAAAGCAGCATTGCAATGTTTTTAAACGAGGTGATATACAAAACGGTTAAACAGCAAACCGCCGATGATAACTTGTTCGATTTTTTATTTAGCGCGGTTGAGTGGCTGGATAACCAAACCGAAGGGTTGGCTAATTTTCACCTGCTGTTCCTGGTCAATTTAACGCGCTACCTTGGTTTTTATCCCGACAGATACCTGGCAGGCGAAGCTGATTATTTTGACCTGAAAAACGGAACGTTTAACCGGTACAAACCCGATGGCTTGCAGTTCATTTCGCCACCTTATACGCAAATATTCAGCAGTCTGCTGCAAACAGGGTTCAGCAGTGCGACGGCCTTAAAAATTAATAACGAAGACCGCCGCCATCTGATTACAAAACTGCTTGACTATTATACCTTACATACCGAAAGTTTCGGCAATATCCGGTCGCACGAGGTATTGGAAGAGGTATTGGCCTGATATTAATTATGACCTAATACCTGCTTTTTGATATAATCAATACTTGACTCGGGTAGCGATGAGCCTTCAACCTGGGTAACTGTTCCATCACTATTTATTTTTAGTTCAGCGCTCAGGTTATCATCAATAATAACATGCAGCATTTGTTGTTCCTTTTCTACCTGGCAGGAAACTTCGCGCCCTGAATAACTAATGGTGAACTTATATTTACCATCCTTTTCCGCAGGTATGGTGTCTGTTGAGTTTGTCATAATTGTTTATTTTATATATAAACACAGCAGGCACCAGTATGTTTAGTGTTCAGCACTTTTTTAAAAGCAAAAGAGAAAGCAGTGGGGCTTTCTCTTTCGTATTAACTGTCTCATTATTGTTATAAAGAACAATTGGCTCAGTTCGATAATAACAATAAACAAATATAAAAATATGGTTAACAGAACCAAGTATTTTAACGATTTTTATAATGCACCTAATTGCTTTGGGTTTACAGCACCTTAACTGCCATTGCTTTTTTTCGGGCGGCGGCTTCTACTGCTTCGGAGTAACGTAGCTCAGGTTTTACTATCATTGGCTTGCTGTTGCTAAGAGCAACCAGGCGTTTATCAATTTCAATAACGTCGGCTTTAAGGCCATTGGCATTGGCCAGCATACGCGCTTCCTGAAGATCAGTTTTTGCCAAAGAAATCTCGCCCAGATCAGTTTTAATACCGGCAAGTGTTAATAAATTTGCTAATTTAAGCTTAGCATCGCGAGATAGTGAGATGCTTTGCAGCAGGTACCATTTTGCCTCAGAAAACCTGTTGTGTAAAAGATAGATGCCCGCAAGGTCGGTAAAATTATAGCTGGCCTCCTGGTAAGAGCGGTAACGCATATTATGTTTAGCCGTTTTAAGCATAGCCTGTTCTTCCTTGTCAAAGTCAAACACGGGCGGTGTGATAAATTTTTTATATGGTACGTTGCTTTTAACAACCAGCGGAGCCGTAGTGAACTGGGGCATCGGTAAACTTTCGGCGTACGCTAATGCAGGGAACCTAACTGCCTTTTTCTTCCAAAATTGAGCTGATGTGTTAAGGCTTATTGCGCAGCACGCAAGCAGTAAAAAAAATCTCATTTAAATATATGTCCCTTTGAGTTAAAATTGGTTTTAACGCAAATATACTACATAATATTATATAAAGGTTATTGTAGCACAAGGGCTTATATTTTATAACGTAATTAATACGCTAAGTTGCTTTAGGGAAATTAAGGTAAAATGTGGTTCCCTGGCCGGTTTTTGTCTCAAACCATACCTTTCCGCCTGCGTTTTCAATCGAATTTTTTACAAATGCCAGACCCAAACCCGTGCCTGAACTTTTTGTGGTGAAGTTAGGTTCAAATATTTTTTCGCGCATATTCTCTGGAATGCCATTACCGTTATCCTTTATCATAAAAAGGATGTTTTTGTCGGATGTTTCATAGCTTATGTCAATAAGCCCGGCCCTGTCCTGCGGGGTAGCTTCAATTGAGTTTTTCAGCAAATTATTAAAGCAGCGCAATAGCTGGTCGCGATCGGCAAATACAGTAAACGGCTCTTCGGGTGCGTTATACTGTATGGTAAAATTATCCATTTGTTTAAAAATGATGACCGCCTGACTTAACACATCAAAAATATTGAACTTGTCCATGCGGGTATCCGGCATTTTTGCAAATGCCGAAAACTCTGACGCTATTGATGACAAGCTTTCAATCTGTTCTACAAACGATTTACTAAAGCGCTCAAACTTTTGGTCAAACCGCGGATCTTTCTCGCGCCATGATTTCTCCAACAATTGAAGCCCCAGCTTAAGCGGTGTTAAAGGGTTTTTAATTTCGTGAGCCACCTGCTTGGCCATTTCGCGCCAGGCGCTCTCCCTTTCAGATTGGGCCAGCTTTTGCGCGCTTTGTTCAAGCGCCGCTATCATTTTGTTGTATTCGCTAATCAGCGCGCCTATTTCATCATCACGATGCCAGAGTATGGGCTCGTTTTTTTGGCCGTAAATGGTTTTACTTAAACTTTGTTGTATAAAATTTAGTGGATAAGTTATCTGCCGGGCAATAACCACAGCGAAAAAACCTATCGCGATAAAAATAAGCGCGTAAATATTGATCATCACGTTTAATAAGGAGCCAATACGTTCGCGATAATCAACCTCGTTAGCAAAATAGGGCAGCTGTAAATAGGCAATTGTTTGATTGCTCTTTCTAATGGGGGCATATACTGCTTTGTATTTAAACTTGCCAATAGTTTCTTCGTTTATATATTCAGCACGCTGTAATTTATTGAGGTGAATATAAGCGCGACCATCCATTTTGCCGGCTACCAGGCCTGCCTCGTAAATACGCGGTTGGGTAGTTACCTCAACGTCGCCGTTTTGGTTAAAGATGGTCAGATCAGTAGCGTACGACTCTGCAAGGCCATCAATGGCAATCTGTTTTTCTTCGCTGTTATTGTTTACGTAATCATCAAGCGAATTTTCAATTGTACTGGTTACCCTGATGATCTTGTCCCGAATCATTTTGTCTTGCTGGGCCTGGTATTGCGTGCTTATTGATGCGTAGGTTACGGCCCCTACCAATATCAACGTTATAACTACAGCTGATACCATTGATAACTGGATGCGTGTTTTGTAAAGTACCTTATCAAACCTAAGACGCAGCCCCCATTTTATACGATCGTTGGTTATGGTTAAGATTTTAATACGCGTCCAGGCCCAAACCGATAAAATAACAACCAAACTAAATACCATTAATATAATGAAGAAAAAAGTTAGCGATGTAATAATATTGAAAAGAGGCTTTTCTTCTTTGCTTACTACAATAAGGTCGCGATCATTAGGTAGCTTATATATTAAATGGCTGTAGTTGTCAATAGGATCATACCAGGTGTTGTTAATGATATTGGAGTTTTTTTCAACATATTTTTTAGTTATTCCCTTAAAGCCCGATGCGGTTGTGGTATCATTAGTGAGATTGTAAACATAAGTTCCATTTTGCGAAGACAATTTATTATCGGAGTAAAACGCATACGAATAGTTTTTAAAGTCACTGTCGCCGGTAAAGTCGCCATCCGCCAGCAACGCCGGGAAATAGTCGCCGCTATAGACTGTATTTGCGTCCAGCACAGCCACTATAGAGCCAATAGCTTCATTATTATTAAATATGGGTAATATGGCAAAATAGGTAAGTAAGCCAGGTATAGAGGTTTGCCGGTAAAAATACTTTGACACTTTAAATGAGCCCATTGCCACCATGTTCGCAAAAACCTCACGGTAATAACTTTGATCGCCCCCAATTGGTTCGCCGATAGTATCAAATACGTGTATTGTCAGATCATATTTTGACAAGTATTCGTCAAAATAACGTTTCTGAAAGTAGTTTTTGATGTGCTCGTTATCAGGGCGATTGGCAGTGAAAAAGTTGGGTATAATTTTATCTTTAACTATTTTAGCTTCAACTTTTTTAAATAACCCATCGGCGGTAGCATCGTCTGGAATTTCGAGTTTTTTTATCAGCAAGCGGCGCATCTCACCCTCTTTCACTTTTTCAAACCGCGTAAGCGACAGCGCCGATATAAGCGAACATATTAATATTATAACAGCCAGAGACCGGTAATTTAGCTTCCCTTCATAACGATGGTAGGCATATCCCCTTACTACTACTATAGCCCCCCATAAAAAATAAAATGTTGTAAACTGATGGTGTTGTAATGCCCAGCCTATAGTGCAAACAGAAGTACCGGCTATTAAGAATTGCAATTGCTGCCTGCGCGGTATTGGCAATTGCACGCATATGCTTAACGCCACCTCAATTAATAACATGAATATTAAAAAGCTGAAACAGAGCATAAGCAATCCGTAAGCGCTGAATATGGAAAGATTAAGCACATTACTGACGTCGAAACTGATATCAGACTTTATAACCAGATCATAGAATAAATGATAAAGAGCGGTGGAGATAATTACCAATATTGAGAAGCACCCTGTTAATAAGGCATAGCCCGAAAAGTTATCAGGAATAAATTTAAGTAGTTTATGGCGCAGCTGATACAAAAATGCTGTATACCAGGTAAGGCAGAGTATGTTTATACAAAGGTCGCCGATGGATGGGAACATGGGCCCCCCTGAAAACAGTTTAGGATTAAAAATACCAATATTAAAAGTACAATTAGGCCAGTTATAGAAAAGGTTGAGTACCCGAATACCAATGATGAAAACGGCAAGAACCAGCAGACTTAGAAACGGAAAGCCTACGCGGGCCAGGTAATTACAGGTGTTTTGCACAAAAATGCTCATCACCATAAATGCCAGCAGCCAAAGAGTAACTTCTGAGTAATAAAATCGCGAGTTAACCTGGTTGGGTATTGCTTTAACCGAAAAAAGGTAGGCTTTATTTACATCGCGGATGGCATAGGTGTTTTTATCTGTAAAGTCGGCTATTTCTATATTTTTTTCGTCGACAAGATCCTGGGAGAAATTGTTTTGCAGGTATTGATTCTGAAAATCATATGTAGTTTTAATAGGTATAAAAAATATAGCTGAAAAATTGTCGTCGGTTTTCTTAATTGCTTCGTAATAACCATTTTTTTCTTTAATAAATGATACGCCTTCTTTTATGCGGGCAGGGGAGAGTGGAATAACCTCAACTCCGCTCCAAAAGCTAAGGGAATCATTTTTTAAGGTTAAAAATCTTATCCCCCTCTCGTTGGTGAACTGGTTGATCAACCGGAGCCCACCTTTTTCGTTTTTGCCTATGTTCTTTAAGCTATTAAAATCAGCCTTATTTGTAATAAAATTGTAAATGTAGGCTTCCTTTTTATGCAGATTACTTTCAAGCGCTTTAGCACTTTCGCGCATACTTGCATCAGGTGTATTTGTATTATGTACAATTAATGCAGTAAGCAGCAAGCTGCCCGCCAACAACAATAGCATTAAACGTATTTTTGCGGAATAGCTCAACAGGTGATAAATTGATTGATGTAAACTTACACACTTAAATAAAAAAAAGCCGCTTTAGTTTGCGGCTTGTTTAATTTATTGTGCAATTTCTGCGCTTTCGGTAGGTATCTGTCGGTTCACTTTTTTAACCAGTCCTTGCAAAACACTACCCGGTCCAACCTCGGTAAATGATGTTGCCCCGTCTTCAAGCATATGCATTACGGTTTGTGTCCAGCGCACGGCGCCGGTAAGCTGGGCATTTAAGTTGTGTTTTATTTGCTCGGGATCAGTATATGGTTTGGCATCAATATTTTGATATACAGGGCAAATGGGTTTGTTAATGGTAGTGTGCACAATGGCATGTTCCAGCTCAACGCGTGCAGCTTCCATCAACGGCGAGTGGAAAGCGCCACCCACATTTAGTTTTATAGCTCTTTTTGCTCCGGCTTCGGTCATTAGTTCGCAGGCCCTGTCAACACCGGCTATTGAGCCTGATATTACCAGCTGGCCCGGACAGTTATAGTTGGCGGGTACCACCACATCACTTATGCGTTGGCAAATATCTTCGACGGTAAAATCATCCAAACCTAAAATAGCCGCCATGGTTGACGGTTGTATCTCGCAGGCTTTCTGCATGGCATTTGCACGCGCTGCAACCAGCCTTAAGCCATCTTCAAAAGACAAGGCGTTAGCCGAAACCAGGGCCGAAAATTCGCCCAATGAGTGTCCGGCCACCATATCTGGCTTAAAATCATCGCCCAAAACTTTAGCAAGGATAACCGAATGCAGAAATATAGCGGGTTGCGTAACTTTGGTTTGTTTCAGGTCTTCGTCTGTTCCGTTAAACATTACATCAGTAATGCGGAAACCCAGGATGGTATTAGCCTGCTCAAATAATTCGCGTGCTTTTTCTGATCGTTCGTACAGGTCCTTGCCCATACCTACAAATTGGGCACCCTGCCCCGGAAAAATGTATGCTTTCATGTGCCCCCTAACCTCCGCCTAAAGGCGGAGGAATTTTAAAAGTTTATAATTATTTTATTTCACCGTCCCTCCCCCTTTAGGGGGCCGGGGGGCTCAACTCAATTTCGAAGAAATTAAATGCAAAAACTCAGCCCTTGTTTTTTCCTGCAAAAAGCCGCCTGTAAAGGCAGATGTAGTGGTTACAGAGTTTTGTTTTTGAACACCACGCATACACATGCACAAGTGGCGGCATTCAATAACCACACCAACGCCAATTGGCTGTAGTGTTTCCTGTATGCAGTCGCGAATTTCGTTGGTTAAACGCTCCTGCACCTGCAAACGGCGGGCGTAGGCATCAACCACGCGTGGTATTTTGCTTAGTCCAACCACGTAGCCGTTTGGAATGTAAGCGATATGCGCTTTGCCAAAAAACGGCAGCATATGGTGCTCGCACATAGAGTAAACTTCTATGTCCTTCACCACCACCATCTGGCTGTATTCTTCTTTAAATAATGCCGAACTTAAAATTTCTTTAGCATCCAGGTCATAGCCGTGGGTAAGGTAAAGCAGGGCTTTGGCAATGCGCTCGGGTGTTTTTAATAAACCCTCGCGTTCGGGGTTTTCGCCTATCTGTTTTAAAACTTCCTTGTAGTGCGCCGACAAGCTTGCTATCAGTTCGGGGTTGTAGCGGTCAACTTTTTCGTAACCGTTTATATCATCATCCCTGTCGGGGATATTATTTTTGTCAATCATTTTTCAGATTTAATCTCCAAAATATTCAGCCGAGTTGTTTTCGGTTTCAAATAACCTAACCGAATGCAGGAATACCCCCTCATAGGCTTCAATAGGTCCTTTTAATTGATTAAAAATTTCAATGCAAAGCAACTCTGTTGATGCCATTTTGCCTTTCATAAAATCAACATCCAGGTTTAGATTTTTATGGTCAAGCTTTTCAATAACATGTTCGTTAATGATCTCTTTTAACTCTTTAAGGTCAATTAAATAACCCGTTGCATGGGTTATCTGCCCTTTAACGGTTACAAAAAGATTGTAGTTGTGCCCGTGCCAGTTAGGGTTAGCACACTTGCCAAATACTTCAGCATTTTTCTCAGCGCTCCACTCCTCGCGGTACATTCTGTGTGCTGCATTAAAATGTTCCTTGCGCGTTATGTGTATCATCATAATTTTAATGGGTGCAAATATACTAATTTTGATTTGGCGTTTTTGTTTTAGTAGCAGTTTGGCCGCTGACAGTTTTTTAGTGGCAGTGGCAGTAGCAGCTAAGTGGTGTGGATTGATCTTCTTTTCTTTATCAAATAAAAACTGCTACTGCCTTCTGCTACTGCAACTTCAAACAACTGCAAACTAAAAAAAGCTATATTAGCGTAAAAACAAGGCCTATGCGCATTTTGATTGTTGCTGCAACGCAACCCGAAGTTGAACCATTAATACAATCGTTAGGTTTGCAGGTGAAGGATGAGCCCGATCTGTTTGTACCGCGCCATGCTTCGGTTGCTAATTGCTCTGTGTTGATAACGGGCGCGGGCATGGTGCCCACTGTTTTTGCTTTAGGCAAACACCTGCCGCATAACGTATACAACCTTGTAATTAATTTAGGCATCGCAGGTAGTTTCGACCGTAATATAGCTTTAGGCACTATCGCCGAAATAACACAGGATACTTTTGCCGAGCTAGGTGCCGAAGATGATACCCGTTTTATCAGCATTGAGCAATTGGGTTTGGGCGCGGGTATTTTTAACCCGACAAGCGCCATTAGTTATTTCACTCCAAAGCCAGCACCGGCTAAAGCCACCGCCATAACTGTTAACAAGGTGCATGGCAATGATGCATCAATAGCGGCAATTACTGATAGACTTAAGCCTCAACTGGAAAGCATGGAAGGTGCTGCGTTTTTTTATGCCTGCCATCAATTAAAGGTGCCATGTGTGCAGATCAGGGCAGTGTCAAATTATGTTGAAAAACGCAACCGCGACAACTGGGAGATAGGCCTTGCTGTAAAAAATCTGAATACATTTGCGCTGGATTTGATAAAGGAACTATAATTAATGAGTGAATTAGTGAATGAGCGATTTAGTGAATATTTTAACTAATCTCTGATCCACTAATCACTAATCTCTAGCTATGAAACTAACCCTCGGCTTTTCGCCCTGTCCTAACGATACTTTTATCTTTGACGCGCTGATCCATCATAAAATAGATACCGAAGGATTGGAGTTTGAGGTTTTTTATGATGACGTGGAAACGCTTAACCAAAAGGCATTTCGCGGTGAATTAGACATTACCAAACTAAGCTACCATGCTTTCGCTTATGTGGCCAATCAATATGTTTTGCTGGACGCAGGCAGCGCGCTTGGTTTTGGCGTGGGGCCACTGTTGATTTCGGATATCGAAATTTCGATTTCGGATTTACAAAATAATCAAATCCGAAATCGCACATCCGAAATCCGAAATCCATTAATCGGTATTCCCGGTAAATACACCACCGCTAATTTTTTATTGGGACTGGCTTTTCCGGAAGCGACTAACAAAGTGGAGTTGGTTTTTTCTGATATTGAAGACGCGGTTTTGGAAGGAAGGGTAGATGTTGGTTTGATCATTCACGAAAACCGTTTTACCTACCAGGACAAAGGTTTAAAGAAGATAATAGACCTTGGCGATTTTTGGGAAAAACAAACCGGCTGCGCTATCCCTTTAGGCGGCATAGTTGCCAATCGCAATTTACCTGTTGATGTTCAGCATAAAATTAATCGTGTGTTGCGTAAGTCGGTTGAGTTTGCTTTTGCCAATCCGAAATCGGGATTGGAGTTTATCCGCCGGCACGCGCAGGAAATGAGCGAGGAGGTGATGTATAAGCACATTGAGCTTTATGTAAATAAGTACTCGGTTGATCTGGGCGAGGAGGGAAGAAGGGCTGTTAATTTGTTGTTTGCTACCGCGTTGGAGAAGGGGATAATACCGGAGATAAGGGAAAGTATATTTCTCACTTAACCCGATTGTCATCCTGAGCGATAGCGAAGGATCTTATACGCTATTCATGAACGGCGGCTTGTAGCTTTTACAAGATTCTTCGCTGTCGCTCAGAATGACAAGTGTTAAATTAGGTTAAATGCTTATTGAAGAATAGCTTACAGTTTAAAACTTTGTTAATTTTCGATGGTTATTCCCAAAAGCATTATGAAATCACCGTTCAGCTTCTTAGTCATATTTATTTTATCCGGTGCTATACTTTCTTGTAATCAACCTGAAAAGAAAACCGAAGGAAACCAGACTGATACACTTGCCATTGATACGCCGGTTGCCATAAGCAACAATGGCGTTAACATAGCCTATACCGATACCGGCACAAGCGACACAACTATACTTTTTATACATGGTTGGGCCATTAACAAAGGGTACTGGGCCGACCAGGTTTCGTACTTCGGTAAAAAATACCGGGTAGTTACCATGGATCTGCCGGGGTTCGGGCAATCGGGAAAAGACCGCGATAAATGGGATACCAAAACTTATGGCGGCGATGTGAATGCTGTTATCAGCACACTCGGTTTAAAAAATGTTATCCTGGTAGGGCATTCTATGTCGGGCGATATTGCTTTACAGGCAGCCGCCGAAAATCCGGCTCCGATATTGGGGTTGATCGGTATAGATAATTTTAAAAACGTAGGCGAGCCGCAAAACCCCAACGCGGCTAAAGAATACGCTGCGGCTATTGCGCAGATGAAACGCGACTTTAAAAAGATAGCTTTTCAATATTTTAACCAATCGCTGTTTTCTAAAACAACATCGGCAGATATAAAAAAAAGAATATTAAATGATGTGGCACAGACAGACAGCACCATAGCCATTGCCAGTATGGAGCAGCAGGATCTAAGCTTTGACGAAGTGGCAAAATTAAAGCAGGCCGGTAAGAAGTTATACCTGATCAACAGCGATGTAACACCAACCATTACCAAATATATGGCTGCTAAAAATATCCCTTTTCAGGTGTATTATACCAAAGGCACAGGGCATTACGCCATGATAGAGAATCCGAACGAATTTAATTCGTTACTGGATGATGTGATGACGGAGATAAAAGATAGTGAAAATTAATTGGCGTCCTCTCAAAGAGGTTTCTTTCCCTGTTCGTGTATGTTGTAAATCACAACCCAAGTCGGGTAATGGCTTCTATATGCGAAATTGTTTCGCCTCTATCAGCTTGTTCTAAACCTGTCATTACAGATTTTTGCTGATGTTCGCTCAACTCATCCAATAAATCATCGGCATTGCGAGCCTCCTTTTCGCCAGCCAAAACCAAATTAAGCTCCTTAACTGCTTCTCTCAAATCCTCAAGTACTTTCATTTTGTCGTCTTGATTATCCATAATTCTATATTAATAGAAAGTAGAGGCGCAAAATTTGCGCCTCTAAAAATTCGCCGCTATTGTTCCCCCTTTAGGGGGTTAGGGGGCTAATACAATAACTGATCATAAGGATATCTTTTGGTATGAATATCCTTCACCAACTCGTATATCAAACTTCTAAACTCGTCGATGTTCTCTCTTTCCGTAGCCGAGATAAATATTGCCGGATTGTTATTTTTGGCCATCCAGCTATGTTTAAAGTCGTCAAGCGTCATGGTATGCTGCTCATCTTCACTATGTGTTTGCACGGGTTTATAAGCGTCAATTTTATTGAACACCACAATGGTTTGCTTATCCAATGCCCCTAACTCTTTCAGTGTATCGTTCACAGCACGAATATGGTCTTCAAAACTTGGGTGCGATACATCAACAACATGGATCAAAATATCCGCTTCGCGCACCTCATCAAGTGTAGATTTAAAACATTCCACCAGGCTATGCGGTAACTTGCGGATGAATCCAACGGTGTCTGATAGCAAGAAAGGTACGTTCTCAATCACCACTTTTCTCACGGTAGTATCCAGCGTGGCAAACAGTTTATTCTCGGCAAATACATCCGATTTTGCCAGCATGTTCATTATGGTTGATTTGCCCACGTTGGTATAACCTACCAGCGCCACACGTATCAGTTGATGGCGGTTTTTGCGCTGCGTTTCGTTCTGTTTATCAATAGCCTTTAACCTGTCCTTTAACAGGTCAATTTTATTCAGAATCAAACGACGGTCAGTCTCAATCTGCGACTCACCCGGGCCACGCATACCAATACCACCCTTTTGCCGCTCTAAGTGGGTCCATAAGCGGGTAAGGCGAGGCAGCAGGTACTGTAACTGTGCCAATTCCACCTGCGTTTTTGCCTGCGCGGTTTGCGCGCGGTTGGCAAAAATATCCAGTATCAGGTTATTGCGGTCCAGTATCTTAACCTGCAGTTCGTTCTCAATATTGCGCAGTTGCGATGGTGTTAGTTCATCATCAAAAACCACTATGTCAATCTCTTCTTCGGTTACATAGGCTTTTATATCCTCTAACCGCCCCGATCCTACAAACGTAGCACGATCTGGCTTTTGAAGTTTTTGCGTAAATATCTTTTCGGTTTTAGCACCGGCAGTTTCTACCAGAAACTCCAGCTCTTCTAAATATTCTTTGGCGCGTTCATCGCTTTCGTTGGCTGTAATAACACCAACAAGCACGGCGCGCTCCTGCTTTATAGCAGTGTCATAAAATTTCTTTCTCATTCAGTAATGATCCTATCAATGGGAATGCCAATTGGCAAAAGCTACATCTTGCGACAAAAATACACAAGTGAGCAGCCATAGCCGTCAAAACATTCAATAATAAATTTAATTAATTAAAACGGGATACTCCGGTCCGGCTATTTGAGAATAGCTTGCCTTGGGGCCAAAGTATTATTGTACAGCAGTAATATTCATGATGGCGCAAAGATAGTGATTGATTTCGGATTTCGGATTTTCGATTTCGGATGTTCAATTGTTATATCGGATTTCGGATTTTCGATTTCGGATTTGTTTTATTTCGAATGTTCGATTTCGAATTTATTTAATAATTGTTTGGGTAGGTATTCTTAAATATTCATATCCTAAATCAACCTGCCCAAATCCGAAATCGAAAATCCGACATCCGAAATTATTTCTTCTTATCCATCTGCTGCATCACATTCAGGCTCATCAGTTGTTTCATGGTTTGCTGCATGGCATCGGTTGAGCCATCCAGGAATATTACATTACCCTCTGAGTTTTCCGAAAAATGCTTGATAGACTCCGTCCACATGGTAAACAATATCACCGAGGTGTCCATATGTGCCTGCTCCATTTCTTTAGCGGCTGCACTCATGCCTTTTGCAACTTCCTGACGGAAAAGCGCCACACCCTGCCCGCGCAACTGCGATGCCTGGCGCTCGGCCTCCGCAGATATTTTAATGGCGTTACCTTCTGCTTCGGCGGCTTTGGTTTTAGTGATCAGTAATGCCTGGCCTTCATTTTCGGCAGCGGCTTTCAGGTTGTTGGATGCTACCACCTGGCTCATTGACTTCATTATCACCTCGTCAAAAGTAATATCATTCAACTGCAGATCCTGTAAATGGTATCCCCAGCCTTCCAGTATCAGGTCCAGTTGTTCTTTAACGTGTTCAACTATGTCGCGGCGCAGAATTAATACTTCCGATTGGCGCTTGGTAGCCACAAAAGCGCGGATAGAACCCTCAACCGTACGAATAAGCGCCTGCATCAGGTTCCGCTCGTCAACAAACTTAAACGCTACATTCTTTATGGTTTCTTCCTGTTGATCTAATACTGAGAACAGTATCATCGCCTTAAAATAAACGTTGGCCTGATCAAACGTAACGGCCTGGAACTCCAGCTCAACAGAGCGGTTCTGAATGGATATTTTAGAGTAAATGGCTTCTATAAGCGGGATCTTAAAATTAAGGCCCGGCGTTAATATTCTGCGGTATTTACCAAATATGGTAATTACTGCAATAGTGCCCTGTTTTACAGTCACAAACGATGAGAAAAGTATTATCAATATGATAAATACCAATATGAAAGTTACTATCTGCCCTTGCATTTATATATATATTAAGTATTAGGTTAGGTTATTGAGACTAATTGGATTGTAATTTGTTTCTAAAAATAATGATTAATTTTTAGAAGTAACCTATGAACGTAAAACGAACTTTTGGCACAATATTGACCATTTTGGGCATTATCGGCCTTATTTACACAGGCGTAGTAATTATACAACGCGACGGGAATGCTGTAAACCTTACAGTGATCGGGGTAATAAGCCTGATCTTTTTTTTAACAGGTATCGGCTTAGTGCGCAACACTAAGGACGAGGCTTAGCTGTTACTTGACAATTGTAAGCGTTCCCGTTTCTGATATAGAAAGCTTATTAACGGGAAAATCAGCAGTGGTAAGCCACTTTATGCGTTTAGCAGCCCGATGCAAGGTGTCGGGCTCTACACGTCTTTCCCTGCTTTGCTTAACCGAAATGATATTGCCGCTTAAAAATTCACCTTTTCGGTTAACAAATAATCTTAATAGCGGAGCAAACCCTGCGGCACCTTCAATATCTACACCGCGGTAAGTACAAAAATTACCCAGGCTGTAAGCTATAAATCTGTCTTTATAAATTTCCATTGCCCGGCTTACGTGTGGACCATGACCTAATACCACATCCGCTCCATTATTAATGGCGTTATGAGCGAATGCCCGCAGATCGCCGCGTCGCTCACCAAAGTAAGATTCACCAGCAGCTGCTACATGTTCAAACTCCGGTCCCTCGGCACCGCCATGAAACGATACAATTACCACATCGCAACGCTGTTTCAGATCGCTGATGATCTTCGCTGCTCCTTTTATATCAAAAATTGAGATGGTATGACTATTCGGCGCAAACGCGCAGAAGCCATATTTTATACCTTTTATTTCAAACTCGGTTGAAGGATATTCTAACAAGCCTGCATGATGTATGCCACAACTATCTAAAGCCCTTACGGTGCTTTCGCGGCCGGCTTGAGCAAAATCGCTGATATGGTTATTGGCAAGGCTTAATACATCAAACCCTGCATTTTTAAGAATACCGCAATATTTAGCAGGCATCCTGAATAACCAGGCCTTGCTTTTTAAGTGAAGTTTATAGTGAGCCGGTTGGCCGCCATCAAGTAAGGTGCCTTCTAAATTACCAAATGCTAAATCAGCATTTTGCAGATGTTGCTTTACGTAGCTAAAACTGTTTAAAGCACTATCCGGAGGTAAGGTGGAATTGTTGGGATAGGAAGTGCCCAGCATAATATCGCCAACAGCAGCTATACACACAGAGTCGGGTAACTTTGGTGGAGGAGGTGTCTGTACCCGCTTGTGAATTTTCGGCGTATTTTCTTGTGCTATCGGCTGCGGTGTTTCGCAGCCTATTATAAGGCATGCGCCGCCAATAATGGCAATAAAAAGATTTAGGCGACCTATCATACAGGCAAAAAAAATCCTTTCACTAAAAAAGTGAAAGGATATATCGGTAATAAAAATATTTAATTTATTGTGCTTGATCCTCGGTAATATCCAATTCTTTTTTGAAAGATGCTAACAAACGACCGCCTTTGTAAAAGTAACGGCTATAATAATTATCATCAAGGCTGCTAATTGCAACACCACGTGAAGAAGCGTGTGCAAAACGGTTATCGCCTAAATAAATGCCTACATGCGATATGCTGCGGCTTTTTATTTTGAAGAAAACAAGATCACCTTCTTTCAACTCAGTTTTTTTAACCGGACTAACCATGCTGAATATATCACGTGAGTTACGTTTTATATCAAGGTTAAAAACCTGATCATATAATTGTTTGGTAAATCCTGAGCAGTCAATTCCTTTTTTTGTACCACCGCCAAAACGGTAAGGGGTGCCTATCCAATCATACACAAAACTAAAAAGCTTCATATTTGATGTTGCGTTAAGAGCAACACCCATAATTTGCGATAAATAATCTTTTGCTAAGCTTTCTTGCTCCTCCGGAGCCTTTTCCGTTGCCTGATTTGGAACGGTTTTTGTCTGTGCCTGAACGGCTAAAACGCTGAAAAATAGGGCAATTGCCAGTAATGTTTTCTTCATTTAGTCCTTGTTTCGTTTTGTTTTTTAATGATTTTGTTCATTAAATCATACACTCCGGATCAGGTTGCCCACAAAACTATTCATATTTTTCAAAAAACCAAACACTTTGTTACTTATTTAACAAAAAAATAACTTTCAACAATTGTTAAAATGCGAAAGTGTCAATTAGTCTAAATCTACATTAGTAAGCGATATTTAAACAGACGCCACACATAAATTATTAATATCTGTTGCAATACTATATTGTTACTTCAACTATAACGTTTAAGCCATTTAAATGCTAATCTTTTTACATGCCGCTTTCGGTTTTTTGGGATATATAATTAGATTTGCGCATTAATCTGCAAACGGAAGATTTATAAATGAGTTCAATCGAAATAACTAAAGACACTTATCTGATGTGGTACGAGGCTATGCTGTTAATGCGTAGGTTCGAAGAAAAGGCAGGACAACTTTACGGTCAGCAAAAAATCAGAGGCTTTTGCCATTTATACATTGGTCAGGAAGCTGTTTTGGCCGGGGCCATGTCTGTGCTAAAAAAGGGAGATAGCATGATCACCGCATACCGCGATCACGCACATGCTATTGCTCAGGGCATAAGTTCTAACGCTATAATGGCGGAGCTTTACGGTAAAGCAACCGGATGCTCAAAAGGCAAAGGCGGCTCAATGCACATGTTTAGTAAAGAGCATCATTTTTACGGAGGCCATGGTATAGTTGGTGGCCAGATACCGCTGGGTGCCGGTATTGCTTTTGCAGAGAAATTTAAAGGTACCGATTTTGTTAACGTTGCTTACATGGGCGATGGCGCAGTGCGGCAGGGTGCTTTGAACGAAACTTTTAACATGGCCGCCCTTTGGAAACTGCCTGTTATATTTATTTGCGAGAACAACGGTTACGCTATGGGCACTTCGGTGCAGCGCACTACTATACAAACCGACATATATAAACTGGGCTTGCCTTACGGCATTCCTTCGTCAGCTGTTGATGGTATGGACCCTGTTGCGGTACATAACGCAATGGACGAAGCCGTTTCCCGTGCCCGCGCAGGCGAAGGCCCGACATTCCTGGAGATGCGTACCTACCGTTATAAAGGTCACTCCATGTCCGATCCGCAGAAATATCGCACCAAAGAGGAATTGGAAAGCTATAAAGCAAAAGATCCTTTGGAAGCTGTGAAACAAGCCATTGAGAAAAATGGTTACGCTGATGACAAATGGTTTGAAGAGATGGACGCGAGAATAAAAGCCGAGGTTGATGAGTCTGTAAAATTTGCAGAAGAATCGCCGTGGCCGGAAGCTTCGGAGTTATATACCGATGTTTACGTACAAAAAGATTATCCTTATATAAAAGACTGATCTTTAATAAAATTTACAAATACCATTCATATATAATATAATATGGCCGAAGTAGTTAAAATGCCGAAAATGAGCGACACCATGACTGAGGGTGTTTTGGCTAAATGGCATAAGAAAGTTGGCGACAAGGTAAAGTCAGGCGATGTGCTGGCCGAGATAGAGACTGACAAAGCCACAATGGATTTTGAATCGTACCAGGATGGTGTTCTTTTACACATTGGTATTGAAGAAGGGCAGGCCGCGCCTGTTGATACCGTTATTGCTGTAATAGGCAAGGAAGGCGACGATTATAAAGCTGCGCTGTCAGAAAATAGCAGTGGCAGTAGCAGTGAAGCCGCGCCAGAAAAAGCTGCGGCTCCTGTTGAAGATAAAAAACCTGCAACTGCTACTGCAGCTGCCACTGAAACTAAACCTGCTGCCAAAGTTGATCTTTCAAGCATTCCGGCAACGGTTATACGTATGCCTGCCTTGAGCGATACCATGACAGAGGGGGTTATTAATAAATGGAACTTTAAAGTTGGCGATAAGGTTAAATCAGACGATTCATTAGCTGACGTTGAAACCGACAAAGCCACTATGGAAGTTGTTGGTTACGAAACCGGTACGCTATTATACATTGGTCCTAAAGAAGGCGAAGCTGCTCCTGTTAATGGCATTATAGCTATTGTAGGTAAGGAAGGCACGGACATTACACCACTTTTACAAGATAGTGGTACTGCCCCTGCTGCCGCAGAAACTAAACCAGCCGAAGCTCCCACTGCTGATAGTACTGCACCTGCTGAAGAGGATGATGACACTTCGGTTACAACAGATGATAGCCGCGTAAAGGCATCACCATTGGCCCGCAAAATGGCTAAGGATAAAGGCATTGACCTTAACAATGTAAAAGGCAGCGCAGAAGGCGGTCGCATTGTTAAAAAAGATATTGAAGATTACAAACCGGGTGATGCTAAAGTAGCAGCAGAAAGTAGCAGTAGCGCTCCTGCCACTGCAACTGCTTCTGCCACTAAGGAGGCTCCTGCTGCAAAACCAGCCGCTGCTCCTATTACTTTGCCAACTTTTACCGGCGAAGAGAAGTTTACAGAAAGACCTGTTACACAAATGCGTAAGGCAATTAGCCGCCGCTTAAGCGAAAGCTTGTTTACCGCTCCGCATTTTTATGTAACCATGTCTATTGATATGGATCAGGCTATAGAGGCGCGTACCAAGATCAACGCGGTTGCTCCTGTTAAAATATCATTTAATGATTTTGTGGTGAAAGCCTGCGCTGTTGCCCTAAAACAACACCCTGCTATTAACTCATCATTCCAGGGCGATAAGATCCGCACTAACGAGCATGTAAACATTGGTGTAGCTGTTGCTGTTGACGAAGGCTTGCTGGTACCGGTTATTAAATTTGCTGATGGTAAATCATTAACCCATATCTCATTAGAGGTTAAGGATCTGGCCGGTAAATCAAAAAATAAAAAGCTGCAACCTGCCGAAATGGAGGGTTCCACATTTACCATATCTAACTTAGGTATGTTTGGCGTTGACGAGTTTACAGCTATCATTAACACACCTAACGCTTGTATCCTTGCTGTAAGCGGTATACAGGCTGTGCCTGTTGTTAAGAACGGTGCTGTTGTACCGGGCAACGTGATGAAAGTTACGCTAAGCAGCGACCACCGTGTGGTTGACGGCGCTTTAGCGGCGGCATTCCTGCAAACATTGAAATCATTGCTGGAAGAACCGGTTAGACTGCTAATTTAAGATAGAATCAAGAAACAAGAGTTAAGAATCAAGATAAGGATAGCGGTGGGTTTTAAACTCATCGCTATTTTAGTTTAAGGTGAATAAGATTTTATACAATCCTTGCCCCATCGGGGCTACCTATTTGTAGCATAATCACACATTAGATTTTTGCCCCGTTAGGGGTTACCCAAATTCGCAGAGGGTAGCTCCTAACGGAGCATAATGAGAAATGCCATAAAATATGCTACAAATAGGTAGCCCCGATGGGGCATAAACTTACTTTGCAATTTTTATCTTTACCCTGATGGAAATCCACGACGATAAAATTTTCAACTCACAAAGCTTCGCAGGGCAAACTACCCGTGGCGGCGAGTTCAATAACTGCACTTTTAAAAAATGCGACCTGAAAGAAAGTGAATTTGCGCAGGCCAAGTTTATTGATTGTGTTTTTGAGGACTGCGATCTGTCGATGATGAAATGGGACCGCTCTACCCTAAACAATGCGGTGTTTAAACGCTGCAAAATATTAGGCGTAAATTTTAGCCTTTGCGCTGATTTTCTGTTCGCTGTGCAATTTGAGTCGTGCATTTTAGATTACTCGTCCTTTATGGGCAAGAAAATGCTGAAGACAAAATTTATCAAGTCATCATTAAAAGAAACCACTTTTACCCAAGCCGATCTGAGCGGTTCCGCATTTGATGAATGCGATCTGTTGGATACCGTTTTCCGGCAAACTAATCTCACTTCGGTTAACTTCAGTACCGCGTATAACTTTATAATTGACCCTGAGCTGAACATCCTAAACAAAGCCATTTTTGCTACCCACAGCTTACCGGGCTTGTTGCATAAGTATAATTTGAAGATTGTCTGAATTAACACATCCTGTCATATCTCTTTCGCCCCATTACACCATCCCCTGCATGCTCTGTCGAAATGACATTTTTGAATGCGTTGCCTCCATTTCATAAATCCCACAAAAACATTAGTTTTGTCCATCCGTGAAGTTTTTTACCAAACCAGTTAGGCCTGATGATGCAGATGATAATGAGCTGCTACACCAATACCGTGAGAGCGGCGATCTGGCTGTTTTAGGTAAGCTGTATCAAAAATATATGCAGCTTATTTATGGGGTTTGTTTAAAATATTTAAAGGATGAAGAGCCATCAAAAGATGCGGTAATGGCAATTTTTGAGGAACTGGTACCAAAAGTAAAGCAACATGAGGTAAAGCAGTTCAGAACCTGGTTGTATGTGCTTGCGCGTAACCATTGTTTAATGCAATTGCGTTCGGGCAAAAAAATGGAAACAATTGGTTTGGATGACTTTATGGAATTTAACCCTGTTTTGCATCCTGAAGATAACAACAGGGAAGAAACGCTTACCGCCTTAGAAAAATGCATGGATAAGTTGATCCCTGCACAAAAGCAAAGCGTTGATCTGTTTTATTTAAAAGAGAAATGCTATAAAGAAATTGCAGATTTAACCGGTTTTACACTTAACGAAGTGAAAAGCTATATACAGAACGGTAAACGCAACCTTAAAATTTGTTTAGAGAGAAGCAGTGGATAGCAGGAACGCCGACATATTGCAAATTAAAAAGTACCTGGAAGGGAAACTGGATACGCGTGCCATGTACGAGCTGGAACGGCGTGCATTGGATGATCCTTTTTTGATGGATGCAATGGAGGGCTATGAAACTGCAGGCAACCAGAATAAAGCTAGTGCAGAGCTTGCCGCTAATTTGCATAATCGTTTACTAAAGCCAAAAGCGCGTATCATTTCTTTTAGCACCCTGGCTATGGCGGCATCGGTTATAGCGGTGTTGGGTGTTGGAGGCTGGTGGATATTTTCGCGCCCGGTAGTAAATAAAACAGCAGTTGTTGCACAATTGCAGCATGATAAGACAGAGGTAGCTCCGTCGCCTCTTATTAAGGAACCGCAGATCATCATCAACAAAGACTCATTAATAGCTTTCAATGCACCCAGAAGGGCGGTGATCAGGTCCCCACGACGTTCTTATTATAACGGATCATCATCAAATAGTTACGACGTGCCTGTCACATCTGACGAGATAGCGGAGATTGCTTCGTCTGCTGCGCGGGATAATAGCCTGAATGAAGCGACTATTGTAACTGAAAACACCCGGGCCAGGAAAGATTCGGTACCGTTTAATGAGATGGTGGTAATGGGACTTGCTAAGCAGCGTAGCAATGCAAGCGCGCAGAGCGATCCTTTAAAAGAGCAAATGGCCGCTGCATCAAAAGTTGCTGCTACTTCGGTGGTGTCAGCTACAATAAAGGGCAAAGTGGTAAGCGAAGACGGCCAGCCTTTGCCCGGCGTTGCAGTTAGAGCGGGCAACAGCGCCAACGCCACATTTACTGATAAAGACGGCGCATACACGTTAAATGTAGACAGCCTGAATACAGATATAACGTATAGATATATAGGTTACCGCGGGCGTACAATGGATGCAAAAGATGCCCCCGCTAAAGTGACATTGGAGGAGGAGCCAATGGTGTTAAGAGAAGTGGCGATAGGCAGAGCAGCGGCAACGCAGCCCGATGCCCAGCCTAAATACGGGTGGGAAAACTTCCAAAAATATCTTAATGCCAACTCGATATTGCCCAATGGCAAAACCGGCAGTTCAAGGGTGAGCTTTACGGTTCAGAAAGACGGAACGCTAAGTAACTTCGAGATCAATAAAGCCGACGATGATATGGCCGGTCAAAAAGCTATCCAACTTATAAAAAACGGACCCGAATGGGTGGGAAGCCCGCAGGGACAACCTAAGAAGATCACCGTGACTGTGGAGTTTCACAAGCCTGAAAAATAGGCATAAGGCCTAATTTACAGTCCGTTTGTTCCTGTCGGCATACCCAAATACTTTTTGCAATAACGGAGTTGTGCGGAAGCCAATGTTCTGACGTATTTTAAGTTCTTCCTGCGCTATCTGGTAAAACACACCCTCAATGGCTTTCTGGGTAGCATAATCGCTTATATCAGGATTGAGTTTGGTTACCAGCGGTATTTTATTGTAAGCGTTAACGGCATCAGAATAATACCGGGTGGCACCTACCTTGCTAAGGCTTGTCTCTATAACCGGCTTAAATTTACTTACCAGTTCGGCAGTGGTTGCGCGTTTAAAATATTGTGTAGCTGCGTCGGGGCTGCCTAACAAAATATTCATAACATCCTGCAGGGTCATTTGCTTAACGGCGTTTACAAATATGGGTTTTGCCTGCTTGGCTGCGTCTTCGGCAGCGCGGTTAAGGGATAGGATAACATTATCAGCCAGTTTACCTAAACCGATACTGCGCAGGGTGCTTTCGGCTTTGCGGGCTTCGGGTGGGAACAATATTTTAACAGCAGCATTGGCAAAAAAGCCATCAACCGCCGATAATTGTTCAGCACTATTATTTGAACCGAGTTCAAGTGCTTGCTTTAGGCCATTGGTAATTTCTAAAGTAGTTGGCTGTCCCTGCGAGTTAATAACGGCAGATGCTGCCTGTTGCGCAACATCGCATCCCGAAAAAGGTAAAGAGATCAACAAGGCAGGCAACAGCAGGTACAAATATCTTTTCATACCGTTAGAACGTTGAAAGTGCAAAAGAGTTTTACAAACCAAAAACGCGCATCAGCATAAATACAACGCCTGCTAATATAGCTGATATAGGGATGGTAATTATCCAGGCCCACATCAAGGGGATGGTTACACCCCAGCGTACGGCTGATATACGTTTTGTTAAACCTACACCTATAATTGAACCTGTAATGGTATGCGTTGTAGAAACCGGTATACCAAAATGCTCGGTTATTTTTAAGGTAATAGCGGCAGCAGTTTCAGCACTAACGCCTTCTAAGGAAGTTATCTTTGTTATTTTGCTACCCATGGTCTTAACGATCTTCCAACCGCCTGACATGGTGCCTAAAGCTATAGCCGAGTAACAGGCCAGTGGTATCCATTCAGGCATAGGCGCATCCGGCAGTACTACTTTTTCTACCACCATGGCTACATACAATATACCCATTACCTTTTGCGCATCGTTAGTACCGTGGGCAAAACTTAGTAATGCTGATGAAACCAGCTGTAGCGCCTTGAACCAACGTTCGGCTGTCGCAGGTCGTGCGTTTTTACATATACGCATTATAATTATTGTTATGATATAGCCAATAGTTAAGCCTATTACGGGGGCCAATACTATATACATAATAATTGTGGTAATATATTTCATGTTAACAGCATCAAGTGGAGCCGCGCCCATATAAATTGCGTTAGTGATACCGGCACCTGCAAAACCGCCTATAAGCGTATGCGAAGAGCTGGAAGGTATGCCAAACCACCAGGTAATTAAGTTCCATATAATAGCCGCCATTAATCCGGCGAGTAAAACGTGAATATTAACGTAGTCCATAATTACAATTTTGGCAACTGTATTGGCTACTTTATGGTCGGTAACAACAAAATAAGCTAAAAAGTTAAAGGCTGCCGCCCAAAGCACCGCCTGAAAAGGCGTTAATACCTTGGTTGAAACTACAGTGGCTATTGAGTTGGCCGCATCGTGAAAACCGTTGGTGTAATCAAATATTAACGCAAGGGCAACTACAATAACTAAAAGGGTGGTAACCATTTAATTTATAAAAATTAGGCGTTTTTAACTAAAATGGATTCCATAACATCAGCCGCGTCCTCGCACATATCAGTAGCGGTTTCTAATGCTGCGTATATTTCTTTGTATTTTATAAGACGGATGGCATCCTTTTCGTAAAGGAACAGATCGGCAACGGCGCGGTCAAATACATAATCGGCCTGGTTTTCAACGCTGTTAATGCGGATGCACGAGTCGGCAATAGCGCGTACATTACGCAGGTCCTTCAATTCGCGCACTGCTTTTTCCAGCTCAGTAGCACCTTGCAGACACAGCTCACAAAGTTTACGGATATGCTCATTATAGTCGTCAATACGATAAAGGTTCATCCTATTGGCCGCGCCTTGTATATAATCAGCCACGTCATCAATGGCGCTGGTAAGGGCGTGAATATCTTCACGATCAAAGGGAGTAATAAAGTTTTTGCCCAGCTCCAAAAAAACCTGGTGGGTTATTTCGTCGCCTTTGTTTTCAAGCTTATCAATTTGTTTAAACAGTTCTTCGCGGGTTGCCGGGTTGTTTGAATTAACCGCTTCAACCAATATGGTCGACATTACTACGGTATTGTTGGCGGCTTGTTCAAATAGCGGAAAAAAAACCTTTTTATCCTTAGGTACAAAATACTGGAAGATACTGTTTAGTGACATTTTAAATAATATTTGCACCAAAGGTACATTCGCAATGTTAAGTTAATGTTAACTTTTTAATATTGGTAAACCGGGAAATGGCAATCCTTGTTTAACCTTCTGCAAAGTGAAACCAAACGTTGATCCCAACCCCTCTGTACTGCGTACGTTTATGGTTTGCTGATGCGCCTCTATAATGTGCTTAACAATAGCCAAACCAAGTCCCGATCCCCCGATTTGCCTTGACCGGCTTGCATCTGTGCGGAAAAAGCGCTCAAAAAGGCGGGGCAGATATTTTTCTTCAATACCAATTCCATCGTCGGTTACCTCTATCAATACCTTGTCGTGAAGGTCAAACAAAGTTACCGACGTAGTGCCGTCTTCCTTACCGTACTTAAAAGAATTGTCCAGCAAATTAACCAGCACCTGCGTAATTTTATCCCTGTCGGCGCTTACCATTGTGCCCTCATCATATTTCTGCTTAAAACTTAACTTAATATGGTGCTGTTTTGCCTTTAATTCCAAACCATCCATAACCTCCTTTATCAGGTCGTTAATTTTAAATTTGGTATAGTTGATAGGTAGCTCGCCCGATTCCAATTTTGATATCTCATCCAGATCCTTTATCAGATAGCTAAGGCGGTCCACATTCTTTGAAGCCTTGTCTAAAAACTGGCGTGCCATGTCTTTATCCTCCAGGTCATCGTCCTGTACGGCCTCTATATATCCTTGTATGGCAAATAAGG
>Ga0164241_10001221_pt1 | contig 33671 bp, 35 predicted proteins | sample OricomyardsoilBY_FD_108780 | JGI IMG/M metagenome (GOLD analysis project Ga0164241, IMG submission 108780) | Backyard soil microbial communities from Emeryville, California, USA - Original compost - Back yard soil (BY) | ecosystem: Environmental > Terrestrial > Soil > Unclassified | place: USA... | reverse complement strand
CGTGCTGGCGTCCGCGATAATCAGTCACGCGCGGTACGTATGCTGAGCACCGAGCTGACGGCACCGCATCGCATTCTCTACCTTCTACACACGTCTCGCATCGATGCGTCCCTCGGCCGATATACAAGCGCTGAACTGAGTGCGGTTGAGCTCGACCAGTTTCTCAACGAGTTCGCCGCATTCTTCGACGGCGATGCGCGCCACGATCTCTGGGTGCATTCGCCAGCTTCGCGTAGCACGATCGTGCTGGATCGATTCAATATGATCCACCTCTACGGCGATCTGGAGCGCCTTGCGATGCTCCTTTGCAACCTTGGGCTGATCGAGGTGGCCGCATTTGCAGCGCCCGCCGCGCCGACGCCACGTGCATTGCACTACCATCCTGAATGGGACGAGACGGAACGGCGTATTCTCGTCGCGTTGCCGTGGCAGCGCTCGCAACTTCGACCGGGCGATGTGCAATGGTGGTCTGGTCCAGAAGCAAGCTGACGTAGTATTGCTTTAGGGATTCGGGGATCAGATACTGTCTTGAGGTGAATTGCCATGATGAGACAAGTATTGTTTGTTCAGGGCGCCGGTAAGGATGTCCACGATCATTGGGACAACCGGCTGGTCGACAGCCTCCGCAGCGAACTAGGCCCGAATTACGACATCCACTATCCGGTCATGCCGAACGAGACCGATCCAAATTACGCCGCGTGGAAGCAAGCCCTCGAGCGCGAGTTCGCAGCGCTCGAACCCGGGGCCGTCGTCGTTGGCCATTCTGTCGGCGGAACGATCCTCATCAACGTCCTTGCTGACCAGGCGCCACCATCCAGCCTCGGCGCAATTAGTCTGATCGCTGCACCGTTCATCGGCGAAGATGGATGGCAAACCGGCGACATCGAGCCGCGATCGGACTTTGCGGCTCGACTGCCACATGACGTTCCCATCTTCCTGTATCATGGCCGCGATGACGAGACAGTGCCGCTCGCGCATATTGATCTGTACGCACGATCTCTCCCCACCGCGCACGTCCGCCGCCTGGCAAACCGCGATCATCAACTCAACAACGATCTCTAAGTTAAAATAGGCAATGCGCATCGCGATTTCGGGCAGTCATGCCACCGGAAAATCGACGCTCGTGGCGGAGCTGGCACACCGCCTGTCCGGCTACACTACAATCGACGAGCCGTTTTATATCCTCGGGGATGAGGGCCACGTATTCGGCGATCCGCCGAGCACGGAGGATTTCGAAGTGCTCTTCGACCGTTCAGTGTCTCTGTTGCGGGAGGCGCACGCGAGCAACGTACTCTTCGACCGATCCCCTGCAGACTATCTCGCCTACATGACGGCACTCGATCCCGCGCTCGTATCGGCAGATCATATCGAAGCCGCGGCGACAGCGTTGGCGACGCTGGATATCGTCGTCTTCGTGCCGATCGAGCACCCCGATCGCGTGGACGCGGCGGAAGCGCCGCGACTACGGCGCCGCGTCGATCGCATTCTTCACGAGATGCTCGTCGACGACAGCGCCGGATTCGACGTTCGAGTCATCACAGTCTCTGGCACCGTAACTCAGCGCGCGGAGCAGGTCCTCGCGCAGCTGGCCGTCCGCACCTGAGCGGATCGTTGCACGCGGGTAACATCATCCCCGACATGCCCACACACGAGCCTTGCTTCACTCTGGTGGTGACCGGCGCATCCGTCGCCGGAGGCAATGCTGCGCGACTTTGGCAGCGGGTGCACGGGGCGAGACCTGACCCCATTCTCTTAGCTTGAAGCGTCAGGCGGGATAATCAGGCCTCACTATGTACGGCAACCACTGCTCGCTCGACGGTGTCTCTCAAGGAACGCAGTGAATCTTTCCGCACGGAATAAACTCCTATCAATTCCCACCGTGAACACCTATACATATCTCATCCTTGCCTGCTGGATCAGCTTCATCGCCTATTGGGCTTTCTCCGCGTCACGCGCCAAGAAGAGCATCCGTGGCCCGAGTTTCAGGCGGAGCATGTATGTCCGACTGGCGCTCTTCGTAACTGTGATCTTGGTGCTGCACTTCGCGGGCGACAGGTACTGGCTCTGGCATGGCGACACAGCGCAGCGCGATGACTTCGCGTATGGGTTCTTCTCGAGCACGCTCGTCCGCTCGATCGGCGTGGCGCTGTGTGTCTTCGGAATCGCGCTGGCGATCCGGGCGCGTACGGTGATCGGCAGAAACTGGGGGATGCCTATGTCGTTAAAAGTGAACCCCGAGCTTGTAACGAGCGGCCCCTACGGCCATATCCGGCACCCAATCTACACGGGCGTCCTCGCGGCGATGCTCGGCTCGGCACTCGCCCTCGGCGCGGTCCTGTTCATCCCGTTTCTTTTTCTCAGCACATATTTCATCTATTCCGCGATGAAGGAGGAAGCAACGATGACGCGACAGTTTCCCGATGCGTATGCCGAGTACAGGCACCGCACCAGCATGCTGATTCCATTCGTGCTTTAGATTCGCTTCCGCACTGGCGCCACATACAGAGAAGCCGTGGCGAAGAACGTTGAATCGCCCGTCAAGAAGGTTGCAAAAGAGAAACCGTCTCGCCGAAGGAAGCCGAAGGAGGGCGATGTATGATCGGATATAACTGGAGAAACAGCGGTCGGAGTGTACTTCTTCAGTCGGTTCCAACGCCCAGTCTCACGAAAACTCCACGCCGACCGCAGTTTTCCAACGCGCCATGACAATGCTTCGCTGCTCCGCTCAACTGCTCCGCCGCCTGGGCCACGCCGGCGACGAGGTCCCTGCATCAGGCCAGCTTGGCGATTGGTACGCGAGGATCGTGGCGACCCGCCCGCGTCATCTCGTACTCTGCACCAACGAGCGCTCGCTTCTCTGCGTCGTCATCCCGCTGGCACCGCAGAACCATTTGCTCGACCGATTCGTCGAGGTCGCGCAACACCGCATCAACCAGATCCCAGCTCCGGCAGATGCTCGCATGAAGGAGCGCGCTGCGCTCGCGGACGTGCGACTCGGACGCGCGACGAACCGGTCGGTAATTGGCAGCATGAATGAGTTCACTTATGCCGTCAATGCCTGGTTCGAACACGGGTCGGCCGATGATCTCGAGGCGCTGGGCCTGTGGCTCTGCGATACACCCTGCTTTCCACTGCGCACAACGTGGCCGTGGCGCGAGGCCGAGTTTCTTCTCACGGAGACCGTCGCATCGCGTTGACGCGGGGGGGGGACAAATTCGAGATCTTGCCCTGTGCGCGCATGGGCAAGACCCATATCCGCCATATCCCGAGAGTCTATTGCACGCGAGCAACGTCATCTCCTAACCCGCACCATGCAAATTCTCGCAATCTCCGGCAGCCTGCGCTCCGGCGCATCCAACACCGAGTTGCTCGCTGCAGCCATGTTGCTCGCGCCCTCAGGCGTCGAAATATCCATGTACGATGGGTTGAACACTCTCCCGCATTTCAACCCTGACCTCGACAACCCCAACGGGACTGCGCTACCAGAAATCGTCGCGGATCTCAGATCACGCGTGGGTCACGCTGCTGGCCTGCTCATCTCATGCCCGGAATACGCCCACGGGATTCCCGGCTCTTTCAAGAATCTGCTTGACTGGCTGGTAGGAAGTACTGAGTTCCCGGGCAAGCCTGTCGCACTGCTCAACGCTTCATCGATGTCGGTACACGCCCCCGCTCAACTCATAGAAGTGCTGACGACCATGAATGCGCACATCGTCCCGCAGGCATGTTTCATCGTCCCGCTGCTCGGCCGCCGACTCGATGCTCAGGCCATTACGGCAGATCCGGAGTTGTCCGCAGTACTGCGAGTTGCGATCACTTCGTTCGCGCATGCCATCAGCGGTACGCAGCCCGACACTGCACCGCTTTCAGTCAACCTCCCCTAAGACCAACACGAAATTGTCATTCCCGCGGAAGCGGAAATCCACGGTCACTTGCTCTGTGTGCGGAGGCAGCGAGTCGAAGTGTCGTACCATCCAGGTACCGATCGAACTACGCAGGCTTCACAAAATATCCGACGACGCGCCAACCACGAGAAGCTTCACGATCCATGACGACGGTCTCAGTCACGAACCCGCCAACACCCGAAACGGTGCGATACTGCAACATCACATACGCACCAGCTGGCATGTTCGGCAGCGAAGTGCTGAACTGACTGTGCTCCAGCTTGCGTGTTCCGAGCGGTCCGACCTGCCCACGTACTTTCTGAACCGTCGTGATCCACTTGTCCCGTGTCACGGATTGCTTGAATGCCGTTCCGGCATCGTCCCAGCTCGGACCATACTGCGCTCCGTCGAGCTGATCGATCCAGACGTCAGCCGCCTTCTGCGCCGACGCGATCGCCGTATCGTTGGCTGCCGCGGGGGCTGCGGAACCCTGGGCCTGAGCTTGAGAGGCCGAGGCACCAATTAAAAGAGCAAAGCCGAACAGGGCCGTGGATGCGAAGCGCATGAGGATGTTCCGGATAGAGAAATGAATGACTGTCCGACACGGCGCCGAGATGCGCATAACGTGAACAGCGCCCAGGGAAGCCTGCCGCCCAGACGTATACCTCTGGAACTTATTACACCATCCGTCTCAAAGTGTCGCCGGTTGGCCTCTTCCCAAAGCTCCAGCCGCCCTCCATCCTACGGCACTTCCATCACATCCCGAGCAATCCGTGCGCCTATCAAGTCTTGCCTCGTTTCTCCCGGTCGCCCTCATTCTTGCCGCCCCGGTCACCGCACGAGCCCAGGCCATCGACCCGTCGATGTACTCGGCGCTCCAATATCGAATGATCGGGCCATTCCGTGCCGGTAGAACTGTTGGCGCAGCCGGAATCCCGGACCAGCCCAACACATTCTACGTTGGGGTCAACAACGGCGGTGTCTGGAAAACCACCGACGCGGGTCGCACCTGGGATCCGATATTCGACGCGGAATCCACGGGCTCGATCGGCACTCTCGCCATCGCACCCTCAGATCCCAACATCATATATGTAGGATCGGGCGAGGGTCTCCGCCGACCGGATCTCTCCACCGGAAACGGCATCTATAAATCGATCGACGCGGGCAAGACGTGGCGCCATCTGGGACTCCGCGACGGACAACAGATCGCATCCATCATCATCGATCCGCACGACCCCAACCGACTCTTCGTCGCGGTCCTCGGTCACCCGTACGGCCCCAACCCTGAGCGTGGAATCTTTCGTTCAACCGACGGCGGTGAAAGCTGGACCAAGGTTCTGTACAAGGATGAGAACACCGGCGGCATCGATCTCTCTTTCGATCCAACCAATTCGCAGATCGTTTATGCAAGCCTCTGGGCATCTCGCCGTCCACCATGGACCGTGGGCAACCCGTACGACGGTGACGGCAGCGGTCTCTTCAAATCAACAGACGGCGGTAACACCTGGCACCAGCTCACGCGCGGACTCCCAACTCGCGCACAAGGACTCGGGCGCATCGGGTTTACAGTTGCGCCGGGGAATGCAAACCGGATGTACGCACTCGTCGACGCAAAGCCTGACGTTGGTGGCCTGTATCGCTCTGATGACGCCGGTGAAAGTTGGACTCGCGTCAATCACGAAGAGCGCATCTGGGGACGCGGCAATGACTTCGCCTGGGTGCGCGTCGATCCGCGCAACGCAGATGAGATTTATGTCTGCAACACGTCCACATATCGCTCGATGGACAGTGGCAACAGCTTCACCGCAATCAAGGGCGCACCAGGCGGCGATGACTATCACGCTATCTGGATCAATCCACTCCACCCGGACATCCTGCTCCTCGCAGTCGACCAGGGAGCAACGATAAGCGTCAACGGCGGCAAGACGTGGAGCTCGTGGTACAATCAACCCACCGCTGCTTTCTATCACGTCGCGACCGATAATCGCTTCCCGTATCGCGTCTACGGTGCACAGCAGGAAAGCGGCTCCGCTGTAGTATCCAGTCGCGGTAACGATGGCGCTGTCACGTTCCGCGAGTTTCATCCTGTCGGTGTAGAGGAATACGGCTACGTCGCTCCCGATCCGCTCGACTCCAATATCGTATTCGGCGGCAAGGTCACTCGCTTCGACATGATCACCGGCCAGACACAGAATGTCGCGCCCGAAGCGATGCGGGGCCGCAAGTACCGCTTCAACCGAACCGCTCCACTCATCTTCTCCTACGCCGATCCACACACGTTATTCCTCGGCAGCAACGTTCTATTCAAGACGAGTAACGGCGGTCACAGCTGGGACATCATCAGTCCCGATCTCACACGCGCTGATCCGCCCGCTCCTGCCTCACTCGGTGAATTCGTGAATGCCGATCCTGCTCACGGCCACCATCGCGGCGTCATCTACAGTATCGCTCCATCGTATCGAGATGCCAATGTCATCTGGATCGGCACCGACGATGGATTGATTCAACTCACACGTGACGGCGGAAAAACATGGAGCAACGTCACTCCATCTGCCATCACTCCCTGGAGCAAGATCGCGCAATTGGATGCATCGCATTTCGATGATCAAACAGTGTACGCCGCTGTCAATCGCTTTCGGCTCGATGATCTGCATCCGCACATCTATCGTACTCACGATGGCGGAAAGACATGGAAGGAAATTGATTCCGGTCTGCCCGACGATGCGTCGGTCAATGTCGTTCGCGAAGATCCCGTGCGAAAGGGACTGCTCTTCGCTGGTACGGAGAACACGGTCTACGTCTCGTTCGATGACGGCGATCACTGGCAATCACTCCGCCAGAACCTTCCCGCGACATCCATCCGCGATCTCGTAGTCAAGGACAGCGATCTCGTCGTGGCAACACACGGTCGATCGTTCTGGATACTCGATGACATCACACCGCTGCGACAACTCTCAACGACAATCGCTGGCGAGCCAGCTCACCTCTATGCACCAGCGGCAGCGTTCCGTGTTCAACGCAATACGTACACGGATACTCCCATGCCGCCAGAAGAACCTACTGGTCAGAATCCACCCGATGGCGCAATCATCGACTACTACATCAACGGCGCCGCGTCGTCGCCAGTGACTCTCGAAATACTCGACTCCTCAGGCAATCTCGTGCGCCGGTATGCAAGCACGGACAAACCTGACGTCACACAGAAGGAGATCGATGCGCTCAACGTCCCTGCATACTGGGTGAGACAACCACGAACGCTTTCTGCCTCCGCCGGAATGCATCGCTGGGTCTGGAATCTTCACTATCCCGACCCAAGCGTGCTCACCCACGAATATCCAATCTCGGCAATTCCCCACAATACACCACGGCTTCCGTTGGGAACTGCCGTCCTGCCCGGCAACTATACTGTTCGCCTGACAGTCAACGGAAAGAGCTACACACAGCCGCTGATCGTCAAGATGGATCCGCGCGTACACGCAACATCCGCAGATCTTCAGCAGCAGTTTGCGCTGTCCACACGCGTCGCCGCCATGATCGAGCGCGACTTCACCGCGATCGCTGAAGCAAGAGCACTGCACGTACAACTCGACTCCGCAAAGTCACGCGCTGCCAATCCCAAAGTGCGCTCTGCCATCGATTCGCTCGACTCCCGTCTCGACGCACTGGCCGTGACTCGGCTCAACGGACAGCTGAGCGGACTGCTCGGCACGATCGATGGCGTCGATGCCCGTCCCACAACCCAGGCAACCGCGGCTGTCACCACCATGCAGCAGGCCCTCGATGACGCCATCGCCGAGTGGACAAAGGTCAAGGGTTCCGCACTCGCCACCCTCAACGCCAGACTGAGCGCGGCCGGCGTCCGGAACGTCACCATCCCCCGCGACCTGACTCCGTACCGCAACTCACTCCAGATCGGCGAAACCGCCGACAAGGACGACGACGAACCCTAGCTCCTACAGTCATTCCCGCGAAAGCGGGAATCCATTTTCCTCCCACCACCCCCGTCATCCTCGCGAAAGCGAGGATCCATGTTGCACCAGCCCTAGCCACACCTGGATTCCCGCCTCCGCGGGAATGACGGCATCGTCCCCTCCCACCACCCGTCATCCTCGCGAAAGCGAGGATCCATGTTACCCCAGCCCTAGCCACACTTGGATTCCCGCCTCCGCGGGAATGACGGCATCGTACCCATCCCACCCTATCTACTGAAAAACCCGTTGACAAAACCAAAACTCACCCATAAACTACGGGAAAGGCAGTAGTCACCCTCCGCTACCCTCTCCCATGTACTTCCCACCACGCGAGCTAGAAGTAATGAGCGTCCTCTGGCGACTCGGCTCCGCCAGCGTCGCAGAAGTCCGAGCCGAGCTCAAAGACCCCCTCGCCTACACTTCGGTACTCTCCGCCCTCCAGACGCTCGAAGAAAAGGAATGCGTCCGCCATGAGCCCGAAGGCCGAGCATATCGGTACTACCCGACCGTCGACGCAAAGTACGCCGGCAAGAGCGCAGTCGCTCGCATCAAGGACGCAATCTTCGAAGGGTCCGCAGAGCGCATGTTCGCACAACTCGTCTCGGATCGACACATCACTCAGGAAGAACTGCAGCGCATGCAGCAACTGATCGCCGAACGGCTGGAGCACGAGTCATGACCGTTGCCATCATCGTCTACATCCTGATCGTCACGGTTCCATTGATCGCTGCCGCGGCGCTGACTGAAAAGCTCTTCAGACTCTGGTCGCTACCCGTACGCGCTGCGTGGGCAATAACTGCGCTGTTGATCACGATCATCGGCGCGCGAACAATCACGCAACAGTTGATAACGCCACCAGCGTCGATTTCCGTGACCGGCGTCAACTTCACTCCCGCAGTGCTGTCGACACAGACCGGCGGGACACATGTCGCGCTGACTGCACTGAGCGAATTGATCTCCCTGCCGCGCACCGTCGCCGCACGTGCATCGCATCTCGTCGGGCCGACTCCAGATATCTCGCTGGCAATACTCTGGCTCGTCATGTCCGGGATCATGCTCGCCTTGATCTGCGTCGTGTACTCCAGAGTTAGACGCGCCGGACAGGCGTGGCGTGTTGCTGATTTCGCCGGCCAGCGCGTACGCGTTGCACCAAACGCAGGTCCGGCAGTGGTTGGCATCTTTCGCCCCGAAATCGTCGTGCCGAACTGGCTTCTCGATGGACGTCCAGAAGACAGTCATCTCATCGTCATGCACGAGATGGAACACAGAGCAGCGCACGACCCTGCACTGCTCGCAGCCATGTGGGGACTCGTCGCGCTGTTCCCATGGCATCCCGGCGCCTGGTACTGCCTCGCTCGCACCAGACTGGCAATCGAAATCGACTGCGATGCGCGCGTTGTCGGAAAGGGTGCCTCGCTCAGAAACTACGCACAGCTGTTGATCAATCAGGCGCGTGCACGACGCGGCGCGCCAATGCACCTCTGGCTCGGCGCAACATCGCTTCTCGAACCATCATCCCACCTGGAAAGGAGACTTCGCGCAATGGTTACCCAAGACAACGAAACCTCGGCAAAACGACCCTTCGCGCGCGCACTGCGCTCCGCGTCTTACATCGCTATCGTGTCCACTCTTGCGATCGCCGCGTGCGAGTCGCACGTCCCGACGGCAGCCGACATCAGCGGCCTCGATGCGACATCAGCTGAACAAAGCCTCGATCAGGCATTCCGTCTCGTACCTGACACGCTACGATCCATGTTCTATGTCGATGGCGTTGCGGTATCTGCAGAAAGGGCCAAGGCCATTTCATCCGACAGCATCGCAACAGTCAACTTCGTCAGATCCACGAAGCCAGGCAGCGACCGGGAGATCCGGCTCGTCACACACTCGGGTGAACGCCACGGAAAGAACAGCAACGCACTCGGATCTCCCGCCGATACAATCGTCTTCGTGGCAGCTCCGTACAAATCGAGCGATGCGCACAAGGTAATGACAGTATCAGGAACCAGGACGCCATTGGTCACCAGGGATCTCCGGGACTCGACGGTCAAGGGGCCCGTCAAGCTGCGCCTAACCTATAGAGAACCACTCACCATGTCCGGCGGCGCCGAGCCGCTATTCGTGATCGACGGGGTCGTCTCCACAGCCGCTCAATTCAAGGCGCTAAATCCGGCAAGCATCAAAAGCGTCAACATTATGAAGGGACCGGCAGCAGCCGCGCAGTACAGCGATCCCCGAGTAGTGAATGGCGTCGTAAGCATCACGCTCTCACACTGATCCGAATCGCAAAGGCGGGAGGGGTGTTCCCCGTACCGGAACACCCCTCCCGCCCCTTCCGCCCGTTTCACTTCTGGACCGCCGTCAGCCCGGCTCCCCCGCCAGGCTCTTGATCTTCCGCACAGCCCTCTCTCGTGCCTGCACTGATCGACAGATGATCAGAATCGTATCATCCCCGCCCACCGTGCCAAGTATGTCAGGCCAGCCTTCCCCATCGAGCGCACTCGCAATCGGTTGAGCGCCGCCGGGCACCGTCCGCAATACAGCCATCTCGCTCACACCGTCGATCCGCATGAACAGCTGCGGTAGCAATGTGTCCAGCGCGACCCGCGCCTCCTCGATGTTGCCGTCCGTGACCGCGTAACGCGCACCTTCCGAGGTGGGAACCCGCGCAATTCGCAGCTCCCTCAGATCCCGCGACAGAGTCGCCTGCGTCACATCCCACCCGCGTCCCAGGAGCAATTTCCGAAGATCCTCCTGACTGACCACCGCGTGGACTTCGATCGTCTCCAGAATGGCGTTCTGACGCTCTCGCTTGTTGGCCATCCGGGGAAGATAGCCCGCCAGACTCACCTCTGCCCAGCCAGTTGCGAACCCGTCTTCGACCGACTATTTATACATCCTTGTCGCATAAAATTCCAAATCGAGAATCGCCATGACCTTCACACCCAAAAAGATCGCCCTCGCCTACTCCGGAGGACTCGATACGTCGATCATCGTCCCCTGGCTCAAGGAGCGATTCCCGGGCGTGAAGGTGGTGTGCGTGGCCGCCGACATCGGACAGGGTGACGAGCTTTCCGGTGTCAAGGCGAAGGCAATCGCATCGGGTGCCGACGAATGCTACGTCGAAGATCTGCGCGACGAATACGTCAGCGACTTCATCTTCCCGACGCTGCGCGCCGGCGCCATCTACGGCCGCAAATATCTGCTCGGCACTTCCATGGGTCGCCCGCTCATCGCACGGCGCCAGGTCGAGGTCGCGCGCGCAGTCGGCGCCGACGCCCTCGCACACGGCTGCACCGGCAAGGGCAACGATCAGGTCCGCTTCGAGCTCACGTATGCCGCGTTCGCTCCGGATCTTCCGGTCATCGCACCATGGCGTGAATGGGATATCCGGAGCCGCGAAGACGCGATCGCGTATGCTGCACGACACAATGTCCCCGTCACCGCGACAAAGGAAAAGATCTACTCCCGCGACCGCAACATCTGGCACATCTCGCATGAAGGCGGCTGCCTCGAAGATCCAGCACAGTCTGCGCCCGATGACCTGTTCATGATGTCGCAATCGCCCGAGTCTGCACCCGATTCTTCGGAAGAGGTCACAATCTCTTTCGATCGCGGAACGCCCGTCGCTGTCAACGGACACACCATGTCACCCGTTCCGCTGCTCGCCATGCTGAACGAGATCGGCGGTCGCAATGGTATCGGACGGATCGACCTCGTCGAAGATCGTCTCGTCGGCATGAAATCCCGTGGCATCTACGAAACCCCCGGTGGTACGCTGCTCTTCGCTGCACACAGCGAGCTCGAGCAACTGACCCTCGATCGTCGTACGCTTGCTGCAAAGGATCTCATCGCCCCGCGCTATGCTGACCTCGTTTACGAGGGACGCTGGTGGACGGTCGAGCGCGAATCATACGACGCGTTCGTGAATGTCACACAGGAAACGGTCACCGGCTCAGTCACGCTTCGACTCTACAAGGGCAACGCAATCGTGGCCGGCCGAGAGAGCGCTTACGCGCTCTACGACGAGCGTTTCGTCACCTTCGGCGAGGATGATGTCTACCAGCAGAGCGATGCGGCTGGCTTCATCCGCCTGTTCGGCCTCTCGGCGCGCGTCCGCGCGCTCCGTGAGCAGGAACGCACCGCTGCCGAAGCCAGCGGAGACCAGCAAGCCGCCTGACTTTCGGCCCAGGGGCGAGCCGTCGCGCTCGCCCCTGACCCCACGCGACGAAGCAGCACAGGACGCCCCTACCTCCCCCGCTTTTCGCTCCCCGCTATACCTTAAGCAAATGACAGCTGACTCCCATAAACTCTGGGGTGGCCGTTTCGCCGCGCCCACAGCTCACGCTCTAGATGCACTCAACCGCTCGATTGGCACCGATTTTCGACTCTGGCCATTCGATGTCCAGTTGTCGCAGGCGTGGGCGTCCGCGCTCGCGGAAGCAGGCGTACTCACCGAAGAAGAGCGCGACCAGATTCGTGGCGGCCTCGACGTCGTAGCGGAGAAGATCGCAACCGGCGCGAAACCTGAAGAATCCGACGAAGACGTGCACACGATGATCGATCGTATGCTGCACAACGAGATCGGCGATCCCGCGTCACGACTCCACACCGGCCGATCACGCAATGATCAGGTCGCCACTGCTACTCGTATGTGGACCATGGACGCCGCCACACGCATCGATGCAGTGATTCGTGATCTGCAGCATGTAATCCTGGATCAGGCCGAACTGCTGCGCACCACGCTGATTCCCGCGTACACTCACATGCAACGGGCGCAGCCTGTGTCAGCAGCTCACTGGATACTCAGTCACTTCTGGCAGCTCGAACGCGATCGTGCCCGCATCGCCAACGCGGCAGCTTCGGCTTCTTCACTCCCACTCGGCTCCGGCGCGATCGCTGGTTGCGCATTCGCGATTCCGCGCGATCAGATCCGTGTTGAACTCGGCTTCAACACGCTGTCGCAGAACTCCATCGATGCTACTGGCGATCGGGACTTCGTTGCCGACATGCTTTACGCCATCACCATGCTTGGCGTCCACATGTCACGCCTCAGTGAAGATCTCATCCTGTATGGATCCAGCGAGTTCGGATTCGTTACGTTCGGCGATACGTTCACTACGGGATCCAGCATGATGCCGCAGAAACGCAACCCGGATGCGCTGGAGATTGCTCGCGGTTCAGCAGGTAGAGCGCTTGGCAACCTTACCTCTCTTCTCGCAACTATCAAGAGCCTCCCGAGCGGCTACAACAAGGATCTCCAGGACGACAAGCGTCCGCTGTTCGACTCCGTCGATACGATGCTCCTGGTTCTTCCCGCAGTCACCGGAACACTCGCAGAGCTTCGTTTCAATGCGCAACGCATGCGCGCGGCTTTATCGTCCACGATGATGGCGACCGACCTGGCTGACTACCTCGTAGCAAAGGGCACCAGCTTCCGTGAGGCGCACGGTGTCGTTGGTACACTGGTGCGAAACAGCGAGTCGACCGGAGTCGACCTCAATCAGATGCCGTTCACTGTGTTCGCCGCAGCGCATCCGTCGTTCGAACACGACGTATTCGACTGGCTTTCTCCGGATGCGTCGGTTGCCCGTCGCAACGTGGCTGGCGGCACCGGCCCCGAAGCGGTCGGCGAACAACTTGCCGCCGCCCACGCAGCACTCGGCAACTCAGTACGCAGACTCCAGCTCATTCCCTGAAGACGAGGCGCGTAGATGTCGGACTTGCAACAAGACACTCCAAAAGGACCCGACTTGAGAGCCGGAGTTCCCGCTTCATCGATCGCCGATGCGTCGATGCTGCTTGGCAACGTCGACGGCGAACCCGTTCTTGTCGCACGTAGCGGTGGATCGCTGTACGCCATCGGAGCCACGTGCACCCACTACGGCGGACCGCTTGCAGAGGGAATACTTGTCGACGACACTGTGCGTTGCCCCTGGCACCACGCATGCTTCAGTCTCAAGACCGGTGAAGCACTCCGAGCACCCGCACTCGACCGGGTCCCGTGTTTCCGCGTCGAGGAAAAAGACGGAACAGTATTCGTGCGAGAAAGCACAGATCCGCCATCGGTATACCTGCGCCCGCTGGCGAGCCCGCCACTCTCGATCATCATCGTTGGAGCTGGCGCGGCTGGCGTCGCAGCCGCGGAGATGCTGCGCAGATGCGGCTACCCCGGAACCATCAAGCTTTTCGATCAGTCTCATACAGCGCCGGTCGACCGACCCAATCTTTCCAAGGACTACCTCGCCGGACACGCGGAAGCAGAATGGGTGAATCTTCGGCCCGAAGAGTTCTACACCAATAACAATATCGAACTGATCCGTGGTGAGCGCGTTTCGCGAATCGATACCAAATCGCGTAGTGTCACAACAGAATCAGGCGCGATTTACAGGTTCAGTGCGCTGCTTCTCGCAACAGGTAGCTCGCCAGTCAAACTCCCGATACCGGGTGCGGATCTTCCACTCGTTCATTATCTGCGTACGCTGGACGATAGCAATGCGATCATAGCTGCCGCCCAGCATGGCAAGCGCGCAGTCGTCATCGGAGCGAGCTTCATCGGACTGGAAGTCGCTGCCGCACTTCGCGAGCGCGATGTTGCAGTTACCGTTGTTGCCCCCGAGTCTCTTCCGCTCGAACGCGTACTCGGCGCAGAGCTCGGCCGAATGATCCAGTCCCTGCACGAAAGCAAGGGCGTGACGTTTAATCTGGGCGCCGGCGTCAAATCCATCTCCGCAAACTCTGTTGAGCTTGCGAGCGGCGCATCTCTCCCCGCGGACTTTGTCGTTGTCGGCGTTGGCGTTCGCCCGGATGTGTCCCTCGCACAGGATGCGGGACTGCTGGTCGACAATGGCGTCGTGGTCAACTCCACCTTGGAGACATCGGCGCCCGGCGTGTTTGCAGCCGGCGACATCGCATCCTGGCCCGATCCACGCGCGGGACAGATCCGCGTCGAACACTGGGTGGTCGCACAACGACAAGGACAGGTCGCCGCGCGCAACATGCTCGGTGCCGCAGAGCCGTTTACGCTTACTCCATTCTTCTGGAGCAGGCACTTCGATGTTACGGTTAATTATGTCGGTCGCGCCGCTCGCGATGACAAGCCTGGCATCGACGGAGATGCCAGTACGTACGACTGCACCGTTACGTATACGGATTCGTCCGGTAAGCAATCCGCGCAGGCGGATGTTGGCCGCGACATATCCAATTTGCTTGCGGAAGCCCGTCTCGATGGTGAATTGCGGCAACCCTAATCATTGATCATCCATGTTGATCTGGCTTTACGTAGCCGTCGGAAGCGCTCTTGGCGGGGTTAGCCGTTACTTCGTCGGTGCTGCCATTCAGCAACGAGTCGGCCTCGCGTTTCCGATGGGCACCCTGCTGATCAATATCGCGGGTAGCTTTCTCATCGGATTCATCCTGCGCTTTGCTCTCGACGGCGGCCAGATGTCGCCCGAGACTCGCATCTTCCTCACAACTGGCTTCTGCGGTGGCTTTACGACGTTCTCGACGTTCTCCTACGAGACCGCCGCGTTGATCGAAGTAGGCCAGTATCGCCGAGCGGCTACGTATGTCATACTGAGCGTCATAGTGTCGCTGATCGCAACCTTCGCCGGCTTTGCCCTCGCACAGTCGGCTCTCACATTTCGCGTTCGAGCGTAATCATGTTGCGTGGCCTCAAGGGAGAGCGCGTGCTGATGCGCATCCATATCGGCGAGCGGGATCGATACCACGGCAAGCCGCTGTATGAGGCGATCGTCAAGCTGCTGCACGATCGTGGCTACGCAGGAGCTACGGTATTTCGTGGCGTGATGGGATTCGGCGCCAGCGGCCGCCTGTCAGCCGATCACATGGAATTGCTCGCGTTCGATCTTCCGCTGGTGATCGAATGCGTTGAGACTCAGGAGAATATTGAAGGCATCCTTCCTGAGATTGATGAAATGATGGACGCTGGCCTCATAACGCTCGAACGCGCAAAGGTGATTCTCTATCGCGGCAAGCGTAACGACGCACCCGTGCTGAGCCTTCCCGATGAAGAGCGACTGGATATCACAGGCGACTGGCAGAAGCACGATTGAAAACAGCCCCGGTCAACAAGGTTGACCGGGGCTGTTGTACAACTGCACGCGCTGCGATTTAGAACATCACGCCGAAGGTGATCGGGATGAATGCCGTGCTTCCGCCACCATCGTTGTTGAAGTGGTTGTATCGGGCTTCGACGAATGCATTGAAGCCGGAAAGCGGAATTGTCAGACCGCCACCCAGATCAAATCCGAACTGCGTGCTTCCACTCGCCGAGTAGGTCGTGCCGCCCGCGGTCGTGCTCGACCCTGGAGTGAAGCCGCCGACACCCCCGAGCAGGTACGGGCGAATTCCCGTTGCCGTCGGTACGTCGTACACTGCGTTGGCCGTGTACGACCACACGTGCACGTTGCTATTGCCTGAACCCTTGGCCCCGAAGTTGTCATAATTGACGTCTCCGCGGAAGCTGATCGGCAACGTTGGCGTTCCAAGCGCGATATGACCGCCGAGGTTGTATCCTGTGTTTACATAGTCAGACAGATCGCCCGACGGAATCGACGCACCACCCGAAATTCCGAGCGAGAACGGCTTTGTCGCGCTTGTGACGCCCTGTGCACCAGCGAACGCAGCACTTGACGCTGTAATTGCTGCAATCGCTACAATTTTTGAGAACATTGACATACACGCTCCGATTTCTAGTTAAGAGGTCCCAACCAAACGCGCCTCGGATCCTCGGATCCTCGGCGCGCGTCCAACGTCGTGCTTCGCCCTAGTAGTAGTCATGACGCATGAAAATGTTTCCTGTTAATCACGTTGGAAGCCGCGTTGGTTAGAACAGCACTCCAAATGTGATCGGTACGAAATGATACGTTTGGGCGTTGGACCGGTTTATGGCGTGATAACGCACTTCGAGGAAGGCTCCAGTCTCAGCAAAAGGGAGTCCAAAACTGATCCCGGCGCCCGCATTGGCGCCCCAGTCATTTTCCCGCTCCGCTGCGCCAGGCAGACGGAGCGGATAGTACCCGAATCCGCCTATCAGATAAGGCTTTGCATAACCAGCCCTGAACGGAACGATGAGGTTTGCGGTCGTTGAGTTGATATGGATGTCACCTTGAGTGATTCCAGAACTCGTTTTGCCTTTGAATTCACTGTATTGGTAGTCGAGCCGAAGCCCCATGGGAGCGTCTGACGGCCCCATACTGATTGTCGCCAGGCCGGCCACTCCCGCGCCTACACGATTATCGAGCACCCCAACCGGTACAGCCGCACCAGCGGCGACACCAAAATGGATAGACCGTTGTGCGTGAACTGGAGTAGCCAGTGTCACACAGGCGACCAACACCGTAGCACAGGCGAGCATCCTCATATATATTTATCCTAATTATCTAGGTTAATTCTAAATATCCTTAATTGGTAGGATATTATGCCGTCTTACAACACAGCGACCGTTGCATCTGCACTCGGGGTTACTCCCAAGTGGCTCGATAACCTGCTGTCCCACCATGACTTGGATGGCGCCCTACGCGCCTCGCAAGGGATCTCGCGCCGACTCTCTTTCACTACCGTCACCACTCTGGCGCTCGCCAAGGAGCTTATTGATTCCATCGGTATGAAAGCACCGGCTGCAATCGAGCTTGCTTCTCAACTTCTGAACTCCAGCACCGGCGAACTCGTCATATCGCCGCGGCTGCGTATCAGCGTCCAGGCCGATTCTCTTCAAAGCGACGTCCTCGACTCGCTTGCCCGCGCCGTGGAAATCGCACCGTCGCCGCGACGTGGACGCCCGCCCAAAAGATAAACCGCGTCTGTCCGCTACGCGCCTCGGTGTCGATGATTCCTCACTACCAAAACGAAACGGGGGCGCCTCTGAGAGACGCCCCCGCCCGCCATTGCTTCGGACGCTGCTACCCGTTCATCCGGGTTACGTTTTCCGCCGCAGGGCCTTTCTGTCCCTGGACAATGTCGAACTCCACCGCTTCACCTTCCTGCAACGACTTGAATCCGTTGCCAGAGATGGCGCTGTAGTGGACGAAGCAGTCCTTCTGACCGTTATCGGGCGTGATAAAACCAAACCCCTTCGCGTCGTTGAACCACTTCACCTTCCCAGTCGTGCGCATTCCAGCTAACTCCTGAATTTTGAAACTTGTCCGGAACCAGGAAACGCCTACCCCACTACACACCGGTAGCTCGGGCTCCGACTGCAAACCCATAGGACGATCCTATGCTGGGCCACAAAGTATTGGGCACCTGAAAATTAGGCAATAGACAAGTTTTTCCCGGACTCAGCCGATTCGTGCGTCCTCCCATGATCCCGGGTAACCGCTGTTACAGCACATCCACCTCGTCGATCATTGATCGACCCGGAACCCCTGCACAAAGTCCTGCGTCTCTCCAAAGCAGGTGGTCGGTATGCCACGGTGCTCGTCGTACGACAGCGTCACCCGCTGCCCCGCTGCAAGCTGCAGCGCCTTCGCCACCGAGTCGTTTCGGATCGTGAAATTGAAGGTCGCGGCGGACGTGGTATCTGCGATTCCCGGCACCGGGGACACTGTCAGCTCCCCCTCCCAGGTCTTACATAACCAGCCACGCTGTGAGAGGTTTCGCACAAACCCCGTACGCTGAGTCGAGGCGTACACGAAGCCGAGCGTCACCCAGACCCAGATCACGCAAGCCGCAATCACGACCGCTACCGCCGGAAGGCCTATCTTCAGCCATAAACGCCGATGCTTTCTGCTAGCTGGCTTCGCTCCCGGTACCGCCTCGCTTTCCGACATCGATTTCCTCTCTCCGGTTACTTTTCATCCATGCCTTTCGGACCGCGCAGAAGCACGGTAACAACCCTCGTAGGCGACGTTGCAGTTGGCTCGGATCATCCTGTAGTGGTCCAATCCATGACCAACACAGATACGGCCGACGTCCCCAGTACTGTAGCTCAGGTAGCGGCCCTCGCCGCGGCAGGATCTCAGCTTGTACGAGTAACCGTCAATAACGATGCCGCAGCTGCCACAGTGCCATCGATTGTCAAAAACCTCGCAGACCTCGGTATCGATGTTCCGATAGTCGGCGATTTCCATTACAACGGGCACCTCCTGCTCGCAAAGTATCCGGAAACAGCGCGCGCCCTGGCGAAATATCGCATCAATCCTGGCAACGTGGGCGGCAAACGCCACGACGAACACTTCCGCACCATAGTCCAGATCGCAATCGACAACGGCAAGCCGGTTCGCATTGGCGTCAACTGGGGCTCGCTGGACCAGGACCTTCTCACCACGATGATGGACGAGAACGCGGCGCGCCCGAACCCGCTCGACGCGCACGATGTCTACGTCGAAGCGATGCTGGAGAGCGCCCTTCGTTCGGCGACTCTGGCCGAAGAAACCGGGCTGGGGCATGATCGCATCATCATCTCGGCGAAGGTGTCCGGCGTGGACGACCTCGTTCACGTCTATCGCTTGCTGGCTGCACGCTGTGACTATCCGCTTCATCTCGGGCTCACAGAAGCGGGGCTCGGAATGAAAGGAATTGTCGCGAGTACAGCCGCGCTTTCCATACTGCTCAGCGAAGGGATCGGTGACACGATTCGTGTATCGCTGACCCCGAAACCTGGCGGCGACAGAACAGAGGAAGTTCTCGTTGCCCAACAGATTCTCCAATCACTCGGCTTGCGATCCTTCGTTCCACAAGTCACGTCCTGCCCCGGATGCGGCCGTACAACGTCCACATTCTTTCAGCACATGGCACAGGATATCCAGACCTATATCCGCGAACAGATGCCATCGTGGCGGGACGCATATCCTGGCGTTGTCGAGATGAAGGTCGCGGTCATGGGTTGCATAGTGAACGGCCCTGGAGAGAGCAAGCACGCGAATATTGGGATATCGCTCCCGGGCACATTCGAAGACCCCAAAGCTCCCGTTTACATCGATGGCAAGCTTGCGATCACGCTCAAAGGCGACAACATCGTGCCGGAGTTTCTGGAACTCCTCGACGCATATGTCGAACGAACCTACGGCGCCGATGTTCCGAGCAAATCAGCTGCCGTAGCAGGACGCTGACACACTATCTGGCGAATCTCGCAAGGATCGCTGCAAGACCCGCTTCGTCATCTGTATCGAAAGTCGCGATGAGTTCCGAATCGACATCGAACACAGCAATCAGGTCGCCACTGGAGTTCGTTACCGGCAACACTATTTCGGATTGTGAGCGCGCGTCGCACGCGATGTGATCTCCGAACGTAGCTACGTCGTCCACGATGATCACGCGCCGTTCCGATGCTGCGGCGCCACACACGCCACGCCCGAACGCGATCTCAAGACAGCCGAGAGTTCCCTGATACGGTCCGACGCGCATCAGGCCACCCGGCTCGACGACTCTATAGAATCCTGTCCACAAAAATCCAAACGCGTTGTGCACCAGCGAGCACACGGTCGCCATCTCGGCGATCTCGTCATCGATCCCGTCCAGCACCGCGGAGATGTGTCTCGCCAACTCCTCATACGCCTGCTTCTTGGGTACTCCCCGCAGGTCCAGCGTTACTTCGGCCATGCCTTCAAGTTAGCCGGCCCGACAAGCCTACTTGAATATCCCGAAGTGGCCGAGGACGTACCAGAGGATGATGAAGATAAGGATCGTCCCACACCCGCATCCGCCACCGCCCAGCTTCTTGGCGCCGTAGCCCGCCGCCAGCCCGCGTAGAATTTTGCTCATGCGGTCGCTCTCTGCACGGACCGTACCGCAGGAAGCCCTACGGACGACCGTGGCAGCGCTGTTTCATTCCGGCCTCGTAAATCGTCTTTTCCTCACGCCGATTCGCGATTTCGCTCCGAGCCCAATACCTCGCCACTGCTTGATATCACCGATGAAGATTCGCCCCACCGTCAGACACACCATCGTGCGACCAGCTCTCCTGCTCACGACCACATTGCTCGGCGGGTCGTTGCTCACCACAACACTCGCGGTGGCGCAGGCGACCACACCTGCTCTGATCGGAACGTGGCGCGCCGACACCCCACTTCCGAACGGCGTTGTCCAGACATTCAATTTCTCGATGGACGGCAGCTTTGACCTCACAAAGGATCTTTCAGTAGACGGCTCCTATCAGATCAACGGAAATCGACTCATCGAGACCGTCACGCTGCCGAGCGTTGGCGCGTCGCATACGGACACTGCAACCTTCGCAATCGCTGGAGACTCGCTGATCGTGAACGAACAGGGCACACAGGCGCCCCGTGTCCTGCATCGCTCCGGCTCGTCGGCAGCCACGCTATCCATCGTTGGGGACTGGACGATTCAGGTCGGTTCCGAGATGGCTGCTCACTATGTGTTCGACGCCGGCGGCGCGATGCATGTACGCGCGCGCGTCGGTGATGAAAAGGGCACGTACGTCACCAACGCGGATACACTGCATCTCTCGAACGACGAATCGTTCGAGCTTCCGGCAATCGCTCAGTTCGTAGTCGACGATAGTGTGCTGACCCTTACTCCGCCGAGCGGGAAACAGCCGCGCCATTTTCACAAGGTGCAACACCGTTGATTGAGAGCGACTGAGTATTACTGAATACCTACCTGGAGGCGGATCTAGACACGCCTCTGGATACGCGGGCGTTCGTCGTCCCACAACACGATTCCGTAAACAACCTTGCCAGCGGCTCTGAGTCCCTTCACCGCTGATCGGAGAGTTGCGATTCGCGTCACGCCAACCTGTGCGCAGAGAATTACATCCGGCGCCGCGATTATTGTGTTCGTGGAAAGCATGGCGTAGCTGATCGGAACGGACATGACAATGAAGTCATAGCGTCGCGCCATTCGGCCAAGCGCCTCCTGCATATCATGCACCGCGTCAGGCGTCGCGGCAGCAATATCACCGTGTCCGCTCGGCAGGACGGCAAGCGGCCTGTCTCGCCCGATCGTGGTTGTAATTATCGCGGACGACAGATCCGCGCGTCCTGCCAGAACGCCCTGAACACCAGGGTCCGAATCCACGTGAAGTATCGACGCGATCATGCTCGTCGACGGGTCGCCATCAACCAGGAGCGCGATGCGCGCCTCGTACGCTGCAACAGCAGCGATATTTGCGGCTACAGTTGCGACCACAGCCGGTATGTCACCTGCAAGTGTCACGATCGGCACACGTGCTTCAGTTGCGGCGAGGTGCAGATATAGTGTTCTATAACGATCCGATGTTACGTCGATCAACGGCGGAATCTCGACATCCGAGCGTCTTCGCGTACGCTCCAGCACGGGACTCGGCTTGAGCACGTTCAGTACGCGGGCGTTCGCCACGGCTTCGCCTTCTCGCATGTGCGCAACGCGAGGATGACGCAATTCACCCACAAAGACTACCGCGAACCCGACCGCCAGCGCGATAACCAGTGCGGCACCGAGCATTGCGATCGGAGGTGCACCTACATTGGCAACGGCACGCGCACGCTTCGCGACGGTATCGATTACTGCATTCGAGTGGTGCATCGAATCGAGCATACGTTGCGCGTTGATGAACTGCTGCGTTGCGTTCTGCTTTGCGATGACGAATCCGCTCGTATCTATGCGTGTGACAGTGACGACGGGCGGAGGCGCTGAAGGAGGCGCCAGCAGCGGTGCCAGTCGTGACCTCAGTTCGGATCGACGATCGGTCGCCGCATCGCGGATGAGTCTGCCCAGTTCATTTACACGCGCGGTCAGCGCAACGTAGATCGGGTCTCCTGCCCCAAGCGCGCCAAACGGCGCGCGTAACTTGTCTACCTGATCGAGTGAATCCATCCATACTCGAACGCGCGGATTTCCAGCTAGCGCCGGCGATGATCCCAGTGCCTTGAAGGCTGGCGGCAGCGGCGAATCGGCAGCCCGCGCCATGTCAGCCTCGAGCGCGTTCAGCAACGTACTCAGAGAATCGCGTTCCGCACGGAGCGCCGGAGACAACGTATCCTGCGGAACTTCAGCGGCCGGTTTCTCCAGCGATATCACTCTTCTGGCAGCGGCAAGCGCGGAGTCGGCCTGGCGAATGGATCCACGCGCAAGGATCAACGCGTCGACGGCGCCAGTTGTATCGCTGTTCTTTATAGTCACAACGGGGATAGCCGCCACAACGCGAGCTGCGTCGTGTGGACTTGCAATCAGCCCCAGCAGCACGCCGACGAAGACGATGCCAGCGACGCTACTCATGAGCGCGCGACGACGTAGCGCGTTACGAGCTCTTGCTGCAATCCAGACATACGCCGCGTTATCTGGTTCCATTACCTGTCAGTTCAGAGCATGCGCAGCAGGTCGTCGCACCCATGCGGGTGCACGATTCGAGGTCGATATGCCGCCGACTTTATCCATACACATAGACGAGCATACAGCAGTGCCGTCTCCATGCACATTAATAAATAGCAAACCGGCTGCCTCGGAGCTCAAACGCTCCGAGGCAGCCGGTGAGATGCGTCAGACTGGATTCTTTTACTGAACCGTGATCGACTGCTTCATGTTCATGGCGAGGTGCGGCGTGCAGTGCGCCTCGTAGGTTCCAGCAGGAATCTTCGCGAATGAGATCGTGTAGGTCGCATTCGGCTGGATGAGAAGCGGTCCGGCAAGATCGCTCATCTGGTTCGGCATGTTGGCCGAAAGCTGTGGCTTGACCGCCGCTGGAATCAACGCCGGATCAAAGGCAACATCGTGTGGGCCACCGGTGACGTTCGTGTAACGAATCCCGTCGCCTTCCTTGATCGTGATCGTCGCTGGATCGAATCTATAACCCTGCGCGTCGCCAATCATCTTCACATCGTGGATCGTGCCAGTGATCGGAGCCGCAGCAACGGCACCAGCCGCTGCTGTCGAGGTCGATCCTGCGGCCGCCGGGGCGGCTGCAGTCGTGTCAGCCGCGGGACTCGCCGCGGCAGCCGTTGTATCAGCAGCCTTCTCGCCACCACCGCATGCTGCAAGCATGAGGGCGCTGGCCGCTATGGCAGTAAAACCGAAATACCGCATCTGCTTAATTCTCCTGGATAGGTGCGCTCACGAGGTCTCCCGTGAGCATTGTGAAACTATTCACAATCCTCCCCAGTTTCAACGTTGACAGCAGTTCCGCGCCCAGTCAGATTACGCGAATGGTTCGCACAGCTATCCACCACGCGCAGCATCATCTCCATGTCCTGACGGGCCGGGGAAGTTGTCGCGTGTGATAGGCTGACCAGCCAATCCAGCACTTCCGGGCTCGTCCAATCTCTGGACGGGCCCTTTTTTTGTTTTCCGGTAGCCTCTCAACTCTCCGCCCGATCAATTCCGGCAATACCTAATGAATCTGAAAAATCCGAGGGTCGCACCCCGCCCGACCAAAAGCCGCGTCGGGGACGAGCCGATCCTCCGAATCGCTCTTCCCAACAAGGGTCGCCTCGCTCAGGACACTCGCGACCTCTTCCACAGCGCCGGCCTCGAAATCCGCGCCCTCAGTGACCGAGCTCTCCGCGCATCACTCGGCGGCGAGTTCGAAGCAATCTTCGTCAGATCCCAGGATATCCCCGAATTCATCGCCGACGGGGCCGCAGACGCTGGCGTTACAGGAATGGACATTATTACCGAAAGCCGGCTGGGTGTCGTGAGCCAGCTTGACCTGGCATTCGGTAAATGCCGGCTCGCTCTCGCGACTCGGGAAGACTCGGGAATCGCCACGGTGGAAGAGCTGGCGCCCCGTACTCGGATTGCAACATCCTTCCCGAATCTCACTGCCAGATTCTTCGAGACCCAAGGTATCGAGGTTACGATCGTCCCCATCTCCGGCGCCGCTGAAATAGCGCCCCACCTCGGCATCGCGGACGCAATCGTGGACCTCGTCTCCACCGGCTCCACACTCAAAACCAACGGCCTTCGCGAAATCGGGACAATCATGTGGTCCACAGCACGGCTCGCCGTCGCAGTAGATCGATCGGTGTGGGCTCCCGCAAAGGAAAAAGCACTCCAGGAGCTCTCGACTGCCCTCGAGTCCGTGACTTCGGCACGCGGACAACGCTACCTAATGGCCAATGTGCCGCGGGACAGACTCGACACGGTCCGCCAAATCCTGCCCGGCCTGAATGGTCCGACGATCATCGATGTACTCGACGGCGGAATGCATGTCGCCGTCCATGCCGTAGTTCCATCGGCTACGATATATCGAACCATCTCTGATTTGAAGGCTCTCGGCGGAGAGGGAATCCTGGTAACGCAAATAGAGCGGTTGATTAGATGATCGGAAAATCTTACAATAGAAAGAAATTCCGTACAGAGAAGCTGGAAACTCTTACGGCTGCCAGGCGGTCCTCGCTTATTAAACGTGGTCGGGCAGGCCAGACAAAGACTGAAAGTTCCGTCCGTGCAATCCTCGACGACGTTGCTGAGCGAGGCGATTCGGCGCTCAAGGAGTTCGCGTTGAGATTCGACGGGGCCCTGCTCGAATCGTTGGAGGTGCCGCGAGAGCGCTGGATCGAGGCACTGGACTCCATTGACTGCGAGCTGGTAGCGGCCATGAAACGCGCCATCCGAAACATTGAGTCGGTTCAGCGAGCCTCACTTCCCGTACCAATCACTGTCTCTCCTGAAGCCGGCATCATCATAACTCGGCAACCGATCGCTCTCGGGCGGGTTGGGGTTTATGCCCCGGGCGGCCGAGCGACTTATCCCAGTAGTGTTCTGATGGGAGTAGTGCCAGCGAGGGTTGCCGGCGTGGGTGAAGTGGTGCTCTGTTCGCCACCGGGCGCGGACGGAGCACCAGCCGCCGTCGTGCTGGCTGCAGCGGAACTGGCAGGGGTCGACCGGGTGTTCGCCGTTGGTGGAGCGGGTGCCGTCGGAGCGATGGCCTACGGGACCGAGACCATTCCACCGGTAGATCGGATAGTTGGGCCAGGGAACGCCTATGTCGCGGCGGCCAAGCTCCAGGTAGCAAGTTCTGTCGGAATCGATTCTCCGGCAGGCCCCAGCGAGCTACTGGTAATAGCAGACGCAACGACCAACGCTGAAGTCATCGCCTTGGAAATCCTCGCGCAAGCCGAACATGATCCGGAAGCCGTCGTGATCGTGATCGCCATCGGAGAAGAAGTAGCACAAGCGATAATGGAACGTGTGAGAACCGCATTACCCACCCAGGAGCGTCGCGATACAATTCAGACCGCACTGACTGCGCGTGGCGCATTTCTCTGGACATTGGACGTCGGCAGCGCGGTCGATTTCAGCAACGATTTCGCCGCCGAACATCTACTGCTCGCAGTGGAAGACGCCGCGTCGTTACTGCCTCGACTGCGGACGGCCGGAACGATCTTTGTCGGCGAATCCAGCTCTGTCGCATTCGGTGACTACATGACTGGCGCCAACCACGTCTTGCCAACCGGCGGTCTGGCTCGCTCTTATTCCGGTCTCTCGGTGTTGGATTTCGTGCGGTTCGTCACGTACCAGCAAGTGGATCTGGTCGCTGCCACAAGTCTGGCCGCTGACGTCGGGACGTTCGCGGATGCAGAAGGCCTTTACGCGCACGCTGCAACAGCCCGCCAGTGGGGAACAGGTAAATGGAGTCGATCGTGACTCTCGGTCTAACTCGCGAAAGCTACGGAGCCATTTCTCTGTACGCGCCAAACCGTGCGCCAGCCGAGATTGATCTGAGCGACAACACAAACCTCTGGGGTGCTCCCCCGGACGCATTGCGCGCGATCTCCGATGGCGCGGTGTCGAATATCACTCGCTACCCCAGCGTGTACGCGGATAGCCTCAAGCAGGCGATCGCCAACTATCTGCACGTCTCTCCTGATATGATAGCGACCGGTTGCGGGTCGGATGACATACTTGATTCAACGATCCGTGCATTTGGCGAACCGGGCGATTCGATTGCCTATCCCGATCCGTCATTCGCGATGATCCCCATTTTCGCGAAGATGAATGGCCTCGGGGAGATTCCCATTCCGCTTACTGCGGAGGGAGATGTCGATGCGGCGCGATACATATCGGCGCGCGCTCGGATCAACTACCTGTGCACGCCGAACAATCCAACGGGAGGTGCATTCGTTGCCGCCTCGGTCGACGATATCGCCGAGAACACTGACGGTGTGATAGTGATCGACGAGGCATACGCTGAATTCGCAGCACAGAATTGCTTGAGACTTCTCAGTCTCTCGTCACGTGTCGTGATCACACGCACACTCAGCAAGGCATTCGGGCTGGCCGGGTTACGCATCGGATATGCAGTCGGTGATCCGTTGATGGTTGCTGAGATCGAAAAGTCGCGTGGCCCATATAAAGTAAGTGGAGTTGCTCAGCGGGCTGCGGTCGCTGCGCTTACTGACAGCCAAGCTTGGGTAGATGAGCATGTTCGGATGGCGATAGCCAATCGCAATCGACTCGCCGAGTGCCTCGAGTCTATCGGACTCAAGCCACTGCCAAGCGACAGCAACTTTCTGCTCGTCCCGGTCACCGATGCCAATGGCTGGGACAGACGACTGCGTAATGACGGGATCGCCGTGCGCCCGTTCACATCGCTACCGAGAATTGGTGATGCACTGCGTATCTCGATCGGCCCCTGGCCAATGATGGAGCGCTGCCTCGCGTCCCTGCGTGAGATATGCCGATGACGCGGAAGACAGTTATCACAATATTCGATTACGGCGCCGGCAACATACACTCTCTGGTGAAGGCACTCGATTCGGACGATTCAGTAGAAATACGTCTCGAGTGCGATCCCGTCGCGGCGGTGAGGACCGACGCACTGGTGCTTCCGGGGGTCGGCGCGTTCAGCAATGCCACTGCTCGTCTATCTGCAGGAGCGCAAAAAATGCGCGAGGAGATTTTGGGTGGCTTGCCAACCCTGGGGATCTGCCTGGGAATGCAACTGCTTTTTGATTCGAGCGAAGAAGGGGAGGGGAATGGGCTTGGTGTAATTCCGGGTCGCGTCAGAAGACTACGGGCGACGCGTATTCCACAGATCGGCTGGAACGAGGTCGAGTCGCTCGATGAATCTCTTCCTGAAGTGGCATATTTCGCCAACAGCTATGTATGCGAGCCGGAGTCGGATGACTGTATCGTGGCATACACTACCCACGAGCGCGACAGATTCGCGTCAGTCGTATCCGTATGCAATGCGACAGGCGTGCAGTTCCATCCGGAGAAGAGTTCCCGTGCTGGCGTCAGCTTTATTCAAGGCTTTGTCCATGGAGTGTGCCGGTGATCGCGATTCCAGCGATAGATATCCGTGAAGGGGCGTGCGTACAACTGATTGGCGGTTCGTACGACGCGGAACAACTCCGCCTGGAAGATCCGCCATTGGTCGCGCACCGGTGGGAATATTCCGGCTTTCGGCAGGTGCACATTGTCGATCTCGACGCGGCGACCGGACGTGGTTCCAACTCCGAATTGATTCGTGAGGTGCTTCGCGCCACTTCCATGGAAGCGCAGGTGGGCGGCGGAGTCCGAAGTGAAGACAGAATCGAGCAATTGTTTGCGGATGGAGCCCGACGAATAGTGCTCGGCACTCGCGCGATCGAAAGTATCAACTGGCTCACGGACATGGCCGAGGCATTTCCAGGAGCACTCGTTGTCGCTGCCGATGTGCGTGATCGGCACGTGGTGACGCATGGGTGGTCCAGCGTTTCGGACCGTTACATACTGGATCTCATAGCGGATCTGAATGATCTTGCGCTCGCCGGAATCATGGTTACGGCGGTTCATCGGGAAGGATTGATGCAGGGCACTGATCTCCCGTTGATGGAGGAAGTCGTGGAAGAGAGTGAGCATCCCGTGTGCGCGAGCGGCGGCATCGGCACGCTTGGTGATCTGCGGGCGCTTGAAGACCGTGGTGTTGCATCTGTAATAATCGGAATGGCACTGTACACTGGCGCGCTGGATCCAGTGGCGGTCGCCGAGGAATTTGCGGAGTGACCGCAGGGATGATCCAATGAGCGAGAAGACGACGGTCGAACGAATGACGACCGAGACGCAGATACGGCTTGAGATTCAGCGCGGAACGGGGAAGAGTACTGTTGCGACCGGTGTTCCATTCCTGGACCATATGATGATCACGTTCGCACGATACTCAGGCCTGGATATGAAACTCGAAGTGACGGGCGACCTGAGGCATCACATCATCGAGGATGTCGCCATCGCGATGGGTCGTGCTGTACCCGACGTCATGCCGTCGGCCGCGGCACGTTACGGTGAGCGTACCATCCCGATGGATGAAGCACTCGTTCAGGCGTGTGTCGATATGGGGGGCCGGCCTTTCTATCGCGGACCATTGCCGAGTGGGCTTTACAACCATTGGATGCGTTCGTTCGCGGATAATGCACGGGCAACGATCCACATACGAATCCTCCGTGGTTCCGATCGCCATCACATCATCGAGGCAGCTTTCAAGGCGGTTGCGCTGGCGATACGCGATGCAATGCAGAGTTCTGGAGACGGCGCCGTGTTCAGCACCAAGGGCGCCGTGTCGTTGGAGGTTCTGTGACTCTCACACGCAGATTGGTTGTATGCCTCGACGTAATGAATGGAAGAGTGGTGAAGGGCACGCGGTTTCTTGATCTTCGCGACGTTGGCGACCCCATCGAGCTTGCAGTCCGTTATGAAGCCGACGGCGCTGACGAGATTGTCTTTCTCGATATCACCGCCAGTACGGAGAGACGCGGTACGTTGCTCGGAGTCGTGCAGCGAACGGCTGAGCGGTTGTTCATTCCGCTCACGGTTGGTGGTGGCATTCGCACAGTCACGGATGTGACAAATGTATTGCGCGCCGGTGCTGACAAGGTTGCAATCAATTCCGCAGCCGTTGCCGATCCACAGCTACTCACGGCGGCATCAGGAATGTTCGGTGCACAGTGCATCGTATCAAGCATCGATGTCAAACGAGATGGAGCAACGTGGAACGTCTTCACGCACGGTGGTCGGACTGCTACCGATCTGAATGCGATCGAGTGGGCTCGAACAGCGGCGGATCTCGGTGCGGGCGAAATCCTCGTGACCAGCATGGATAGAGATGGATCCCGAGACGGATACGATATCGATCTTACGCGTCATGTAGCCGACATCGTGGGTGTTCCGGTCATTGCTTCAGGTGGCGCGGGTTCCGCGAGTGACGTCGTGGCCGTGATGGAGACTGGACACGCGGACGCCGCACTTGTTGCGGGAATACTTCATGACGGAACCATCAGTGTCCGCGAGATCAAGTCTCGAATGCGAGCTGCATCCGTCCGGGTCAGGTACGCAGCATGAACGAATCCTACCTGAACGCAGTTATGGAAGTTGCGACACTTGCCGGTAATTTTGCGATGTCGCACTATCGCAATTCGCTTGACGTCAATCGCAAGCAGGACGGCTCGCCGGTAACGGTTGCGGATCGTGGCGCCGAACAATTGGCTCGCAGGTGGATCGAAGAGCGATTTCCGTCCGACGGGATTCTGGGTGAGGAGTTCGGTAACATCAGGCCCGACGCAAGACGCCGCTGGATCATCGACCCGATCGACGGGACCAGGAGCTTCATCAGCGGGGTGCCTTTGTGGGGTACGCTAATCGCCGTCGCCGAGGACGATTCCGTCCTGGCCGGCTGCGCACATTTTCCAGCGGTGGAGGAAACGGTGGCGGCCGCACTTGGCGAGGGTTGTTTCTGGAATGGGACATCCTGTAGCGTCTCGACACGGAATACAATTGACCGATCCACAGTCCTCATCACCGATGATCGGTTTCCCAACCGCGTTGATAGGGCTTCGGCGTGGAACGCGCTTGCCGAGCAGGCGGAAGTGGCGCGAACCTGGGGCGATTGCTACGGATACTTGCTAGTCGCAACCGGCCGCGCCGAGGTCATGTTGGATGATGTTGTTGCTCCATGGGACTCTGCGGCGTTGTATCCGATCATCACGGAGGCTGGAGGCGTGTTCACGGATTGGCTTGGAAACCCGACTCCCTTCGGCGGCGACGTGATTGCAACCAACGCCTCATTGGCCCGATCGGTCCGCCAGATCCTCATACCACAATCCTCATGACCGTCGACGACGTAAACTTCAACAAGGGTTCCGGCCTGATTACCGTCGTGGTACAGGATGCCGAATCAGCTAGAGTGCTCATGGTTGCGCACGCTGACAGGGAAGCACTGGAGCTGACACTGGCAACAGGCGAGATGCACTACCGCTCTCGCACACGCGGCCCGTGGCACAAGGGTGCGACCAGCGGAAATGTGCAGCGTGTCGTTTCACTGACGGCTGATTGTGACGGGGACACCGTTCTGGCGAGGGTTGTTCCAGCCGGTCCTGCGTGTCACAACGGAACAGCTTCCTGTTTTGTGAACGAGTCGAACGGAGATGCGCTGACGGAGCTTGCATCTGTAATCGAGGCGCGCGTTCGAGACGCTGGCCCGAGCAGTAGCTACACTCACCGACTGCTGAACGATCGCAACCTCAGATTGAAGAAGATCGGAGAGGAGTCGGCAGAGCTGGTCGTGGCACTCGCTGACGATGATCGCGAACGAATTCGGGAAGAGGCCACGGATTTGTTGTACCATACTCTGGTTGCAATCCGTGCGCAGGGCGTGACGCTCGATGATGTGCGTCACGTCCTCGCAAAACGAGCTCGCTAGAAGCTTAGCAGCAGTGCCCTGTCTACCTTGGTAGTGTCACCAAGATACGCCCAGTGGAAATTCTTCATGTATTTGCGGGCGGCCGCCTGAACAGCCAACGGTGTTACTGATCTGAGATCTTCAACGAAAGTCATGGCGTGACGATAGTCTCCCTGATACAGTTGCGATCGCGCGAGAAAGTCAGCCTGTGACGCGTTCGTCTCGTTGTCCAGAAAATATTGAGTTATGAACTGGAGCTCCAATCGCGCGAGGCCGTCGCTCGTGACAGTCTCGTTCTGGAGCTGAGTGATGAATGATTTCATGAGCTTCAACGTCGTGTCCGGCGAGACGGTGGTGACGTATAGCCCCGACGCGCTTGCAGCTCGTTCCAGAAACGGTGCGTGCACGTCGTACGTGAGATTCTGGCGACCACGAATTTCCGCGAACATCTGCCCGGTCAGTACGGTTGCTGCCACGCGGAGCGCTGTGTAATCCGGCGATGAAGCCAACGGACCAGCGACGTAGCCAAGCAGGTAATTAGTTGGAAGGTTGCGCTGGACCAGTACAGCAGACGCCGGTGCCATGGGAATTGGATCCGGGAGCGTCCACTTATACGACCCGGCGGGCAGGCGGGCAATAGTCGCATGGATCAATGATTCCAGGTGCGCGCGCGTCACATCGCCGACGACGACGACGAGCATCCGCGATTTCACGATCTGTGTTTGCTGGTAGTTGCGAAGCTCCGCAGGTGTGATCCGGGCGAGCGACGTGGCATTACCGGTTGGTGATACGGAATACGGATGCCCGGCGAACGCTACACTATCCGCGAGATCTGAAACGTACGAGTCGGGATCATCGCGTTCCTGTTTCTCGCCGCTTATGAATTGCGACCTGACCAGCTCCACTTCCGCTGGCTGAATGGCGGGATACATCAGACGATCCGCGAAGATCGCCCAGGTCGAATCCATCTCACTCGTGATCGTTCGCGCCCCGAACATCGTCCAGTCGATCCCCGGATCCACCACAAAGTCCACTCCGAGCTCCGAAGTCCGGCGGCGAAGCACGGCCTTTGGATAGTGCATCGTGCCTCGCTCGGATACGGCAAGGAGGAACGGCTCGATACCACTTGTGGCATTGGTAACCTGCCGTGCACCGCCCAGCAGGTACACGTTCGCAACTACGACGTTGTTTGAGGTATTCCGACGCAGGATTACGGAAACGCCATCCACGGTAAAGCTGGACGTAAGAGTGTCGGCGGCGCTCTGTGCGATCACCGGCGTTCCAGATGCGCACGCCAGTGCGACAATCATCATGATTCGACGCAGCATCAGTTAGCCCCCTTCAGGTCATCCGCGGTAAGATGAATCTGCTGTCGGCCTTCTGGTGAGATCAGGACTCCGGTTATCCGAGGTTTGCCGACTATGTACTTGTCCGCGTACGCCCGCAGGTCCGAGACGCTCTGGTGCGCCATGTTGTCAACGTAGCCCATGTAGTACTCCAGGCTCGCCACGCTCCACCAGAAGCCAAGGGTATGAGCGAATGCCGACGCCTGCTCTCTTCCGAACGCCGATGTGACCGCACGGTGCGCCTGCGCAGTCTTGAGATCGGCCGCGTCGAAATATCCGGGCGCGTCGATCTGCTTGATCGCGGAGTCAAGCGCAACGAGGGCTGCACGTAGTTTTGCCGGTGACGTCTGTCCGCTGATGGTGATCGGACCCGTGTGATTCAGTGTGTAGTAGTTGACAGTCACTCCCTGCCACAGCCCGGTATCCACGAGACGCTGCTGAAAGCGCGACCGTGGATCGTTGAGCAGGTCCGAAAAAACGTCCGCCGCGTACGTTGACTTGGGATCCTTCCCAACACTGGGGCCTTGCCATTCGAGCAATACCGTAACCGCATTGACTGGTGCGTCCACGACAACAGCATCGCTTTTAGTGATGGGCGGAATTGGCGGGATCGGGTCTGTGGCAAACGGATCCGGTCCACGTGCCCAGCTACCCAGCTGCTTCTCTGCAATTGCGAAGATGCTGTCAGGCTTTACGTCTCCGGCAACGATCAGAACAGAGTTGTTCGGGATGTAATATTTATGCTGTATGTAGCGCATTTTGTCAGGCGTGGTCGTTGCTACCACCTGACGATCGCCGATCACGTTCTTCCTGGAGTAATTACCAGGATACAGCTTCATGTCCACCTGTCGCTGCAGTTGAAAGAACGGGCTCGACTCGTTGCGATCGTATTCCCCGATGACCACCTGTCGTTCTACCG
>Ga0164241_10001220_pt1 | contig 33682 bp, 35 predicted proteins | sample OricomyardsoilBY_FD_108780 | JGI IMG/M metagenome (GOLD analysis project Ga0164241, IMG submission 108780) | Backyard soil microbial communities from Emeryville, California, USA - Original compost - Back yard soil (BY) | ecosystem: Environmental > Terrestrial > Soil > Unclassified | place: USA... | reverse complement strand
TTTACTCCTCAACAATCCGTTCCAAAAATAAAACAATACTGCGCTTACCAGGAAAGATGCCACGCAGAAGTGCGGGATAAATTGTATTCTTTTGGGCTTAATAAAAAAGAAGTAGAAGAAATAATTGCTGATTTAATTGCTGAAAATTATCTCAATGAAGAACGCTTTGCCATTCATTATGCAGGAGGAAAATTCAGGATGAAGCAATGGGGAAAAATTAAAATAAAACAGTCGTTGAAACTTAAACAGGTAAGTGAGTATTGCATCAAAAAAGCATTGAAAGAAATTGACGAAAGCGAATATGAAAAAACTTTTCAAAAAATGGCGGAGCAAAAGTTGAAAACACTGAAAGGCGAAAAAAATATTTTTATTAAGAAAAGAAAATTGCAGGACTTTTTAATACAGAAGGGGTATGAAGGTGAGAGGGTGAGGGAAGTGGTAAATGGAATTGGGAAGTAATGAAAAGATCCTGTTCCCGAAATTTACCCTCCCGAAGATTCAAGATGCTGTTCTGGAATAATCAATTAAATTTGGTAAAATATCACAGGTATGAAAACAGAGTTTAAAAACGTAGTTTGGAAGGAAAGTATTTTGTTGCACAGTGTTTAAATATAGAAGTATCTTCTTTTGGCGAATCAAAAGAAGAGGCTTTGAAAAACTTAAACGAAGCGATTGTATTATATACGGAAGACGCTTCTTTTGATAATATACCAGAAATAGACGCTCCTGAAATCGCCTACTCCCAAATTGAACATGCCTGAACTATATTCTACTGATCAAATAATTAGGGTTTTGTTGCAACACGGCTTTGTGTTTGTTTCTCAGAAAGGAAGTCATAAAAAATATCGTAAAGAGGGAAATCCAACTTTGACAGCTATTGCGCACGCTGGGAGAAAAGAGATGCCTTTGGTACTTTTAAATCCATATTAAAACAATCCCGTTTGCAAATAGCAGATTTTGAAAATTAACCAATAGTTCAAAATAATCATGTCTTCACTCACCGTCACCCTTATTCAAACCCGTCTTCACTGGGAAAACAAAAAGGCGAATCTTGAAATGCTTCGGCAGAAAATCCAAAGCATTAAAGAAAAGACAGAAGTGGTAATTCTTCCGGAAATGTTTACCACTGGCTTTAGCATGAAGCCAGAAATTTTTGCAGAAAAAATGGATGGAGAAACGGTGCAATGGATGAGGAAAATTGCCGCGGAAAAAAAGATAATTCTCACAGGAAGTGTAATGATTGACCCTTCGACGATCGCCCAGGGTAGCAAAAAATATGTTAACCGGTTAATCTGGATGTTGCCAACCGGGGAATACGGAATTTATGATAAGCGGCACTTGTTTGCTTACGCCAAAGAAAACAACCATTATACACCAGGAAATAAAAAGTTGATTGCGTCCGTAAAAGGATGGAAAATCAACCTACAGGTATGTTATGATTTAAGATTTCCTGTGTGGACGAGACAAGCCCCTCCTCATTTGGAAGAGCCCGGAATGGGGCAAGAGTATGACCTTCTGATCAATGTAGCCAACTGGCCCGATAAAAGAAGACTTGCCTGGAAAACTTTATTGCGCGCAAGAGCCATCGAAAATCAATGTTTTGTAATCGGGGTAAACAGGGTCGGAATTGACGGCAATGAAATTTACTACAATGGCGACAGCGCCATTATTGACCCTCTTGGAGAAATTATTTATCATAAAAATATGGTCGAAGATATTTTTACCTGCACGTTACAAAAAGCAAAAGTCACGGAAATCAGAAATCAGTTTCCTTTTTGGCGGGACGCCGATTCATTCTTGATAAATGAGTAACAAAGGTTGGCGTTTGGTTCGAATCGTGGAGGCACAGTATGAAATAATTAACAAAGATTTTTGTTCGCCTCGCTCCTCAAAAAAGCGCTATAACAAAAAAGTCAAACGATAATCCATTTGACTTTACCGGATACATGGTCAGGATTTGTTGAAAAACAATCAGGAGACTTCGAGAATTTCGATCAAACTTCTCTTTTTTTAAGCGTGTCTATTTCTCTTTCTAACCTGGTAATAGTGGCTTCGATATTACTTAAGCGCTTACCATTTTTAGATATTTTGAAAGTAGGGTGTACCGTTTTCAACTCAGCTTTATAATCGGCCAATTGATCCTTTAATGTTCTCAGCTTTCCGGCTACTTCATTGTTTCTTACGGGGCGTGCCATAATTGTAAAATTTTGATTCAAAGTATGAAATTAAATACAAAAAATCATCTTGTACAAAAATTTTTTTTATTTGGTTCGAATTCGCGTACCGAGGCAACAAAATATTTATAACAGAATAAAAACAATTTCTCCCGTGATATGTGGCCAGATAAATTGTAAATTTGCCACCTTTTCCAGCACATGAGCGATGAAATAAAACATGAATGTGGCCTTGCTTTTATCAGGTTAAGAAAGCCCTTTTCCTACTATAAGCAAAAATATGGGACTGTTTTGTATGGCTTAAACAAGCTATACCTTCTTATGGAAAAACAGCATAACAGGGGCCAGGATGGCGCCGGCATCGCTACCATTAAATTAAACACAGAACCCGGCTATCCCTTTTTGCATAGAAAACGAAGCGTAGCCCACCAGGCCATTGCTGATATTTTTTCGCAGATAGGAAACCAGGTAAACGAATTAAAAAAATATCATCCCGATATAGAACAGCACCCGGGCCTGATGAAAGGTCATGTAGATTTTCTCGGCGAGCTAATGCTCGGACACTTACGCTATGGAACACAAGGGAAAAATAATATTCTTTATTGCCACCCCTACATTCAAAGAAATACCATTCCTGCACGCAACCTTGCGCTGGCAGGCAATTTTAACCTGATTAATAAAGATGAACTATTTGCAATCATCAATAGCCCAAGAGATGAAAACGACAGAGGAAGCGACCTTGGCGCTATGATGGATATGATCCTTCACTTTCTGGAAAAAGCCGACGAGGCCAATCCCGAAAATACAGATATTGTAAGCGTTCTTAAAAAATCAGTTCCTTATTTTGACGGAGGATTTACTTTTGGCGGGCTCACCGGCGGTGGAAAAGGATTTGTGGTAAGAGATGCGCACGGAATAAGGCCTTGCTACTATTATATAGACGACGAGGTAATTGTTGCTGCGAGCGAACGGCCCGCTATTCGTACCGTTTTTAATGTTGGCGAGCATGAAGTTAAAGAATTAATGCCAGGCACGGCATTAATTACAGAGCCCGACGGACAATTTTCAATTCAGCAAATTTTGGAACCCAAAGAAAGAAGAGCGTGCAGCTTTGAACGCATTTATTTTTCGCGCGGCAGTGATGAAAAAATTTATCGCGAAAGAATTGCACTGGGTTATCATCTTAGCGAGCGGGTGTTGAAAACAATTGATTACGATCTGAAGAATACCATTTTTTCTTTTATTCCTAATACGGCAGAAACTGCATTTAACGGATTGATAAAAGGAGCGGAAGATTACCTGAATAAAACAAAAATAGAAAGAATCTTAAGCTGGGGAAAAGACCTGTCCTGCCTACCGGACAGGCAGGCTGCCGGACAGGCGGGGTTTGATGAAGAAAAACTTTCGGCGATGGTTAACCGAAAAATCCGGATGGAAAAAATAGCCATCAAGGATGTAAAGCTCCGCACGTTTATAACGGAAGACAGCAACCGAAACGAGCTTGTACAACACGTTTATGATATAACCTATGGCACCGTAAGAAAAGGAATAGATACGCTGGTGGTAATTGACGATTCTATTGTAAGAGGAACCACCTTGCGCGAAAGCATTATCAGGATGCTGTCACGTCTCGAACCCAAAAGAATCATTGTCGTTTCTTCCGCGCCTCAAATAAGATACCCGGACTGCTATGGAATCGATATGAGCAAACTGGGGGAATTTGTAGCCTTCAAAGCCGCGATGGCGTTGATAAAAGAAAGAGGCATGGAATCCATGTTGAAATGCCTTGTTGACAAATGCCACGAATTAAAACGAAATAATCAATTACACACAGAGAATGTGGTCAGGGAAATTTACAAGCCATTTACTTTAGAAGAACTTGATCATAAAATAGCCGAACTAATTACGCCCCCTGAAATCAATATTCCGGTAGAGGTCATCTATCAAACCATAGAAGATCTGCACGAATGCTGCCCGACCAACCTGGGCGATTGGTATTTTACCGGCAACTATCCTACTCCCGGCGGAAACCGCGTGGTGAACAAAGCCTTCTTAAACTATATGGAAGGAAAGAACGAGAGAGGATATTAAGCAATCCGCATTTCAACTAAAGAAAATAAAAAAATTGCTACTCTTCGAAAGGTTTGTTTACAGCCCTATTAATTTTTTTGCCACTTCATAATCTTCCGGAGTATCTATAGATAAAGAACTTTCATCCGTAAGCACCATTTTAATTTTAATCCCATTTTCAAGATAACGAAGCTGTTCCAGTTTTTCTATCGATTCAAGCGGCGTTATTTCCCACTGTGTAAAATTCATCAGGGCTTTTTTGCGGTAAGCATAAATGCCGATGTGTTTATAATAAACCGGTTTTACATTTTTATCTCTTTGGAATGGAATGGCACTTCTTGAAAATAGTAATGCATTACTATTCTTATCCACCACCACTTTTACATGATTAGGATTATGGATTATTTGTTCGTCTGCTATGATGAACATTAATGAAGCCACTTCTGTTTTTTGCGTCGGATCATCTTCAAAAGCATTTAATAAATTTTCAAGCGGTTCCTTTTTTACAAAAGGTTCATCACCCTGTACATTGACGATGATGTCCACATCCATGTCTGCGACTGCTTCGGCAATACGGTCACTGCCACTTTCGTGCTTCTCTCTGCTCATCACAGCATAACCGCCGTTTTGCACAATTTCATTAAAAATAATATCGCTGTCTGTCACCACCATTACTTCGTCAAACAATAACGTGCTCTTTGTATTTTCATATACGTGCCTTATGATTGTTTTATCTCCCAGCTTTTGCATCAGCTTTCCCGGAAAACGGGTGGCCGCGTAACGAGCGGGGATGAGTGCTATTGATTTCATGATTTTTCTTTATTTTTTAATAGAATTAGGCGTTCAGATCGTGAATGTGGTAATGATGTAGTTGAATTGTGAATGCTGTTTTTTAGTTCCAATTGATTTCGTTTTTGCTTTTTCTTTTGCCTTGATGCATTCTTCGGCTGCGCTCAGAAGAAACAAAAAATTATTCGTGGCATTTATATTTTTTGATTTAGGCGTTTATACTGCGCAAGGCTCAAAACCGTGAATCATCATTTTGAAAAAACTAACTGACTTATTATAAAATACGAAATATTTTTCCTTTGTGTTCCCCGTCTGCCGACCAGGCAGCTTAGTGATTTTTGTGGGATTTTTTTTGTTCCCACTAAGACACGAAGGCCACGAAGTATTTATTTCTGCGAAATAATTTATGAGATGCTAATTTTAAAAATTGTTTGAAAGTAAAACAAGCATTCTGTCTGCAAAATCTATTTTTCAAAAGAAGACTTTTAAAAATTCAATGATTCACCGCTTGCGAACTATAAGTCGCGAATGTAGTAGTGAGTTAGTTGAATTGTGAATTTTTGTTTTTTAGTCATCATCCATTTTTTAATTCAAATTTTCTTCACCGTAGTCTTCGATATCAATAAAACTTTCGGGAAGTGTTTCGCTTTCGTATTTACAGGACGAGCACTGATATACGTTTTTTGGTGAAATGGCATAGCTCCCCAAAACCCAGCTCAATAAAACTGATCCCAGGTTTTTGGTGGTGTTTTTCGGAACGAGTTCTATGGTATGTTTTCCGCATCGCGGGCACACCGCATTTTTTATATAATCTTCATCAATAACGCGCAACAATTCAATCGCCTCATCTTGTTCTTCCTTTTTTACTACTAACTTAATACCTCCAATGGCATTGCTTAAAATAGGATCTACCGTTACGGTAAGCTCATCTTTTAAAAAGCAGGTTATTCCCGCGCTCCGGAGCTTGGTAAGCACCAAATGCGCGGAGAAATTATTTTGAAAAGTGCGTAGGGTGACGAAGTCCATTTTATTTGAAAGACCTCTAAGTTAATATGTTTACCACTAAAAAGTTTGTTTACCATGAATTATTTGAATATCACAGCCACTTATATAAATCGGATAGGCATTACAGGAACATGGCAAAGCCGGATAAGGGTTTTGATATCGGTATCCGGAAAAAGCCGTCTGATTGGCCAACAGGCAGGCATCCCCAATGGGGGATAAAAACGGCATTTATTATTGGACCTTAGGTAAAATATCGGATGGAAGCAGTTTCATCGGGAAAGGATTAAAACACTAAATAATTAAAACGCATGAATATTGCCAGATGCACTGCGGAATAGCGGTGGGATGGCCGGACAAACGCGCGGAGCCCTGCCTGCCGGCAAAGGCAGGTTGTCCTTGATTTTTTGTTTCTTCTGAGCGCAGCCGAAGAATGCATCACAGGCAAAAGAAAAAGAAAAAACAAAATCAAAGTGGCTTAAATCCTAAGCCATAAAGCAATTTAACTACATTCACTTCCCGAAGGACTAATCCCAATCAACAGAAAGAAAGCGATGAATTGCTAAAATTTAAACAACCGATAAATTATTTCCCTAAGAATGATTTAATTTCGCGGCCGATTTGAACAGGAAAGCTAAATAATTGCCCATTATTTAAGCCCCTCCTCAGGCAGGTAGCATGTTTTTCAAACATTTGTTCAACCAAATCTCACCGCAGCAATTAGCGGTTTGGTTGTTCGCTATGTGGTTGAGGAAAGGCGAAGCCGTTCATTTATCCGGACATCGCCCACGGCGCACCGCCCAGGTTCATGTCTTCACTCACCGGCGACAATTTGGAAGTACCCGCTTCATTGTCAATTTCCTGTTTTGCCCACTAGCTGCCTTATAGATTAGATTCTTTTCAGTTTTTAACCTTAAATTCTAAAATGGTTCGTAATTTGTTTCATAAAAGACTATCCAACATCCCTTAATTCCTTCTTAAAAGTATGATTCAGTCCATTTTTTTATTTCTATCCTTTCATAATTTATGATACTATCAAATATCCACCACAGGCTTTTGTATTTTGCTTGTTTTTTACTATTTGCCGGGTTGATTTCTTCCTGTGCCAACACAAAAAAAATTGCCTATTTCGGCAATGTACAGGATTCCGCACTCTTTGCTGCTAAAGCAGGGCTTGAACCGGTGATACAAAAAAAAGACATCCTGAGTATTTCCGTAAGCAGCCTCAGCCCTGAAGCGACCGTGCTTTTTAATATGCCCAATATGCCCATTACCCCGACTGCACCCACAACGAATATGACGCCCCAAACCGCCGGTTACCTGGTAAGCGATGATGGTACTGTCAAGTTTCCTATATTGGGTGATATACCGGCGGCGGGCCTTACCCAAAAGCAACTGGCAAAAAATATTGCCGATTCGCTTACCGAAAAGAAACTATTGTTTGACCCGATCGTCACCACCCGGTTTTTAAATTTCAGGGTGACGGTATTGGGAGAAGTACGCAGCCCGGGAGTCGTGTATGCACCAAGCGAGCAGATCAGCATCCTCGAGGCAATCGGGGCGGCAGGCGACCTTACCATTTATGGCCGGCGCGACAATGTAGTCCTCATCAGGCAGGAAGGCCCGGATAAATTGGTGAAGCGATTCGATCTTACCTCTGCCAACCTATTGCAATCTCCTTACTTCTATTTGAAATCCAACGACGTGATCTATGTGGAGCCGGATAAGGCGAAAGTAACGTCAAGCGACCGAACCCTGATTATATTGCCTATTATTTTGAGTGCCCTCACGGTAATGATATTATTGTTCGAAACTATTAAAAACTAATCATCTGTATGCCGCAACCAACGCGTAATTTTGAATCTACTGAAACTGAAGATGTTTCTCTGGGCGACGTGTTTTATAAGTTTCTTCCTTACTGGCCGTTTTTTGTGTTGCTCCTGATCATAACCCTGTCTGGTGCGTGGGTTTACCTTCGTTACGCCATGCCGGTCTATGAAACGACCGCCACTATACTGATTAAAGACGACAAAAGTAATTCTCCCGGCGATGAATTGATGCAGGCCTTTGACATGTTTGGTGCAAAAAAAACAGTGGACAATGAAACAGAGGTGCTGCAATCCAAAACGCTGATGCAGGAAGTGGTAAAGAACTTACACCTCTATGCACCGGTTACCGTGCAGGGCAGGGTCAGGAACCAATCGGCGTATGTAGCGTCTCCCATCGTAATAGAGGTGAAGGCTCCTGACTCCTTAAAATCCGAAAAAAAAATTGAATTCTCCTTTAGTGATTCTATTGCTTCTGTAACCATTCACAACAAAGCGTATCCCTTAAATCAATGGGTGGAGACGCCTTTTGGTGTACTCAGGTTTCTTCGTAATGAAAATCACCAACAAACAAGAGAAGAGGGAGACAGCCGGGAAAATGATTTTTATTTTTCTTTAATTAGTGTAAAAAGAGCCGCCAGCGATATACTCGGCAAGGTTACAATATCCTCTTCAAGCAAGCAATCCACCGTTATTGATCTAAGCATCAAAGGAGAAATTCCTAAAAGAGGGGAAGATATTTTAAATGAATTGCTGGTTGTGTACAACAAAGCCGCTATACTGGATAAAAATGCCCTGTCTGCCAATACCTTAAAGTTTATAGAGGATCGCTTGAAGATTGTGGCCGCCGACCTGGACTCCGTGGAAGGAAATCTGCAGCAATTTAAAGCCCGCAACAAAATAACAGATATCGGTGCACAAGGGCAGATCTATTTACAAACCGTAGCTACAAACGATCAGCAGATCAGTACTATCAATATGCAATTGGCCGTGCTGGACCAGGTAGAGAATTATGTAAAGAGTAAAGGAGGAACCGGTGGTATTGCTCCTGCCACCTTAGGCGTGGCCGACCCGGTATTGCTGGGACTGTTGCAGAACTTATCTGACCTGGAGCTAAAATATACCCAAACTAAAAAAATAGTGCCGGAAAATAATCCGGCCGTGATCGCTTTAGCGGATGGAATCAATAAGCTGAAGCCCGGAATCCTGGAAAACATAGAAAGCCAGCGGAAAAACCTGGTGGCAGGCCGGAACGATCTTTCTTTGACGAATAGCCGCTATTCTTCCATGCTCACTACCATTCCGGAAAAGGAAAGGGAATTACTCGGCATCAGTAGGCAGCAAAGCATTAAAAATGATATATACACTTTCTTGCTACAAAAGAGGGAGGAGACCACTTTATCTTTTGCTTCAGCCGTGGCAGATAGCAGGATCATTGATCCGGCAGAAACATCCGATATTCCGGTAAGCCCTAAGCGGATATTAATCTGTCTCGGCGCAGTACTAATCGCGCTGGTACTGGGATTTAGTATTATTTATTTAAAAGACCTGTTGACCCGTACTGTGCAGGGTAGATCAGAAATTGAGAAGTACACATCTATGCCTGTGCTGGGAGATGTAGCGTATGACCGATCCAAGTCGCCCATTGTAATTGCGGAGGGAAAAAGAAGCTTTATAGCGGAAGAGTTTCGCCAGTTAAGGACCTCACTGGCTTACATGGGGATAGATGAAGCTCATAAAAAAATTATGATCACCTCCAGTATTTCCGGGGAGGGTAAAAGCTTTATCACGGTCAACCTGGGGATCAGTCTTTCTTTAATGAATAAAAAGGTGGTGTTAATGGAACTGGACCTTCGCAAGCCTAAATTGAGCGAGCAATTGAATGTATCGCGACACGGCGGACTTTCTGCTTACCTTATTGGTAAAGCAGAAATTAAAGAAACGGTAAAACCTACCGGTTTCAACAATCTGTTTTTAGTTCCTTCAGGTTCTATTCCTCCCAATCCGTCAGAATTAATTTCCAATGGCAGGCTACAGGAATTGCTAACTTACCTGGAAACGCAGTTTGATTACATTTTGATTGATACTGCACCCACTAATCCCGTTACGGATGCATTTATCTTATCGCCGTTGTGCGAGGTAACTTTATATGTAGTGAGGCATGGTTATACACCGAAGATTTTCTTAAAGAAACTGGATGAAAAATTGAAAAGAAAAAGTCTTAGGAATCCTGCTATTGTATATAATGGCATTAAAGGAAAAGGATTTGGGAAATATGGCTATGGTTACGGTTATGGATATACGGACGATGATACCAATGTAAAATGGTGGAAAAGAATTTTCACAAAGTAAGAAGATGCCAACTTACTGATGGTGGAGTTACAGCTTTTATACATGAATAAAACATTTGTGGCAATAATCTGGTTATAGTCGCATTATTTCATTTTTGCCTTCTGAAAGAATTGTTTAAAAATAAAATGATCGAGCAAAAAATATTAGGATTAATTTGAGTCTTTCAAACAAGATGTTAAGCGGTTTTTTGTGGAGCAGTATCGAGAGACTCTCTGTGCAGGTTGTTCAGTTTATCCTTGGAGTTATAATGGCCCGGATTTTATTGCCCAATGAATATGGAACAATAGGTCTTTTAGCTGTTTTTATTGCTTTTCTTACGATTTTAGTGGATAGTGGGTTTGCAAAAGCCTTAATTCAAAAGCAAAACAGAACCCAAGCCGATTTGTCAACCATCTTTTTTTTTAATGTTCTGATAAGTATAGTTTGTTACGTTTTGCTATGGTTTGGTGCACCATTTATAGCTAATTTCTATAAAATCCCATTATTAGTTTCTTTAACGAGAGTATTGGGTCTGTCAATATTATTAAATGCCTTTTTTGCAATACCCTCAGTTATATTAACGATTAATTTTGATTTCAAAACCATTGCTAAAATAAATTTAGTCGCTGTCATTTGCAGTGGAATTATCGGGATTATTTTTGCTTATAAAGGAGCTGGGGTGTGGGCATTAGTTATTCAGACATTAGTGCGTTCTGTTTTTACTGTGATCCTAATGTGGCTTCATATTAAATGGAAGCCTGACTTTATGTTTTCGAAAGGATCGCTCAAAACAATGTTCGGCTTTGGATCTAAATATGTATTGTCTGCGTTAATGGCAATGATGGTAAGCAATATTTCTACGCTCTTCATCGCGAAATTGACTAGTACTAAACAGTTGGGATACTATACACGGGGTACACAATTTGCAGATATAGTAGCAAGTTCTTTTAGCTCAGTTTTAGCGAGTGTGTTGTTGCCGGGGTTATCTACGCTACAAAATGAACGAGATAAGCTGGTATCAATGACCCGATCAATCATTAAAGCAACGGCCCTATTAACTACTCCGATTTTGGTAGGAATGGCGTTAATTGCCAAACCCCTGATTCAATTGTTATTAACCGATAAATGGCTACCCGCCGTGCCCATTATGCAAATAATTTGTATTGCAAGGGCAATAACTATTGTTGCAAGTGTCAATATAAATTTACTATATGCGCTCGGGCGTACGGATTTAACCTTGAAGCAGGATTATCTCAAGATTTTAGTACGGCTGACTTTTCTTGCACTTGCTTTTAAGTATGGTATTGTCTATATTGCTTTAGCTGAATTGGCATCTACTTCTGTACATTTTTTTATTAATTGCTATTCGCCTGGCAAAATATTAAGGTATGGGGCAATAAGGCAAATCTTCGATTTATTACCCATAATTTTTATATCTGCATTGATGGCAGGTTGCATTTATATATCGATGATTTATATTCATAGTAATCTTTTCAAGATTTTAATTGCAAGTATTACAGGGTTTGTAGTTTATGTCGGAGGTTTACAGGTATTTCGTGTTCCTGAATTTGGCTTCTTAATAGGCAAGGTCAGATCCATGGCAAATAGGTGACCCAGCATCTTTTTTGACCCGATCTATTATTAAAATACATTCCTTTCTATAATTGATAAAACTTAATTCGGCCGGACTGGATGAATAGCGTAATGTCTTTTGTTAAGAAAGAAAAAGTAACCTTATTATTACTTTTAATTACATTCCTGAATCCCTTTTATTATGGTTATAGAATAGCCATCTTATTTATTTTTATCGTATTTTTTAATAGCCGGAAATACATTTTTCTTTTTGATAAAAATGTATTTTTATTATTTTTATTTGCGGGCAGTTATGAAATTTTTGCTGCCTTAAGACCCGATGCAATAGATAAAACCTTAATCTCTATAATCCCTAATATTTTTATTCCTTCTTTAATGTATTTAGTTGGAAAAAAAATTAGCGCAAAATACCCTAAAGCCGACACCAGAACTTTCTTTTTGTTTTTTATTTCGGCTTCCTTTGCCTTTATTCCCCTGATCTCAATACTAACGCAAATACTCAATAATGGATTTGAATTTGGCCAACGATCCATGTATCTGATTTGGGATAAAAAAACAGAGTTTGCTGCCACGGGATTGGGAAGTTACTTCAGTTTAAGCCTTGCCTCAATAGGTCTCCTTAATGTAGGCAGTAAATCTGGTTTTCAGAAAAAATTAAATTATGCGATAATTGCTCTTTTTGTTCTATCAATCATTTGTGTTATCAGACTGGGGAGCCGTACTCAGCTTGTAATTGTTCTTGCTTCATTCCTGATTTCATATATTTTAACATTTTCGCGGAAACATATTTTCAAAAATATTTTTTTTATAGGTACGGCGGTTTTCTTGTCAGTCTATCTTTTCGATACCTTGAGCAAATTGCCTGAAATTTCTATACTTTTCGAGAGAGGCGATTCGGGTGAAAATGGGATTGCAACCGCAGGAGGAAGAACCGGGCGGTGGATCGGATCATTTAACTCAATATTTACCGATCCCTGGGGATGGAAATTTTCAAGATATGGATATGCGCATAATCTATGGTTAGATGTCGCCCGCGTTTCCGGTGTGATCCCTCTTTTCTTTTTGCTCTTATTTACATTTTCTTCATTTAAGTTATATGTAAAGTCGTTTAAAATAGTAAAATATTCAACTTATTTGAAACTTTACATTACCTTACTAATACTTAGTATATTCCTTGGATTTAATGTAGAACCGGTAATGGATGGGTTGTATTTGCTTTTTTTGATATTTTGTTTATTTATAGGTTTTTTAGCAGGTATAGTGAAAAAAGGAACGCATTGTTAAGTTGTTAAAATATATTATCGTAGTTTAATTAACCTTTCATAAAATTTAATTAAATATGTACCCAAAGGGAATTAGTATTATAATACCGTGCTTTAATCGACAAAGCACCATCGCCAGTTGTGTAGAAAGTATAATACTTCAGAATTACGAAGGTAATTTAGAAATAATTATCTCTGATGATGGCTCATCCGATAGTTCTCTTGAAGTAGCAGAAAAGTTGGATAAAAGAGTAAAAATTATAAAAAAGCCGATTACTTGTGTAGATCAGGGGGCCTCAGGTGCTCGTAATCGTGGGTTAATAATTGCTAAATACGAATATATTTGTTTCCTCGATTCTGATGATTATTTTTTGCCGGATTATTTGCAGACGGCATCGACATTTTTAAATAATAACAAAAACATTGGATATACATTTTGCCGTTCTAGAAAAGAAGTAAGGCTTGCGGGTGGCTCTGTTAAAATAGAAGATTGGACTAGAGCGCATCTTAGCAAATTGGATAAAAATTATCACGTCTTTTATAGGCCACGTAATATTAATACAAATGTTATTATGATTCGTAAAAAAGTCCTCGATTCATGCGGGCTTTTTGATACTTTATTACTAAATGGCAATGATACGGATATGTGGTTCAGAGTATCCGAAGTATCTAAAGGTCACTTTCTAGATATATATGGAGCGGTTTATCGTGTTAATCATTCTGAAAAACAGCTCACTGGAAATTCAGAAGAAATAAAAGAAAAAAGTAGAATGAGAATATATTCAAACGCCGTTCAAAGGTTTATTGAAAGTAAATCAAAAGATAAATTGAGGCTGTTTTTATTAATAAGAGCATTGTTCTATATAAATTTGCCTCGAAAATACAAATCATTTAGGTTGTTAAGTCATTTAATTGTTTCTGGTAAATTATTTTTAAACTTACCTCTGACTTTTTTTAGATTTATCGCGGCTGCAATAAGGTAAATAGCATCACATGAAATTTTGTAAAATGAAGCTTAACAGTCGGATTATTTTCGTTATGCTTTTTTTATCTATAATTAGTAGTGGGATTGCACAAAAAAGCCAACGGATACTAATGTACGCCGAACAATACAATCCAGATCAAATTGCATTCGAAAAGGCCAATAATTTGCAAAATGTTTTCGTGGTTTATCAGGGTTATTTTGTAAATCCCAAAACTTCAAAACTAGATAGCAATATTTTTAAAAAATACATAGACTCATTAATCATAGATAAAAACGCAGTTGGATTTGCAGTTCTTGATTGGGAGGGTGAACCCTTTTCTATTTTAAAAGGAGTTAAGAGCGTTTCAGATTCCAAATACAATAGTACTATTAATGATTATTTAGAAGCATTAAATTATGCAAAGTTTTTGAGGCCAAAAATGAAATGGAGCTTCTATAATTTTATTCCAAATCAATATCCGGATACCACAGGTAGTCAAAGAATATTTGTCGAGAAAATGATGCCACTATTAAAAAATTTGGATTTTTTGACTACAAGCCTTTATCTTTTTGACATAAGAACTGATGAAACCGAGAGTAAAATATTACGATATCTTAATTCTAATATAAGTCGCAGTTTACAATTGGCACATGAATTGAACGTTCCCTTTTATCCATTTGTTTGGCATCGCTACCGTGACACCAAAAATGTTAACTCTAAAATCTCATTAAGTGATTTCAGATTTTATGTAAACCAAATATTGACATTCACCAATAACAATCGTAGTGTGAATGGAATAATTTGGTGGAATTCCGCGTCGTATATTTATAGAATGAGAAATTCAAATCCCAATTACGAGGAGGAATATAGAAATATACAAGACCCTAAAAAATACCAGAAAGATATGTTTATTAGTTATTTGAATGTAATTAAAGACTTACCAAAACTCGATAATAAATAAACAATATTTGAGTTCTCAGACAAGATAAATTTGAAAATAGATTGTGTATTACGTTTACGTTACGATAGAGAAAATATTAAGTGAAACAGCACCCGCCACAAGAATTCTTTCCGATGCCAATCTTCTCACCCAAACGGGAAAAAAGGTAATAATTCTCAGCCTTGATAAAATTAAACCTGGAGTAAGTATTTCGTTTCAAGGAATCGAAATTATTTCGCTTCGCAGTTTATCAAATTCAATCTGGCAAAGAGCCTCTAATTTGATTATGCATAAAAAGAGGCTGAAAGATAGTTTGATAAAATTATATAATGAATATGTAATTGAGGGAATATTTTTTTATGATATTCCTCCGCATTCGATATTATATTTAAAGAAATTTGCTAAAAAGCAAAATATTAAAATTTTTCACGACAGTGTAGAATGGTATTCGCCTCAACAATTTAAGTGGGGTAAATTTGCTTTACCATTTGTTTTGAAGAACATAATGAATAGAAGAATTATTGACAAGCAAGTTTCCGTTATAACCATAAGCAGATTCCTTCAAAATTATTTCAAAGCGAAGGGAATAAAGACAATTAGAATACCGATTATCATGGATATGGAACGGATAGCCTGCGAGAAAAAAAAACAGGAAGGGAAACTAAAAATATTATATGCAGGTTCACCCGGCAGGAAAGACTACTTAAATATGATCATAGAAGGAATGTCACTACTTTTAAAGGAGGATTTAAATAACATAGAATTTAATGTATTAGGTATAACACAACAACAATTAATTCAAAATTGCGATGTTAATGAAAATTTTTTGGTGAAGTGTGGTGATAATATAATGGCACACGGGCGTGTAACCAGGGAAGAGGTATTGGAATATTTGAAATATACAGATTTCACTGTTCTATTGAGAGATCCTGATTTAAGATATTCGAAAGCGGGGTTCCCCACCAAAGTTGTTGAAAGCCTTGCCACTGCCACACCGGTTATTTGTAACCTCACATCGGATTTGGGAGAATATTTAAAAAATGGTGATAACTGCTTAATCGTAAATTCTTGCTCAGCAACAGAACTGGCTGAAACACTCAAAAGAGCTATAGCTCTTTCAGCAAATGAAAAAAGATTATTGTCATACAACGCAAGGAAAACTGCCGAAAAAAATTTTGATTTTAGAAATTACATTACGGAGTTTAGTAAGTTTTTGAAAATGAAAACCCAAGATTAAGTACAATGAGAAAAAAAGGAATTTTACTGGTTTCACCGTATAACGAGAAGAAAGTTGGGGAATCGGAACTTGGATCCCCCGAAAAAAAATATTATTTGAAAGAAATGATGAAAGCGTTATCGAATTTAAGTGCCATATACCAACGTCGTATTGAGTTTAATGTCTTTGGCGTAAATTCGGCGCAACTAATCGACAATTGTTTAATCACCAAGGATACGATTTCAAAATGTGGCTCTAACCTTATAATACACGGTGAGGTGTCTAGAGAGATTGTATTTCAATTCTTAAAAAAAGCTGATTTTACAGTTTTATTGCGCTTCCCGGTGTTGAGGTACGCGAAGGCTGCTTTCCCCACCAAAGTTGTAGAGAGTCTGGCTTCTGGAACGCCTATGATATGTAATCACCTGTTGAAGAGAATCAATCTTTAAGTAGAAATTCAAGAATAACTGCGGAACAGTATTTTGATTATAGAAATTATAAAAATCAATTCAATCATTTCGTATGCGAAAGTTAGTGGGTATAACTAAATTTATTTTCAATACTTTTTGGACAAAAATAAATCCAATTGGATATGCCAAACACATTGGTGTAAGAATAGGTAAAAATGTAAAATTTTACGGAATGAAGCCTGGCATGTTTAGTACAGAACCCTGGTTGATAACAATTGGAGATGATTGTTTTATAACAGCATGTTGTCAATTTATCACACATGATGGAGGAACGTTGATTTTGAGGAAGGAAGTCCCGGATTTAGAAATCACAGCTCCGATTTCTATCGGTAATGATGTATATGTCGGATTAAATACCACAATTTTACCAGGGACGATAATTGGAAATCGATGTATCGTGGGAGCTTGCTCCTTAGTAAAAGGCGAGTTTCCTGATAATTCGGTTATTGCAGGTGTTCCGGCGAAAGTTATCAAAACTGTTGACCAATATTTGGAACAAATTAAGGAAAAATCTTTGCATTTAGGTCACTTAAGTGCCAAAGAAAAAGAAAAGGCATTGAAGAAGCATTTTAATGTTCGTTAAACAAAGAAATTCTCATTTTATCGGGTCTTTTAAATCTACTTCAAAAGATGGAAGTATTGGCAAGTCAAATGTTTGCTTCCAAAGTATTGATCAATAGTTGAATTAGCGACATGGTAGTATAGACGTTACTTGATTCGACTTCTGACGCAACAAATATCCTGTCAAGTAATTTCGTTCGCTCGGGAAGAGCAATTATCAGGTTGCTAAAATTTGTATCGTATATTTTATTTAAAAGATTTGATGCGGTTTAAATATTTGTTGCCGATGGATGGAGTTTTTGAGAATAAAACTGACGTTATTAATTGCAAAGGTTATTTTAACCCCGCGATCAGGGTTTATATTAAGTGATATAAATGAAAACCCACGATTAAGTAGGATGAGAAAAAAAGGAATTTTACTAGTTTCGCCGTATAACGAGAAGAAAGTTGGCGGAATAGGAACCTGGAGCATAAATGTTTTAAATTATGCGAAAAGGAATGATCTTGATTTGGTATTTTTGAACACAGCCGTTACATTTAAACCTAATATTGTTAAAAATAAGTTTACCAGAATATTTTATGGTTTAGTTGATTCATTCTTGATACTAATGAAACTTGTTATTTTCATCATAATAAAAAGGCCAGCTGTAATTCATTATACTTCAAGCGCTTCCATAGCTTTGTATAAAGATTATTTAGCCGTTCGAATTTCGAGGTTGTTTGGTACTGAATTTGTAATTCATTTTCGTTTTGGGAGAATTCCAGAATTGTCCAGCCAATTAAATTCTGAATGGAAAATGCTTATTAAAATAGTTAGATTATCGTCGAAATGTATTTTAATAGATAAGAAATCGTTTGATATCTTGAAAGGTGCTGGTTTTGAAAATCTATACTATATTCCAAATATGATCTCATCTGAATTAGCAGAGATAGCTAAGTTAAATCAAGGACGCTATAAGGAAATCGTAAGAGGAAAGATCGTTTTTGTTGGACACGTAATGGCTGATAAGGGAATATTTGAATTAGTAGAAGCCTGCAAGAGTCATGATGAGATTAAGGAATTGCATATAATTGGTCCATTTGCTGAGGAAGTGAAATTTAAATTAATGCGCATTGCCTCTTCCAGATCATTGGGTGAATGGATAAAGTTCCATGGTGAAATAAATAGGGAGGAGGTAATCTCAATAATAAAAGACTCAAGCCTTTTGTGTTTGCCTAGTTATACTGAAGGTTTTCCTAATGCAGTTCTTGAGGCTATGGCATGTGGATGTGCCGTTGTAGCATCAGATGTCGGTGCTATTTCAGAAATGCTGGATATTGGCTCAAAAGCCCCTGCTGGAATTTGTATAGAAGCAAGAGAAATTCGCCAATTAGAAGAAGCCGTCCTAAAAGTGGTAACCAACATTGATTATGCAAGGTGTCTTGGTAATAATGGATTAAACAGGGTTTTAAATGATTATTCTCCAGAAAAAGTTATGCCGCAATTAATAAAAGTATGGAATTTACAAAACGTTTGATAAAGCATCTCTATGGTTTTGTAGTGAGCCTTTCTCCTAATATCGAAATATTTTTTAGACAGTTGTATTGGAAAAATATATCAAATTTAAAAGAGATTGTGGATAAAAAGGCATTAAAAAATGACTTGACTGATTTTACGAAAGTGATAGAATTCCTAAAATCATTGCTTTGTGAGAATGATATCTTAATAGTGCATTCTTCATTTACTGCTTTAAATGGTGTCGGAAAATCACCAAAACAAATTATCAATGAATTAATAAATTTGGTAGGTAAAAATGGGACTTTAGCTATGAATTCTGCAAGAATTTTTTCTGAAGAAGGCAAAATCGAAGATATATTAGATGAGAAAGAAATTAATATAGCAGAATATAATCTTAAAAAATCCAAAGTTTGGACAGGTGCTATTCCATTATTTATGGTAAGAGATTCAAGATCTGTGATTAGTAAATTCCCCCTTAATCCGATGGTTGCGATTGGGAATCAAGCTTTGAATATGATGGAAAAAAATATTGAAGGAGATAATTGTTCAAGTTGCGGCCCGTATTCTTCCTGGAAGTACTGTACAGATAGGAATGCTTTGGTTGTGGGAATAGGCCTTGATTTGACTCACAGTTTAACAATAATGCATGTAGCGGAAGAAAATAAAAATGAATGGCCAATTAAAAATTGGTTTAGAAAAAGAAAATTTAAAATAATAGATGGTGATCAACAGAACATAATTGAAGTTAATGAGAGAAGACCTAAATGGGGGCTATTGCATTTTGCAGAAAGGACGCTGAGAAAAGATTTAATAAAATCAGGCGTCTTGAATTCTCATGAAATTGATGGTTTTAGAATTGAATATTTGCGGGCAAAGACCTTGTTTGATTTTCTGAACAGTAAAAATGAGAAAGGGTATCCTTATTTTAAATGTAAGAATTTATAATGGAATTAAATTCAAAAATACAAAATGTCAGACCTCTTTGCCTCATCAATAATGAATTAATTGTTTCAAAAGAGAACCTAATATTAAGGTATGATATAGAAAAAAAAACACTTCGAAAAATTTTAAGTCTTCCTGTAAATTTTGGGATCAAATTTTTGATGAAATTCAAAATTTTGATAAGACTATTTAGGTTAGGGGTTCGTTATGGAATTCAGATTCACGAGGGCTTAATTATAGTTGTGTTTAATAAAAGAATTTACGAAATTGATTTAAAGTCAAAAGCTTGTAAGGAGGTATTTAAAATTTTCAGGGGAAGCGCACCTTTAAATATTTGTGAAATTAAAAATATTAAGGGGTTTGAAAATTGTTTTGCCTTTGGTGAGTATTTTGGTAATTTTGAAAAGGACGAGGTTCATATTTATAAAAGGAAAATAAACGGAAGTTGGGAAGTAGCGTTTACATTCCCCAAAGGGACAATGGAGCATATCCATTCCATTGTTCCAGACAGATTTAATGATTGCTTATGGATACTTGCTGGTGATTTTGCAAACTCATCTTGTATTTGGATGGCAAAGGATAACTTCTCTAGTGTTATTCCCATTTTAAGAGGAAGCCAAAATTATCGATCATGTGTTGCATTTGCAACAGAAGATGGTTTGTTGTATGCAACCGATAGTCAATTTGAAAGTAATTCAATTAGGTTGTTAAAGCGGAATAATAAAGAATGGGTATCTGTAGAAATAAGTCAATTAAATGGTTCCTCAATATATGGGTGTTATTTGGGAGGAGAGAATGTGTGCTTTTCGACAACTGTGGAGGGAGATAGCTTATCAAAAGGCAAATTTCTAAAATATTTGGATAGGAAGCCTGGGCCTGGGATTAAAAGTCCGGAGTCACATATTGTTATAGGCAACCTTCGCGATGGATTTTATTCAGTGATGACAAAAAAAAAAGATATTTATCCATTTATTTTATTTCAATTCGGTACCTTTCTATTTCCTACAGGCACAAATAAGACTGATAAATTAATTTGTTATGATATTGGATTGAAAGGGAGCGATCTAAATACGTATATATATAACTTACCTAAAATAAAGAATAATGATAACTAATGAATCTTTTTTAGAAAATTTGAAGACATTTTTTGAGGAAGAAGATAGTCTAAAATTAACAATTGACACGCAATTTTCAACGCTTAAAACTTGGGATTCTCTAACCCAATTTTCGATCGTGGCGTATTTGGAGGATGATTTTGGAATTGAGATGCCGGTTGAGCAATTTGTAAAGTTTCAGTCTCCGCGCGAATTGCTTGAATTTGTCAAATCATCAGCTAACAAATAAAAAGTCATTTATAATGATAAAATCAATATCAGTCTACTTACCGGAGAATAAATTGACAAATGATGATTTAAATCGTCAATTTCCAACGTGGGATGCACAAAAGATTTCAAATAAAACCGGAATTACAGAAAGGCGTATTGCCAGAAAAGACGAATTTGTAAGTGACATGGCCGTTAAAGCAGGCAACAAACTTTTTACAGAATTTAGTGTATCCAAAGACTCAATTGATTTCATTCTTTTATGTACCCAAAATCCGGATTATTTTCTACCCACAACAGCGTGTATCGTACAAGATAGATTAGGAATATCAAAAAACTGCGGTGCATTAGATTTTAATTTGGGCTGTTCAGGTTTCGTTTATGGGCTAGCATTGGCAAAAGGATTATTAATATCCGGATCTGCTAAAAATATTTTATTAATTACTTCAGAAGTGTATTCAAAACAGATGAATATTAATGACAAATCAAATCGAAGCATTTTTGGTGACGCTGCTACCGCGTCATTAATTAGCGTTGAAAATGAAGGTCAGTCCTTCGGAGATTTTATTTTTGGTACTGATGGAAGTGGTTTTGATAATTTGATTGTTAGAAATGGGGCTATGAGGCATCCGGAGTTGGATACAAAGGATGAATTTGATGGTGAGGACTTCGTTAAGAATGATAGTAATTTATATATGAATGGACAGGAAATCTTTAAATTCTGTACGCGTGAAATTCCAAAACTGGTTAACAATACTTTATTTAAGAATAATTTAGATATGGACCAAATTGATTTATTCGTTTTTCATCAAGCTAATAAATATATGTTGGATTATTTGAAGAGAAAATTAAATATTCCCGATGAAAAATTCTTTCTATTTTTTGAAAATATTGGAAATACAGTTTCTTCTACTATACCTATTGCCTTAAAAAGTGCAATGGAAAATAATAAGATAAAGAAGGGTTCAAAAGTTTTAATTGCCGGGTTTGGTGTTGGATATTCTATGTCAGCTACAGTGCTTATATTTTAATTTGAGAAACTTTCGATTCTTTGCTCTGATAAAAAATGATTTTTCAACTATTTTTTGTACGTCAGTTAATAGCAGCCTAATAAACCAACACAGTAATATTTTATTATTGGACAAATTAATTATTAGACACTTTTCCTAGTGCCTGTTATAAAGCCTACAATAGATCAGTTATTTTATTCGGATAGAAGTACGGAAAAAAGATATCATCCGTAATCGATTGAATTTCCGTAACCTTTCAAACAGACTCTAAAAATTTAAAGAAATGACGAAAGCGGTTGTAATTCTGGTTTTTTGTGGTGCAATTAGATAATTATAAATACGCGAGAGGTCTTTTATTAATGAAAGTTTCAAATTGTTAATTTGTTAAATGGATTAAGTTGAAAGAATTTCACAAATCAAAATAAATGATAAAGCTTGTGATGAACCAATTATTTCCTCGCATAGATTTTTCAACAAAGAATTTTTTGGAAATTTCCCTGCTTAAATAAATTGAAAAAAATGGCACACCAATTTTTCAAGGTTCTTTCTTCAATTCATAAAACATTTATTAAACTTTATGACCGAATGCTCATGCTTTTATACAGAGAGCAGTTTGCTTTTTGCGGCAAAAATGTACGTTTTTACCCAACAAAATCAGATTTTTATTATAAAAATATTTTCATAGGAGACAATGTTTTTATTGGGCCGGGAGCGAGTCTGATAGCATCGATAAGTTATATAAAAATTGGGGATAATACATTTTTGGGCCCCAACGTGTCGGTCAGAGGTGGCAACCATAGTTCCCATATTGTGGGTAAATTGATGGCTCGCTATAAACGGGAAGATAAACTTATATCAGATGATGAACCGGTAATTATTGATGACGATATTTGGATTGGAACAGGGGCGATAATATTAAAGGGGGTGCATATTGGAAGAGGTGCAATTGTTGCTGCAGGGGCAGTTGTGGTAAAAGATGTACCAGCTTATTCTGTAGTGGGAGGAGTACCCGCAAAATTCATAAAGTTTAGATGGAGCGCTGAAGAAATTATTGAGCACGAAGAGATTATTTATCCTAATGAGAAACGCTTAGCGAAGGATTTGATTTTGTCTAATTTTGTTAAATATGGCAGTTAAGAGAGGCACCTGTTGGCGTCTTTCCAAAACGATTAAAAGAAATATTAGAGTTTGACAAATGATAAGAGAGGAAATGCTGATGCCGAAAATATGAGTGATGTTTTAAAGGAGCCTGCCGACGAGCCTAACTGAACTACCCATCAGGGCGATCTGTTTGGTGAACGAGGCACCTGCCGGAGCGATTGGATATTTGGCGCACGCATTCAAAAGAAAGAGGAATGCAGGCAATGAAATAAAAAACGTATTCTAAATGCGTTTAATCTCTTTCAAATAAAAATGGTTGAGGATAATATTAGGACGTTCACAGTTTGCTCCTCATAAATTTATTCGGGATCAATTGTTACTTTTACAAGTGGTTTATTAATATAGTGTGGCTGTGGCAAAACCAGTAGATATGCCAGGTAGAAATTAAATTATTATGAAGTGGATTATTAGTGAACTTTTTTATCCTGATGAGGTTTCGACCGCCTTAATCATGACAGATATTACAGAAAAAATAGCGGAATCGGAACCTGTATCTGTCATTTGTGGACCAAGTGGATATGAAAAATCTTATAAATCCAGAGATAAAAAATTAGTCGGAGACATAACAGTCCACAGGGTAAAAATACCAAATCTTAATAAAAACAGGCTTTTATTAAGAGTCATTCGACTTTTTTTGCTAACAGTTAAAATGACATGGGTTATTTTAAAAAAAGTGAAGAAAGGAGACACTATTCTTATAGTAACCAATCCAGTCTTTTTATTACTTTGTGTTGCTTTTTTGAAACCTTTCAAAAAAGCTAAAATCTATATTTTGTTCCATGATGTCTTTCCGGATAATTTGGTTCCTGCAGGCTTAATTAGAGCATCAGGGTGGAAGTTTAGATTGATAGACAAAATATTTACCACAGCTTACAAAAAAGCAGATAAGCTTATAGCTTTAGGAGAGGACATGCAAATACTATTAGCTAACAAACTGGATGTTGATAAATCAACAATTCAAATAATTCCTAATTGGAGTGATCCTTCTGTTTTTCCTATTGAAAACTATAGTGCGTCAACATATTTTGATTTGGATTTGTCAAATAAGATTATAATTGTTTTTGCAGGTAATATTGGGAGGGTACAAGGTATTCAACAATTCATCACCTTATTTATTAAAGCGGCTAATCCTCACCTGGCATTGATTCTTGTTGGCGATGGTGCTATCAAAAATGAAATTTCCAAATCTGGTAATCATGATAATGTGTATTTTGTTGGTTCAAGACCCCGATCTCAACAAATTTATTTTTTAAATGCGGCTGACATTGGTCTAGTTACCTTAAAAGAGGGAATGCGTGGATTGGGTGTGCCATCAAAAGTGTATAATATTATGGCGGCTAAAAAGCCACTATTGTTCCTTGGAGATAAAGATTCGGAAACTGACAGATATATAAATAAATTTAATAATGGTTGGTCATTTCAATGGCAAGAAGAGGAGGCGTTAATTTGGTTTTTACAAAACCTTTCAATGGATAAGTTACAATTAGTTAGAAAAAAAGGCTTAAATTCATTGAAGGCAGCCAATTTAAATTTTCGAAAGGAAATAATTTTAGAATTATATAAAAAATTATTATAGTCAATTGTTCAATTTGTTACTTACAGGAAATACTGGATTTTTAGGAAAAACCATAGAGGAAATTCTTAAAAGTGAGAAATTTTGTGTTTATGGGCTTGAAAATATAGGCGGAAAAATTGACATAACTGAATCATTTTCGTTACCCGATATTTCGTTCGATTTGGTTGTTCATGCTGCGGGAAAAGCCCATTCAATCCCGAAAACGCCCCAGGAAGAAAAGAGGTTTTATGACGTGAATGTGCAAGGGACTAAAAATCTATGTTCTGCTTTAGAAAAACTTTCTATGCCGCCAAAATTCTTTATTTTTATTAGTTCAGTTGCTGTATATGGTCTGGAAACTGGAAATGAAATAGATGAGAATGCGGAATTGAGGGGGGATTCTCCTTATGCTAAAAGTAAGATACAAGCTGAAAAGTTTTTACATAGTTGGGGTTTGGCAAATAATGTATCAATTCTTATATTAAGAATTCCTCTAATCGCAGGTCCAAATCCACCCGGCAATTTGGGTAAAATGATTAAAGCAATTAAGAAAGGAAGATATATAAGTATTAACAATGGAAGAGCACGGAGAAGTGCTATCTTATCAGAAGATATTGCTATTTGTGTTTCCAAAAATTTTGATAGAAGTGGAATCTATAATTTGTCCGATGATGTTCATCCGTCTTTTCGTGATTTTGAAATAATTATATCTAAACAACTGGGGAAAAAGATGCCTTTAAGCTTACCAGTTTTTGCAGGAAAAGTTTTGGGTAAAATTGGTGATATTTTACATTTATCATTCAATTCCTCAATGATTATTAAAATGGAAAACAATCTTACTTTTTCTTGCAAGAAAGCTATAAAGGAATTAGACTGGAGACCGCGGCCGGTAACGAAATACTTTAGGATAGATTAATACCCATTTCTTGAGAAATAAATGATAATGCCAAAACAACAAACGAACAAAAGCAATATGATACGTTTTTTTGATTTTATATTTTCATTTTTGGGGATATTAATATTATGGCCTGTTGGTCTAATTTTATATATTATCGGTGTTTTTGATACAGGTTCACCAATTTTTAAACAAAAAAGAGTAGGCAAACATAAAAACGAATTTATATTGTACAAGTTTAGAACAATGAATATAAATGCTAAATCTGTTGCCACGCATTTGTCAAATCAAAGCGAGGTTACAAAATTTGGAGCATTTCTTCGGAGAACAAAATTAGATGAGCTACCTCAGCTTATTAATGTACTCAAGGGTGAAATGAGTTTGGTAGGAGCTAGACCTTGCTTGTTCAACCAGTTAGAATTGATAGAAGAGCGGGAAAAAAGAGGCGTATTCAATCATTTGCCCGGAATAACAGGATTAGCCCAAATTAACGACATTGATATGTCCACTCCAGTTAAATTGGCTGAAATCGATGCAAAAATGTTCGAAAAGATTTCTCTGGGTGATTACTTCAAATACATTTTTGCAACTGTGGGCGGTAAGGGTCAAGGTGATAGAATAAAAGAAGCCGGAATTTAAAATTTACTTGCGAATTATAATGATCCCAGGAGTGTTGAATCGGTTTGAAAGAAACAATATAATGTTGAAAAAGTACCAGCCAGATCAGATTCCATAATTCTATTTCACTCAGGTTGGATCATGAGAAAATTGTCTTATCTGGTTCCTGGAAAATGGAGAAGAAAATGAAAAGCAAATTAGATTTTCTTATTTCTTTTAAAAAGTATGAATGGGCGCTTTTCCCCGCAAGATAGCGGGTGCCAGACTTCGTCTTATCATCTCTATGCGTTGAGGTTTAAAACGATTACGGAAACACAAAGAAATGAAATCATTCAAAAAATGGCAGAGAAGACAATCTCAGTAAATGATGTTCCTATGCTCACGCTGTTTAAAGAATTAGGATATGATATAAAAAATTACCCCATATCCTATGATACTTATTTAAGGGAAGTCTCCCTTCCAATCTATTCACAAGCTTGCGAACGAGCAGGTAGATTATGTAATAGATTCTTTGGTGCAGGCTTACGAAGAAGTAGTGTTGAGGGCAATATTTCCAAACCGCTAAAATTCGTCAGACTAATTCAAAAAAGTTGAATATCCTTTTAGAAGAAATTTGTATTTTAGCCCAATTATGAAAAAACAAAACATAGACAAAAAGAAAGTCTTAAAGTCAGTTACCAAAATGATTGCTGACAAGGAAATTGTGCGTTCATATATTCAAGGGAAAACTTCAATTCAAACATTGACAAAAAAAGGTATCAAGTTTGCAAAACCATTATAATTATGTTTTTGACAACATAACAAATACCTACAACTTCACTACAAAGAATAGTATTTTATATCGGGTTGCGTTTATAGCAGATGAGACTTTCTCAACAATTTCAGGAGAAGAAATTCCAAATATATTTCAGTAGGTGTTGAAAAAGCAACTGATGAAATAGAACCTTTTGACGCAAAAGCCTCAAAGACAATTAAAGACATTATTGAGCGATTTTTTTACAAAGTGGAAAACTCTTTGGTTTATGTTTGCTCTGATGATGACGAAAAAGCAAAACAAAGGCATAAAATCTTTGATAGATGGCATAGAAACTCTGAGTATAAGCAAGTTGTTTTAAAAATTGATAATATTATCGATGTCAGGATTGACGACTTGAATATTCAGAAGCTCTATACATCATTTATGTTTCACAGAAGCAATCCAAACTATAATAAGCTAATTGAGATTTACAATCAAATTAAAGACACATTAAATAGCAAATAATACTGCCACCAACTGCGTTTGCAATAGGCCGGATCGACATTAAGTTCTCAGCAATTTTGCAAGTATCAGCAACAGCGTTAGGTAGACTTTTGCTATTTAGCTTATATTTTATAATTTCAACTTAAGTTTTTCAATTGAGCGTTTGTACCATGCTGACCAATTGCTAAGCCGCCTTTCAACTTTTGCTTTGCAATTTGGCTAATCCCGCTTTACATTATTAATTTAGTTATGTGCATATCATCAACTTTGAATCACAAAGCGGCCTGCCGGCTGGCAAGTTTAGCTTCAGTTTGGCACAGGCGGAAAATTCTGAAGAATTTTATATTACTGAGGTAATGCCCGAAAAATTGAGAATGAATTTAGAGTATGTAAGAAAAAACAACTTATGGATTGATCTCAAAATTATTTTCATCACCGTCGCAAGTTTATTTTATCATGGTAAGGAATATAGTTGAAGATGATCACCGGAAGCTACCAATAATGATTAAGCAAAGTCTGGTAGTGGGTTTGTGTCTCCCAATCAGTTAATGTGTAAAAGGAGTTATAGTTCGCAAGGGGTAAATCAGTAAATTATTTTGCAGAAATAAATACTTCGTGGCCTTCGTGTCTTTGTGGGAACAAAAAAAAATCCCACAAAATCACTAACCTGCCCGGTCGGCAGACGGGGAACACAAAGGAAAAATACGTCGTATTTTATAATAAATCAGTTAGTTTTTTAAAAGTGATGATTCACGTTTTTGAGCCTTGCGCAGTATATATTACTTCAGAGTAAATAGAAAAGTTCTGCCTTTGTGCTCTGTGGTTTAGAAAAATGACAGAAACGGAAATAAATGAATTGATAGCCGCAGGTGAAAACAAGGTCTGCGAGTTTAAACGCAATTTCAATGTGGAAACCATTGAAGCGCTGGTGGCTTTTGCCAATACGAATGGAGGTAAAGTGCTGATTGGGGTAAACGATGATGGCGATATTGTGGGGGTAAACCTGGAAAGGGAAACTGCTCACAACTGGGTAAATGAAATTAAGAGTAAAACAACTCCGCAACTGATTCCGGATGTAAACCTTTATACAATAGCCGGTAAGGAAATTGTAATCTTGTCTATTCAGGAATATCCCGTGAAGCCGGTGGCAGTACGAGGTAAATATTATAAACGGGTAGCCAATTCCAATCATTTGATGGGGATTTCAGAAGTGGTTAATCTCCATTTAAGCGCTTTCAACACCAGTTGGGACTTTTATTTGAATAGTCATTTTCGCATCGACGATATTTCGCTTGAAAAAGTGCAGGCGGTTATTGAAATGATGAATGCACGTGGCAGAAATATTGATGACGATCCCATGACCTTTCTTTTTAAAAATGATTTAGTTCGTGAAGAACACATAACCAATGCAGCCTTATTGCTGTTTTCTGTCAGGGATACTGTGTTTACAACTATTGAGTTAGGACGATTTCAGACAGAGATCATCATAAAAGATAGTTTAAGGACAAAGTCGGACATTGTCACTCAAATCGGGCAGGTCGTTGATTTTGTAAAGAAACATATCAACAAAGAAATTTTAATTACAGGGAAAACTCAAAACACGGAGAAATGGCAATACCCGATTGAAGCGGTACGGGAAGTGGTTGCTAATATGATTGTTCATAGGGATTACAGTTTATCGTCCGATTCGGTTGTTAAAGTGTTTGATGATAAAATTGAATTTTATAATCCCGGCCGTTTACCGGAAAATATAACCGTAGAAGATTTGATTTCTTTCAACTATAAATCGGTGCCGCGAAACAAATTGATTGCCGATTTCTTTAAGGAATTGGGAATAATTGAGAAATACGGCTCAGGTATTAAGCGGATTATTTCGTTATGTAAAGAATATGATTTGCCTGTTCCAAAATTTGAAAACATTTCAGAAGGGTTTTTGGTAACATTGTTTGCACGGGGCAATCGTGGCGTTACAGCGCCTATCTTAAATGATACTGGAGAAGATTTTGCAGAAAGTATTGGTGCTAAGGTCCCCGGTAAGGTCCCCGATAGGGTCCCCGGTAAGGTCCCCGATAATCTAACGGAAAATCAACGAAAGATACTTTCTTTATTAACGGAGAACAGCCGTTTGTCTTTATCGGAGCTGGCATTACAGATAGGTATGTCGAAACGGAAAATGCTGGTTAATGTAAATGTTCTAAAAAGTAGAGGGATACTAACTCGCGTTGGTACTACAAAAAGTGGCTATTGGCAAATAATTACTTAATGGAGATTTATAAAAAGACGCGCTGTGTGTTTTGACCATGAAGTCCTATAAAACCGAGATGGTTTTTAGAAGCGGCTCCTGGTTTGTGTCTCCACAAACCACCGCGGTTGCGACAATTTGAAATGTCACGCTGTAATATATTCTACATAGATGTTATTTTCAATTCATGACGCTTGAAAGTAAAGCGAGAAAAACTCCCAAACGAGAAAGCTAAATAAAGCATATATATTGTTCTTTAAAACCTTATAAATACAATGATTATAAAAAACAAAACCCTTCTTATCACCGGTGGTACCGGTTCTTTCGGGCACGCCGTTTTACACCGGTTTCTCGATACAGACCATTTCAAAGAAATTCGCATTTTCAGCCGCGATGAAAAGAAGCAGGATGACATGCGGACTCATTTAAAGAATGAGAAGCTAAAGTTCTACATAGGCGATGTACGGGATTATGCAAGCATTGAAAGAGCGATGAAGGGCGTGGACTATGTATTTAATGCGGCAGCGCTGAAGCAAGTTCCTTCCTGCGAATTCTTTCCGATGGAGGCGGTAAAAACGAATGTGATAGGCACGCAAAATACGATCAACGCGGCCATAGCAAATAACGTGTCCAAGGTGATCTGCCTGAGCACAGACAAAGCAGCGTATCCAATAAATGCCATGGGTATTTCAAAGGCAATGATGGAAAAAATTTCGATCGCTGCTTCGAGGAATATACCGGAAAGCGAGACTACCATTTGCCTCACGCGATATGGAAATGTAATGGCGTCGCGGGGTTCTGTGATTCCTTTATTTCTTCGCCAGATCAGGTCAGGACAGCCGTTGACGATTACTGATCCAAAAATGACCCGCTTCTTAATGTCACTAACCGAAGCTGTGGAGTTGGTGCTGTTTGCTTTTGAGCATGGACACCAGGGTGACTTGTTTGTAAATAAAGCGCCGGCAGCAACTATTGGCGACCTGGCTTTGGCATTAAAAGAACTGTGTAAGGCAGACAATGAAATAAAGGTGATCGGTACACGGCACGGAGAAAAATTATATGAAACATTATGCACCCGCGAAGAGATGGCCAAGGCAGAAGATATGGGAGAGTTTTACAGGGTTCCCGCAGATAACCGGAATTTGAATTACAGCCAGTATTTTTCCGAAGGAGAAACGGATGTGTCGGCCGTGGAAGATTATCACTCTCATAATACGGCGAGACTGGATGTAGAAGGCGTAAAGAAATTAATAGAAAAACTGCCCTTGATCAGAAAAGAAGTTTTTGGAGAAGACGTGCCGCAGATGCCGGGATAAGAAGGAAGAAGTTATTAGTGAGAGTGATGAGTGACCGGTAGGGAGTGGTAACTCAATAGGAAAAGAGATGAGTGATGGGTAAGGAGTGATAACGCAATATAGAAAAGTGATGAGTGATCAGCAAGGACTAACTAGGACGCTGATAACCCATAACTAATAACTGGTAACTCAGTAAAGAAAAAGTGATGAGTGATCGCTAAAACTGATGACGAATAACTGATAACTCATCACTGACAACTCACAACCCCAATGATAAAGAACCCAACTATCATACAAGGCGGCGAGCACGAAGATGCCAGGGGCAGGCTCACCTTTTTCAATGATTTTAATATGAATCAAGTGAGGCGTTTCTATGTAATCGAGCATCCTGACACATCGATTGTCCGCGCATGGCAGGCACATAAAAAAGAACAAAAATGGTTTTATGTAGTTGAAGGCGCTTTTAAAGTGGTGCTGGTTCAACCCGATGATTGGGGAAACCCCTCAAAAACTTTAGCTACAGAAGAATTTATTTTGAAATCCGCAACGCCAAAGGTTTTACATGTTCCGGGTAATTACGCGAATGGATTTAAAGCCATAGAACCCAAATCAAGAATCATGGTTTTTTCTTCGTTTACTGTGGAAGAATCTGCAAATGATAATTTCCGGTTTGATAAGAACCTTTGGTATGATTGGAAGTGAAGTTCAGAAGACCTCACTCCCAACCCGCTCTTCGGCATCGGCACTGCCAAAGCCATTCGAACGGGTAATGGCATTTAGTTAATGATTGTTTTGGGACGGACTAAAGTCCATCCTTACAAAATAAACCGGGCCTACGGCTCTACCGAGACCAGTTCCATGGGAACGACCGATTTTGTAACAATGGACTTTAGTCCATTGACCGGGTGGTGGCCATGAAAGTTAGCGCCGGTAAGTGTTTGGTTCTAAATAATTAAAGAGTCTGAATATTTTCGTTGGTTTGGTCATGCTCAGATCGACAATACTGAAGATAAACGTGAGGCAAAGATATTTCAACTTTCTTTCTTAGATTTACAATATGGCATCCACAGAAACCAATACAACGATAGTGAACGGTTATGTTGGACTTTTAGAAAATTTAAGTCCGGACAATAAACTTGACTTAATTTCTAAATTAACCGCATCAGTTAAGACGGATTCAGCAAACAAAAAATCCAAATTCAAAAAATCGTTCGGAGCTTTTGTGTCAGAAAAAACAGCGGAAGAAATCATTGAAGAAATTCGTAACAGCAGATTGTTTACCAGGGAAATTAAACCGTTTTGAAGAAATATCTGATTGACACTAACATTGCTATTTTTTACATGAAGGCAAGTTGGATCTTGAGAATAAATTTGAGACCGTGTCGCCTGCAAATCTTTTTATTTCAGAAATAACATTAGCGGAATTAAAATTTGGTGTTGAGAATAGTGAACACCGTGAGACAAACAGAATGGCATTGCATAATTTCTTAACAGGCGTTCAAATATTGCCAATTTTTCATTCTTTGGATTTATATGCAAAAGAAAAAGCACGGTTAAGAAAAGCCGGAATGCCGATTGACGATTTTGACCTTTTAATTGGCGTAACTTCTGTAACTCACAAATTGACAATGGTGACCAACAATTCAAATCATTTTCAAAGAATAAACGGAATAAAATTAGAAGATTGGACAACAAGAAAATAGCTCGAACCACAGCATCATACTTTCTTCACGAACTAAATGCCTCAGGCCCAACTTCCAATAAACATTCTTGAAATTCTAAAGGCTGCCTTTAGTTTTGCAAAATGAAAATAATTTTCCGATTTATCCAACCTCTGTTATTCGAACTCTAAAAAAACGGCCCCGGCAGATTTTGATGGAATTAAACTAATGGAAGAAATTGCCGACAAGGATTTTATGGGCGTTTTGATACTTTATTCGGGAAAAAGCGCGCCATTCGGAAAGGATTTATGGGCCGGTCCTTACCATGCTCTTTGGCAGTAAATGCAATAGAAATTTTCTCTCTTACCAGAAAAAATAAACACTCATGAAAAGAATAGGAATTACCGGGCAGAACGGATTCATCGGTAAACATTTGTACAATACGTTAGGACTTTTTCCCGGGGAATTTGAACGGATTAATTTTCAAAAAGATTTTTTTGAAAATGAAAATAAACTGGATGAATTCGTTGCTCAATGCGATGTGATCGTCCATTTGGCCGCAAAAAACCGGCACAACGACCCGCAGGTAATCTATGATACAAACCTTGACCTGGTAAAGAAACTCATTGCTTCACTAGAAAGAACAAAAAGTACTTCGCACATTTTATTTTCGTCTTCTACCCAGGAAGAAAGAGACAATCTATATGGTAAATCGAAAAAAGAAGGGCGCGAACTAATGGTTGAATGGTCAAAGAAGTCTGGGGGAAAATTTACAGGAATGATCATCCCCAATGTTTTTGGGCCTTTTGGCCATCCATATTATAATTCGGTGGTGGCTACCTTTTGCCACCAACTATCGCATGGCGAAACACCAAAAATTGATGTAGATGGAGAGATGAAATTAATTTATGTGGGAGAATTGGTGGATGCGATAATAAAAGAAATTCATAGTGGGGAAAGCAAAAGCGAAACACTTATTCCTTTTACCTCAGCAAGTAAAGTTTCGCAGATATTGTCCCTGTTAGAAAATTACAAAACGCAATA
>Ga0164241_10001219_pt1 | contig 33689 bp, 39 predicted proteins | sample OricomyardsoilBY_FD_108780 | JGI IMG/M metagenome (GOLD analysis project Ga0164241, IMG submission 108780) | Backyard soil microbial communities from Emeryville, California, USA - Original compost - Back yard soil (BY) | ecosystem: Environmental > Terrestrial > Soil > Unclassified | place: USA... | reverse complement strand
GGCATGGTCGACGTGTCCGGCGCCGGCAACGACCTCAAGGTCAACGACGCCAAGGTCATCTGCGGCGGCGTACACACCGCCAACGCCACCGTCTACCTGATCGACTCCGTGCTCATGCCGAAGAGCTGACCCGAGCCGGCAAGATCCGCGAGCGGCGGCCACCGACCATGTCGGCGGCCGCCGCCTCCGTGGTCTGCCGGAATCCGTTATGGGGCAGGCAGGGCCGCGTCGAAGAAGTCGACCACGCGTTGTTCGTATCGGGCGGGTTGGGCCAGGATTCCTTCGGTGTGCACACTTCCCGGCACCCGCCAGATCATCTTGGGTTCCTGGGCCGCGTCGTGGTAGACGGGGTTGAGCTCCTCACCACCCTGCCCGTGTTCGGCGTGGATCAGGAAGACGGGCGTGGGGGCGATCTGCCCGACGAGTTCGGTGAGATCGGGTGGGGGTGCGGTGTTGGAGAACAGTGCGGTGCCGGTGGTGGTCAAGGCGTGCATCGGCAGCAGCGCCCAGGTTGTGGCGTCGGCTGCCCGGAGGCGTTCGCGGATGGAGCGGATGCCGGCTCCCTCCGACACCACGGCACTCAACCCCGGTATCTCCGCAGCGGTCTCCAGCAGCATCTCGCCGCCGACGGAGAACCCGATGGCGCCGATGCGTCCGGGGTCGACGTCGGGCCGGTCGGCCAGGAAGTCGACGGCCGCCTTGAGGTCGGCGTCGCCACCCCAGCCGAACGAGTTCGGCTCGCCCTCGCTCTCGCCCTCGCCGCGCCGGTCGAAGACCAGGGCGCCGTAGCCGTGCCGGACCAGTAGCCGGGCGTGCTCCTGCGGCCTTTCCCGGCCGGGGAAGGAGATCACCGCCGCGCGGTTGCGGGAGGGCACGTACCAGCCCACCAGCCGCAGACCGTCGCTGGTCCGGAAGCTCACGTTCTCATGCGTGGCACCGAGGTCCGGTGCCGGCACGACCGCGCGAGCGAGGTGTGTGTTCCCGTAGGCGTAGACGATCGGGTACACCACCTCGAGGACCGCGACGAAGGCGACGAACGCGATCACGGCGCGGCGCGGGTAGCGCCGGCGCCACCGTTCGTCGAGCCGCCGCGACCGCCACAGCGTCACCACGCCGACAGCCAGCAGCACGATCCCGGCGGGAAGCGCGGCCAGACCGGTGTAGTCGTCACCGGACGGTCCCACCAGGATCAGGTAGTACCAGCCCTCGCTGCTGACGGTGATGCCGAACAACCCGAGGCAGATCGCCACCACCGCGCGGGCCCCGGCCCGCAGCCGGCCGTAGGCGGCCGCGGCGAACGCCAGCGCGGCCAGCGGGACGAGACCGCTCAGCAGGTGATCTCCCGCCGACATGCCCGGCTCGGGCTGCACGAAGTTGTCGTCCACCACGTGCACCGCGATCACGGCTGTCGCGACGAGGACGGTGCGGTTCTCCCACCCCGTACGCGGATCCGCGTCGCGAGCCGCGGCGGTGACGGGCGCCTGCTCCGGTGCGGTCACGGTCAGCCGAGATCGGCGCGCGCCGGCGCTGCCGCCGGTGTGGCACGCCGACCGAACGCCTGCAGGCCGATTGCACCGGCCAGGAACACCAGGCCGAGCGGCCCGAACGGCGGTGGATGCAGCACGACGATCACCGACAGCACGAGCAACACGGAGACGAGCACCGGTGCGTGGGCCTGCCGGAACGCCACCGCCGCGGCCACCACCGCGATCACCCAGGCCACCGACCCCACCGAGATCAACAGATCACCCGCGACGAAGCTGTCCCACAGCTGCTGGATCGACCCGGCCACCACGGCGCGGTCCCCCTCGGGAACGGTGTTGGCATGGTCCACGAGGACTCCGACCGCGATGCCCAGGATCGCCTCGCCGGCACCGTAGAACAGCACGAACGGCCCTATCGCCAGCCGGCACACCCGGGCCCCGGGCCCGTGCAGCGGCCGGACCAGCTGGTACAGCACCACGCCCGTCAGCCCGATGAACACGAGCATGCCGACGTGGACGACCAGCCAGACGGTCACCTCTTCGCGCAGCCCGTCGTAGATGTGGTGGCTGGGGTTCGGGTGAAACGCCAGCAGCACCGCCCAGGCCAACGGCACGACGATCATGAATGCCACGCGGAGGCGGGTGCGGCTGCTGTCCATGCGCCCTCCTTGGTCAGAGGGAAGAGGCCGAGCCTCTGCCGCGCCCGTCAGCCATCGCGGCTGGAACAACGCGAGTCGTTCCAGCCGCGCGGCCGTCCACTCAGGATGATCGGGTCAAGGCCTCACACGTCGATGTCGAGATCCGCGAGCCTCTGGTCGACGTCGTTCCGTACGTCCGCGGCGAGGTCCTGGTCCTGGTCGGCGTCCTGGTCCTGAACCTGGGTCTGGTCGCTGTCGAGGTCCTGGTCGGTCGTGTTGTCCTGGTCGAGGTCCTGGTCGCTGGTCTGATCGGCGTCGACGTCCACGTCCGCGGTCGCGTTGCCACCGCTGCCGCCGCTGGCGTCCGCGTTCCCGCCGAACCCACCGCTGCCGCCGACACCCACACCGTCACCGGCGGTCGAGTCACCGAAGTTGATGTTGAACTTGCCGGCCTGCGAGATGTCGCCCGCGTCGCCACCAATGCCCAAACCGGAGCCGCCGTCGGCACTTCCGCCCACGGCGACGCCGCCGCTGCCGCCGTCGCCGGCCACGGTGGTCGTGTCGGTGTCGGTGTTCTGGTCCTGGTCGTTGGACTGAGCGCCCACTTGCGTGTTGTCCGCCTTCGCCTGCTGCTCGTCAATCTGCGCGGCTTGCTCCTCCTGGTTGGTGTCCTGGTCGAGTACCTCGGTCAGATCGACGTTCGCCGCTGCCTTGAGCGTGTCCGCCAGGTTGAAATCGGGGCCGGTCATTTGCGCACTCCTACCTCAATGTGTGGGCGCAACGGACATTCGCGACGCCGCGTCGAATACCCCCCACGTAGGACTCTAGGGCCGCGTCACGACAAGCCATAGACACGATCCGGCCAGTCACCCACTCGGTACGGACAGTGCGCGGGATGCCGCGGCCTTCCACGTTGAGTAGCCGCCAATGCCACCCCTGTGCTCCGGTCTTTCGGAAGGGGTTCCGCAGGCGTCCTTCGCGAAAAAGCCACGTAGTAGGAGTCAGGAATGTCCAATACAGACAACCATCGCGCCGCGCACGAAGCGTTCACCTCACAAGGAGCCGCCGCGGCCGGTTCCTATTTCGCCGACGACACAACCTATTTCGACGCCGCCCGCGGTCTCCACGTCAAGGGCAAGGACGAGGTGGTCGGCTTCCTGAGCGGCTGGAAGACCGCCTTCTCCGACGCTGCCGTCACCGAGGCCGCATACCTCGACAGCGGCGAGTGGAGCATCGCACAGTTCCAGGCCCGCGGCACGAACGACGGCCCGCTCGGCCCGCTGCCGGCCACCGGACGGCGCATGGACATGCCGTTCTGCGAACTGGTCCGATGGCAGAACGGCAAAGCCGTCGATGGTGCGCTGTACTACGACACCGGCACCATTATGGTCCAACTGGGACACATGGAGCCACCTCCGACGGCCTGACGAACTCGGTCAAACGGTGATGACGAGCTTTCCGCGGGCGTGGCCCTCGACCATGTGCCTGATGGCTGCCGGGGCCTCGGTCAGCGGGTAGGTCCGCTCGATGGCCGGGGTGACCTGGTCGGCTTCGACGAGTTCGGTGAGCGCGACGAGGTCTGTCGCGTTCTCCGAGTTGGTGAGTGCGCGCAACTTCTGGCTGACGAACATCGACAGCACCAGCGCGCGCAGCGTGCGGTCGAAGCCGCCGAGCATCCGCCCGCCCGTCTCCGAACCGATGATGACCAGTGTCCCGGCCGGAGTGAGCGCACGTCGCAGGTGACCGAGTGAGCGGTGCCCGCCGGTGTCGAGAATTACGTCGTAGCGCCCGCCGGAGGTGATGTCCTCGCGGGTGTAGTCGATGACGTGATCGGCGCCGAGCGAGCGGACCAGGTCGACCTTCGCGGTGCTGCACACCCCGGTCACGTTGGCGCCGAACGCTTTGGCGATCTGCACGGCGAACGTGCCGACGCCACCCGACGCGCCGATGATCAGCACCGACTGCCCGGACCGGACCTTGCCTGCGTCGCGGACGGCCTGCAGGGCGGTGAGCCCGGAGATCGGCGCGGCGGCGGCCTGCTCGAAGGTCAGGCTCGCCGGCTTGGGCGCGAGCTTGCCGGCCTCGGCTCGGCAGAACTCGGCGAAGCTGCCCTCCCCGATACCGAACACCTCGTCGCCAGGCGCGAAGCTGGTGACGTTCCTGCCTACCGCCTCGACGACCCCGGCGACCTCGCGGCCGCGGGCACGGTCCTTGGGCACGCGGAATCCGTAGCCCATGAGGCGTATCGGGTAGGGCAGGCCGGCCATGATGTGCCAGACGCCCCGATCCACGCCGGCCGCACGTACCCGCACCAGCACTTCGTCCTCGCCGATCGCGGGCCGCGGGATCGCCTCGAGCCGCAATACGTCCTGAGCCTCGCCGTACTCGTCCTGCACGATCGCCAGCATCGTCCCGGTTTGCGTCTCGATTCCCGCTGCGGTCGTTGCTGCAGTTGTTGCCGTGGTCGTTCCGTGTCTCTCGTTCGTCGGTCTGTCTCGCTGCTCGGTACCCATATCCGTCCTTACGTTGTAAGTTGACACTGTAAGTCGTACGCTTACGCTGTAAGTAAGTCAAGGAGGGCGCCGATGAGTGACACAAGTGCTACGCGGCGCGGTCGGCTGAACAGGGACCGGGTGCTGCGTGCCGCGGTGGACCTGGCCGACCGCGATGGATTCGACTCGCTCACCATGCGCAGGCTGGGCGGGGAGCTCGGGGTCGAGGCGATGTCGCTGTACAACCACGTCGCCAACAAGAACGACCTGCTCGATGGAATGATCGACATCGTCTTCAGCGAAATCGAGCTATCCACCGAGGAATCCGACTGGCGCACCGCGATGCGCCGGCGGGCGATCTCGGCGCGCGTGGTCCTGTCAGGCCACCCCTGGGCCGTCGGACGTATGGAGTCGCGATCCTCCCCCGGCCCGGCGACCCTGCGCCATCACGACACCGTGCTGGGCATCCTCCGGACAGCGGGCTTCTCGGTCGAACTCGCCGCGCACGCGTACTCCGCACTGGACAGCTACATCTACGGCTTCGCGCTGCAGGCACCGAGCCCGCCTTTCGAGAACGCGCAGGACGCGGGTCCGGACATTGCGACGGTCACGCAGACGATCATGGAGCGATTCACCTCCGGCCAGTATCCGTACCTCACCGAAATAGCCGTCGAACACGTCCTGCAACCCGGCTACGACTACGCCGACGAGTTCGAGTTCGGACTCGACCTCATTCTTGACGGCCTCGAGAGGGCGAGCACCACAGGCTGATCATTCGAGACGTCGGGTTCGCGGCCAATCCCTCGTCACGACAACTCGTGCGGTGGCGATGCTTTCATTGCAGGGATGGCAGCATCGGCCACGACGATCGGATACCGCGATGGCAGCCGCACGGAAACTCAGCGCAAATGCTCAATGGGCCATCGCACTGGCCGTGATCGGACTTGGTGTCGCGGCGACTCTCGTCATCGCGAATGCCGTCAACCATGCCGGGTGGAATCCCTGGGTCACCGTGGTCGCCTGGGCGGGCATCGTCGCTCTGGTTGCCATGCTCGTCAAGCTGCGCGGCAGTACCGGCCTCAGCTCGCGGCCCATGGGTCCGATGGGCGGCCGGGGAAGCACCCACCCCGGCGATGGCATCAACGCCGGCGACGGCGGCGGCTGACTTCTCCGGCCCGGCCATCACGACGATTATGATTGCCACGGTGTATCCGCTGACTCCGGGGCAATTCGACGCCGTGTTCGGGACCTACGGCCGAGCGTTCATGAATGCCCACGTTCTCGCAGTGACGCTGGTTCTCGACGAGCCCGTCAACCGTCGCCGGCTGGCGCATGCCCTGGCGGAGCTGCGCCGGCGCCATCCCGCGTTGCGGGCACGGCTCGATGCGTCCGGTGAGGCGGAGGACTGCCGGCAAATTGTCGACCCTGCTGACCGAAATATGGCCGAAACGGCGATTCACACGATTTCCGAGGAAGTCGACTCGGGCCACGTAGCGGACCTGCTTTCCGGCGGTCTTGTCGAACTCGCTCGCGACTTCGACGTCGTCGAGGGGCGGACCTGGGGCGTGGTCGTGGCGCGGACCGCCTCCGTCAGCTACCTGGTGCTCGCGTTCACCCATTTCGTCTCCGACCTCTTGTCGGTGATGATGGTCGGGCGCGAGTTCGCGCACCTCTACAACGGCCACGCCGTTGCCGGTTCGGACGGCGACGGGTACGACACCTACCTCAGCGAGATCGCGACGGCACGGCAGTCGACCGCCCGGAACCCGGACGTGAACTGGTGGCTGCACCGGCCCTGGACCGAGATGGCCGCCGTGCCCGGACTGAGCAGCGAGCCGGTGGCCGAGCAGGACTGGACCGAACGGGTCGAGTCGATCCCCCACACCGCCCGGCTGACCCACCTCGACGTCATCGCGGCCGTGGGTCGGAGCCTGCGCGACATCTGCGGACTGGCCCGGACACGCGTCGACGTGGCCAGCCACGGCCGGCTCACCCGGACCAGATGGTCGGCGATCGGATGCATCGCCCGTGTCGTGCCCTACTTCATCAACTGGCACGGCGATCCCTCACCGGCCGGGGTGGCTGGGCAGCTCGACGAGGCCAAGGCACGCGAACCGGCGTGGGATGCCGCGTTTCCCGCGGTGCGACGGTTGCCGGCGGTGTCGGTCGACAAGCAGCTCGGCGCGCACGCGTTCGTCAACTTTCACGGGTCCATCGACGCGACCCGCTACGTCACGCCCCCGTTCGCGCTCTCACCCGTGCGGCCGACGATCTCCCGGCCGCCCCGCTTCCCCTTCACCCCGTTCCGGCTCACCGTCCGGCGAACCGGCCCCCACTGGACCCTGTTCTGGCGCCACAACACCTTCACCGATGACGCGGTCCCATCGGCAGTGGTGGCGAGAACCACCGCGCTGCTCAGGAGCTGAGTGCCGCCATGCCGTGCGACGTGACGCTGACCCGGCGCTCCAACGGGCCGAGCCGTTGTTCGATCGCGATCAGGTGTTTGGCCTCGAGCTGTTCGAGTGCACCGTTCCAGATGATCGGAACGTCGCCGGCGACGCCTCGCCAGCGGTAGCCCGCGGGTCCGCCCCAGGCGCCGGTGTGGAACTCGACGTGGCCGGACGCGACTTGTTCCAGCGCCTGCCGCGCTCTGTCGTCCATCTCGCACCTCCGATTGCGACAGCCCAGCCTGCACCGCACCGGAGTAGCGAAACATCGCGCAATGTACGTATATCGCAATCGCCGGTGGCACTTCTTCGTGACCGAACTGTGGGGAGGGCTGGACGTCAGTCGTCGCGCCAGTCGCCTGCCGAGACGACCGGCTGCGGCGGGAACAGCGGGGGCAGGAAGCGGAGCATGAGGGCCGACCACACCAGATGGGTGATCAGCGGGGCCTGGATGCCGCCGGTGGCGCGGCGCTGGATGCCGAACAGCGTGCCCATGATCGCGGACGCCAGCACCAGCATCGGGTTACGGGTGGCGGCGGTGGCGAGGACGTAGGTGCCGGTCGACGCGAGGACCGGGGTCGGGCCCGCGTGCGCGGCGTACAGGGCACCGCGGAAGAAGACCTCCTCCGCCGCACCGTTGACCAGGGTGGTCGCTGCCACCGCGAGCCCCGAACCCTGGTGCGCATAGGCGAGCACCGAGGTCAGCATCCGCTTCATCGGCGGGATCCGCCTGCACACCAGAGCACCGGCGTAGAACGGGGCGAAGGCCGCCACGCCGAGCGCCGCAGGCGTCAGCGCGGGCCGTCGCAGCCGGTCTCCCCGGCCGAACGAGCGGCCCAGGTGCAGTGGCCCGGACGCGACACCGCCGCCGATCCAGGTCGCCGCGGTCGCAGCGGTCAGCGCGTAGAACCGCGACGAGCCCGGCCGGGTGGACAGCGAGGCGCCGAGCAGGCCCGCGCCCGCCACCGCGGTGGCCGCGACCACCCGGCGGCGCCTGCGGAACGCGGCCGGGGTCTCCCAGTGGTCGCGGGGCACCCGGCCGAACAGTGCGTGCGACCGCCTCATCGCGCCGCTTCCGCGCGCGTCGCCCGTGCCCGATCGGCCAGCGCGGCGAGCACGGCGTCGTCGAAGCCCATCGGTTCGTGCGGGACAACCGCGTCGATGCCGTGGTCGCGCACCACGACCTCGGTGTTCATCGAGTCGATCAGCGCGCGGCTGGTCTGCGCGTCGACCCCGGCGAACAGCGCGACCCACTGCGCGGACAGCCACGTCACCGGCTCGATCATCGGCACCAGCGCGGGCAGCATCGGCACGAACCGGCCTTCGATCTCCGCGAGCCTGCGCATCATGGCCAGGTAGGAGTACACGTCCGGACCGCCGATCTCGAACACGCGTCCGACGGCGGCGTCCTCGTCCAGCACGCGCACCAGGTAGTGCACCACATCCGCGATGGCGATCGGCTGGCACCGCGTGTGGACCCACTGCGGCACCACCATCAGCGGCAGCCGTTCGACCAGCTTCCGGGTCATCTCCCACGAGACCCCGCCGTGCCCGATCACGATGCCTGCCCGCAGCACGGTCACCGGGACGCCACCGGCGCCCAGCAGGTGCTCCACCTCGCGGCGGCTGTCCAGGTGCTCGGACAACCGCTCGTCCTCCGCGCCGAGCCCGCCGAGGTACACGATCCGCCCGATCCCCGACTGCCCCGCTGCCGCGGCGAACGTCGTGGCCGCCTCGGCGTCCCTTGCGGCGAACCGGCGGTCGTCGAGCGAGTGCACGAGGTAGAACGCCGCGTCACACCCGTCGAGCGCCTCGCGCAACGATGCGGCGTCCGTCACGTCGCCGTACACCGGCTTCCCCGCACCGTCGTACTCGTCGACCCGGCGCGTCATCGCCCGCACCTCGTGCCCGGCCGCGGTCAATGCGACGGTCAGCCGCCGTCCCACGAACCCCGACGCCCCGGTCACCAGCACCATCACCGCAGCTCACCCGAACTTTCGCCGATCATGAAGCCCAGCGCGCAGGAGCCGCGGGCGTTGTCGTGGACGCGGGAAGCGAGATACCCGGCGTGCCGGTGCCCAATCCCCGAGATCACCGATCTCGGGCGGGGCGCTATGCGGACGAGACAGAAGACATGGACCATGAGGACATGAGTCTGCGCCAGGTCAGGGTCGGCTGCGAGTTCGTGTACGTCGCGGAGGTACCCACGCCGACGGTGTTCCAGGTACAGCCGCTCGGCCCGGTCGTGCGGGCGGAGTCCGTGGTCGAGCCCGCGGTCGACGGTCATGCCTATGTCGACCTGTACGGCAATCCGTGCCTGCGGCTGATCCTGCCCGCCGGCCGGTCCACGTTCCGCTATCGGGCGCTGGTCGAGGTGCCGGACGCGACCGAGGACGTCGACGAGCAGGCGCCGGAGCTCCCACCGGCGGATCTGCCCGACGAGGTGCTGATCTACACGCTCCCCAGCCGCTTCTGCCTGCCCGACATGCTCGGCGACGAGGCGTGGTCGGAGTTCGGCGGCATGCCGACCGGCTACCGGCGTGTCCAGGCGATCTGCGACCACGTGAACAAGCACCTCGAGTTCCGGTACGGCAGCACCACGTCGACGTCGACGGCCGCGGACGTCTACGCATCGGGCCTCGGCGTCTGCCGGGACTTCACCCACCTGGCGATCTCGTTCTGCCGGTCGCTCAACATCCCGGCCCGCTACGTCTTCGGCTACCTGCCCGACATGGACGTCGAACCCACGCCGGGGCCGATGGACTTCGCCGCGTGGATGGAGGTCTGGCTCGGTGACCGCTGGTGGACGTTCGACCCGCGCAACAACCGGCGGCTCAAGGGCCGCGTCGTCATCGGCCGCGGCCGCGACGCCTCCGACGTGGCCATGGCGACGACCTTCGGCGCGCCCGTGCTCGAGTCGATGACGGTGACCGCCGAGGAGGTGCCCCGATGACGTTCGACGACCGGCCGATGCTCGACCACCACGCTCTCGACCTCGAAGCGGCCGACCGGATCACCTACCGGATCGAGCAGGGCTTCCGCTACGACTACGACGCCCCGGTCGAGGCGGTGCGCCAGCGTCTGGTCGTCGTCCCGCCGCAACGCCACGGCGACGCGCACCGGCGGGCGCACCAGGTGACGGTGACGGGCGCGACCAGCAGGCGCCGGGTGCGCCGCGACGCCGCAGGCAACACCGTCGTCCAGGTCAGCGCGCCGCGGGTCGAGAGCAACGTGGAGTTCCGCATCTCGGCGATCGTCGAGCGGATCCGCGGCCACGGGCTGCCGGTGCTTCCCACGTCCGCGCTGACCGACCCACGTCTGTTGCGAGCCACCCGGCTCACCGCGCCCGACGAGCCGCTGCGCGAGCTCGCGATCTCCCTGGAACGCGGCGCGGGCGGCCTGGACCTGGCGATGCGCATCTGCGAGGCCGTCCACACCGCGGTGACCTACGAGTACGGCGTGACCACGGTCGAGACCACCGCGGCGGAGGCGCTGGCGATCGGCCGCGGGGTCTGCCAGGACAGCGCGCACCTGATGCTCGCGCTCTGCCACCTGGTCGGGCTGCCCGCCCGGTACGTGTCCGGCCACCTGCTCGGCCAGGGCGGCACCCACGCGTGGGTCGAGGTGCTCGTACCGGACTCCGGCGAGGCGGTGGCCGTGCCGTTCGATCCGTGCCACGGCCGGCGAGCCGACTCCCGCTACGTGACGGTGGCGACGGGCCGCGACTACGCCGACGTGGCGCCGACGTCCGGCACGTACGTGGGCGGGTCTGGCGGCAGGCTCACCACGAGCCGCCAGGTCGGTGTCATCGACGTGGCGGCCTAGATCAGCACGTCCTTGAAGTACACGCTCGCGTAGCGGGTGGAGCTGGACATGCTGGGCCGCGAGGCGAAGCCGAAGCACAGCCGCAGGTGGCCGCCGACGGTCTTGTAGACCATCATTCCCTCGGGCTCGCGGTAGAGCAGTGTCTTACCCGCCCTGGTGAGCGAGCGCTGCACGACCTTGCCGGTGTTCATGTCGGTGGCCGTGACGTAGGAGTTGATGTCGGCGGGGTCCGCGTGGCCTGTGCCGTCCAATGTGTACAGGTAGTTGCCGAGCACGGTGTAGCCCTGGAAGGTCACCGAGCCGTTGCCGAGCTAGGGCTGGGCGAAGTGCGCGAGCGGGTTGGCGAACCTGCCCGCCGCCGCGTCGGCCAGGGTGAACAGGCTGTAGTGCATGGCGCCGCCTTCGTTGCGGCGCACCAGAAGTCGCTGGTTGACCGGGTCGGTCGCGCAGGTGATCGTCTTGCTGCCGGTGAGGAACTTCTTCACCGAGGACGGGCTGGCGCCGTTGACGAACTTGAACCGGGCCAGCGCGGTGCCCCGGCCGTCGTCGCTGTGCTCGCTGGAGTCGCACTCCATCCAGAGGTAGGACGCGGAGCCGACCGGCTCCACCCCGATCGACACACCGTGGCCCGCGTTGTTCACGTGCATGTGCCCGGTCGGCTTGCCCTCGATGGACAGCTGGTTGATGCACAGGTCGTCACCGTCGCTGCCGTTGCGGATCTGCGCGACGTAGAGCCGGCGGTTGACGTTGTCGTAGGCCATGCCCTGCATGGCGTGATGCGTCTCGTGCAGGGAGATGCCGCGGAAGCGCTCGGACGAAGGCTGTGCGAGGTCGAACCGCGTGGACGCAGGCACACTCGCGGCCGATGCCGACAGGCCGGGGATGGTGACGGCCGCGCCGAGGCCGAGCAGGCCGGCGCCACCCAGCTTGAACATGGTGCGACGGGTCATGGGATTCGCCATGGCGGCATCCTGACACGAGTTGTGACATCTCGAAAGAAGTTGTCACACCTTGGCTGGAAGTTGCTCCGTTCGGCCGCAGCGCCGGACGACCGCATGTCGAACGGCGTCGGTGCCGACCGCCGCAGCACCGCGCCAGCCTTCCGGAACCGGCAGTTGTCGGATTAACACTAACCACGACGCCCGGACATGGTCGGGGTCGCTTCGCGGGCTTTGTTTCACTCTCGGGATCCGACCGTACGGCGGTATTCATCTCGCATCGTCGACGTTTACCTTCATCTCTGGATAGTGAGACACTTTCCACCTATCGGCCCCCTGCACCGATGGAAGGCATTCCGATCATGATTCGTTCACGCACAAGACTCGCCGCGGCGCTGGTTCTCGCGGCCGGTGTCGCTCTCCCCGCCATGCACACCGTCGCCGCTGCCGACACTGCGGCCGCGCCCACCACGGCCGCCCCCGCGGTGGAGGCGGCTCCGCACGTCACCGCGGCGATGTCCGACGCCATGCAGCGCGACCTGCACCTGACCGCCGGTCAGGTCCAGACCCGCCTGGACGCCGAGGCCAAGGCCACCAACCTCGACCGGACGGTCCGGGGACAGCTCGGCGCCGCCTACGCGGGCAGCTACTTCGACGCGGCGCGTGGCTCGCTGGTCGTGCAGACCACCGGTTCCTCCGCCGCGGTCCGCGCCGCCGGGGTGCACGTCGTGACCGTGCCCTACAGCAGCGGCACCCTGGCCGGCGTGAAGTCCCGGATCGACGCCATGGCAGGAAAGTCGGCGCCCGCCGCGATCAACGGCTGGTACGTCGACACCCGCTCCGACTCCGTGGTCGTCACGGTGAACAAGAACAAGCTGGACGCATCCGCGAAGGCGTTCGTCAACCGGGTCACCGCCGTGCACGACGCCGTTCGCGTTGTCGAGGAGACCACCTCGCCGCGAACCATGGCCGACATCGTCGGCGCCTACCCGTACTACATCAACAGCGCGGCCCGCTGCTCCATCGGCTTCACCGTGACGACCGGCTTCGTCAGCGCCGGGCATTGCGGGACGCCCGGCTCGGTCGCGACCGACGGCGGCGGCGCGCTGCTCGGCACCTTCCAGGGCTCCAGGTTCCCCGGCAACGACTACTCCTATGTCGGCGCCGCGGGCGGCGTGAACCTCTACGGGTACATGTACGGCTACGACGGCCTCTACTACTACGTGCACGGCTCCGCCGAGGTGCCCGAGGGCTCGTCGATCTGCCGCTCCGGCTCCACCACCGGCATGTGGTGTGGCACCGTGCAGGCCAAGAACCAGACCGTCAACTACCCGCAGGGCACCGTTTTCGGCCTCACGCGGACCAACGTCTGCGCGGAGCCCGGTGACTCCGGCGGCTCGTGGCTGTCCGCCAACCAGGCCCAGGGCGTGACCTCCGGCGGCTCGGGCAACTGCAGCTCCGGCGGCACCACGTTCTTCCAGCCGGTCAACCCGATCCTGTCCGCCTACGGACTCTCGCTCGTCCTGACCTGACCCGCGACCTGAACAGGGCCCGCGACTTTCCTGTCGCGGGCCCTGCGCGCGCGGCGCGCCGGGTGCGAAATTTTCGACTATGTCAACAAGTTCGCTTCAACAATTCTGCCCTCGACGGGTATCCAGGCAGCCGGAACAGAGCTGTAATGAAGCTGTCTGGAGACAATTCGGAAGGGCATCAGAATGTTGAGCAAAGTGTTGCGCGACCGCCTGATCGACATGCTGAGTTTGTGGGACGCCGACCGCGACGGGGCCATCGAGGAATCCGACTACGCCGTGGCCGCCGGCCGCATGGTCGGGATGAGCGGACTCGAGCCGGGATCGCCCGAGTACGCGCGGCTGCACGGCCAGCTGGTCGACGGCGGCTGGCAGCTTCTGCGGCAGTTCGACGCCGATGGCGACGGCCGGGTGACGCTGGAGGAAGCCCTCGCGGGGTTCGAAGGTCTGCACGCCGACGCGAAGCGCTACCACAAGGTGATCGTCGAGCCGTCCTACAGCGTGTTCGACCTGATCGACACCGATCACGACGGCCGGATCACACCCCAGGAACACCGCGCCTTCCTCGTCGCGATGACTGTCGACCCCGCTCGCGCCGAGGTCGCCTTCGCGCATCTGGACACCAATCACGACGGCTTCCTGTCCCGCGAGGAGTACGTCCAGCTGATGGAGGAGTTCTACACGTCCGAGGACCCCGACGCGCCGGGGAGCTGGCTGTTCGGAAAGCAGGAATGACCGGCGGCGAGCTTCCGCCACCAAGCTGACTCAACCGCAGAGTTACCCGCTCGACCTATCTTCGGCTCGAGGTGCACCGACGACGAGAGTTGAGGCGCATGGGCGAGCGGGCGGATACCGGCCGGATCGAAACGGGAACCGTGGTGATCGGCGCCGGATTCTCCGGTCTGGGTATGGCCATCCAGTTCAGAATGGAGGGTCGAAGCGATTTCGTGGTCCTGGAGAAGGCCGACGATCTCGGCGGCACCTGGCGGGGCAACAACTACCCCGGCTGCGGCTGCGACATCCCGTCCTATGTGTACTCGTACTCCTTCGAGCAGAATTCGGACTGGACGCACGCCTATCCGAAGCAACAGGAGATCCTGGACTACCTGAACCGGGTGGCGGACAAGTACCGGCTGCGCGACGCCATCCGGTTCGGCGTCGAGATGACCACGGCACGGTGGGACGCCGGCGAGCGGCGCTGGCACGTGTCCACCAGCACCGGGCGGGTCTACGTCGCCAAGTTCCTGGTGACCGGTATCGGCTCCCTGCACATCCCCCACGTCCCGCAACTGCCGGGGCTGGACCGGTTCACGGGTGCGGTGTTCCATTCCTCGCGGTGGAACCACGACCTCGACCTCAGGGGCAAGCGGGTGGCGGTGCTCGGCACCGGGTCCAGCTCCGTGCAGTTCGTGCCGAAGATCGCCGAGACGGTCGGCGCGCTGCACCTGTTCCAGCGCACCGCGGCGTGGATCCTGCCCAAGAGCGAGGCACCGACCCCGAGGTGGTTGCGCACCGCTCTGCGCTGGGTGCCGGGCCTCCAGCGGGCCTACCGCGCCCTGCTCTACTGGCTGCTCGAGTCGCGAGCCATCCCGTTCAACTACATTCCCGCCCTGATCAAGGGCGGGCAGGCGATCGCGACCCGGCACATGCACAAGTCGATCTCCGACCCGGCGCTGCGGGCGAAGCTGACGCCGAACTACAAGCTGGGTTGCAAGCGGGTGGTGATGTCCGACGACTTCTACCCCGCGCTGAGCCGCGACAACGTGGAGCTGGTCACCGACTGGATCACCGAGATCGGCGAGGACCACGTGGTCGACACCGTGGGCGTCGAACGAAAGGTCGACGCGATCATCTTCGGCACCGGGTTCCACGTCACCGACGCCTTCCACCGGCTCCACATCACCGGCCGGGACGGTCGTGACCTGGCCGGGCAGTGGCGCGCCAGCGGGAACGAGACCCATCTCGGCATCACCACGGCCGGCTACCCGAACCTGTTCTTCCTCCTCGGCCCCAACACCACCGTGGGCCACAACTCCACGGTCTTCATGATCGAGTCGCAGATTCGCTATGTCGCGCAGGCCATCCGGCACACCGAACGTGCGAACGCGGACACCATCGAGGTCAAGCGCAGCGTCCAGGACCGGTTCCAGGCCGACATCCAGCGCAGGCTGGTTCGCGGCGTCTGGAGCACCGGCGGCTGCGACACCTGGTTCCTGGACAGCAACGGGGTCAACCGGGCGCTGTGGCCGGGGTTCAGCTGGCACTACCGGCTGCGCACCCGCAAGCTCGACCCGGCCGACTTCGAGTTCACCCGGGCGCCGGCTCCCGCGCGCAGGCCCTCCGTTCCCGTCCCGGCCTCCGCGGCGAGCTGAGACGCGACATTCACGGTGCGAGGTAGGGACTGAAGTGGTCGGCGACGATGTCGGCGATGGCTTCGGCGTCGCGGGTGCCGTCGACCTCGAGGACGCGGATGCCGAGGTTGCGGGCCGAGCGAACAGCGTCGTCGGCGACGAGGCGGTCCCGGGCGAGCCGGTTCTGTTGTGCGCGGCCGGGATCGCTGACCCGGTGGCTGAACGCGGCCGCCCGGGGCAGCACGCGGAGTTGATGCAGGCGGAACTCGTGTGCGGGCACCAGGACGACCATCCGGCGCGGTGAGTCGATGAGCGGTGCGACGAGATCGGGTCGCAGTCCCCATCCCTCGGCGATGATCGGACGGCCGGAAACGAGGGCACGCAAGTCGTCCAGGGCCCACTCGAATCGGGTCGGGAAGCCGGCGAGGGTGTCGCCGGCCATCTCTTCCGGTGTGGGGTCGACCCAGACGCTGTCCGGCGGCGGCTCCGCGGGCGGCTCGCCGCGTGCGATGCGGTGGGCGATCCGGCGATCGTTGTGGCCGCGGGCGTCGTGGTAGTCGTAGTGGTAGGCGGTCAGGCCGTGGCGGAGCGCCAGAATCCGGGCGACGGTGGACTTGCCGGCCCATTGCCCGCCGCCGATCCACAACGTTTGGTGCAATGTGCCGAAGGGGTCCCAGATTTCGTCTCGACTCACTCGGCCAACAGTACGGTCGCGCCGGGCCGACGCCCCGCGACTTCACCGTGGTGTCAGCCGGTTCCGGATCTCCGCCTTGAGCACCTTGCCCACTTTGGACCTCGGCAGGTCCGGCCAGATCTCGACCTGCTTGGGGGCCTTCACGCTGCCCAGCCGTTCCTTCACGAACGCGGTCAGCTCGGCCGGGTCCGCGTCCCTGGCCGCGCGCAGCTGCACGACCGCGGTCACCCGTTCGCCCCACTTGTCGTCCGGCAGGCCGATCACGGCGCTCTCCTGGACGGCGGGGTGGGCGTGCAGCGCCTGCTCGACCTCGGCCGAGTACACGTTGAAGCCGCCGGTGATGATCATGTCCTTGGCGCGGTCGACGATGTAGAGGAACTGCTCGTCGTCCAGGTAGCCGATGTCGCCGGTGTGGTGCCAGCCGTGCCTGCTCACCTCGGCGGTGGCGTCGGGATTGTCGTGATAGCCGGCCATGACCAGCGGGCCGCGCACGACGATCTCCCCGCGCTGGCCGGGCGGCAGCAGCGTCCCCTTGCCGTCCATGATCGCGACCAGGGTCAGGGGCGTCGGCCTGCCCGCCGACGACAACCGCGTGGTGGCGACCGAGCCGTCGGGCAGGAAGTGGTCGGCAGGCGCGAGGGTGGCGATCATGTTCGGCGCCTCGGTCTGGCCGAACAGCTGACCCATCACCGGACCGATGCGGCGCAACGCCTCGGCCAGCCGGGCGGGCGCCATCGGCGCCGCGCCGTACCAGAGGCAGCGCAGTGACGTCAGGTCCGTCGAGTCCAGGACGGGGTGGTCGAGCAACCCGTAGATGACCGTCGGGGGCAGGAAAGCGTGCGTGATCCGGTGCCGCTCGATCAGCGCCAGGAACTCGCCGAGGTCGGGGGCGGGCATGATCACGGTCTCGCCGCCCTTCGCCATGATCGGGAAGGTCAGCACGCCTGCGGAGTGGGTGAGCGGGGCGAGCGCGAGGTAGCGCGGCCGGTCGCCGAACGGGTAGCTCATCAAGGTCAGCGCGGTCGCCGTCTCGATGTTGTGCCCGGTCAGCCGCACGCCCTTCGGCCGCCCGGTGGTGCCGCCGGTGCCGGCCAGTACGGCGAGGTCCTCGTCGGAGACCGCGACCGGCTCGGGTTCGCGACCGTGTTCGCCGACCCAGTCGGTGAACGTGACGGCGCCCTCGACCTTGCCGTCCAGGCACACCAGGGTCGTCAGCGCCGGGAGGTCACCGCGGATGCGTTCGACCAGTGGCGCGAACTTCTCCTGGAAGAACAGGCACCGGCAGCCGAAGAGGTCGAGCAGCTCGCGGTTCTCCGCCGCCTCGTTGCGCGGGTTGATCGGGCACCAGACCGCCCCGGCCCGGGAGATCCCGAAGACGCAGGTGAGCGCGAGCGGGTCGTTCGCCGAGAGCACGGCGACCCGCTCCCCCGGCGCGATCCCGCTGTCCTGCAACGCTCCCGCGATGATCAGGGAGTGATCACGCACCTCGGCGTAGGTCGAGGTCACGTCGCCGATGGTCAGGCACGGGGCGTCGCCGCCGAGTGACGCGCCCTTGTCCAGGTAGTCGCACAGCCGCACGGCCGCCTCCTCACAGGTGGATCGCGCCGGCCGCCGCCTCGTTGCGGCGGCCGGCGCGGGATCGGGGCGATCAGCGGCGCACGTCGAGGATCGGCTCGAGCACCAGGCCGAACGAGCGCAGCGTGCCGAGCAGCTCGCGGTGACCGAAGGCCTGGCTACCCGACGCGAACCCGGTCTTGCGGGGCGCGTCCTGCAGCAGGTGCGCGGCGGCGTGTGCGTTCAGCAGCGCGGTCTGCTTGTAGTTGCAGTTGCCGTGGATCACGCAGTGCGCGCGGCCGAGCGGGCCGGAGGCGTACACGGAGTCGAGCGAGATGTTGATCCGCGGGTTCTCCCGCGGCGGCATCTCGCTGCGCACGGCGGCCGACTGCTCGTCGATGATCCGGTACTTCTCCTTGTCGGACTTGCCTTCCATCGCCGCGAGGGCCCCGGCGACGATCTGCGGGACGGCCTGCATGAGGGGACGGTTGAACACGCCGCCGAGTGCGCGCACCGACGCCACCCGCGGATCCTTCTTGAACCACACCGGGTGTGCGGTGCCGCCCCACGGCAGCGCGAGCCCGAGCTCGTGCTGTCCGGGCACGACCAGTTCGTAGAGTCCGGCGTCCGGCGGCCATTCGACATACTCGTTGTGCTCCAGGTAGTACGCCTTGGCGAACGCCGCGTTGGTCAGGATGGTGTTGGTCGACGCGACCGTCGGGTAGCCCTTCCAGAACACCTGGACGTCGAGGGTGTCCAGGCCGGGGTGCTCGAGGCAGATCTGCGCGGCGATCTCGCCGACGGTGTACATCTGCGCGAGCCCCGGCGAGAGCAGCAGCCCTTGTTCGGCGAACTGCGTGCCGTACCGGGCGTCGGAGTCGATCATCCAGTCCTGCTCGCCGTTGGTGTCGGTGTAGTGCGCGCCGACGTCCAGGCTGGCCTGCACCGCCTCGTGGCCCCAGCGGGAGAACGGGCCGACCGTGTTCAGCACGACCTTGGCGCCCGAGAACGCCTCGGTCAGCGCTTCGGTGGTGTGCTCGACCTCGATGACGTCGTACTCGACGGTGCCGATACCCGGCACCGCGTCGACGGCTTCCTTGAGCCGCTTGTGGTCGCGGCCCGCGGCGAGGAACGGGATGTTGTACTCGCGCAGGTACTCGCAGATCAGCCGGCCGGTGTAGCCGGAGGCGCCGTAGACGACGACGGGCTTGTCCGTTGGCATGTCACATTCCCATTCCGCCGTCGACCGGGAGTCCCGCCCCGGTGATGAACTTCGACGCGTCGGAGGCGAGGAACACCACGGCGTCGGCCATGTCGTCGATCTGGCCGAGCCGGCCGAGCGGCGTCAGCTCCATCACGGCGCCGGCGGCTGCTTCGGGTGAGGGGAACAGGCCGAGCTCGGCGACGTCGACCGCCAGCTGGTTGCCCATTGCCGTGGGGGTGAGGCCCGGGTAGATGCAGTTGACCCGCACGCCGTAGCCGAGCTTGCCGGACTCCATGGCCGCGACCCTGGTCAGCCGGTCGATGCCGGACTTGGTCGCCGAGTAGACGCTGATCCCGGGGAACGCGATGGTCGCGGCGACCGACGCGACGTTGATCACCGAGCCGCCGTTGCCCGCCGCGCCGCCGGGGCGCATGGTGCGCAGGGCGTGCTTGAGGCCGAGCGCGGTGCCGAGGACGTTGACCTCGAGCATCTTGCGGATGTCGGCCGGGTCCAGCTCGGTGATCAGGCTGGTGATCTCCACGCCGGCGTTGTTGACCACGATGTCGAGCCCGCCGAGCGCGTCGACGACGGTGCTCACGGCCGAGGCCCAGCTCGCGTCGTCGGTGACGTTCAGCGGCACGAACTCCGCGGTGGCGCCCGAGTCGCGCAGGGCCTGCGCGGTCTTCTTGCCTTCGTCCTCGAGCACGTCCCCGATCGCGACCTCCGCCCCGGCCGCCGACAGCGCTTGGGCCATGCCTTCGCCAAGACCGCGCGCACCGCCGGTGACCAGCGCCTTTCGCCCGGCCAGTTGATAGCTCGTCATCCGCGACCTCCTCGGTGATGTGGCTCACACGGTAGCCGTGTCTGGACAGTCGTCAAGGTTTTCCTTGACAACTGTCCAAAGAATCATGCTTGCGGGCGATAGACTCCCGGGAACGGATCAGACCGTCACCGACAGGACGCCACCCGTGACCGACGTCGTCGAAACCAAGCAGGACAGGATCGCCCGCCGCCAGGTCGACAAGTTCGAGGCGCGGCGCACCCAGCTGGCCGTGTCCGCCCTGCACACGCTCGCCGAGCTGGGCTACGCCCGGACCAGCCTGCGGGAGATCGCGCAGAACTCCGAGTTCTCCCACGGCGTCCTGCACTACTACTTCGCCGACAAGCGTGACCTGATCACCCATGCCGTCCGCCAGTACGAGGCCGTCTGCGTGACCCGCTACGACGAGGTGGTCGCCCACGCGACCGGCGCGGAGCAGCTGCGCGACGAGTTCGTCGCGATGTTCTTCGGCACCCTCGCCGACGACGCCACACTGCACCGGCTCTGGTACGACCTGCGCAACCAGAGCCTGTTCGACGAGTCGTTCCGCGCCGACGTGCTCGAGATCGACGAGCACCGGGAAGCGATGGTGTGGCGGGTGATCACCCGCTACGCGGAGCTGCGCGGTGGCGAGCCGGCGAGCTCACCGGCCACCACGTACGTGACGCTCGACGGGGTGTTCCAGCGCGCCCTGCTCCACCACCTGACCGGCATGGCCGAGACCGTGGCACAGCTGCGCCGGGAGCTACCCGACGTCATCGACCTGCTGGTGACCAGTCCTCAGTAGACGCACTGACGGCCGCCAGGATCTCCGGCGGTGGGCTCGCGAACCGGCCCGCCCGGCTGACGTAGGGCACGCCGTGCTGCGCGAGCAAGGCGGCGCCGTACAGCTGATGCACGAGTCTGACATCCGGCCTGCCGGCCACCTCCAGGAACACGGCGAGGGCGTCCGTCCCGTTCGACGACGCCGGGCTCGACCAGGTCAACAGGTCGCGCTACGGCCTGCAGGCCGGTGTGTTCACCCACGACCTACACACCGCTTTCCTTGCCTTCCAACGTCTTCAGGTGGGCGGCGTCGTCGTGCGCGACGTGCCCAGCTACCGCACCCAGGACCGGGTCCTGGTCCTGGTCCTCACCGATGTGACCTTGTGACGGTGAGGCAGAAGTCGTCGAGCTGCCGGACGATGTTGACCAGCCTGTCGAAGTCCACCGGCTTGGTCATGTAGGCGCTGGCGCCGAGGGCATGGCTGCGAATCAGATCCGTCTCGGCCTGGGACGTCGTGAGGATGACGACCGGGATGTCGCGGAAGTCCCCGTCGGCGGCCAGCGCGGCGAGCACCTCCCGCCCGTCCATTCTGGGCAGATCGAGGTCGAGAAGGATCAACCCCGGGCGCGGCGCGTCCTGATAGGGCGGTTGTCGCCGCACGAAACGCAACGCGGACTCGCCGTCGCTCACCACGTGCAACTCGTTGCCGACCTTGTAGTACTCGAAGGTGTCCCGGGTGAACCAGACGTCACCGGCATCGTCCTCGACGAGGAGGATGTGGACCGGACTGACCGAGGACATCACGGCTGCGGGGTGTTCATCGACAGCGCGTCGTCCACTGTGGGGAACAGGGGTAGTACCTGATCCAGCGCCGTGATCTCGATAGCCCGACGCGCGGCCGAGGAGGGAGCGGCGACGCGCACCTCACCGACGCCTGCGTGCTCGTGTGCCCGGATCAGCAGCCCGAGCCCAGCCGAACCGAGGAAGGTCACCCGGCTCAGATCGATGACCAGGACCGCCGGCGCCGCCTGGAGAACATGCTCGAAGACGGCCCCGATCTGGGGCGCGTTCGACAGGTCGACATCGCCGGCCACTTCCAGAACCACACCGTTCGGGTGGTCGACTCGGCGTACGTCGATGCTCGGGATGGGCTCGGGAATCGGCTCGAACTCGGGTCTGTGCACGACCATGCCTTCCGAGCAGCCGGATGACGCGTCTGTCGAGCATACTCAGTGTGACCTGGGTTGGATAGCGATCCGGAACCCGGGCCCACCGCCCTCTCCAGGAAGTTCACCATCCCGCTCACCACATGTGGTGAGGCGCGCTCACCACATCGCTTCCTAGTTTCTCGTCAGACCCGCGGCGACCAGGACGAGGAAGCGCGATGAGCCAGACCCAGCCCATTCACGGCAGCGAGGCCGCACACGTCGAGATCCGCATCAACGGCGGCCTCGACACCCGGTGGAGCGCCTGGTTCGACGGGCTCACCGTCACCCCCGACGGCGCCACCACCGTGCTTCACGGGCAGGTGACCGACCAGGCCGCGCTGTTCGGCCTGTTCCACAAACTGCGTGACGTGGCCTTGCCCCTGATCTCCATCAGTGTCGAATTCCCCGTCGCTGGGCGAGGTCGGCGACGTGGTCCCAGAGGCGCTGCCGGATGAGTTCGTCGTCCTGGTGGGCGCCCACGCGGTAGATCGTGGGCCGTGGGCGCCGGTCGTGCCAGAACAGGCCGGTGGTCCGGATCGCCTCCGGCGCGCAGCCGAGCCAGACGATGGTGTCGGCGCCTTGTTCGGGGTTGCGGATGATCGGCCGGGTCAGTGCGCGGAAGACGGGCATCCACCGTCGCACGCCCGCGGTGTCGGCCCAGCCGGGGTGCATGGCGTGCACGTGGATGTCGCTGCCGGCCAGGCGTTGTGCCCACAGTTCGGTGATGGCGAGCTGCTCGCGTTTGGTGCGCGCGTAGATCTTCTTCGGGCTGTACTTGCTGTCCTCGGACTCGAGATCCTGCGGGATCGCCTGGCCGTACTGACCACCGGAGGTCACGTTCACCACCCGGGACGGCGCCCCGGCGCGCAACAGCGGTGCCAGCCCTTCGATCAACACGAAGGGAGCCAGCACGTGGGTGGCGAAGGTCAGCTCGACCCCGTCCACGGTGTGCTGCCGCTCGCCGGGCATCACGCCGGCATTGTTGACCAGGACGTCCAACCGGGACTCCTCGGCAGTGAACCGGTCGACGAAGTCCCGCAGCTCCCGCAGGCTCGACACATCGCAGGCCACCGGCCGCACATCGAGCCCGTCCTCGCTCGAGTGACCGAGCTCGGTCGCGCGCCGGCGGGTCAGGATCGCGGCCTGCTCCGCGCGCTGCGCATCACGGCCGAGCACCCGCACCGACGCGCCCAGCGCGGCGAAACCCGCGGCCGCGGCGAGCCCGATGCCCGAGCCGGCTCCGGTGACCAGGACGACCTTTCCGTCGCAGCGCGGCGGGTCGGCCGGCCACGTCGGCAGCCACGACCGGATGCGATACCCGGGGCTGCCGTAACCCATGACCACCGTGCGATCCAGGACAGTATCGATGCTCTCCGCGATACCCATGCTGCTCGAATACCCACGCACGGACCGCCAAACGGCCCCCGTCGGTTCAGCCGCCGGGCGCAGCGCGGGGATTACGATGATCAGATGCCTGTGCTGGGCACCAAGCTGCATCTGCCATCGCTCCGTCGCCGGCTGGTACAGCGCGCACGTCTCACCGATCAACTGCGCGTCGACGGAGCCGACGGGCCGCGGCTGGTCCTGGTCGCGGCGCCGGCCGGGTTCGGGAAGACCACGCTGCTGGCGCAATGGCTGGCGGAGAAGTCGGAGCGCAGGGTCGCGTGGCTGGCTCTCGACCCGGGCGACGCCGATCTGCGGCAGTTTCTGACCCACCTCGTGGCCGCGATCCAGATCGTCGAACCCGAGGCCGGCGTCGACGCGCTCGCCCTGCTGGAGACCGGCGACGCCACGCCCACCGACGCCGTGCTGGTCAGCCTGGTCAACGACCTCGACGTGCTCGCCGGTCCCACGGTGGTGGCGCTCGACGACTACCACGTCATCGACGCGATCGCCGTCCACGAGGCGATGACCTTTCTGCTGGACAACCTGCCGCCGCAGGTCACGCTGGCGATGACCACCCGGGCCGATCCACCGCTGCCACTGTCCCGGCTGCGTGCGCGGGGCGAGCTCGTGGAGGTGCGGGCCGCGGAGCTGAGGTTCACCACCGACGAGGCGGAGATCTTCCTCAACGAGGTGATGGGACTGCGGCTGGCGCCCGAGCTCGTGGCCGCGCTCGAGACGCGGACCGAGGGGTGGGCGGCCGGACTGCAGCTGGCCGCGCTGTCCGCACGGACCCATGCCGGCGCCGCGAACGGGTCGGGAGACGTCGCCGGGTTCGTCGAGGCGTTCTCCGGGAGCCATCGGTTCGTCCTCGACTACCTCGTCGAGGAGGTGCTGGACCGGCAGCCGGACGAGGTACGCGCGTTCCTGCTGGACACCTCCGTGCTCGAGGAGCTGACCGGCGGGCTCTGCGACGCGCTGACGGGCCGGTCCGACGGTCAGTCCATGTTGGAGGCCCTGGAACGCGGGAACCTGTTCGTGGTCCCGCTCGACGAACAGCGCCGGTGGTATCGCTACCACCATCTGTTCGCCGACGTGTTGCGGGTGCGTCTGCTGGCCCGGAATGCCGATCGGGTCGGTGCGCTGCACGCCGCGGCAGGCCGCTGGCTCGCCGAGCACGGGCTGCTGGCCGACGCCGTGCGGCACGCGATCGCGAGCGGCGACCACGAGTACACCGCCGACCTCGTCGAGCTCGGCCTGGCCGACCAGCGCCGGCGACGCCAGGACCGCACCCTCCGCGAGTGGGCGGGCGCGCTGCCCGACGACGTGGTGCGCCGCCGCCCGCTGCTCGCCACTTTCGTGGGGTGGAGCCGGCTCGTCGAGGGCGACGTCGACGGGGTCGAGGCGTGGCTCGACGCCGCCGAAGCCGGGCTCGCCTCGACGCCGCCGGGCATCCCCGCGGCGGGCTCCCCGGCCGAGGCGGTGCGGGATCGGGAGGCCGAGCTCCGTTCCCTCCCGGCCATGATCTCGGTTTACCGCGCCTCGGTCGCCCAGGCCAGGGGTGACGTCGACGGCACGGTCGCGCACGCCCGCCGGGCGCTCGCGCAGGCCGGCCCGCAGGACCACTTCCCGCGCGCTGCCGCCGCCGGCTTCGTCGGCCTCGCGGCGTGGGCTGCCGGCGACCTCGACACCGCGGTGGACACGTTCACCGAGGCGGTCGCCGGCCTGCATGCGGCCGACATGGTCGCCGACGAGCTCGGCGCAACCGTCGTGCTGGCGAACATGTGGCTGGCGCGCGGACGTCCGGTCGAGGCCCGCAGGCTCTACGAACGCGCGCTGGCCGCGGCCGAGCGCCACCCCGGCCCGGTGCTGTCCACCACCGGCGACCTGCACGTCGGTCTCGCCGACGTCCTTCGCGAGCAGGGTGACCTCGAGGCTGCCGCGGAGCACCTCGAGGCCGCCCGCGAGCTCGGCGACCGGGCGTCGCTGCCGGAGAACAGGCACCGCTGGTTCACCGCGACGGCCGCTCTGCTCCAGGCGAGGGGCGACCTCGACGGCGCGATCGCGATGCTCGACCAGGCCGAGCCGCTGTTCCTGCCCGGCTACTTCCCGGACGTGCGGCCGGTCGCCGCGACCAGGGCGCGGGTGTGGATCGTGCAGGGCCGCCTCGACGAGGCGCGGGCCTGGGCGCGCGAGCGCCGGGTCGCGCCGGCGGATCCGCCGACCTACCTGGCCGAGTACGACCAGCTCACCCTCGCCCGGCTGCTCATCGCCGAGGGCGGCGCGGCGTTCGCCCTGCTCGACCGCGTGCTGGCGAACGCGGCGGGCCGCGGCGGCAGCCTGGTCGAGGCGCGGCTGCTGCGGGCGCTCGCCCACCAGGCGAGCGGCGACGCGACCTCGGCGGCGGCCGACCTCGCGGCCGCCCTCACCGACGGGGTGCCGGCCGGCTACCGGCGGTTGTTCCTCGACGAGGGTCAGCCGATGGCCGACCTGCTCGCTCGCATGTCGAGCGCCGCGGCACCCGACTCCCGGACGCACGTCGAGCACCTGCTGGCCGTCGCCAAAAGACCTTCGGCACCGGCCGTCCCGGCCTTCGACGAAGAGCTCAGCGGCCGGGAGCGCGAGGTCCTGCGGCTCATGGCGACCGAGCTCAGCGGGCCGGAGATCGCGCGGCAGCTGTACGTCTCGGTGAACACGCTGCGCACGCACTCCCGGCACATCTTCACCAAGCTGGACGTGAACACCCGCCGCGCCGCGGTCCGGCGAGCCGCGGACCTCGGCCTGCTCTGAGCATCGCCGCGCCGAATCACCAACCCGGTCACATCACCGAGTGATGTGAGCTCACCACCTCGTTTCCTAACGTCTTGAACGTCGCCGGACAGCCCGCTCGGCACCGAAGACCAAGGACACCGACATGAACATCACCGCCAACCGCCTCACCGCGGCCGCCGGCCTGTGCGCCGCGCTCGCCGGCGCCCTCTTCATCGGCGTCCAGATCAACCACCCGCACCTGGACGCGACGTCGATCCAGACCACCGAGATGGCCGTCCGCGACACGCTGAAGATGCTGATGGCCGTGCTGGCGCTGGCCGGCCTCACCGGCATGTACCTGAGCCAGGTCCGCCGCAACGGAATCGTCGGGCTCGTCGGCTACCTCGTGCTCGGCAGCGGCTACCTCCTGATCATGTGCACGGCCTTCGTCGCGGCCTTCGTGCTGCCGACCGTCGCCGCGGCCAACCCCGACTACGCCAACGACGTCCTCGCCGCGACCACCGGCAGCTCGCCCGCGGGCGACATCGGAGCGCTGGCGATCATCGCCAAGACCCAGGACTTCGCCTACCTGGCCGGCGGCGTGGTCTTCGGTATCGCGCTCTTCCGCGCCCGTGTCCTGGCCCGCTGGGCGACCGTGCTCCTCGCCGTCGGCGGCGCCGTCAGCGCCGCGATCTCGCTGATGCCGGACGCCTTCTACCGGCTGCTGGCCTTCCCGAACGGCATCGCGATGATCGGCCTCGGCATCTCCCTCTGGCTCGTGCAGCGGAAGGCATCCGCCGTCGCGACCAGCGCGTCGCACGCCGAGGTCCCCGCGGTCCGATGAGCACCGCGCGTTCGCGGGTCGCGCAGGCGACCCGCGAAAACGCGTTCACCCCCGGAATCGGCGTTGCGGGTTGTGCGAATTCGGATCGACGAGGTCGCCCACCGGCCGGCTGCCGGGCAGGTGCGACATCCACACCATGTCGCCCTTGCGCGCCCGGATCGTATCCGTGTTCACGCCGCGTAGCTCGGCCCTGCGAAGCTCCCGCAACTCACGGCGCGCGACACGACCGGCCCGACTCGCCCTTGCCCACAGCAACACCGCGAGCAACACGACAACGACTACAACTGCGAAACTCCCCCAAGTCCCCATGCGTCCACGGTAGCGCCGCAGGGCGACGTGTTTTCCAATCTTTGGTGTTCCTTAGGACACACGGCTTTCCGGCGGTCAGCCGCGGGACTCGTCGAGGTACTGAAGCAGCTCGTGCGCGGCCGGCTCGACATCCTTGTGCCCCCACTCGGCGGCCCGGTAGTGGCACGCGATCAGGCCCATCCGGTGCACCCGGCGGAAGTCGCCGAACACGAACGCATACCGCGCCTTCGTCTCCTCCCCCACGCCCTCGGTGAGCCCGAGATGCCACCGGCCGTACTCGTCCCACGAATGGCCGTCGAGGAAGTCGTTCTGCGCCTCGGCGCCGGGCTGCACGTCGTTCCACCGGCTGCGCAGGACGTACTGCCGTTTTGTCGATGAGCCGCCGCGCGTACTCGATCCCCGCCGGGTTCACCGCGTAGGACGCCATGTGTCCATGATGTACTCCCGAACGCGATTCAGCGCGTCGATCCGCCGCGCGATCGCCGGGTGCGGAATAAGCCGCCCGCGGCGACCCTTTGGCATGTCATGAGCGTGAGAGAACTACGTCTGGTCGTCACCGTCGAAGACCACGACGAGGCGGTGCGGTTCTACCGGGACGTCCTGGGCCTGCCGCAACTGGCCGACTTCTCCTCGGCCGAGGGAAACGTGATCCTGCTGGACGCCGGCCGCGCGACGGTCGAGGTCGTCGACCGGCGGCAGGCCGAGTTCATCGACCGGGTCGAGGTCGGGCAGCGGGTCGCCGGCCACATTCGGGTGGCCCTCGAGGTCACGGACGCGGCGGCCATCACCGCGGCTCTCACTCAGGCGGGGGCGGCCGTTCTCGCCGAGCCGGTCCGGACCCCGTGGAACTCACTCAACGCCCGCCTGACCGCGCCCGACGGCCTGCAGCTCACGCTCTTCGAAGAACTCGGCTAACCCGGCCGACGATTCCGTCGTCGTCGAATGGACGGCCGCGCCGCCCTTCGTGCGTAGCATCACCGTGATCATTCCTTCTGGGGAAAGGAGATGCCATGCAGTCGCACGTCTGGTTCTTCTTCTGGCTCTGATCGTAAGAATCGTCGCACGGGATGACACGGCCGGGTTCGGGCAAGCGACATCAGGCGTGGGGGCCCAGTCGATGAGGTGAGCTCATGGTGGTGCGCTGGAGTGCGGTGCTCGACCCGCAGGTCCGCAGGCCGGGTTCGGTCACGGTGGCGGCGGTGCTGGCCGCGGTGATCGGCGGTGGCACCTTGCTCGGCCTCGTCCTTCTCGCCGCCGCTTTGTTCGAACCCGCCGGGTCGGACCTCTTCACCGCCATCGCCGCCGTGCTCGCCGTCGTTCAGGTGAGCGCGGGTGTGCTGTTGCTCGTCGGCGCCGGGCGACTCCTGACGGGAGCGGGCCGGGGAATGCTGCTCGCCGGCGGCGCGCTGGAGTTCCTGGTGTGCGCTGCCTATGGGTGGTATGCCGTGGCAGCCGTAGCGGGAGACCCTCAGGACGGCGGGCTGTTCATCGTCCTCCTCGGCGTCCCGTGCGGCGTAGCCGTCATGACGGCGAGCAGCCTGCTCCTGGCGCTGCGGCCATCCGCGATCTCATAAGCGCACACCCTGCTCTTGGTTGTTTCACCTCGTCGCAGGGTCTCGCGCCGGCCAACTGTTCAGCGGCTGCGAATCCGAAGCCACGCGAGCAGGCTGCCGACCGCCGCCGCGAGCCCGCCGAGAAAGACGAGCGGGCGGCGGGACAGGACCGTCCACACCGGCCTGGCCTTGTCCGCGACCGGCGCCGGCAGCTTCTCGAAGGCCCGGTCGCCGCCTTCCTGGACCGCCCCGGCGGTCCGCACCACACCGTCGCGAATACGCGAGACCACCGTGTCGTCGGCCGGGACCGCGTCCGCGACGTTGTCACGAGCCGCTTGCGCGTCCTCCATCAGCTGCGACTGGGTCTGCCCCGGGCCCGGAGGCCCCAGCACATCATCGCGATCACCTGGCGAGCTCATCGTCAACCTCCACCGACACGTGGGCTTCTACCAGTGTGGATACCCTCGGCATTTCGACCGAAACCGGACTCGCGCGGACCGGGGGACCGTTCGGGTGAAGTTGTGGATATTTCTCGAATCCGTGCCGTACCGTGTGGCTGGCGTGATCCACGGACTGGGGTGAGATCGCAAGTTTTCGAACTGGGGGAACCGTAGTGCGCCGAGCCATGTCCGTGATCGTCAGCCTTGCGGCAATCCTGACGGTGGTGTCCGTCCCGTCCGCCGCGGCAGCGACAAGTGACACCTTTACTCCGCAGACCATCCTGGCCCCCAGGGTGCCGATGCCGGACGAGGGCACGAAACCCGAGCAGAACGTCGTCCCTGTCGGCGTCGTGTCGCTGGACATGTCCAGCACGCAGACCGCGTACATCGTGTCGGTCATGCGGTTCAACTCGGCGACCGGCCGGGCGTTGGCCGACAACGAGGTCGTCTGCACCTGGCCGGGTGGCAGCAAGAACATGGTGATCGGCCAGAACGTCCTGACGCGCAATACCGGGCACGCCGATCTGGAGGACATCCAGCTGACCACCCGGTACCTCGTGCACCCCGGCGTCGACGCGACAGTCACCTGCACCGCGCAGGTCAGATCGACGTCGCTGGGCTACAACGACGAGTACTACAACCTGGTGAGCGGCTCGATCCGGTTCGCCGACCAGTCCGTCGCCAACGACACCACCGGGCAGCCCATTCAGGCCAGTGTCGCCCGGACCACGAACTTCGATCTCCCGGACAACCCGACTCTGCGCATTCCCGCCACGGACATGTTCGACGTCGCGCCGGGGTTCACGGGGCTGAGTGTGTTCGGCGACAGCAACTACGTCGTGAACAAGCCGTGCGAAACGTGCACGACCGGAGCGTCCACGGCAACCTTCACGTTGTACGTCAACCAGTGGAAGGGCGACGGGCAGCTCTGTCACACCGAACGCACCGAACCGCTCACCAAGACCATGCTCTACTCCACCCACCACGTGTACGTCCCGCTCAACAAACTGTTCGAGATCAGGACCGACGCCGGGTGCATCCCGCGGTTCAACGCGTACGTCCGGGTCGACTATGTCTCTCAGTACAGCGGCGGCACACACGGAACCGCCGTCGGCCTCACGGACTCACGTGGCTCGGCCTCGAAGCACAACTCGGACATGAGCCACCTCTACGCCGTGCCCTACGAGTAGCCACAGGGACAGCTCTCGTGCGGACGCGATGACGACCGACGGCGGGGCGGTATCCTGGCCGCGGCGTCCGTCCGCGCCCAACCTCCGGCGATCCGCCCCAGCCGGGTCACCTCAGGAGGCAAAGGGAGGTCCACCTCTCGGCGGGGTGGTTCGTTGTCGATCGCGCGTCCGCCGCACCGGTCGCTGGGGGACTTGCGACGGGCCGCGGGAGACGAACAATGACCAAGAACGCCGACTTCAAGCAGCACGTGCGCACCCGGATGGCCAAGACCGGCGAGTCCTACGCGACCGCCCGCAGCCACCTCCTCGCCGAACGGCCGGCTGTCGAGCAGCCAATGCTCGCGGCTCTGCATGTGAGCAACGGCGACTGCACGGATCTGGCCGGGACGGGACTCGCGTCCCGGGTGGTGTACCGGCGCGACTCGCTCCACGAGGGGCCGGTGCCGCCGGTGGAGCCCGAAGAGCTGCGCCGGATCAGGGCAGCCTTTCTGGTCGCGGCGCACGCGGACGACCGCGCCGAAGCCTCCGACATGTTCGCCGAGCGGGACCGGACACTGACGGCCAACCGCGACGGCGAGTACGTGCTGTGGTTCGAGGCGGACCTCTACGACCAACTCCAGATCATCCAGATCCTCGCCCGCCTCGCCGACCTCGACGTGCCGGCGCAGCGCATCACCCTGATCTGCATCGGTGAGCATCCCGGCATCGCCCGGTTCGGCGGTCTCGGCGAGCTGACCGCCGAGCAACTGCGTGCACTGCCCACCACGAACGCGTGCGCCCGGCTGACCCCCGCCGCGCTCCGGCTCGCCACCGATGCCTGGGCCGCCTTCCGGGCCCCGACGCCAGAAGGGTTGCGTGCCATCGCCGACAGCCGCTCTGGTGAGCTGCGGTTCCTCGGCGAGGCGTTCGACCGGCTCAGCAGGGAGTACCCGTCGACCCGCGACGGGCTGTCGCTGACCGAACGGCGGATCCTGGCCGTGGCCGCCGAGGGCGCAGCCGCGGCGGGCACCGTGTTCGTCCGTGCCGCCGCCCGCGAGACGCGTCCGTTCCTCGGCGACACCTGGTCCTTCGCCATGATGGACCGGATGGCACACGCCGCGGTCCCGCTTCTCCACGCCGAGCCGGCGAACCGTCCGGTCGACGGCGAAACCGGCCTGCGCCTGACCGACACCGGAGCACAGGTGCTTGCCGGTACGGCGGACCACGTGACGCTCAACGGCATCGACCGGTGGATCGGCGGGGTGCACCTGCTCGGGCGCGACGTCCCCTGGCGGTGGGACGACGCGACCGAGAGGATCACACCCGCCTGACCAGATCCACTGTGGACAGCCCTCAGTCGCGCAGGGTGCCGCGTAGGACGCTGTCGTGGGAGTGGCTCGGGTCGCCGTTGAACTGCTGTGCGGAGATGTCGACGATGTTGAACCGGGACACCGAGATGCCCTCCGGCACGGCCAGCCGGGCGGACGACTCCTCGGGAAGCACACCGAGCGCGTACATCTGCCCCGTCGTGTCCAGCAGCCACACCTCGAAGTAACCGCCCTTCGCCGTGAGGCCGTGGGTGTCGACCACGAGGGTCGACCGGCCGTTCTGCTCGACGAGGGTCGCGGTGCCGCTCGCCGCGCCTTCGCCGGCCGGCACGGACAGCGCGGCGGTCGCGACGGTGTCCGGACGGGACGGTTCGTCGGCCAGTACCACCGCGGTCAGCGCGGCGCCGACGGCGAGGCCGGTCACGGCCGCGGCAGCGGTGGCGGCCCAGCGGGTCCGCCACCAAGGGCTGGAGGCGTGGGGCAGCTCGGCCGCGATCCGTGGCCACACCTCGGAAGGCGGGTCCTGCGGGCGCACCGGTGTGCCGGGGGCGAGGGTCAGCTCGATCTCGGTCACGCTCGCGCGACAGTCGGCACACGTGTCGAGGTGCGCGGACTCGGCGTGGCTGCGGGGCGCGCCGGCTCCGAGGCGGACCAGCCGGTCGTGGTCGAAGTGCTCGTCAGGGTTCGGCTCATTGTCCGGCATCGTCCACCTCCCACCGGTCGCGCAGTACCGCGAGCGCGCGGCGCAGATGACTTTTCACGGTACCCAGCGGCAGGTTGGTGCGTTCCGCGATCTGTGTGTGCGTGAGGTCCTCGAAGAACGCGAGCCGCACGACCATGCGCTGCTGCGCGGTGAGCTCGGCGAGGCGGGCGGACACGAGCACGCGGTCGATGGTGTCGGCCTCGATGTCGCTCGCGGCGACCCGGCCGTTGCGCAGTGCGGCGCTGTCGGCGACCCGTTGCCGGGCCAGTGTGGACACCCGGTCGGCGATCACCCGGCGCGTGATGGTGAGCAGCCAGGTCCGCAGGGTGCCCTTGTCCGGGTCGAACGTCTCCCGGCTGCGCCAGGCACGGACGAACACCTGCTGGGTGGCGTCCTCGGCTTCGGGCCTGCTGCCCAGCGCGGCGAACGCGACGGTGAACACCAGCCGGCCGTAATCGTCGTAGACGTCGTGGGCGTCGCGCAGCGCACGACGCCCACGATCGACGAATCGATCACTCACCGGTGGCGCAGCTTCGGGTTGCCGTAGCCGATCACCAGCCCCTCGGTGAACGCGGACACCTTGAACGTGGCGTTGAGTGCCTGCGCGGCGCCCGCGGTCAGCGACAACGTCACGCCATCGGGTGTGGCCGCGCCGAGGGTGAACAGGTCGGCGCGGGCACCGAAGTTGACCTTGCCGCTCAGCACCCCGCGGTTGAGGTCGATCGTGAACCTGGTCAATGCCACTCCGGTCTTGCGGGTGTAGAGAACCAGCCCGCCGAGGTGTTCGATCGTGCCGTCGGCCGGGTTACCGACGATCGGGAACCCGTAGTACACCTTGCCGTGCGCGCACCGCACCGACGCGAACAGCGGCGCCACCCGCACGCCGAGGGACTTCAGCGCGGCTGCCGCGCCCGCGTCCAGGGTCACGTCGGTGCGGCCCTTGATGTGACCGCCCCAATGAGCCGAACCCGTGCTCGCCGCGGCGGTTGCCGTACCGGTGGCGAGCAGCGCGAGAATCAGGGAGACGACAACCATAAGCCTTCGCATCACGCGTCCTTCCTGTCGTCGACACCGACCACTACCGGCCCAGGACGCGCTCCGGATGCACCTGCTCGCCGCTACTTCGAGCGGTCACCGGACACGTACCGAGCGTTCAGGCGGGCGTGTCGAGCAGCTCGCGCAGATGCCGGTCGATCTGGGGCATGAACCCGGGGTTGACGCCGAACAGTCCGAGGTGGCCGAGCACGTCGTTGACGACG
>Ga0164241_10001218_pt1 | contig 33694 bp, 34 predicted proteins | sample OricomyardsoilBY_FD_108780 | JGI IMG/M metagenome (GOLD analysis project Ga0164241, IMG submission 108780) | Backyard soil microbial communities from Emeryville, California, USA - Original compost - Back yard soil (BY) | ecosystem: Environmental > Terrestrial > Soil > Unclassified | place: USA... | reverse complement strand
GTCATGCGCATGACCATGACAGTCCGGGGCTGGGCCTGCAGTTGCCGGGACCACCGCGCCACTCTGTTTCTGAAGTTCTCCATGGGGGTAAGTATCGGTTTTCTCATGAGGGACGGGCTCTCATGACCTTGTCGGCCAGCGCGATCATCTTGGGCCCACTCACCACCCGCAGCAGAACCTTGTATATCTCCGCTTTGAGTTGGCGCATCTCGTCTGCGTTGGCGCCGGCGTTGGGGAACCGCTCGTAGGCTGATTCGATCTCCACCGCCAGCCCCCGGGCCTTGGCCTCGTCGTAGCCCTCGCGTTTCAGCTCCCAATACACACCGAACGCCCCCGCCGCCAAGCCGCTGGCGGCGCGCGCCCGGTCCGCCTCCAAGCGCTCGGCCATCAGCGCCTCGAGCTGTTCGAGTGCCTGCTGCGTCGAGGCCTGGCGCTCATCAAGGGCGTCCATCACTCCGGCCGCTCGCTCGGAAATCGAAATCAGGTGCGGCTCCTTGGTTTGGTCGTCCTGTTGCAGACTGCGCACGAGATTGATGACCTTCTCTTCGTCGGGACCCTTGCGCGCCCGCAGTGCCGCCAAGGCCGCTTCATCGAACTACACCGTCTTGGTGAGTCGGTTCAGCCCGTGAGCCTCGGCGTTCTGCCGCACCAGCGTGGCGGTCTTGTTGGCGAGTTCACCAATGAAGCTCGTGGTCTGACCGTAGGCCGCCTGCATCATCGCGTAAAGATCGGCTAACCGGTTGTAGGGTCCGATGTCGTCGGCTAACGCCGGATCCGGCGAGAGAATCTCATAGAGTGTCTCGATCTCCTTAAACAGTTCGGTGAATGTCTCGCGGGCCTCCTTCCGGAACAGTGTTTCGTAAAGGAGCGTCTCGAGCTGCTCGTCGCGGCCCTTACCCGTCGACTTCTTCAGGTAACGCTGAGCGGGGCCATCCATCAACTCCCGGAAGCGCGCGAGTAGCACGTCGAGCCCCTCGATTACGCCGGTGTAGTCGTCGGAGTCGAAGGCCAGCGCCTTCTTGAGATCCTTGAGGACGCCCACGAAGTCGATGATGAGGCCGCACGGCTTCTCCACGCCGCGTTCATCCTCGTAGGGCCGATTCACCCGCGCCACCGCCTGCAGCAGCACGTGGTCGCGCATCGGTTTGTCGAGATACATGCAGTAGAGGATCGGTGCGTCGTATCCGGTGAGGAGCTTGTCCGTAACGATGAGGATCTGGGGCTGGGTGCCAGGCTTGGGGAACGTCTTGCGCACCGCCTTTTCAGCCGTCTCGTCGAGTTGCAGCTCGGCGACCAAGGGTCGTTCGACCACGTCATTCGGACTCTTGGTGTAGACGACCTGCGAGTATTCCGGGGGCAGGTGCTGGTCGAGCGCCTGTTTGTATTTCGCGCATGCCTCTCGGTCCACCGCCACCAAGAACGCCTTGTAGCCGAGAGGCTCGACGTTCTCCTTGAAGTGCTTCGCCACGAAAGCGGCTACCTTGGCCACGCGATGGTCCGCCTTGAGGAAAGTCTTCAGGTTCACTGCCCGGTCGAGGGCCTTGTTGAGGTCGTCGATGTCAGACACCCCCTCGGTTTCGGCTAGGGCCATGAACTCTGCCTCCAGGAGGTGCTCATCCAGAACTACCTCGCTAGGGGCCAGGCTATGCCGAAGACGAAGTGTGGTGCGATCGCGGATCGACTCTGCGATCGGGTATTTGTCCAGGTAGCCATCAGGATCCTGCAGACCGAAGGTCTTGAAGGTGCCCTCACCCTTTTCGGTCTTGGCAATCGGCGTGCCGGTGAAGCCAATGAACGTTGCCGCCGGCAGTGCGCCCATAAGGTAGTTGCCAAGATCCCCACCGGTGGTGCGGTGCGCTTCGTCGATCAGCACATAGAAATCCTTTCGGGTGGTGATACGGGACGGCATCCCGTCGAACTTGTGGATCATCGTGACGATGAGCCCACGGAAGTCCGCCGTGAGTAGCTCCTGCAAGCGGCTACGGCGATAAGCCTTCTCCACGGCGATGCCCGCCTTGCTGATTTCGCCGAGCAACCGGTCCACCCAGCCCGACAGCTGTCCTTCGAGCTCATTGCGGTCTACGACCAACAGGACGGTCGGCGCTGTATCCGGACCCTGTCCAGCCAGGAGCAGACGCGCGGCCGTGATCATGGTGAATGTCTTTCCTGACCCTTGGGTGTGCCAGACGAGCCCGCGCGTCTTCTGCGGATCGAGGCAGCGGGCGATCACCTTCTCGATGGCGCGAGTCTGATGCTGTCGAAGGACCGTCTTCTTCAGCTCATCGTCCTTGATGTAGAAGAGAATCCACTCTCGGAGAAGGGTGAGGAAGCGCTCCCGATCGAAGAACGTCCGCACATGGTCGCCATAACTGGCTGGGCGTGCGGCCGAGGGTGCCTCGGCGGCCAGCGGAAGGGTCTCCCCTTGGCGGTCGCCGTCGGTGGTGTGTAATGGCGGTGATGCCTTCTGCGCATACTCGACTCCATGCGCCGCCTTCGCGACCGCGTAGTCCTGGCGCCAGTTGAAGACGCCCTTGCGCTCCGTGTTCCAAGTGACCCCGTAAAAATACTCGATCAGGTGGGTGATATTAAACACCTGAGGCGCCACCAGCATCTCGGGGGTCTCCTTCTCGTAACGACGAAGCTGCACTAGCGCCTTCTCCATCGCCCCCTTGAGCTTTGGATTCTTGCACTCGACCAGCGCGACGGGAACACCGTTGATGAGAAATACGATGTCGGGGCGGTTCCCCTTCTTCAGCTGCTGGCGGAACGCCCACTCAATCGTGACTTGGAAGACGTTGCGCCCTGGGGCCAGCGGAGCCTCGAAGTCGATCAGCTGCACGTTGAGCGATCGCTTCTGCGCCGCAACGAAGGTGGTGCGTTGTCCGCGCAGCCACTCGAGGAGCTGCTTGTTGCCCTCGATGGTCGGCGGGGAGGCCTCGATCTCCGCAATAACCGCTGCGACGTTCTCTTCTGTCACCACACCGGGATTGAGCCGCAAGAGGGCCGCTCGTAGCTCATCGTTGAAGAAGAGCCCGCCTTCACCACCGCGACGGACGAGCGCCTCCGCCTCCGACACAAAAATCCAGCCGGCGTCCACCGCGTGACGAACAAGCGGGAACTGAACCGTGGCGGCTTCGAGCGCGAGGTTGTTCATGAAGAGAGCGCGGTCAGGTCGAGATCGGTGACACGAAGACGGGCGGTCATCAGGTCGCGCAGAAGAGTGCGGAACAGCTCGCTCAATAGTTTCTGCCGCGACTCGTGGTGCGCCAGCTTGGCGTCGATCGCGGCTAGGCGTGTGGTGACTTCACCCTGCTCAGCGGGGTTGCTTGGCAGCGGAACAAGAGCGGAATTGATCGCTTGAGTGTTGAGATTGAATTTACCGTCTGCAGCGCCGTTAGCTTGGCCAGCGAGGAAACTGCGCCCGGTATCGGTTTCTGTGTAATACTGGAAGTAGTCGGAATCGACTGTATTAGGTTTAAAGCGCGCACGAATTAGGTAAGAGGCAAAAGCCGACTGGACCGGACTACCTTTGTAGACTGCGCAACGACCGATCAGGTGTCGCTGCCCATTGGTGCGCACGAACAGCACGTCGCCATTTGCGAGTCTGAGCTTCTCCATCTCGGCTTCGGGAAACTCGGCATACTTCAAATCAGTGGTATCAATTGCCCCGCCCACGATGTTGGGAATGCGAAGGACCGGAATCCCTCGGACCACAGGAGAGCACTTGGCTGAGGTGCCGTATTGAAGAAACTCACGTTGAGACGAGAGCGGCACGACATTCCAACTTTCAGGTAACGGGCCGATTTCTGTCTGTTTCTGTTGCTCGCCGCGAGTGCCGCGGGTGAAAAACCAGTGCAGCGCGGACCGTTTTAGCGCTCGCGTTGTCTGGATGAGCTCTCCTTCCACATTTATGGCCGCCTGCAACTTGCCGAGTAGGAGCGCGATCTTCCGTTGCTCGTCGCGAGGAGGTTTGGGTGCTTCAAGCTCAGCGAGACGGCTCCGAGAGAGATTGGGAATGGTTGTCCGATTCCCCACGCCATCGAGCAAGCCGAGCATGGTCACACCGGCCTCCAGATAGTAGCGGTAGAACTCAGGAATGATCTCGTCACTTCGCGGGCGAAGACGATGCAAGTGATTCTGAAAGGCACATACCTGAAGGCCACCCTGCCAGATCGCTGCACGGCCAATATCACCGCCTTCACAGACCAGTAGATCCCCGGGCTTCAAGGCTTTCTCCTCGAGCTCGCTTGGGGTTAGGTGCATCTGGTCAACTACCGCAAGGTCGATGTGGCCCCAAAATACGTTGGCCGTGCGCAAAAAGGGGTAGCGAGGCTCTGTTCCCCGCGATTTTGGGGTGACAGACTTGCCAGCGCCAATCTCGAAGAGCGTGCCGATGGTTGATGGTTCCCAAGTCGCGCTCATTTGAGTTGGACGAGCACCGTTTGCAGTTCCTCGTTCAGAGCCGTCGCCTTCGCGTCTAGTGCAGCGAGGGCGATCTTGATGTCCGCGATCTCTCGATGGGTTTCGGTGCTCTCCGGTGCTACGAACCGGCTTGGACTCAGGTTGTAATCGTTGGCTTCAGCTTCAGCAGTCGTGATGGTTTTCACGAAGCCGGTCACGTCGACGCCAGCATGATACGCAGCTGCAATTTTTTGCACGGCTTCCGTCGTGAGATAGTTCTTCGGCGTGCCCTTCTTGGCCTCGCTGGCGGCGTTGACTAGAGTGATGCGGCCGCGGCGATCCTTCGGCTTGCCGCGACGGAGGAAGATGATCACCCCGGGGGCCGTTGTATTGTAGAAGAGGTTGTCGGGCAGGAGGACGACACCGTCGATCAGGTCCTGCTTAACAAACCATTCGCGGATGGTTCGCTCTTTGTCTTCGTTCCTGCTTCCAGAGCCGCGCGATACCGCACCGGTATCGAGCACAATGGCCGCACGGCCTCCTTCGGAAAGACACGCGACAGTGTGCTGCAGCCAAGCCCAATCGCCCTTGCCGGAGGTATTGCCCCCTTGGCGTTCAAAGCGATCAAAGCTGTCGTTCTCGAATACATTGGGATCGAAGCCCTGATTCCACATCGGGTTGGCGATTATGAGCGGGAACTGACGCAAGTGGGTGCCGTCCGGAGCACGAAACTTAGGGTTGCGCATCGAGTCACCGCGCACCACTTGGGCCTGAAGATCGTGGATGATAACGTTCATCCAGGCGATGGCGTAACTGGAACCTTGAAGCTCCTGGCCATGAAGCTGGAGAGGCATCTTCTTGGCCGCCGGATCGAGCTTTTCCGCGACGAGCTGGAGCTTGATCAGCAGGCCGGCCGATCCGCAGGCATAGTCGTAGGCATCCTCGCGCGGGCGAGGCTGGAGGATCTCTGCCATAAGGAAGCCGACCTCGGTGGGGGTGAAGAACTCGCCGGCGCTCTGACCCGCACCCTCAGCGAATTTGCGGAGTAGGTATTCGTAGCAGCGGCCGAGGAAGTCAGGTTCCACATCTTTCAGTCCGAGGCGATAGCGGGGGTCGGAGAGGATCTCGATGACACCACGAAGGGCCGCGTCGCTGATCTCACGTTCGCCGCCAGCGCCGACATGGTTGAAGTCAACCTGGTCGATGATGCCGAGCAGCTGGGTGTTCTGGCGGGCGACCGCGCGAGTGGCGGTCGTTACATGCTCACCGAGCGTGGTGGGCTTCTTCCCTTTGGGCCAAGCGAAGGCCTCGCGTCCGGAGAGGACGGGCCACCGGGCCTCAGGCGGTAGGTAGAACCGGACCAGCGAGTGATCGGACTCGATCAGGCTGGTTGCGGTTTCGGCATCGCCGTAGGTCTGCGTCAGGCGGGCGACCTCGTCGTCGAACACATCGGAGAGGCGTTTGAGGAAGACGAGAGGCAGCAGGTAGTCCTTAAACTTGGGCGCGTCCTTCTCGCCACGGATGGCGCACGCGGCATCCCAGAGCATCTGCTCCATCGACTTGTTGCCGAGGACCGCACTGCGCTGAACGCCCCGGCGGCGCGGAGATGCGCCGAGAACGGCCTCGGCGATCGCATCCTTGGGGATCGCTGACACCTCATCCGCTAGTTCCTGAATGGCTCTGAGCTGAGCTCTCTGGGGTGCCGACTTGCCACCCTCCCAGCGATTGACCGTGGCGAACGAAACGCCTAGACGAGAGGCCAGTTGCTCCTGACTCCATCCCTGAGTATTTCGGATAGAGATGAGGGTGGCTGAAATGGGGTGATCTGTCATTGTGCTATACATGTTATAACATATATGACTTTAGTCAACACCAATCGCATTGATGGTGCTTTGTTAACTGGTATTTATGTTTGTATTTTGGTATACATGTATTGCCTTACAGAAATACTGGAGTTCTCTGCCCGCTATGAGCATACAACTTGATATCCCAGAGGCCCTGTTCGATCGCATCAAAAAGAACGCTATCCCCTTCGTTGATCTTACGCCGGTGTCCGTTCTCGAGCGCTGGGCAAACCACTTTGACAAGGCTCCGCCTCCGGTAACACCGACGCCGACGGTGATCACTCCAATCGCTGCCACCCGCGCCGGCCGCATTCTGAACCCCCTGTCGCCACCCAGCCTGCTGCATACCCGTTGTCGCGGGACCTTCGGCACCGTTCCGTTTAGAAAATGGAACGACCTGGTCCGCATTGCCCACGTGCAGGCTCATGCCAAGGCTGGCGATCTCGAGTCGCTATTCCCGGTTACTCACGCCCAGCTTCGTGCGGGCGATCACTCAGGGGACAGCGGGTTTCATTTCGTGCCCGAGATCGGCCTCTCGATCCAAGGTGTCGATGCCAATAAGGCGTGGGAGTATTCGCTACGTCTTGCTCAATACTTGAAGGTGCCTCTCGTCGTGACCGTGGAGTGGCGCAACAAGGAGGAAGCCGTGTTTCCAGGTGAGACCGCACTCCTCGAGTGGAAGCCATAACCTAGGCTCGCCCGATCGCGTGCAATACAATACTAACCTCTCGAGAATCAATGGACCCGCAAAAGCTGGAAACAGGTGACCTCTTCGAGCGCGACCAGCGCGGCTGGATCCGATCAAACCTCTCCGAATACGAAAACATTTGGTCCACGTTCATCGGACACGATGGGCGCGGTGCCGCATTTCCGATCACCAGTGACAATCAGAGCCTGCAGGAGCGTCACTCGCGTTTCTGCCAGCACCACTATTCGATGGCCCTGTTCGCATATTTGCTGGATCGTCACACGAAAGAGAGTGTGCGCCTGATGCAGCAAGATGCCGACTCAAGCGCAGGCCTGACTGCTGAACGATACCTTCGGGATACCCAGAATCTCACCACGTTTGTCGCCCTTCTTGGACAGGTGTGTGATATGGTCGAGAGCATGGCCGCAAAGTCCGCGCTCCATGAGAACAGCATAGCCAAGACTATCCAAGATTTCATGAAGCAGCGGAACAACGCCATCCACGGAGCACGTATTCCGATGGCATGGGATTATGTGGGTGTTAGCATCGCTCGAATCGCGCAACAAGGCAATGCCTCCGGCTGGCACAAAGAGGCGTTGTGGTCCGACATGGAACGGAAAGATTTCGTATATCTCCATGAATGGATGGAAGAGACGAATCGCGGTCTGCTCGAAACTCTCAATACGAGGACCCTCCCCGCGGTTTGGGGCACGGCGAAGAAACTGTTCGCCGAAAAGTCGCTACCACAGAGAGGTGCAGCCGGCAGTTCCTTCGGTTCCACACTTACCCAGCAAGCTTCGAGCACGAATCCGATTTATGTGCGTCCGTCGGGAACGTGAAAATCCATTCCAGTAGGATGCCCACACCCGATAGTGCCACTCGACGGCAAGGCCAAATCATCCACGCCGTCGTCTCTTAGCTATCCCTAGTAAGGCTAAGTTCAGTTCTCCGTTTTGGATAAAAAGCGCACCCAGCCCGCGGCACATCACCGAACCTGAGGAAGCGCCCAATGCTTCCTAAAAAAGGCGCCTCCTACTCCTCCACACCCACAGCCGCTATCGCGACTGAAGAAGTGGCGCCCCGGCCGGCGGTTCAGAAATGAAAACGAGAAATGGTTGGCATCTCCTTGAACAAGGTCTCCGTCCCCCAAGGCATGTTGGACCAAGGCGACTGCTAGGAAGATTCCGGAGGCAACTGAGACAAATCCTACGGAGAACTCACGGCGACGCATCTCACCGAGCTCGGTGAGATACTGTTCGGCCGCGTGACCGCAACCTGGGTCCGCAAGGTAGGCTCGCACATCTGCCGCCTTTTCCGGTGAAAGTTTGCTAAGCGTGATTTCTCGCTCCTCTTCGGTCATCTTCCGCAACGTCGCAGCTTCCTCTTCGATGGTCGGGTCAGCCGGCACCGGGTTCGAGCACTTCAGACATTCCCCGGTAGCACAATCGTAGTTGGATACCTTCACGGTCAGCCCAGAGGTGCTGCCCCCGAGCATATATCGCGGCCACATATTCTGCAGAGAATGGCGCGCGGGGTTCCTATCCACGCAAGAGACGATCAGCTGATACTTATACTCCGCTTCAGAAGCATTCAGCATAGCTGACCGGGTGCGTGGCGGCGGTAGAGCAGTATACTTTTCCCAGTGGTGTGGCTGCGCATCGACCATGAATCTTTCGTTCTCCAAAATCTCCTTACAAGCATCCGGCTTATTTGGCGGAGATCCGCGATGCGAGAGGCAGTAGCGGTTAAGGTTACTGCCGTCGAGAGCGTCGCCGTCCAGAATCACCGCGTGGCCGGTGCGCCCCGGAAAGTATGCCAGTGTTGCCACCAGTGCCTGTCCAACGGCGCCGGCGCCGCACACGTAAAAGGGTTCGATCGGGAGTTCGCCCACGGCCGGGCCGTCCTGGATGTCATTCCACCTGACAGCTGACTTCCCATTCCACGCGGAAAGATAAACCGGCTCCCGCGCCATCCGCCCCTCGCCGCGCCAATCGGTGATGCGTTGAAAGGCTTCGGCGGCACCAAGCGTTGCGGCAAGCATTGGCCCGACCGCAATCTGACCGTCACCGGCTGGAATGTCCAAGGTCACTGCTGCAGCACAGCGCCAGCCGTCACCCCAAATCACATAGCCGCGTTCCGCTCCCTCAACGGACTTTGGCGCGACGTTGAGAATGATATCGGGGTCGGCGGTTACTTCAAGGGAGGCCGCGACCTTATCTCCTGCAATCTGCTCAACCGTTCCAACCAAGGTCTCGCGCAAACCAGAGCGATGCCCGAAAAGAGCAACACCCGGCCGCATCGGAATCGAAGGGACATCAAACTCAATGCGGCGAACGACATTGAACTGCCGACCAAGCAGGTTCGCGAGCCACCAAAGGATGAGCTGACCATTGAAGCTGGCTGCAATGTCCAACGACGACCGGACGACCACGCGCCCTGAGAGAAACCGTTTCCTCTGCTCGGCCCCTACGCCGAGCAGGTGCCGGTCATCAGCCTTTTCGGGGGTAGGTGTAGAGGACATTGCGAGGACGGAGATCGAGGATTTCAGGAGTGGGCAGCTTAGAATCAAAGACTATGCGCAACGGCACCTTCTCGTCGGAGAGTCGCTGCCAGCGACCTTCCAAGAATTCGTGAACACCTATGTCGTCGGGCCACCGGGGGTGGACGCGCCCATAAGAAGGGAAGACCAAGGAGAGCGCTTGGCGGCTATTCGCGTAGCGGTTGTCGTAGTCCGAATGGCCGACCCATTTCGAGGGATGGGTATGAACTTGGGATAGGTTGAACCAACCGCGAGGCCTGGTCGCCTCCGACAGGGCGTCCACCGCGTGCTCTGGCAGTTCGTAATGCCCCCAGGAGTTGATCTGCTCCGGCACCACAATAGCGTGGACCGTCGAGTTCGTCCCTTGGGAGGTGCCATACCAAAAAAGCCCGCACTCCAGCCCGTGGCGTGCCGTTGGAAGGAACGCCACCCGAGTGAGCGAAAGAATGTCCGGGTGGACATGGAGGACTTGGACAACTGTCCCGTCCCACCGGGGTGGATCCGGAGGACTCCAGTCGGAATCAAACAGGTCCTGCGGGGAGGGGTGCGAATCGGCCATTGTAGTGGTTGTGGAGGGCCCACTCGATTTGGTTCAAGGTTGCAGCAAAGGTCTGTCGTGGATGCTTCCAGACGAATTGGTCATCCACGCCGTGCAGCACGTCGTAGAACTCCAGCGTAACGGAACTGCAGATGAGCTGAACCTTGTTGTCGTAGTTCTCATGGGTCCGGATTTCGTCGCTCTCCAGCTTCGGCAGCCAGCAGCGATCAGCGGGAAACGTGTAGGTCTTCGTAGACGGGTTGACGAACTGCGCACTAGGCGGCCAGTCCGGATAGTGTCGGAACTCGAGCTTAAGGAGATACGCCGGCTCGCCTGCGACCTGGTTAGGATAGCCGGTCATCGGGATCAGCAGCGCGAGTTCATTGAGACGGGTCCAGCCCGACTCCTCCCAAGTCACCCCGCGGCCCTTGAGCACGGTCGCAAGATCATGCTCAAAGGCCGCCTGGGCGAGCAGGGGGTTGGCTAGGATTGGCTTTTGGCCTTTCGCAGCCATCTCAGGCACCACCGGTCTTCCGGCGGAGTTTGTATTTACGACCAGGGCAGATTTTCTGGTCGCGCAGTTTTTCAAACGTATAGGCCAGGTAGGCCATCAGCGAAGCACCTTCCTTATCACCGCAGAGGAGCTTATCCTCGTCGGTCCGCGCTTCGCCGATCTTCGTGTAGGCCGTGTCCATGGCGGACTGGAGCGTGTCGCTCCAGCGAACATGGAAACGGTATTCACGGTTGGTGTTGAGGTCGAGAAACTCGACCTCAGGGCCACCGGCATTATCGCCGGCGCCCGGATTATCCCTTTCGGGTTCTTTATTGGCTGTCATAAGAAATGTATGCAGGGTTTGACTCTTCGCCGCCTATGTAAGCTTAGCTAAGCTTACAGTCAAGGGAAAAAATATATATCAGAACTCTTCCTGTCCTTTTGCTTGGGGGAAAATCTCTTCCAGCCTGATGCTCATGCAGGCCGAACTCACCTCGAAGAGTTTGGCGAGTTGGTCGGTCGCGCGCATACGGTTCTCCTCCGAAAGAAACATGTTTCCCGACATCGCGCGTCGCTCCACGAATTCCCCGGCGGCGACCAAGACCAACGGCCGCGGCAAAAGCAGGCTGCCAATCATCCGGTTGGCTTGGTATTCCCACCAGCGGCCATCATATCCGCGACGCTGACCTGGAACAATGTCTCGGGAACGGCACAGGATCCGGCGTTTTGTCGGATCGGCATTGTCCACCGAGAAGGCGCCCTGCCCCGCGTCTTGCATAAAGAGCATGGGATGGAGCAGCCCGTGTCCGGCTTCGTGAGCGAGCGTCGAGCGAAACAGGTGCGTGGCGGAGTCGCGATCCAAGGCCAAGGCGACGGCAATCCCATTCACCGAGCCATTGGGCCTGAAGGAGGTCGCACCAAGCACGCCCTCGCCAAGATCGACGTATTCAATTGTAACATCGAAAAAGCTCTCGATCAGGCGATCAATCCGAATGGGTGCCGGCGCGGAAGGTAGCAGATTGGTCTTTCGCAGCGTCTCCAGGCCGATGGCATCAAACTCCGCCTCGTCGAAGATGAGGCGTTGCCCGAGACCACGGCCAGGAGTGCGAACAACCTTCATTGGTTACTTCTTATCCAATGCACTTCGGATGCGTGCCGCTGCGGCATCTGGAGTAAGCGTGCCGTCCTTTACGTGACTCATCAGCGTGCGGAAGGCGAAACCAAGGCTTGGATTAGCTTCGGCCAAGCGTTTGAGATCCACGAGCGTCTCTCGGTTGTCCACGGCCTTAAGATCCTTGAGCGGCACCTTCAATTTTGCAGCGAGCTTCTCAAGGACTTCATCGGAAGGATACCGCCGTCCGAGCTCTACGTCGGAGAGGAAAGGCGGACTGACGTCCACCGCTTTGGCAAGTTCACGGAGAGAAAGATCAGCCTGCTCTCGTAGAGCACGCAGTTTTCCTCCAAGGGTTAGTTCCGGGTTCATAGATGTAAGCTAAGTAAAGCTAACATCGGCACAGTCAAAATTAAATTGACAAGTGTAAGCTTTTTACAGCTAACGAACGCCCTTTTTTAAGCTCTTGCGCACTTTAGGCCGGCCCGGTTGTCTAGGGCATAGGCTGGACTCGGGGCCACGAGTCCGCTCCAAAGCCTCCTCTTCCCATGGACCCTACCCCCACCTCCACCTCCACCTCCGCCACGACCCGTGAGGTCGCTGGTCGTATTGCTGCTCTGCACAACAGTGAACCTGCCAGGACGCAGCCGGTGCATATGGTAGGGACAGATGAGGTTCGTGCATTCATCGCTCGAATCTCGGAAGCGAAGCAGGCTGCGTTAGCGCAGGTGCTTTCTTTGGACTGAGGCTCGCCCGACGCAATCATGTCGCGGCTCGCACCTCCTGTGGGGGCGCTCGAGTTCGTTAAGCTCGATCGTCCATTTTCAAATTTCAAGTTCCTCGACTCCCGCTACGGCAGTCCGCCGTTTCCGCTGCGTCGACTCTTCTCCCAAGCGCGATCGCGTCAATGCCACGTGCTTGTGGTGGAAAAGATCGAACCAATGGCGGCGGTGCTCGATGAGGTGCAGGAACTTCAGACCACAATCGCCGACTACGAGCTTCATGGGCTACAGCGGCTCTCGTTCTGGAAAGTGAATCTCGAAAAGGAGGCGGATCTGGACGCTGTGGATCCTTCAGCATGTATCGGCTACGCGATACTGAAATACGATGTTTGCCCGTCAAGAACCACCGATGCTTGGCACGTGTTTGAATCGGTTATCCGGAAGCATGACCACAAGCATAACTACGCTCCTTGCGACACTGCAGTGAGCTTTCGTGTCGGAGCGCGGCAGTTCTCGGCGTCCGGTGTTCTGTATGGTCAGCAGAATGGCCTCAACAAAGCGTGCGCGCAGGTCGGACTACGAAGTATCTGCGCGAACTTCCTGCAGGACTATGACCTGACTTACCGGCGCATCAACGATCTGGCCTTTGCGGGAAGCGCCACGCGTGATCCAGGACGAGGACTAACGACCGCCCAGACCGCACAAGTGCTCGACGGCCTTGGAATCAAACACACGCGACTGAGCTACGGTGGCGCCGACGATATCGGAAAATTCTTCCCCTATCAGCGAGCTGTCTACAGCGGCATCGAGTCCGGCTGCGGAAGTCTTTTGGTCTTCTCCCTTCCCGAGAATAGACCAGGCCGGGAGAAGAACCTGATGCACATGATCGCGTGCTTCGGACACACATTCAACGAGGACACCTGGGCGCCCACAGCCGAGGTCGACTATTTCGGCGCTGACTCAATCCGTTACACTCCGAGCGACGCCTGGATGAGCAGCTTCCTCATCCACGACGACAACTTTGGACCAAACCTGTGCATGCCGAAAGCATTCCTGAAGGCGGAACTGGTCCGACATGCGTTCGTCTTGCTGCCGCACGGATTCGCATATGACGGCTTCGTCGCAGAGATGATCGCCGCCAACTTCTTCTATTCGATCGTTGGACATCTCGCCGACTCAAAGAACGAGTGGTATCTGCGTCTCGTGGAAGCGGCCCGCGTGAGGAAACTGATTCTTCGTGTAGTGCCCGTGACGAAGGCGGCTTACCTAGCTCACTTGCAGAAGATGGACGACTGGGACCACCACACGGAACGAAAGGACGCTCTCGTCGAAATTGATCGCGTCATCCAACCGGGATTCATGTGGATGATTGAGGTGTCGTTCCCGGACTTGTTTCCTACCAACAAACGAAAGGTCGGCGAAGTGTTGCTCGATGCCTCGCAGCCGTTGCCTGCCGAACTGACCTTCGACATGTTTGTCATCGCCCGATTCCCTGGCGCCTATGTTTTACCCGAACGCATGGAAGGCGGAAATGGTGGACCTCAATTCCTCAGCGTTCCGAGTGATTTGATCTCGCACACCGAAGTGTTGAGTCGCTGAACCACGTGCCTTCGGCTCTCCCAAGATTTCGGGCGGAACGGTCTTTTTTGCCGGTCGCAACCGGCATTCTCTCCAGAGGCCGATCTCTCTTTGCCTCGGATGCGTTGACGCATCGAGGGAACGGCCGCACCCTGCCTTGCCGTGCGAGGAATTGCCGCCGGGCCAAGCGGACAACCCATTGGCGGCATATTGTCTTTGTCCATGCCCTACGCCTCGCCACATGATTTGATAACTTCGCAGCGGTGGGAGCATGCTCTATTCACGACCTACTCACTAAGCCTTTCCTTCTTTGAAGCTCACCTCCTGCGGACCGGACTGAAGCTCAACGGGTGCGGCGACATCTGGGTCATAGCAGACGCCGATGGCTACTCTGACAGTCTCGCGGAAAAGCAGGCCACTTCCGTCGGACAAGACTATCATCTGGTGCCCGTGGCGCTTCCCCACGGGGTCTTTCATCCGAAATGTGTATACTTGGCCGGCCCCGATGGAGATGTCCTCATCGTCGGGAGCGGAAACCTCACCTTTGGCGGCTACGGTCGGAACGTTGAGGTCTTCGAGGCGTTCAGTTCCAAGGATCATCCGGCGATCTTCACAGAGTTTGCCCAGTTCCTTGATGCGTTGAAGGCTCGCGATGACTTTCTCAATCCTGAGCCAGCCTGGGTCGATATCTTCGCTCGTCTAGCGCGTCGTGCGGGCGGCACCCACCTGGTGCAGGACTCAACCAAACCGCATCTCGTTCATTGCGCCCAAACACCTGTGAGCGAAAGCCTGAAGTCCTCGCTCGCCGAGCTGGGAGGTGCCGCATCCCTCCGAGTGCTCTCCCCCTTCTTCGACCCCGACGCCTCCGCTATAAAGCGATTCGCCGACGACAACGATATCGAGAAGGTGACCATCGGCCTACTGCCCGAGCAGACATCTATTTCCGCCTTCCCGTTTACCCGCCATGCCTTGGGAAAACGACTCCGCGCCGCAACTATTGAAGATTCAACGGAGGCTCTTGATCGCCGACTACACGCCAAGTGGATCGAGCTGGACCTTCACGATGGGCGCGTGCTGACCCTCACGGGCAGTGTCAACGCCACACGCCAATCGCTATGCACTACGAACAACATTGAGATCGGGATCGTGCGCATCGAGCCCGCTGCGACCGCTCGCCGTCTAAAGTGGCGCGTCTGCGCTATACCCGACACGTATGAAATCCAATTGTTTCGCGCTGCGGGTCTCGGTTCGCGTTGCGTGCTTCACGCCAGCCTGACCGATGGAGCTGTGCTCGAGGGGCACCTTCTCACATCAGGTGACCCAAGCGGATCATGGGAGGCGAGGCTCGCGCGCAAAGATGGTGTATCCACAGCGTTTGCTGTCATCGTCAACTCCGACGGTAAATTCTCACATCGCCTGTCTGCACCTGCTCAATTCGAGCACGCAGCTGGCCTGCAACTCGACCTTTCCCGTCTACTTCCAAGTCCGATGACTGCTTGCGGTTGGGTGCAAAACGAAGCGGTCCTAGCGCTCTCCCAGCTGTCTCAAGTGCCGGTTCATTCTTTGCTCAATCAAATCCGGGGTGAGGCAACCGATGAAGATGACATCCTGGTGCTGGAACTACTGGCATCTGGGCTGCAGGATCTCTGGAACAAACCTGGCGGAAACAGTCCCCGCGCCGATGATCCGAGACCCAGGCCCACCGAACCGCCAGTATCCGTGCCGGTTGCCGCCCTCGCTCCGGGAGACGAGCCCCAACTCAATTCCATGGCGCCACGGGCTTCCTCAAGCGTCCAACGCCTGGCTGGCATCCTTGACCGGGTTGTGCATCGAGTCTTCCAGGGAAATCCCGATGACGGTGTTCGCTCGCGAGCGCTCCCTCAGACCGAAGAGGGAGATGAGCCCGGAAACGAAGATCCCCAAGACCCTACAGAGATTCCACCACGAGCCGTTACACTGCTCGATCGCATCCGCGAGAAGGTGCGCGAGATCCCCGATGGAGAGCATCGCCGCATCCTCCTCAATCTTTGGCTGGGGGTGTCCCTCCAACTCCATCTGCGCACAAACCACCGCACCGAAGCTGCCGACTTCTGCCTAGAGTGGCTTTTTTCAGCGACCCAGCACCGTGCGAATGAACCCGCGACCGGATTGCTCACCCAACACGTGTTCCAGGTCGCCGCTGTTCTCGCCGCCAATCTCGCAGGTTCAGCGGAGGCGCCCAAGGAGCTGGTTCGCTATCACGATGCCCTAGAGAATTTCTGCGGTAGCTTTTCGCCATCGAGCGTCGTCAATCAACTAGCTCCCATTCCTGCCCTACTGGTTCGTATCTTGAAGGATGATAGTCGAGACACGACCGCCGGCCTCAAAAGCGTTCTGGCGGCCCGCACTCGCCGACAAGAGATCGAAATACTGATCAAAGCCGTCAAAGCACGCCAACCCACTCCGTCGGAGGATCTGGCGATATTTACATCAGCTACCGGTCGTCAGCTCCTTCGTGAATTGCAGGGTCGCGCCTCGCCTCGCCTCATTGAGTTCAACCCGACGAGGACTTCGTGCCCCCATCCCCAATGCTACCTCCGTCTGCCAGATGAAAGCCTGCGAGAACTGAAACGCCTTCGACTTTGCCGATGCGTCCACTGCAACACCTACCTCTACCACCTCGCTCCTAGCGAATGAGTGATTCTCTTCCAGTCGTCGGTGAAGGACCTCGTATAGTGCCGCGGCTCAAGAGCGACCGTGGCGGCGTGGACTATCTCGGACTTCGGCAAGTCAACCTTGACCTCACAGCTGACTGCATTCCTGGAATCAATAACGTCACAGCCCATATTCGTCCGTTCGCAGTCCTCAGCTGGATTCACTGGAAGTTCCACTCAATCAATGTTGAGGCGGAGCGCATGGAGGCCCGAGAGGATGATCTTCTTCGCTTTCAGGATAAGGTGGAGGTCCTCTTTACTTGGGGTCACCAACTCAACCGCCTCCGCGGTGTGCCGGGCCTAGATTCACGCTGTCCACCGGCCACCGGCCGTGGCGTGGAGCTTTCATTTGCCGCTTGGGGTGGTCGCAAACGACAGAACACCAGTCTTCAAGCCCCAGTCCAATATGGACCTGCCCTGAGGCCAAACGATGGCCTTGGATTGGCTGCTCAGGTAATGAAGGGCTTGTTGAAAGTCACGACAGCTGGTGAAGCGCTCGCTAAAGCGCTCGATCGGCGCCTTGCGACGAGTTCCAGCTATTCCCTCCTCTCAAAGCTGGATACCACGCATGGTCGAGAAGCTGACGCGCGCGAACTGTTCCGTCTTTGGCGAGTAGACTCGCCTACCGCCGATGAGCGACGCTCATTTCTGCCCGTGCTCTATGATCCTGAGTCACGAGAGCAGCCGATCGCTATCGGACAGAGGAGCGCAATGATCTACGCAATCTTGCACCTGCTGCGGCAGGCTCGACGACCGCTTACCGAGGAACAAATCCGGTGCTCGCTTGCGTGGATGATTCTTCCCGGCGGACGGGCTCTCGATTTCAAGGGCAATGTCCATTCACTTCTGCTGCGTTGGCGTGTGCTTCAAATTAGGCAGGCTCAACGCAGTGGCCTGGAAGCCCTACTCGCCTGGCTGGAGCATCGCCTGCTTCAAGAGCGCACGCGGACACTCTCTATCTCCGCTCTTCGTCTGGATTGGATCAAGGCACTGTCCGACGAGCCCCTCAGCGAGGGTGGAACTGGCACGTGTGCTGCCACCATGAAGGCGTTCCGCCAGGGCTTTGATTCAGAGGAGAGCTACCGCGCATCCTGCGCGCGTGGGGTAGCCGACCGCGACATGTTTCCTCTTACTGATCAAGTTCTCGCCGTGGGGTATGAGCAACCAGATCGGGTCGTGCCGTTGGCGGTAAAACTCCTGGTTGCAGCGGCCAGTTGGACAGAGTGGCTTGAAGAAGACCGGGATCTGCGCCGCGATCTGGCCCATGGAGGCATTGATCGCGTGTCGCTATCTCACTTCGCTGCCGGATTTCGCCGGTTCGCAGACCGGCCGGTCAGTGAGTGGCTAACTGATGTTATGGAACGGTGCGTGATAAGTCAGCACATGCGCGTGGCCACCTACCGCTTCGATGGTCGAGCCCAACGTCTTCGCTTTGCCCTCGGTGAGAATGGCCTAGAGTTCTACGACGAGAAACCCACGGTGCCGCAGTGGACCCAGGATCACCTTGCTACTCTTTTGTCCCTTTTGACCGATTGCGGCCTGATCTCCGAAGACGAAGGCTTGTTCCGGCATGAGCTGGACTCCCTTTAGGCGACCCGGCGCCACGCACCCATATCAATCTTTATAGAAGCTCCATCAAATGAACCCGCGTTTCTCCGGTATCGTAGCGACGCTTCCCGGTCGGTTGGAAGAGCTGCTTGCGTGCGCGCCCCTTAGCCCGGCGAAGTTGCCGCGGGAGTTCGCCGGTGCGGGAATCTATCTGTTTACAGAAACCGGCCGTCATCTCTACGTCGGCCGTAGTAACGACCTCCGCTTTCGGATACAAACTCACGTTCGCCGCAGTTCGGCTACCTATCAGGCCGCATTCGCATACCGGCTGGCCCGGGAAGTCGCCGGAATAACGAAGGTGCCCTACCGCAAGTTGGCTCCGGCTGAGGACTGGTCGATCGCTGAGCCGTTCTTTTCTGCGTTTCCCGCGTCGAAGGAGCGAATCAGAAAGATGGAACTCCGGTATGTCTTCGAGCCCGATCCCCTCACCCAAATGTTGCTTGAGGTCTACGTCGCGACGGCACTCAACACTCCATACAACGATTTCGACAACCACTAGATTTCCGAAATCGGCCCGGGAGGCCGAGTTGTGGTCATCATCAGTTCTGCGACCGCCGTTACCTCGGTGGGAACGACGAGCTTCGGCGCCGTATCTCCTACACCAACACGGAAACGTAGCCGCCCCCGCTCTCTCCCTGCAAATGATCCCACGATGACGCGACCTGCATGCTCCACGAGATACCACCGAGCGTCCACTATGTCGCGGGGCGAGCAGCGGCGCACCAGCGCAAGAGAGTGCTCATTGAGGCGAAGAGGTGGCAGCTGGCCCTCTCGCGGGCGCTCCGGAAACCTAATCGCCCAGAGTCCGGCCGGATCTCCCTCAATTCGATAAGTAGCGCGATCAAGCCAAACTCCCTGCTCTCCCTTATCGACCCATTTGATTCGCCGCGTCCACACGCACACTACCGAAGGGATATGGACGATGCCGGGCAGGTGGGACGGATTCAGGATGATATCGAAGCAGAGTGGTGTCTCTTGGGACCTCCTGAGAATTCCCCCCGCTTCGGCCTGGGCGATAAGCCGCTTTGCCTGGCTCGGGCTTGTGCCCAGCGCGATGGCGATGGAATAGGGGCTCGGAGCGACCCCGTTTTTGGCCTGCTGCTCGGCAATGAAGGCCACCAGACGGCGCATCGCTACATCGTTGCGGAGATAGTGCCGGCCCATAACCCGCTAAGGGATATTACCAAAACCGCCCAATCGCCGGAGCACCCAATATCCCTTAGCGTATTTTGGGGGCCTTATCTCTAAGGTTTTTCGCCATAAAAACATATGTAACTTGCTAGTATGTAATGTTTAGCAAGTCAATGATTCCACGTCGATTTCCGAGCCCCTGACTGTTAGAATTTACCTCCCCGGCGCCTCTGAAAGGCCAGGGGCAAAATGGTAAACTACAGTTCCACAACCCCACCTTGGTCACTGGCGGAGCGCTTCTTTGCGGCGGCCAATCGACGCTTTTCGGGCAGCAGGGCAAGAGCTGCACGCTTTCGGTCAGTCATTACCTTTCCGCCCTTTGCGCCGTTCTCTTCTGCAAGAGCACGACGGATATCCTTTTCGATTGCAGCAGCCCTTTCCGGTCCCAACGGGGATCCGGACGCCTGCAGGGCTGCCAAGGACCCGGTCAGACTCCGGACCAGCGACTCGTCTGCCTCCGCATCAGAGCGGAACGCTGCTTGTCTCGCTCTATCAGCAAGTTGCTCAATTAGCTCAAGTGGCCTGACGAGGTTGATTTTCGCGCTCGGAAGCTTCCGCACGGCGTCCGCTAGGCGCCCTAAAGCGCTCCGGGCTGCTTCGGCTGCGGCCGCCACCTCCGCCATCTCAGCGTTCACGGGGGTTGCAGAAGTCTCGTGTGGATCGGGCAGCGACATGAACAGAGCAAAACGGGCCGACGGCCATATTTACAGGAAAAGCCGTCCATGAAGCAGCTTCATCAGGAGGCCTACTACGGGGACCGGACAGAGCTATCTCATGATACAGACATGAATATCGGACTCATCTTGAAGCAGCTTCATGAAGCGCGCCGCTCCCTGCCCGAAGCCGGCCATCTCTTCACGTCCACCTCAAGCAACCATCACTCATGAAGCAGCTTCATCCGTTCTTCCGGGCCTGATCCGGACCCCTCCATCTCTTCCACATCCACCATCAACCATGAAAAACAAACGCCTCATAACTGACCTAGCCCACCCGAACTCCCTGCGGACCCGCGCGGGACGCCCGGAATACACCACCGAACCTGGTATCTCCCGTCGCCATGCCGAAGGCCGCGGCACCGGCAACGGCGAGAACTACATTCCGTGGTTCTTCGTCCGCGATTTCCACTCCAGCGGCTTCCGCCGGATGGTCTGGAGCCCGCGCCTCCAACGCGTAATCCATCTGTTCTCCGATCTCGAATACCGCATCTTCCTGTGGCTCGAGGCGAACGAGCGCTACACGGAAATCCGGGAGTGCTTTCCGCTGAACCGCCACATCACGGTGTCCCTCGCCGATGGCCTCGGACTGCGCCATCCCGCAGCCTTCGGGGTTAACGTGGTCATGACCTCGGACTTTTTCCTCAAGGTCGTGAACGGCTCGGCGACGACCTACCTGGCGATCGCCGTCAAATACGCGAAGGATCTCCGCAATCCGCGAGTTCAAGAGAAGCTGAGGCTGGAGGAGGAATACCACAAGAAGCAGGGGCACGCTTTCCAGGTGATGACGGAGGAATCCGTGTCAGACACCGAGTTTCAGAATCTGCGCCTGGTGCGCGGGGCTCTGCGCTTGGGGGCCATGTCCCGTCACAGCAAGGAGCAGCTTGACCTGATTGAAGCGATCCTTCGCCAGGAGCTCGCCCGAAGCACGATCGGGGAAGCGTGTGTCCAAACGGATGTCGTGCTGGCCCTGCCTCCGGCGTCGTCCTTCCAAGCTTTGCGCTATTTCATCGCGACTCGCCGCTGGAAGGTCGATCTGCGGAATCCTATCACCCTCGACGCCGTCCTCAAGCTGGAGGTTTCCTAATGAACCTCGCCCCTGAAACCCTCATTGCGGACGTGAGCAACAACCGCGAGCTCCGCGTTAAGTATGTCGATCGCGATGAGTCCGGCCAAATCCAGGCGGTCGCGCTATTCGATTGCACGGCCGGCCAGCCTGAACCTCTGACTAGCTTCCAGGAGGTCACGGATCGCCTCGACGCCGGGCAGTGGGCGGTGATGACCGCTGACACTCAGAAGGAATTCGACCGCAAGCTCGGCCACTTGCGCTCTGCCGAAGATATCGCACCCAAGCGACGCGCCCAATGGACTGCGAAGAAGGACGCCAACTGGCGACTCATCGAATCGACACATCGCATCGGCATCCTAGCATTCGATCCGGAGCGCCGAAGGGAATCTCTCGAAGCTGCAATCGTTACCTCGGGAAAGAAGTGTAAGCTCGGGTGGGCTGAGCAACTGCTCTTCCGGTTCTGGAAGTCCGGCAACAACCCGATGGCAGTCGGTCCCCAGAACTTTCGCGCTGGCGCCAAACCGCGTGCAACCACGGCGGAGGTCGACGCCGACGGGAAGGCGCATCGTCGCTCCGGCGCTAACAACAAAGTCAATGTCGCCTACCCGTCCGGGATCCGCAGCGACCGTGGAGGGAACTATTTGCCGCAGCCGGCCCTCAACCTCATGGCGCAAGAGACCAATCAGTGGTTAGACGATCCATTCAATCAGCATGTCATCAAGGTTTCACTGAAGCGATACAAAGGGTTGCCCTGGGGACGGATCACGAAATCGGTCAATAAGCGCCTGCAGGGACTCGAACAACTCCGACACATCGCGGTCACGCGACGGCAGCTGAAATACCTTTGCGGGAAAAAAGTCGATATCGTGCGCATCTTTAAGAAGTGCCGGGGTTCAAGGGCGTTTAACCTCAAGCATCGCCCCCTGAACGGGGACTTCCGTTCGGTCGCCAGCTACTTCGGGCAACGCTTTGAAGCGGATACCTTCATCGCTGACATCCACTTGGTGGATGATATCACCGGCGCCCCGATCGGTCGCGCCCGGGTGTATCTCATCGTCGATGTTTTCTCAGGCCTCGTCGTGGGCGTCTACGTCACGATCAATGAGACGGACTATTGCCACGTCGCGCGCGCGCTGCACGCCGCGTTCTCGAACATGGCAGACTACGCGGCATTGTTTGGCCTGACGATCGACAAGGCGGCTTGCCCCGGCGGCGGCATTCCCGAGGAAATCGTCGGCGACAACAAGGAGCTCGTCACCAAAGCGGCACAGTTCCTTCCGGAAATCGTCGATGTCGGCATCGCGCGCCCGTTTCGCGGCGACGACAAAGGCACTGTCGAGGTCACCTCGTCGTTGCTGCAATCCGGGCACATCATGCTCTACCGCGAAGGATGCACCGAAGGACCAAAGGGTCGCGGCGAAGACGATCCGGCCAAAGAGGCCAAGATTCGCATGCACACCTTCACTCGCGAACTGCTTCGCTTCGTAATTTCGGTCCACAACCACCGAGTGTTCCCGAAAACCCGAGCGATGCCGGAGGCGTTCTTGCGCACCGGGCTGACACCCACCCCCTTCAATCTCGCAAGTTGGAGCATCCGCACTCACGGCCAGGTCCTCCGCCCCTATGACACTCGCGCGATGATGCCGCGCCTGCTGCCTCCGATCGACGCAACGATCACTCGCCGCGGCCTCGAAGCCGGAGGCCTTGTCTTTGAACTTCCGAAGGAGCTCGACGGTCTTCGCGCGGCAGCGTCGTTGACCAAGCTCGAGAAGATGCGCGTTCACCACGATCCGCTGTCGACCAACCAAGTCTATATTGTCCCCAAAGACCTGGCCGCAGAGCCGATTGCGTGCCCGCTCACGGACCACTCTCGCGATTTCCGCGACCACCATTGGGAGGAGAAGCGGATACGCGACCAATACATCGAAAGCATCCGCCGCCTCGGACAGCATGAGAAAGACCAACGCGACGGAGCGACAGCCGACGCCCAGCGTGAAGCCCTTCTCGAGGACAACCAACGCCTCAAGGAAATGTATGGCACCACGCGCATGCGCAACGCCGTTGCCTCACAGCTGGATGGTAACGCAATCACGAGCGCCCAGCGGGCCGCTGATGACACCCGTCACGAGGCATGGATGCACGCAGGTGTGCGTCTTCCGAAATCGGACGAAACACCGGTGCCCGTGCCTCCGTCCGAGAACCCTCAAAACTCCGATTCAGAAAATCACGTGACAACACCCACGAGCTCCGATCCGTCCAAAGCCGACTTCCTTTCCACATGATCACACCCACCGAATACTACCTTCAAAAACTCGACAACCCGTTCGCTCAGTTCCTGAGTGAGCTCCCACGCGGCAAGGCGCTCCGCGAGAAACTGAAAAATGAACCTCCGGCACCAAATGATGCCGTCCGTGGTTTCCCCATCTGGCAGCGCCTCATGTATAATACTCAGCTGTCTGAGTTCCACGTGCCGCTTCCGCGAGACATTGATCTCGCCGAAGAGGTGATCCAACTGCTCACGAAAAGCCTCTACGCCAAAGTGCCCACCCCTGCAGCAGTCGCTGACAGGAAGCAGGTGGCCGCGGCGCTTGCGGAGACCTATAGCCGTGGTTCGGCGCCGAGCATCGAAGCCGTGGGACGTGCGCTGGTCGGTCCACCCGGTTCAGGCAAAACCTGGACCCTCAAAAATGTGCTCAGCAAGATTCCGCAAGTCGTCCCGCTCGATCCGAAGCGAAACCCGTTGGTGCTATCGAAGATGGTGACATGGGTGCGCACAGAGACGCCGTCCACCAGGAAAATCTCGGCACTGGTGAATGGACTGATTACCGCAATCCTGGCCGCCGTCGGCGAGGACTATAAGCCTCTCCTTCGGGGCAGCATCGGCGTTCAGATCCAGCGCCTCGCCATGCTCTGCCAGGAGTATTGCGTGGGATTGATCGTTGTAGACGAGATCCAGCACATCCTTCGGAAGAACCAGGAGCCCGATATCGAGCTGGTGAACTTCCTCGTGGAGTTGAGCAACGCCGTGAACGTGCCTCTACTTTTAGTAGGGACGCCCAAATCAGAGCACGTGGTCGGAACGGCACTTCGTCAGGCGCGCCGCTCGTTCGGCCCGCGCTGGGCCCCTCTTCCTCGCACCAGCAAGTCCTGGAAGCAGTTCGCTGAGGCGCTTCTTATTTATCAATTCACGGGGACGGTCGCGACCTACGACGAAATTGAACCACGTCTCTACCACTATTCACAAGGCCTCCCGGCCTTGGCGGTGACGTTGTTCCAATATGCCCAGCATGCCGCCCTCATGATCGAGGATGCAACGGGCAAGCCAGGCAAGATCACCACCGAGATCATCAATACTGCTTTCAACGAGAAGATGAAAGTGGTTGAGCCAATGGTCGACGCTCTGCGTGAAGGCGACGAGGTGATGCTGGGCCTAATCGACGACCTCAAGTTCGACCGTAAGCAGTTCTGTGCCCAGCTCGTGAAGCGCTCCAGCTCGAACGGCGGAAAAGGTGCCCTCAATCCATTCGAGCTCAAACTCGGCAAGGGAGCCCCTCCCCCGAAGTGGCGGCCCGACGCCAACTGATGAGCAACTCTCTCATACCCGGTGCCTTGTCGGACGAGTGCCTCTATAGCTTAGCGGCGGCCTACACGGCTCGCTGGCACCATGGAGAGACGAAGGCCGCGCGCGCCGTCCTCGGGTCAGCTACCCGACTCGCACGCGACCTTCCGAGTAAGCTCAATGAGATCGCGTCGAATCTTCCGCCTGAGTTCGGGCTCAGCGGACGCGATCTCGCGCTTCATCACTCGTCATTGCCACTCCATTTACCTTTCGTTCAGCCATCCGAGCGCGAGCACATGATCCACCGGTGTTGCACTGAATCAAGCGCGCACCTCCGGCTCGGTTTAGCCCCTGCCAAGGTCAGCAATCCGCCCTCGTTGCGGCTGTGCGTTGAGTGTTACCGAGTGGACATTGAGCGCTACGGTCGAGCCTATTGGCATCGCGTGCATCAACTGCCGGGCGTCATCGCTTGTCCTTGTCACGGCAATCCATTGAGCAACACGATCGTTCGTCCGGAGGCTACGCGCAGTCATTTTGTCGAAGCAGACATCTCCTTGGTAGAGTCCACGATCGTCATTCCAAAGACAGCTTTGGAGGACGCGCGGTGGCTCGCCAAAAACACCCTTTCGCTGCTGCGGAAGCACTCGTTGGCGCCAGGGCGTGAACAGCTCCGAGCGCTCTATTTCCATGAGGCCAAACAGCAGGGCTATGCGATGTCGAATGGCAGCGTCGCCGTAGGCCAACTGTATCACGATTTTATCGACCGCTTTAGTCGTGTGTTCCTCACTGCGCTTGGCTGCACCGGCATGAACTGGCTCAAGGGCATGTTCCGCCGTCCTCGGGCGCACCAGCAGCCACTCCGCCATCTGCTGCTCTGTCGCTTCTTCGACCTCGAAATTCAGGACGCGCTGGTCCGCGCCAGTGGTATTGATCCGATCAAGGCCGGCCCTGGCGAACATCCCCATCAGATCAAATCGCCAGCGCGGCGCACTCGCCTTCTACCTGTAAAGCGTGCCGCATGGCTCGAGGCTCAAAAGGCATTCGGGCCGAAGGCACGAGAGTCGGCCGCGTCCGTCTATGGCTGGCTCCATCGAAATGACCGCGCTTGGCTACACAGCACGCGGCGGCCGCGGCGGCCGAGGACCGCAAATCATCGGATGTGGGCAGACCGCGACGCGCTGCTGGTCGAAAAGATTAAGGCAACGAAACGTGCCGTGCTGAAGGAAGACGGTCACCGAGCCAGCCGGAGTCTCCTTGCGCGACGCGCGGGGCATTGGTCTTGGCTTGCTAGAGATCACCCTCTGCTGCCGCTCGCATCCCTTACGATCAAGCAGGAGGCGGAAAGCGCGGAGGAGTATGCCATTCGCCGCATCACCGCGCTTGTGCAGGAGAATGGACCCTCCGATGCAGTATGGCGTATCCGCGTAGCCTGCGGAATCTCTACTTCTTTAGCGAAGACAGCACGCGTCCGCGACGCACTGGCGAACGGATGCTTGGGTGAATCCGATAACATTGCCCGTCAGAAGGACTTGGTATGAGCAAGCAACACGGCACGGAATTCAGGGCGCCACGCGTAGTTGCTCGCGAGGTTCATACCGTAGCGGTTGGACAGCGCGGTAGCCAGCGACCACACCGTAACCTTAGCACCAGAGCGACGCAGGTTGCGTGCATCCTTGGGTGCATCAACGCGGATTCGGTCGAGAAGCTCCTGCTGATAGGCCGTAAGCGGAATGCGCACCTGATTCGCCTGCTCGACCAGGTCCGCTTCCGCCAAGAAATCGTCCCAGTCGATGGTCAGCGCACTCAACGTAAGGGCGAGTTGAGGGACCGTCGTCCAATTCTGCACGTTATCGTGATGGTAGAAATCAAAGCGAAACAGCCAGCGGCCACCGTGGGCTCGCTCGACAAAGCTGTGGAGCTTGTGGCTTACGCGACCCTCCTTGAGGAAACCGCGCGTGGCGAGGACCTGCTCCAGAATTGGCGCGAGGTGATCGCGCGTGTATACCTTCTTTCGCGCGAAGAAAGCGTAGGCATTCGCAACGAGCTGAGGGGCGTATCCGTAGGGTTGAAGCGCATTTCCTTTTGCAGCGGCAACCTGAGGAGGAACATACGCACGCTCACCGATTGGCACCTTGGTCGCAAACAGCGGCACGCGATGCTCGTCACACTCCATCACTTCGCTGATCTGGTGGTTGCAGCGATAGTAGGTGCAACCAATCATCTTGATGTCTTTCTCGATGCAGCGAAGGCAGACACGGAGAGTCGCGTCGCTCCGCGGCATGAACCGCTTTGGAATCTGCACCGGAGTGTTGCTCGTCAGCATCGAGGTGCGAAGCGCGTCCGCGTCAGTTGCACTCAACTCCATGGCCGCGTATTTGTAGAGCGTGTGGTCGGCAAGGAGTTCGTCCGGAGTTTTACCGGCGATTCCAGCGAAGTGCTCCAGGCGGGTCGGGAACCCTTTCCGGTAACTCGGCAGTTCGCCCAGGATTTCACCGAGAGCGTCATGGGAGAGGCCGTCGTAGCGTTCGCGGAAGCGGCCGAGCCATCCCCAAAGGAGTTCGTTGGGGCGCGGCTCGCCGAAGAGGGACAGAGGGAGTTGGGAGGTGCTCATGGCACCCCTAGTAACAACACCCGTCCCCAATTTTCTGAGCCGGTCGCCCAAGGCGATCTACCTCATACCGCTGGCATCACCTTTCACCTCGGACAATCCGAATGAAGCGAACATGAAAACCTCCAGGAATACTACGACGCTCCGACCTATTGGCGTGCGCGGCACGCTCGTGCCTGCCTCCGCTATCGCACGCCGAGGAACACGACTGAACAAGGCGCAGCGACAATACCTCGATCTGCTAACACAAGTGATAGATGCGATCGGTAAGGACTGGGAGCCCGGTTTAGCCGCGTTTCTTGCCCTGGGATACGCCATCAGTAGTTCACAAGGCGAGTTCGCGGCGATGGGCTATGAACGAGGTCGGGCTCTGCGCTTCCTAGGCACGCGCAAGTATGCGCTCGCTTTCAAAACGATGGGGTCGGACCGCGCCGTCCTCGAATGGCTATCGAAGCCTGCCGCACAGCTACGAGGTCGCCGTCCGCGTGACCTATTGGAGACGAAGGCGGGAGGCCGCAGAATCGAACGCCTCTTAATGAAGTTGTATAGAACCGCACCGACGCATTCGCGCCTGCCGCGCAACTTTTTCGAGCTCATTAAAGTTTACGACCATCGCTTCGAGCGGCCTGCGCAGGCGATGCGGACAGGCGACGAGGCGACCAATCAACCCCAACAGTAGAATGCGAATCCACGCTATCTCCGCTACTCGATGAAAAATACTCCTGAACGATCACTTCGCCGAATGGTAGCCGCCTTGCGCGCCGAAATTCGGCACTATGAACGATGCCTGGCGCGCATCCGGTCGCTCCACCCCGACGTGTTTGCCGCGGGGATGGATTTGTTTGAGGATGAGGCCGCACTAGCACTATGGCTGTGCCAACCGGCGCGAGCGCTGGCGGGGAAGATTCCGATCTTTCAATCGCGGACGAAATCAGGACGCACGTCGGTCATTCAGATTCTCCGCGCAATTGACCATGGGGTCTATCTCTGACCATGCGCATCGTCGCCCTATCAGACACACACTTTAGGCACCTACGTGTCGACGTTCCGTCCGGAGATGTCGTCGTTCACGCAGGCGATCTCACTCGGTCTGGAGCCCTCGAAGAAGTCGCAGAGTTCATGCATTGGTTCTCGCGGCTTCCGCACCGCCACAAAGTCTGTATTGGCGGCAACCACGATTGGGCTTTCGATCTTCAGCCGGCACTCGCCGCCAAACTTATCCCCGAAGGCATTCACTATTTGCAGGACTCTGGGTGCGTGCTCGACGGGGTAAAGTATTGGGGCTCCCCTGTGCAGCCGGAATTTTTGGGATGGGCTTTTAACAAGCGACGCGGCCCAGAAATCGACCAACATTGGCAGCAGATTCCGAGTGACACCGATGTCGTGGTAACCCACGGGCCGTGCTACGGAAAGCTGGATCGTGTTGGAAATGGGGAACACGTCGGCTGTGAGATGCTGCTGCGGCGGCTGGAAACAATCCGGCCAAAACTGCATATCTGCGGCCACATTCATTCCGGGTATGGCACCGCCATCCTTGGCCCGACCAGGATGATCAACGCAGCGATTTGCACGGAAGACTACCGACCGATCAATGCGCCCTTCGTGGTGGATCTCGAGAATGGTGTAGCGACCGTCCGCCCAGCAATTGACCGATTTCCATGAAGAGCGAACAATACATCCGCCTAACTAAACTGACGGTATGCCTCGAAGCAGGGGAAAGGAATCATTCGGAAACCCTCTCGAGTCTCTGCCCGGCAGGAACTGTTGGGCATCGTCTCGCCGTAGGATATTCGGTCGATGGCTGGTTTTTGGAGGATCCCGCTATTGGCAGGCCGATGGTCATGTTGCGATTCCGCCGCGGTGACCTTTTCCGGCTAGGCCTATTCACCTCCTCGTTAGTGATCCACGTCAGTGAGACAGAGATTCGGACCGAGAATTCGATCTATGGGCTCGAGCTGCGTTCATTCGTAAATGACGGCCGGGCGCTTGCACCCACTCCTCGCCCGTGCTTTCCAAAATGAAAAAGCACTACGGCACAGTCACCATTTCGACATCGCGTGGAGGAGACCGCATCCTGCAGGGGATGGCGCTCGCGCGACTACGCGGGACAATTGTCCAACAAGAAATCGAGTCGGCCAGCGGTCCGGCAATTTCCACTGCGATCGCGGCCGGGCGATTGCAGCGCTCCGTCGCAACCGTCCGCAAACTGGTCAAAAAGGGCGGGCTGGTTGGCTATCGTCCGGCGGCCGCCGCGAACAAAATCCTGCTGCCACTATGGCAATTCTCCAGCAGGACGACCACCCACAAGTGGGTTCCTAAAATGATCAAGATATACGGATCCAACGGCATCGCATTGATCAACTTCGTCACCGTGCCACGGACTCACCTCGAGGGCGGCAACTACTTGCGCCTGTTGCTTAACGGACGCTCGGATGAAGTGATTCGGGCTGCCAGGCGCAGTAACCCATGTTGAGCGAAGGCGGCATTTATGAAAATAATACGACGCAAACGCGGCAACAAGAGCAAGGTCGCCAAGCCGGCAGATATCTTACGTGGCAGGCAGCTAGATGCGCAGGCCAAAATCGGCTTCATTCATCTCATCAGTCAGGAAGGGGGCGTGGTGTCGGCAATAATTGCCGCGGTGCTTTACGGCGGACGGACCTCCGCGACCGGCCACGCAGTTCGGAAAGCCACGCGGGACGGACAGCTTATCGCGGTCAAAGACAAGCGCGGGAGCCTACTAATCCCGAGGTGGCAGTTTGCAAAAGAGGGAGGCGCCCTGCCGGGCCTGCGCGAAACCATGGAGGTCCTCCGTCAGCATCCCCATTATCACGATCTGCTCCCATTCACATTTTTCCTCAACGCGAGCGCCAGACTTGGCGGGAGGCGGCCGCTCGACCTCCTGCGCAGCTCAAAGGAACTCGATCTCCGACTCGTTATGATTCTCGCCATGGAAGCCGCCGAGTAGAGGACCTACGACTTACCTCTGGTGCGTGCGGCCTCTTTCTATATGATTTCCTCCACCTAAGATCGCTACCAGCCGCCTCCATGACCAATGAGTCCAAAGAACTGTCACGCGAAGAACTCTACGATTTAGTGTGGTCGAAGCCCATGGGCACGATTGCTGCGGAGATGAACATTTCGGACGTAGCCCTTGCAAAGCGCTGCCGTAAACTAGGTATACCCACACCGCGGCGTGGTTATTGGGCTAAGCTCGAAGCCGGTAAGACTGTGATTAAGCCAAAGCTCCCACCAATGATCGGCGGGGGCGTTCCGCAAGTGCCTGTTTCCGCACATCACACTCAGTGGCCACGCGACATGCAGAGTCTCTGTCCGAGTGCTCAAGCGCTCGTGGTTGAATTGGAGAAACTGAAGCCCAGTTATGATGGGCTACAATCGCTCGAACATGCTCAATTCCCCAAAGTGACGGTTACCAAACCGGAAATCGAATCGGCCGCACGACTCTTTCATGCTCTCCTTCACTCCGTCGAGGCCACCGGTGTTCCGTTCCGAAAGTCCCGAAGCAAATACGAAGGCGCATACTTCGAGCAGCAGGGCGGGAGACTGTATCTTGAAATTGCTGAGCTCACCAAAGTCTCTTCGTCGCCGCCCTCGTGGCAGCAGACGAAACAGGGAACCGGCCATCTGAGCGTCACGCTGAAGTCAGACCACTACGGTCGTGACTGGAAGAAGACGTGGTCCCAGGACAAAGACGGTGGCGTGCGTGAAATGGTCGAAAAAGCCACGGCCGCGATCACGGAATACTACGTTGAACGCACCAAGAAGCGGATCGAAGAAGAAGAGCGGCGCCGAATCGAACATGAGAAATGGCTGAAGCAAGAAGAGGAACGAAAGAAACAGAACCATGAGCAGGCACTTGCCGGCACCGCTCAGCGGCGATTCGAGGACTTTCTGCACGCGTTGGAATGGGCGGATCTACATCGGAAGGCACTCGCTTTCATTTCCGAATGCGAAAGCCGTTGGAAAACCGCCGGCACCCCGCTCACGCCAGAGCAGGAAGATTGGCTCCGTTGGGCCCGTGAATCGGCGGCCGCTTGGTCACCCTGGCAAACAGGTTATCCAGATCCGGCGCAAGATGGAGCATTCGATTCCAGCACCGTGCCCTTCGGCGGGCCTTACCCGGCTACCCGTAAATTCCCGCGCCCACCAACCATGCCGGAGATCAAGTCTTCGGCGGAAAACCAATGGTCAGGATATCCACCGCCTAAGAAGGAGCCATACCCGTTCTGGCTCCGAAACCGCCGCTAAGCCCTCAGTCTGGCCTAGCTATAGGTAGCCGGAAGAGGATAAAATCGAGTGCTTCCGGCTGGATATGCTGACCTCATCAGTAGCCGGAGCAGCCCAATTCACCGCGCTTCCGGCTAACTATATCTACCATTTGATCGCCAACGCAACGATGTTGCGAGCGCAATGCGCGCCCGCGACTAGGCTCGGTGGAGAAATCCGGATCAATCCGCCATTGCCAACCACCGCAGGCGCTACGCTGCCACCAGCTTCCGGCGGGATACATGGCCGCTAACGACTATGGCTTGGCGACCGAGCAACAATGGCGGAACCGAGCCGTCCCGACATCGGGACAATGCAAAACTCGCCAGTAAGTTGGGCAGCACACAACATGGTGTCCCGAGATGGACTTCAAGCGGCCACCAAAACCACCAAAATGGAAACGCCGGTTGCGGCGGCTCACGCTGGCGGCAGTCATAATAGCCAGCGCAGGCATGGTTGCCTCCTATTTGGTTCAACGGCATCGTGACGCTGTCGCCGCGGGCATGCGGCCGGAAGGTTCATTTGTCATGATTGAAGGTCGCCGCACGCACTTCCGTCTCAGCGGCAGTGGCGATTTCACCTTCGTGCTCGAGGCGGGCCTGGGTGATTACAGCGACAGCTGGGGTGAATTGGAGCGTGATCTCGCCCGTTTAGGCCGGGTGTTCGTATACGATCGCGCCGGCCTGGGTTGGAGTGATTCAAGTCCTCGTCCACGCACGGCCTGTCAGATGGCGGCGGAATTGCAGGCGGTGCTCACCGCCGCCAACGTGCCGAAACCGTATGTCCTAGTCGGACACTCCGTCGGTGGCATCACTGCCGTGCGTTTTGCCACAGATCACCCAACCGATGTCGCTGGCTTGCTCCTGATCGACCCGGCCCACCCCGATCAATTCAAGCGCTTGCCCGCTCCGCCGGTGATAATCGTATGGGTCGCACCACAGCTCATGCGCGCTGCTTCATTCGGTCTGCCGCAATTGCTGTTCCAATCACCAGATCCTGTGCAGAATCAATCCGATCACGTGCGCACCACCGGCGAGGAACTTCGTTGCACGCTCGCAGATGACTCTACCGCCTGGCCCAGCCCGCTGTCTCTTGGCCACCTACCCATGGTAGTTCTAACGGCCGCAGATACCTCGCGGTTGCCGGGAGGATCACCCGAGAAACGACAGGCCGCGTGGCGCACTTGGCATGCCCTCCATGAGGAGATCCTAGCCGCTTCCTCCGGGGACTTCCGGCGCCATGTCGTAGTCGAAGACGCAACTCACTACATCCATCGCAGCCAATCTGCGATCGTGCTCCAATCAGCCAGAGAGTTGATCGACCACCTCAACCTCCAACCTAATAAATAGGCGTAGCCGGGAATCATCTCGTGGAATAGAATCAAGTTGTTGACCAAATAAATGTTATGCCCAGCTTTCTCGCACAGGCTGAAATCGCCAGTCAGGTTACACAGAAGGAACTGGTTCTTCTCGTTGTCGGAATCGCATTTGGTGGCCTCGTTTCTTGGTATGCGAGCTGCGTCGTGGGCCGATACCTCTATTTTAGACAGATTCTCGACCAAGCGCGCTCGCACGTGATCAATACCGCTGGTGTATTAAAACCCGCATCGCTTCCCGACCGCCAAGCAGTCGTTCTACAGGTCAGCGCCGAGATAAGCGGTTTTTGTGGTCAGTTGGTCACACATGGGCACAAAGATGCCGCAGATAAAATTAAGGCGACACTGAATGACTACACTGCGAATCTGTATACCGCTCTCAAAGAATTGCACTCACTGGGTCCGAAGCTGACGGAGGAAAAGCAGGTCGAGATTTCCAGTCATTTCAAAGATTGGCTCACTCTACAAAATGGCGCCTACATGCTTATGCTCGCAGGCGCCAAACCCAGTAAGGGGGTGCTTCTCTTGGGATTCAAAACTGAGAAGCTCTATTCCAACGTAAGCGTCCGACCGGAGACCTCGTAGACAGGTCGTAATGGTGACGATTCTGCGTAGGGCCGTCGGAGTGGTGACGATTACGACGATGGCAGCCAGCGAGCGGGAGTCAGAGCGGACAG